>Ga0116231_10004852_pt1 | contig 26964 bp, 27 predicted proteins | sample S1TSphgellanicum_2_FD_89695 | JGI IMG/M metagenome (GOLD analysis project Ga0116231, IMG submission 89695) | Host-associated microbial communities from peat moss isolated from Minnesota, USA - S1T2_Fd - Sphagnum magellanicum MG | ecosystem: Host-associated > Plants > Peat moss > Unclassified... | reverse complement strand
CCTTGCTGTCGAGCTCTGAACATTCGGGAGTCCCGGAAGACTCCTAACCTCCGACTTTTCCAAGTGTTGGGCTTCACCCCCACACTTGGCCAAAGTGGGGTTGCGACACGTTCAGCTCCCCAATTCAACGACATTCTGCCTTTGAACTTCGCCGAGTCTCCCTGAAACTCCCTCATCTCCCGGACGGTTTTGATGACATCTTCCTTCAGCATCTTTCTCCCCAACGCTGTTGTTGTCAACTAGCTGTCCACTGTCTGCCTGGAGAACTTTTCGTAAACACCCCCACTGTACTGCTGCCCAGGATTTGGGTTAGGGTGTCTCATTCTTAGAAGTTTCACCGTCTCCCCCGTGTGGAAGTTGGTTTCCTTCAACATCTTTTCAATGGCTGGCCACAAGTCTTTGGTGAACCAGTTGACATAAGGCTGCCGCCGCACCTTTTTCTGAGGAGGTTGATCCGATTTTGCCCCAGATTGGCGAGGCCCATCTTTGTCACCCCCCCTAGCTGAGCCATCTTTACCACCTCCCCCAGCTTCAAGCGCTGGATCCTCCACCCTAGGTTGACCGTCCTGATTCTCCCCGTCCAGCTCAATGGGGTCACCTCTCTCACCACTCGCTAATTCAGGATCAAGGATAACGATGTTGCCACCTTTTGCTGCAACAACGTTATTAGTCCCGGAACCTGCTCCAAAGCCCAGGACGTTGCTCACTGTGAGATTCTTTCTTGGACGTCTAGGCCTTCTTCTCGGTTTTTCCTGCAAAGCTTTGCTTGCAACCTTTGTTGCTTCCGCAGCACGCATACGCCTGCCGGTCTCCTCAAGATCTGCTTTGAACCTACGAGCTGCCGTTCCTAGAGAACAAGGTTTAACAAATCCCATAGACAATAGGGTCTTGAAGCCACCACCAGCTTGAGCCGCCATCCTCACTCTGCTACGGTATGTGACAAGCTGCGAGCCTTCTCTTGGGTATCGAGAAGTGAAAGCTCGTCATAAGACTCGTACCTGTGGACCGTGGTTGAGCCAGTACCTTCCTGATTGCGCACTGGTCGAATATCCGGGTTTGTAGGTTCGACCAATGAAAACAAAGCTTGACTGCTGAAAGCGTGCGCGAGTTTGGCAAGTTACCAGATTTTTTTGGTCGGACGGTCTGCAATGCTTTTGAGCATCTTTGGCCGTCAGATATACGTATAGCCGAAATGTCAGAAATGGTGTCAGGCGGTGAGCTCGCTGAATTGTTCAGAAATTCGTTTTTCAGTTGGCAAAAAACCCCGAAAATTCGACGAGGGTTTCGCTGAAAGGTAAAAAAATTTATAATTAATTATTCGGCATCGAATGTGCCGAAAGCAAATGTCGGTACAGTAATCTATAGTTCTTTCCTTGCATCTGAGAGAAAAACATTCTGACATTGTTGTCATAGTTTTCTCCACAATCCAAACCTTTTGTTGCCTCTCTCTTTTGTCTTTCATGAGTTTGTGTGTATCCATGAAACCATCGCCTTTGCTCTATGTGTTTTTGTTTTGTGCATTTTGCCAAAAAAACAACATTTGCCATCACCTATGCTCTCTACACCTCTACTTTATGCCTTTCTCCAAGAAAACGACATCAACGCTACCATTGCCAACCTACATTCACTACGCTTTTGCTATGTGTGCCTCTCCAAGAAGATGATGTCAATGCCACCATCACCAACCTATGCTTTCTCTGCCTCTATTCTATGCACCTCTCCAAGAAAACGTTATCAACACCGCCATCGCCATTGCTACTCAAGTCATGAGAACAATTGACTATTTCTTACCTTGAACCAAAAATTTCTTGACTTATTGTGTTTACATGTTGTTGGATTATGGCTTGCAATTGAGAATGGGAGTTGTTTTTGTCTTGTGTGCATACCTACTAGCCTTCTTCCCAAGGTTTTTATTAGGATTTGGTCTACATAGTGTGTGATGAAAGAAATGTTGGATCATATCTTCAACCTAGATCTTGAACTATAACTTTTAACAAGAAATCCCCCAAAGGTCACAAAAAGGAATCTAAAGACTTTGTCCCCCTATCCTATGTGAAATGTTTAAAACAAAGACCCCCAAAACCACAAGAAGAAAATTGAAAACTCCTAAACTTCAAAAGAACAAAACTAAAAACCCCTAATGTTCCCAAGATCAAACCCAAAGACCCCCCAAACTTCACAAAAAAGAAGAAAAGCCCAAACTGCCCAAAATTGATAAAAACTTGAAAAGAACAAAATTGAAGACTCCAAAAAATGATAAGAACAAAACTAAAGAACCCGAAGTTCACAAAAACAAAAGTAAAAGCCTTAAGTTCACAAAATAAAATTATCAAGATTCAATGGAATGAAGTTTAAACAAATACATCATAATATACTTAAGATAAAGTGATTCACTAGCATACATCAAAAGGGCTTAACAAGGAGCATAAAAAAAATGTGTGTTCAAATCTCCTAGGCTACATAAGATATAAACCTATCAAAAGACAACCTTCGCCACCTAGTGGGGGGTCATGTCAAATGAATTTTTTTCCTTAAGTCAATGGGGTTAGTTCATGATAAAAAAGAAATTCACAATAGGCCTTTTTAAGTGAAATGGTTTTTCCACAACTAGTGGGGGTCACTTAAGTGAATTTTTTGTTCACTCTAATGGGGTAATTCTAGTGATTTTCTTTTTGTCATTGATGGGGTTCACTTCAAATTTTTTTTTGGCCAATCATTTCTAGTGACTTTTTTTGGGGCCACTAATGGGGGGTCACTTCAAGTCATTTTTTTGACCCTTTAAGGGTTTTATTTCTTTGTTTTTTAAGTTCATAAAATTTGACTTTTACCCTTTCTGGTTGTTAGGGTCATTGATTAAGGTTCTTTGTTATTATGGCCACCCAAGGTTTTATTTAATTCCCTTTGTGGCTACATATGGTTCTTTCATTGAGTTGCATTTCAGTTTGCAACAATCAAATGATTTTTGTTGAAAATTGTGACCTATTGAAAAATAATAGGTCTCAAATAAAGTTCATTCAATTTTTTTATAAACGCAATTTTGTATTTTTAGTCTTGGTGTGCTCAAGTAAAGTTCTTGTTTTGAGATCATTAGACTCTAATTTGGTAATGTCCACATGGAAAAAAGAAATGAACACCCAGTGTTTTCTAATAGAAGACATTGATCATATAGTCCACAATGTTGTTTTTGAATGTTTGGTTTTGAATCTTTATGGTAATTCATCAATTTCATCTACATTTTTTCTAAATTAGTGGCTTTTCAATATCTTCATGTAGATGTCATTGATACTATATGTACCACCACAATCATCGTTAACATCAAAAGAGGTTTGATCAAAACACATGCTACGTTCATAAAAATAGTTGTTTTTACAAATATAATTTTCTTATGAAAGCCAAAACAAATTATGACAAAGGACATTCTACCTAGATAATTGAACTTTCCACAACCACAAAAGTGACAACCGTTTTAGCATTTGATTTTCTTATGAAGTTGCAATTTTCGTCAAAAGATACTATTCATAATTTTTCCTGCCACATGCTCCAACTATTTGCTATAACCACCACTACTTTTGTTGTTATTGGTGAAATTTATTGTGGTGAAATTTATAGCAAGTTTCAACTATTGGTGGCTAAAGAAAGTAGTTCAAAAACATTCAAATTTTTTTTTCTTAAATAAAGATTTTTTAAATCATTATTTTTTGTATTTTCCAACTTGAATTTACAATGCATTTGTTTTGCTGCATTGTTTTGTATTGAGTTCCATGATTTGGTAAAATAGTTTCGAAGAGGAATACCTACATTTTGCATCATGAAAAATATTGTTTATAACAATAAAAGTGGTGTGCATCTACTCACCATCACTTCGTCCATCATTTGTTCTAGTGCTATTAGCTTCATTGTCAGAAACATTAAATAGGTTTTCAATCTCCATATCAAACTTGATGGTGCCATAACTCGCAAGGTTAGTTTCATTTTATTATTTTTCATTGTACTATAATGTTAGATTCCAATATAAATTATAAAAATTTTAATATATTAGAGTTGTTAGATTTTCATTTTTTAAAGTTTACACATTCTAATCTATTATAATTTTCTCACATTTTGATCTAATTTGATCTAAGATATTAAACTTTCTAACATTTGTTTTTTAATAGGTTGATGGATGTTTGATGGTCACAAATCCTTTTGCATTGCCTTATAAATGAGTTTGTTCCAAATGCAAACTCGATGATATTTATCAACATGCTTTTAACAAGTTGTATTTCTATAATTTATGTAAAGTTGTTGTAGCATGCGCTTTCAATATTCACATCAATACCACAATTGAGGTTGTCGATGGTCCACCATGCATTTCCCATGTTAAAACTCCTTGGCTATTTCTCTTGTTCAAACTCCAAGAAAAGGATTTTATGAAAAAATATTCTAGTCAAAGAATGTTTATGATTGAGCTCCTTAGAAATTTGAAATTTTTTGGTACATTCCACTTGAATTCAATTGGGGAACTTGTTGGATACAATGAGAAATTCCAACCTCAAGAAATTGTAAAGGTTGTTAAAAAAATTGTTGGAGATTATTCTTGTGCTTGAACTTTTTTTGGACTTTTCTTTCATTGAAATATTTTGTATTTTGTACATGTAGATAGTTTTTTATCACATATTGTAAGGCCACACCTTTATATTAAAGTTTCAATATGACCATATTTTTTCCTTATTGCTAATTCTTTAGTCCATTTTAGATTCTTACCAAAAAATTTAATAAAACATCCACATTTTCAACACCTATCACCATACCAACATATCACATACCACATACTAACAAACCACCTTATACCTCACATATTTCGGTATTATCTTTTATTGTTTAAGGTGTTTTTTTTTCCCCTTTATTTTTGGTATAATTTGTCAATATGTCGTCATCCTGCCCAAAAACTATACCATTATAGAATTCAAAACTATCTTGTGAATTTGAAGTCTCCAAATTAAAGTAGTAAAATATTTCACAACAAAAAAATATTTCTTTATTTTTAAAATTCTTCCCCCCAAATTAATGGTGTTTTGGTGATTAGTACATTTGGTAGTGTATCAACTAACTAGTAGTGGGCCATTGCCCCTTTTTCTTTTTCTTTTTAAATTTTTTTCAAGGGTTATTTAGTTAACATTCTAATCTAGGCTTGTACCTCTTTGATTTTTCTTTAAATTTTTTGTCTTCTTTTTTTCTTTCCTATTTTTCTTTTCCACCTAACATCTTCCCTTTTCTTTTTTTTGGTTCATTTCAAACATTATTTAATTAACATTTAAGTAATTTTCTAGCCATTGATTTTAATTTTAAATTTGGGTTTGTCATTGTATTATTTTGTTGAAAAACATTAAGTTTTTCCCATATATCAAGTTACATAAACACAAAAATATTCTAATTTTCTTTTATTTTTTATTAACAAGGTCATAATGAACATTGATATTGTGTTTCATGGTCACCATCTTTAATGAATTCAAAATTATCTTTTTGTACATGGTGATTGTTTGTTTGATTTTTTAACATTTTTATTTCATTATTCCCAAACTCCACTTCAACTCCAAACTCAATGCATGATCGATTTTGCATAATCCCTTCAACAACATATTATCCCCCAAATCAAGAAATGATTGATATTTTTTCAATGTTTCTTTATTATATGAAGATCATGGTATATATTATTTATAAGCCTATATTCACAAAATGAACATAAGTGTCAATTTTGGAGGTGTATGGGGTGATAATCATGTCATATTTTGTTTGGCAAATTATTTACATATGCTCATCCATGTTTGGTCAAAAAGAAATTGTGTGATATGTTTTGGGCAAGTGATGATTTCGTAAACGATAACACATTACAATTACTTTATTGTGATGAAATGGTAATTACACAATTGCAATCAAATGTGGATACCATAAATAATCAATGTTTTTGTACACCACCAAATAATTCAAAATTTCCATATTTATTTTACACGAATGAAGCAAAACAAAAAATAATGAATCAACTTTCCTTTGAAGTGGAGGGGATGTATTCATATTGCATGCACAAGATAGACATCATGATACATGTCCTAAATCATTTCAATTACAAAATGATGCAAATTTCATAGTAGGACTACATTCAAAGGTTCAAGTAAAAAAAAATGTTGGTTGAACTTTGTGTTGGAAATTATGCAACACATGATAGTCTTGTAAATGGTGTAGATGGAATATTCCAAGAGTCAACTAAAGTATTGAATTCACAAAAAGTCATATGGGTATTATTTAATAATCCCAAATATGATCAACTCACAAGAATAAAGAATGCACATTTGTATGAACATGAAATGCATCCTACATGGACAACAATAGAACCCATATCCAAATATATTCAAATTCTTCTCACATTATAACAAAAACATAATTTCCCATTCAATTGGTTGCAACATGTATTATACATCAAACATAAGGATTAACACTTGATTATTTAGCATTTGATCCTACTAATGTTTATAAACATGGCTTGACATATACAACGTTTTCTCGTGTTAAGAAAAATGAAAATTTTGACCTTCTTCAACCTTTGTAAATGAAAGAATTTCAAATTGATCTAAGTGTTGCCATGGAGATGCACTAATTGCAAACCATTGCATGATGGGATGTACTTGTCCCTAAACCACATACATTTTGTAATTCACATGTAGTAATTTATTTTTTCAATACTAGATCATTGCTTTTACATAAAAATGATGTTTTTATCAGATTACAATATCAAAACAATTCACATATTGTGTTTCAATTGAACACACCTCAACACATTAATGTTTAATAATACATCTTTGAACATTGATGCAAGAACACATTCAACGATTAGTGTAAATGGTCGAAATAATATAGTAAAGCTGGTTGTAAATCCTTCCTCGGTAGGGTGGCAATGTATGTATATAAAGTAGTTAATGGTTGCATAGGATTCCTTTTCTGTAGTGATAAATCTTGCATATGTTCCTAGTAAAAAAAATTCTCTCTTTTTTCAATTGAACTTTCAAAAAAAATGTGATAACACATCGGAACTTTTGAATGAACTTAAAAAAGGTACAATGACTATATATGACAATTTCACAAGTTTATCATCACAGAAAACTTTTACATCTTTAAGAGCTAAATATATTATAATAACATTCAATGTAAATATAAGAATGGTTATTCATATAATAACAATATAAAAACCTTCAACATTATCCTTGTCAATGTTCATAATTCTCCTTCAAAAGTTTTTGGATTTAATGCCAATTTCTTGTCCCATGATAATAATTGGCAATTTCAATATTGACATGTTTGATCAAAATTCAACACAACTAAACTCCAAAATTTTATGGACCAATATTTAATGGAGTTTTAGTTTAAAAAGAAATTACAATAAGCTATGGATCCCATATTGATCTCATATGGACAAATGCACCCGTTCAACAATGCATGTCAGGAGTGGTTGAAGCTTATTAGACTAACCATAAACCAATATAGTTTACATTCAAACTTCTAGATTATACCATCACAAAGGTAAAAAAGATTTAAAAAAAAAAGATATTGACAATAATAATAAGGCTTTAATACTTATGAAAGGATAATGTCCTACATATCTCATTCAACATAACACTTGCAACAATATTGTTGAATGTTGGGAAAGAGATATTACATGGTTAGCAATTTGTTTTTCATTAAAATGGTTAAGGAAGGGGAAATATTAAAAAATTAATCTTGGATGTGATGAATATTGATATAAGGAGCTCAATTGGAGGTGCTAGGATGGTATTTTAAAATAGATGTTAAGTTTAACATAATCTTTAACAATTAAGAAAATTAAATCCAATATTTTTTGGGCTCTATATATTAGGAGGTAATTTTGTTCATTTGTCATCTTGAGAACTCCCAAATCACAACAACCCCATTCACACTTTTGATAATGTGGAATAGCCTTCAATGAAAAGATATGCATCAATGTGGTTTTGTGATCTTTAGACCTATGATGTAAGAGTTATTGAATATTGAACAATTTTGTGAAAGGAACTAAAAAAAAAAAAAAAAACTAAAAATTGTAGGGAAATTGGGACAAGTGGATTTCTTGGAGGTGATTTGATAATTTTTATATCAAAGGTGAGTTAGATATTGAATTTTGAGTAATCTTCTTCATTATAATTAATTAAAAATTTAAAATAAATCTCTTGGAATTGGGCTCTATTGTCAAGGTCCTGTTCACACTTGCAACAGTTACATAGTCCTATTCACACTTGGGCTAATAATGCAAGCTGTGCAACTCTGGAAATGGACTTTTTTCTACCATTTATACTTTATTTATGGTTTATAACCAAATTTGGCTAAATTCCTACGGACAATCGCCACTTTGGCTACAAACAACAATTCCCATAACAGACAGGGGAACTTCAACTTCTAACCCACCAAACCCGGCACACGCCCAACACAGGTTTGAACCAGTGTTGGCTGGTTACTGAATTTATAGATAACCGCCAGGTAGGTTACTTTTTTCAGATCACAGTTTATCAATATCAATATGCGAAGCAGGTTATCGTGAAACCGGCTAATGACCACCTTCCGGTTATTTACCGGTTATAAATGTTCAGCAAAGATTGAAAAAGTTCTGTTTTTTTTTTTTTTTTTTTCAAATTTTTTCCTACCTATTGTCTAAGGATTGATAACCTACCTGGATGATGATTGGGTCATCCAGGCAGATTATTAAAATAAAAAAAATCATTACCGGGCGGGCAGCTATCAATTTAACAGGTTATAAAAATAAGAACCGGATGGTATGTTACTGGTAACCGACTTGATAACGGGTCAAAAGTCAACAGCCGGCCAACACTGGTTCGAACTTCGAACCCACGACTTAGCTCAAGCGGCCATGCATCGTAAACACTAGACTATGGACGAAGAAACCAGACGTGCCCGCCGCGGGCGAGAGACAGGGAGGGAGGGATCGAGAGGGGTCGCACGGAAAATGAACGAGAAAACACGGGTGACGCATCGACAAGAAGCGATGAGATGCAGGTACAGGAATGGAAGAATATCAAGAACAAGAGGAAGCTCGATTTTTCAGTGATAATAGAGTAGAGAATTGGAGGGGAACAGACAGGCAGGCAGAAAAAGAAGAAGAGGAAGAAGAAAAAGGAGGAGGAACTTGAAGCCGAAGTTGGAGAGAAGAGTTAGAGTATGGCTGTGAGATTCACGATCTCCAGATTTTCTGTCAATTTGGACGTACAAGAAGGGTGCGGAGTACCCTGAGGCGTTACTGTAGTGCCGTTTGCGGCAGTAGACGAGCACGGACGAGCTCCGCGGCGGCGGCAGCGGCAGCAGCATGGGGGTAGTAAAGCACAGCTGTTGTCGCGATGTGATAGTTGCTGGGCGTATATCAACTGCGTCTGTGACATTGAAAAGTGGATATGGACCTGCGACGTGTGCGGTAACCTGAATGGCTTCTCCAACGATGCATCTGCACGTTATCAAACTTCTCAGGCGCCGGAGCTGGTATCCTCATTCATCGACTTCGAGTTCGATGGTGCGAATTTTCTTCTCTCCCCCCCAATCCCCCCCGCCCCATTGCATTGTTGAATTTTTGCAAAGTTTCTTGTTCTGGTTCTTCCGTATAAAAAATCTGTTCCGCCGGATAAGACCTCGTTCATGGTGCCAGGAGTGTGGACTCTCTGCACATCGACTACTGATCGCGAAAAGCCTCTCATTCAGTTCCAACCACACCCCCCACCCTCTTTCACAGAAGAGCTGCCAAATGCAGAAGAAGACGAAGACTTCGAAGCAAGACCAGTGTTTGTTGCAGCCGTGGACCTATCGGGGGTGTGAGCTTTTTCTTGTCGGCTTAAGGGTTTTCGACCGTTTGTTGTTCAGACGGCAATTTTTCAACTTCCCGTTGTGCTGAGTTACTGCTTAGAATTGAACTATTATGATCACACTGTACCCTGGATGAGGAGAGATTGTTCTCATCATACGTCTCTACTACACTAATGCAGGTGGTGTGTAGGCCCTAAACTTCATTTGTGTCTGGGAAATGTACAGCTTCAGAGGAGTTTCTGGAGCTTGTGAAGAGCTCCCTGCTTGCTGCACTTGAACGTTTTCTTTTGGACCTTTTCTGCTTTCATGTCAGTTCCAAGAGTGATGCTGCAATTAGGTTATAACTTGTTCTAACCACATCATTGGATTGATCTTCCTTCCTTCACTTGTGGAAGTGGGAATGTAAACAATACTCTTCAGAGATCCAGTTTGAAGTATGCCAAGGTGAAAGTATCCATTGATGATGATGATGATGCTCACTCTTGAAACCCTAATAGATGCTTCTCCTTCTGCAAAAGCCTTGGAGATTAGAACCAGAATTGCTGATTGGATTTTAGTCAATGGCACGAGCAGCTATTGGTCCTGGGTCACTGTTTGGACTTGTGACTTTCAGTCACAAAATAGGGCTATATGATGTCCAAGGCTCCATTCCTGTGGTGAAGCACATCATGATCCTGGCTGATATGGATGCGCATATTCCTGTTGATTTGGAGATGGCTATGCCACTGTGTGCATTTCTAGCTCCTGTATGTTGCATCTCCTCTTTGTATTCTTATTCTGTATGGTCATTGGCATTTGATGGCTATATCTTATGCAGCATGCAGTTGAAGTCAGTTGTTTGTGTCATTTTTGTGTTCAACTTCTGGAACTGAGTGTTGGATTATTTGGGGCAAGGTGGAGAGCAATAAGGAACACATTGCAGCAGCTCTTGAAACTTTGAAACCAACAAGCTCTTGGGGGCCAGCTACTCCAGCTGGACAGGGCATAGAGGGAGTTACCATGGGTGGATGTGGATTTGGTGCAGCCATGGATGGTGTTATCAAGTACCTGGGGACTGAGCATGGTGTAACATTTGCTATGGGTAAAAAACCTACCTATTCATTTTTTACTGTTCTCTGGGCCAGGCCTATACATGCCTGTAACACCTACCTGCAGATTTGCTTCATACAATCTACATTACAGGATGGATGTTCTTTTCTCAACTCTTAAGATGTGGTGAAGGTTTTTTTGGTGTACAATCATGCATCTCTAGATATCAACGTCTGCTGTCAAGGCATGATTTCATTAACACTTTTTGTTGGGTCATCTTGCAGCAAGAGTGTTTGCATTTCTGTCAGGTCCATCAGACTATGGGACTGGGCAGTTGGACACACAACGCTACAGAGAGCAGTATGCTAGTAAAGAATAGATGCAGATAAGGCTTTGCTTCCAGAGCAAACACCATTTTACAAAGACCTGGTGAATGACAATGCTACCTTTCATGGTGTCAATAAAAGCTATACAGAGGTTGTGAAGAGGCACTGTCATATGGAAGGTGTTCTGAAGATAAACATTGTTCTTCACATCATTTCTGTTCTTTGACTTGTGGAGTGTATGTGGCATTGGCACAGGCTGCAAACGCAGCACAATCAGGTGTTTGTGTAGATCTGTTTGTGATCACAAATGAGTATGCAGACCTGGCATTGCAGAAGTATTTGAGCATTGAAAGTGGGGGTAGCCTTCTTCTGTACTCAAGTACTGATGAAGCCACCAGTATGTTGACTTCCAGCAAGCATTTTCTGTTCTTTGACTTGTGGAGTGTATGTGGCTAGTCACAGGCTAGGTATTCATATGTTACTTATCTAAATGACAGAAAATGAACTTGATGGATCATACTGTTTGGAAAGGTCACTGTTCTGAGGGGTTCTGTATGATACTGAATGCTTACTTCAACATGGCATGAGTCATGTCAAATATCTGTTTAACAAGCTTGGAATTTCTTGTCTGCAGATATCATATGCTCAGTCGGCCTTATGCATTTGGGTGCGTGCTACGTATTCTAACCTCTCCAGAGTTCAAGTCTGCTTGTGGAGTAAGTTCTCATTCATTGCAGTGCTATGTTGTGGATGCTCTTAGGAGAAGCCTTTGTGGAGGCTTATGGGTGCAGTATGGCCATTACTTCCTGGATCCTCAATATGAGAGTGTCCAGCATATTATATGCTGTGATCAGTATGCAACATATGCTTTTGATTTTGAATTTTCCAACTCAACTAGCTTCACCAGGTTTGATCATATTTCTGACTATAATGAGGCTGACATATAACCCTTTGTGGAAAGTTATACTTTTCTATTCTAATTTACTTCATCACTGAGCTTGGCAGGTTGAGTCTTTCCTCTACTGTCAGTCAACTCAGTGTATGATGTTAGCATCCATGTACTGTCAGGGTGTTATATCTGGATGTTATGAGTTCTGTCCACTACCATACATGTTTCTATTGAACATGTGTGTGAGTGGTGTTCAAGCTGCTCCTCAGTTCTGCTTTTGTTGTTTTTCCCTTTGTTCTTTAAGGTTGGGTTTCCTCTTTCTCCTGTTTGCTGATTTGCTGTCAGATGTGAAATCATATAACCTTATTATTTGGTTTCTCTCAATTCTATCAAGATTTACTTAGATTGAAAGTATGGAGAAGTTCTCTGTACATATGAAGATAATTTTTATTCTATTTTTAGTTGCTATGATGGTATGCAACCAATTGACTTGTGCCCATACCTTGTACCCTTTTTTCTAATCTATGCACAAATACACAACTGGAGATAGTGAGGCTAAAGACTTTTTTTTCCCTGACTGCTGCAGTGTAGTCCCTCACAGTATGATTTGGTTGAAATTCAAGTTTGATCTTGCAGGAATCAAGATAGTCCACCTGTGTTGCAACTTGCATTTCAGTATTCAATCTTAGTTCCTTGTGATGACGGAGCCAGACAATCATCAGCTGATGGGAATTACAGAAATAAGTCAGCTGTATTTTCCAGGTATCAATTCGGGCAGAGTATCAAGTGTATTGCTGGTAATATGACTATTGTCCAGGTAAATTGCCAGCAAGCATATGATTGCATCAGCCTGACATTGCATATGGTGACATTATCTTGCAGTTTGAATCAAATTAAAACAGAAAAATGTTGATGCTTGATTCCAGACAAGGGTACACCTTGAAGAGACGACTAAGAATTCGAACACTTGAGATTGGTGTAGCTGCCAACTATGCAGAGCTGTATGAGAGTGCACAACCTGAGGTCATTCTTAGAGTACTCACACACAAGGTAATGTTTGGACTGACATTTGCCATCAATACTTTGATCAGTTCACTATTGTAAACATCCTAAACAGTTTCACAAGGTCAACCTTTTGCTTTTACAGGTGTTTAGGACATTTGGCAATGCTAGAGCCTGAAATTGTGGGTTTTCAGGTCTGACTGAAGGTGGCATCCTGTAATGTGTCTGGGTTCTATGAAGCAGATGATACAGGCATCATTGGAAGATGGTGTGAAGGAGGCACGTGCACTAGTGCATGACTGGCTAGTCATTCTGACTGCACAATACAATGAGTACAACAAGCTTGCACAATTTAGACAACCTGACAACAGCAATCGAGTGGATGCCACCTTCTCCATGTGCTTTCCATTACAGGCCCTTCCCCTTCAGGTGTTTGCACTTCTGCGAAGCCCCCTTCTACAGAGCCATGAGGAGGGGGTTCATCTAGACCACCGGATATATCTTCAATGTCTTTTCAGGTGAGAGTATGCATGGTGAGTAAAAATGCACTAAAGAGCTTAGGGTGCTGCTGAGTTGATGAGCCTAGCTATGATTGGTATGCCTTCTTGTCTGTCAGTTCTATTTGACAGTGGATGGCCAGATGCATTTTCCATTGGGAATGACTCAGAGTTTTGCATTTTTGTGTGGGAAATCTAGTGCATTGGAGCCCTTGGACCTTCTATGGGCAGTGCATCCAGTTTTGTCATCATATGCGACACCAGACAAGCAAGCCTACCCACGACACTCCCTTAGCCGGGCAGCTCTCATCACTAGTGGCAGCCCCATTTTCTTCCTTGATGCATTCACATGCCTCATTGTTTATTACTCACCAACTGCGGATCCAGCTCTACCATTCCCTCCACCTCAGAACTGTAAGTGATTCTAATGTCTGATCTCATTGAGAAGCCAATATTGGAACTTCATTGTTTTAAGTTTTTGTTGGTTCAAAGAACAGCTTTTAACTTTAGGTTTTTGTGGCTGAAGAATAAAGAGGAGATAAATCTGTTTGAAAATCTTCATAGCTTTAAAGGTGTGGAGGTGGAGGCTTCAGATTGATCTCTTGGTTGGATTTCTTGCAAGATAATTTGTTTATTTATTTTGGTCATTGTGCTTATAGACAACGCATTGCTAAATTGTGCTGTCTGTTTAGCCAATTTCTATCTCTTTTCTTATGAGTTTGATTTTCTCAAGCATATCTTGAAGAACAACACCTGTCCTGTTGTGCTTTGTAGATTGTCCCTTGTTAGTAGGTTTGTGGATGATCTTTTTATTCATGATTTTCCAGAATTTGAGAGTTTTATGTACCTAGACCAAGACTCTTTTGGTGGTGGCATATATACCCAAAACCATCTTGTCAGTTGAATTGTAATTCTAAAGCTTCTCTTGTAACTTCTTGGATCTAGTTATGAAGCAAAGTCCTCAAGGCATATCCTGTGATATCTTTGATAAATGTTCTCAACCAGAGTATGCAGGTATTGACATGATTCGTATGTCTCATATTCATTCCAATATCTCTATTACTGCTAAGTTGGGAGATCAATAGTCAATTTTACAGGTTTTTGAGGCTTTGTAGTTTTAAAGATTTTTTTTATCTCTCAGATGGTCAATCTTATTGTCCTTCTGAAGAGTAAAGGCAAAGATTCTGTTAAAGAGGACTAGAGGGTTGCTCAATAAAGAAAAATTCCTTTTTGGAATTTCAGCATGTGGAGTATTCTGAATGATTCTGTATATAGTCTTCTAAGTCAGGAGCTTCTTGTAAGCCCACTTGTTCTATGTTTTTCCCTGCTGTCCTTTTCTCTGTGTTTAGTCTCTTCTGTTGTGTTTTCTCCTTGTGTTGTTATTTGTCACTAGCCAGTAGCATGGCAATAGCATGGTTGAGTCTCTTCCGGATTTGCAGCAGAAACTCAGTATGCAGGTTAGACTTACACTGACCTTTACCCACTGTGGCGAGCTGATGAAGTCAGTGGGGAAGTTGTGATAGAGAATTCACTATCATACATGTTACTGTTGATCCCTGAAGAGGTGTGCAACTACCACTGTTGTTCATATTGCAAGTGTGTTTATTTTGGTTTTTTGTCCCTGTTTGGTTTTTGTTTTATGGTCCTTTGTTCTCGGTTTTGTCTATCCTTCTCTGGAAATTTTGGTGACTTAATGAAGAAGTGTTAACCTGGCTTTGCTTTTTCTTAATCGTGAGAATGGAGATTTCTTATGAGCGATAATTCATTGAGAAGTCCTGACATGAATTGCTTCATGGAGGGGACATCTCATATACATATAAACATCTTAGCTAAGAAAGTTCACAAGACAAGAGACTCTGTGATGGTTTCATTTCAGTTCTTTGGGTGTGTGAATGCACCTCACACTGATACATTTGCCTACACAAGGTGGGTAATCCAAATATGTCTAAATTCACATATTAAGAGGGTTTGCAGGAGGGAAAAGTTGGCCTATGAGCCATTGAGAATGAAATGTGTTTTCTCCTTCAAGTAGGTTCAATCCCTGTTTATGAGTGAAAGTGTGTTTATACAAGGGAGATGGAAAATCCACCATTATAGTCTTTGACATGTCAAAAGTGCAGTCAAAGAATATCCAAGAATTTGTCCAGTGAAACTTCTCTAGTAAAGTATGGAGTGACAGTTATGTATGCATTTGTGCAGGTACATTGCGGAGGGTGATCAACAAGTTGAAGCAGGAGAGGAATATCACTCCTAAGCTCTTGATCATAAGGGGAGGATACGATAACACAGAGCCCTTTGAGAGGTATTTGATAGAGGAGCAAGATGTGGATGGCAGTGGGATAGCAACAGGCATGGGATTTGTGTCATTTTTGAACCAGATTACTCATGATGTTGTCAAGTTTATGAAGTGAAGGATATGGCACACTGTAATGTCAGCTTAATTCTTCCCAGAGATGTCCTCACATTGAATCTGCCTGCTTTTGTTAAGGGCGGAGCCAGAGAGGACCACAATCTGTAGCCTTGATACAAAAATTTGAGTTGGTGGATAAATTTCTACAGTTTGATTATGAAAGTCACTGATGACTTAGTATGAGATTAGTCACCATTAGAGGTGCTGGCCATATTTGATCACCAATCTAGGAGGCCAGTATGAAGCTATTGTCCTGGAATGCAGGCATGATGACTGGACACCCTTTAAGATAGTGGGATTAAGATGTCCCTGTAGTAAAAGGCATATGTGTGTATTAAGGGCTGATTTGGAGGTTTTCCAATTCTGAACACAAGGGACTCTTATGCCCAAATCTGACCATAGGTGTAGGAGAGTTAACTTCTGGTAGAATATGAAGACTTGGTAGCCCCTCAAGAAGCTCACGTCACAGAGATGAATGATGTCCAAAGTGGTGGAGCTTCAACTGGCCAACAGCCTTGGTAGCAGGGTAGTAGGCTGAGGGAGCAAACTGCTACATCAGTATTGGAACAGGGAGGGTCAATAGCTCACTTGTGTACAGTGCCTAACTCCAGTGGGAGACAATATGATTCCAAACTGTTACTATTCTACTGCACTCCTATTACAATTGTGGTTGAGGTTCAGTTCTTGCATTCCCTGGCATGGTGTCAGGACTCACCATATGAAGTCTGTAAGTCAAGATTAGCAATGGAGCCAGTCCCTGGACTGGAGAGTCCTGATTACATCAGAAACATCAATTGAATATCTCAGCTCTGACATTGAGATAGATCCTAGATCTAACTAGATAGTTATGCCGGTTCTGACTATGTAATACTATAGGAAAGTCAATCTGCAGGTAAGACATGATGCTTTAAATTGACATTGTTTCAAAGGTCCCACCAGATTGTGGTTCCTGGCAATTTATGAACTAAGTTCTGGAATAGTTTTTGATATCCACATTTCATGAAGGGAGGACCAGAGATTGGACGCCACATCCATCTTTGGTGAGTATTGTTACAGCAAACCTGGACATCAGTATTGTTTTTCAGTTCTTTTCTTGATTAGAACATGACTGTCACTACTGTTCATAGTGCTAATTTTATTGGTCTTTTTGTATTAGTTCTTCCCTTCAAAGAACTATGTCTTCTTCCCTGTTCTCCAGTGTCCTTATCTGGGGTTTTTTCATTGACTTAAAAAGGAAAAGTATTACACCTGGTCCTGCTAACATAAATTGTGAGTATGGAGGAGATTTCTCACTACTTGTTTGAGTTGTTCTTTCTTGATTGTCATTCCTTGTTATCTGAAGGGTGGTGCTCATAGACCAGTTGGATTCATGAGATCCTCATTGCTATAAGGCACATTGACCAAACATGCAGAGACAAAGGAGCTGCAGTTCATGACATGCAGCCATGTCAGAACCTACCTACGGAAAAAAAATGTAAGAATTTCCCAGCTAGCCTGCATGTGCTTTTTTTCTGGTTTGTTTCAAGAGCCTAGTGACCGAAATTGGCACAAGTAAAGCTATGAATGGGTCCTACATCATCTTCACACATTTGCTAATAAAGGAGACAAGAAAACAGATCATGTGAAAAAACTATATTCTGTTGTTTAATTGGATTGGCAAACCAATGCACTTTTCAATAATTCTGTGAATAATTTACAGGGTTGATGATTTAGTAAGATATGCAACATTGTATTCTTTGATCCGTATCAAATTTCCTAACCAAGCAGATTTGAAGTGTTTTGCAGACTTAAGTGACCAGATTCCCATTAGTAGTTGGGACCATGGCAAATACCCTGTTGCCATGCTGAAGAAAATCAAACCTCTACATGGGAAATGGGATGGAAATTGCTTGCTAGTAAGCCCCTCTTTCTTTGCACATGGTCATGATATATCATCAGGTACAATTTTCTTAACCCCCCTTTGATGAGTTTCCTAGCTGCTTAGCCCATGGTAGCTCAGAAACCATGTGAGGAAAAGCAACTTGTCAGGCTAATAAGGAAAAATAAGGTATAGTAGTAGTTGTTGAGCCTTGAGCTTACTCATTAAGGAGATGATAGCCTGGCAATTTGTCACTTGATTTCCAAACTGTCAAGAGAACTACAAAGTCAAGTGTACCTACTCATCGGGGCCCATATTGTTGTTCTCATATGGCAACTCTGTCTCTCAGGTGGTGTTCCAGATTTGTCCAAAAGTCAACTATTGAGGCAGCTCCTGGCTGGATGTGAATTTTCTAGTGCCAGGTCCGATTCCTTATTACTATTTGACCATGGTTGTTGTTTTGTTCATTTCCTTTTCTTTTTCTTTTTTTGAAAACAATGGACAAAAACTTGCCAAACTTTATTGTAATAGAAACACCACAAGAAGAAGGAAGAAAAGAGGGGGAAAGAGGATCAGACATTGGTCCTTCCCACTCCTTTCCCTATAGTGAACAAAAATATTTCATAGGTCGTATAAGGATTCAGATTTGTCAGATGCTAGGGCCCTAGTTTCTGCTGCCAAATTCAAATGAGTGTAGGGTAAAGCCCCAGGGTGGAGGCATATTCCCAAGATAAGGGGCCTAGGATGAGGTCATAGTTGAGTCCAGCCCCTCATTTTGGGTATGTCCCTCCCCTGTGGGGCTCACCCACCATAAAGCATGAAGTGAAAGCTATTGTGAACCTATACATATGCATAGGAGGGGGAGGGTTTTTACTTCTTATGCTATTGCTAAAGAGTGGGAGGGTTCTTATGCCTACTCATAGGTGTAAGATCCATCCCCACTCTCAAGGAGTAGTGTATTCCCTACTCTTTTCTAGGAGAGATATTCACAGATATAAGGTGCCCTCCAAATACACTAAGAAATTTCTCTTGATTGCTTTACCGAGGGTTTTAATGTGTTAGGTACTATGGTAAGTCCTTTTAGAAGTGGTCTTCTCCATCCAGCCATGTTGAAAGGGAATTCCTTTACGACAGTGCCAATTGACAAACATGACTGGTGACATTGATATATATTGTGGGCGTGGGTGATTCGTACTTGGGTGTGATGCATTCATGTCAGCTTTCAATTAGAGTGGTTGATTGTGACCACCCATCGTGGGCGGTGTCATCCATCACAACCCTATTCACACCATTTCATAAATGAATTGGATCAATGTTCCATAATTTCTACAAACTCGATTTCCTCTCTACTTATTTTTTAGTTGTATCCAAAAATAGAACTTCAACAATTTTTCATGTGAAATTCTGTCATTGTAAATCATTTGCATTTACTTGTAAATCATTTGCACCCAAATTTTTTACACTTACACTGCCCTTCATTGTACATACATTTGTATACACTTAAACAACCCCATGTAAATGTTTTAGGGTTTGTTAGTGAATATATTACATATTCTTAATTACTATACCTATTTACAATCAATATTAATTGGCTGTGGGCACATCCCAATGTGAATGCATTCTGAAGCTCAATATCTCTTTTGCAATGAATCACTTTGACTGGCCCTTCACAAAAGAAATTCTGATGTTTTTAGTACTCTCCAAGTAGAACCTTTGAAAACTTATAAGGTAACGTGAAAGTGCTTCCCTTTAGCTTAGGTATATACGATACAAGAGCAAACAATTAGGCAAAAGATATGGGACAAATTGTGTTGCTATTGAGGAATAGGTTGGGTGCATGTTGCCTAGGCTTTTACAAGAACTTGAGTATGTATTTTGATTCATATTATTTGCTTTAGTTAGATGTGGTGCATATCAAAGCTTTAAAAACACATAAATTTATAAATTTTTTTAGCAATGGGTCACTTTGATTGGACTATCACCAAAAAAATTGAGAAATTTTTGGGAAGCCCAGCTCCCTCCCCCCAAAATAAAAGTTACATATTTTTGCACTATTTTTACATGGCATAAAGTCATGTGTTATACATTTGCACTCACCTTGATGTAGGTGGGCCTTATACACTTGCACGGAAGTGTAAATAAATTCCATCATGCCGTTTAAATCCTAAACCATAGACACACACAACATTGGCTTGAACTAGTGCTGCTCATTTATTATTTTTGTAACTATTAGGTATTTTAAAAATAAAATTAATGAGTGTTGATTAGGTTATCAATATCAATATCAAATTTTTTTGGGGTGCTAGTTCAGTATCAACATTTTCTAGGCAATAATCATCAATTATGCCTATGAGTAGGTTATCAAATAGCCAATTGATAACCATTGGTTGTCTTGTCAATTATACACTGGTTAAAGGGTATTTAAAAATCAAAATAAAAATCAAATCAAATTTTTTTCCTGTATTTCTGTTCTCTATCAAACACATGTTTAGCATTTTAAGATTGATAACCTACCTGAATGATAACCAAGTCATTTGCTTAGGTTTTTAAAATTTGAAAATTCAATTCCAAGTGGTTAGATTATTGATGGGTTATAAAAAAATCAATAATCAATTGAAAGGTTATCCAATCCTAAACTCAGTAACTGGCCAAACACTAGTTTAAACTTTAAACATCCCATTAGGCTAAGCATGCTCCAAGGTTTTTTTCTTTGTATTTAAAAGCACCTCTGTGTGCCGAAGATTTGTTTGTCAGTTGAAGGACCCTTTTGTTGATCAGTAATTCTAATAAATAACCCTTTAGGGTTTAATAGTAAACCCTAAAAACCCTAATAAAAGACGCTCTCAAGTGCCTCCACTAACTTTTGGGCCTACAACCTTGGGGCTACGGATCTCAAGGCTATGACCCTCACATGAGGGGGCAGGCCCCTTCCCCTATACTTACTATAATAGGGCCCATTCCACTTAGGAATGCATCACTAGTGAGCGCTGGTGGGTGCTGGTTCATTCATTCTTCATCCATAGTTACGTTATAGAAAGAAAAAGTGCACAAGCTGAAAAGAAAAATTCAGAAGGATAAAAGACCAAAGATTGAAAACAAATAGGCAATCTCGTAAAATTAACAAGGGGTGTGTCACACTGCGGCCTTGCCATTTACATGAAAAAGTATCTTAAGGCAAAAGAAGAATTATGGAAACTCAAATATTTCACCATGCAAAAATATAATCTTCAAAAAATCCTCTAAAAGAAACCAAAATTCTTCAAGCTATTATAACTCTATAATAACTAATCTCAAGTTTCAACACAAGTCAAAATATCATCTTTCAAAAATCCTCATATAGAAATAGACCTATTATTTACTTAAGGGCCAAAATCCCTTAAGCTACTATGCTCTATATTGAATCTAAACACAATATCCTTGCCTTGGTAGGCAAGGACAGCAAATAGAAAGATGGAGTCTCTAGGGAAAGATAGAATAATTTTAGTTTTCAATCTTCATTCATAAGTTAAGTTTAGAAAGGAAAAAAAGTGTGGGTGGAAAGAAAGGTCCAGAAAGATAAAGAAGAAGAGTAAAAGAAGCAGCTAGGTACCCTTAAAGAGATGACCCAAGAAGCAATAGAAAGATGGATTCTCCTGAAAGATGACAGGCATACCTCCCTTGTGCAGAGGGGAAGGTAGAAAAGAAAACTAACAACACAGCAAAAGGGATTATATAAGATGATCTTTAGGTCAGAATTTTTGCATTGGTGTCAACAGGAGGCGTTTGCAATGAAGAAGGTTCACACTCTCTGTTGTGTTTGTGAGAGATTTGATCATCTGAGACATGATCAGAGACATGACCAGAGACTGTTGGGTGGGCAGTTGTAGGACAAGAATTCGAGTGGAGAGAGAGAGAGAGAGAGAGAGAGAGACGAGGGAGGGGAAGAAGAGGAGGCGGGAGGAACAGGAGTCTGTTGAGGATGATGATGCAGCAGGTCAGTAAGTTAAAAAAACAAGTAGTTTATGAGAAGTCAAAACTGCAGTTGCATAATAATGCATTGTGGGCAAAGCAAAAAAACGCGTATGGAATCTGATCTGATCTTACTGACAGACGTTGACAAACACCCAAATTTGAAAAAGAAAAGAAAAGAATCATACAAGAATCGTAAGAATCATACTGTAAGAATCGTACTCAAATTACAGTACCCAAAACTGCTGATCAACTCTGCATTAAGAACTTTTCTAGATCGATGCTCTTGATCAGATATTTTTAAAGATCTATTAGTGTGCAATTCTTCCATTTGGCCTACAATTTTTCCATCCTCTTTTACACGATTCGATCCACGATCCGGGTCCACACTTGGGGTCCACAAACTTCCTTTGTTTTTTGCAATGGGCGAGTGAGCAGCTTCTCATTGATTTGCAACAGCGAGCTTGTTAGCCATTTACTCAGTGCTGATTCCTGCTTTTGTCGATTTTAGAATGTTCAAGCGTCTCATCGCGTAATGGCTCTGCCCTTTAAATGACAACCATTTCTAAGGATGGTAAATATTCCACTAAATTGGAAACACATGGTGGTTGGCATGTGAAGCCCAAGTGGATGCTTCAGTTATGTCGGAAATGTGGGCTCTAAAATGCAGGGATACCAAACTTTTGCCCGTTTCTCTCGGTACATCACAGTGTCTCTACCTTGAAGGGCGGAGCCAATAAACTTGTTCAAAAGTCCGGTATTATAACTCGGATTATGCGCTGACAATGCCCCCAAGAAAGGCACATGAGATTTCATATTATTGTACGTGGTGCGTATAGAACACTGTGTGCGAGAGATAAAATTAGCACTAGTCGGATTCATTAATTCGTATGGGAGTAGAGCAATCTTCGACATCGCCAATAGTTGGAGGTAGTTGCTTTACGAGTGCAATTTCACCACTCCGAATTGCCTCAGGCAAATCAGATGAAGCTGGGAGGATTTGACAACACGAGCGAGAACGACGACGACGACGACCAACACCACCACCATTTGACCCGGAGCTGCAGACGTATTCTTGGGGGCCCAAAATTGTGGCAACACCCGCCGCACAGCGGTCGATGGAGACATCTTCTGAGCAAGTACTCAGAAGTTACACTGTAATCCATTGCCCGTGATGAATTCATTATTCTCTCGTATAAATCGAGTTTAGTGTCAGGATTAGCTCGAGCTAGTTAGTTCATAAATCTAAAAACCGGAATCCCTTTGTTGGTGACCAAGTTTGGCTAAAAAGAGTTGTAACAGTGCCCAGAGAATCAGTTGTTCGGGTGATCAGAAGTACGCTCGAGATAGGCTGGTTGACTCATCTAAAAACACCCAAAACACTTTTCAAGAGAATGTGTGCCATGACCTAATGTCAAATTGCCATTTTAATGTATTAATGTACGCCACAATAAACGTCACATAAATTGTACATTGTAATGGATGAAACCACAAAGTTTATCTCACACAAGTGTCATGAGCCATGAACTTTTGTGTGAGAAAAATCGCATTCTCTATTCTTCAAACCTAGATGAGGTGAAAGCTTTTTATAGACATGAATCATTCACAGATTGATGTCTTTTATGAGTGGCTTCATGAAATCCAGCAAGAGAGCAATTAAAAAACCTTCCACAAAATCACCACAAGTTGAGAAAAATCAACTCAGCTAGTTGCTCCTCCTGGGGCCAAAGTTGATTATATGATGAACTCATGATATCAGCTTATGATGCATGCTCATACCCATGAGCAACTTCTCAGGGGTAAAAAGAAAAATTGGTTTCTTCTCAACTTCATCTATCTAATTCCTTCGCTTGCACCTCTACTAGATATGTCTCTGGACAGCTATGCACCTAGCAGGTGATCCAATGAAACCATGAAACCATAGCGAATTAGCAGACCTCAAACACATGTGGAAAAGAGTCTAAAAGATCAGGAAAGAATATATAAGCAGCTCGAGTTCACATAATTTCTGCAGGATTAACCCAGTCTGAGGACCAGGAAAATTGCATGTGCAAGTTCACCACCCATCATTGGGTGAAGAAGACAATAGCCCTGGTGGATCAGGCTGGAAGTGACTCTGATGACATTCTCTGGCCTAGAGCTGATCTTGATGCTTGCAAATAGCTAGTACAGCTAGATTATCCTATTTCAGAAGTGATGAAACGAACCATGATCTTCTTAGATAAGCTTCTGGGATGTTACAAGTAGTTTGACTCGGCAGCTGCGATCCAATTATTCTCTGGAGCGACACTGAGGAATTCAGCTTCCAGTTAAGTTCTGAGCCCTGTCAATATTGCAAATGCGGCCAAGGATCAAACTGCGGCTATGTTATAATGGTCTGCCTGCAAGCCTTGCTGCATCTAGCTAGCACGCACCGGCTCAACATAATTACAACTGCAGCTAGAAGATTCCAAATAATTCAAGGTATGCTTGGACTACCATCATGGTCGAGAATAATCCCCCGAAGCATTATTTTTAGAGCGAGATTATGAGAAGAAGGATTTGAACAACCGGAATATTCGAGCGTTATTCACACAACGCGCATCCCGGCTGTGAGCTGATCAGACTGGAGCCAGAAGTCCATCTGGTTGAATAACAGCTGCTGCTGCTGATCCCGATGATCTTGAGCTAGATTATCGCTGATCTCAGCTAACGCACATTCTGCACTTTCAACAGTGCAGCTGTGGTAAGACCTAGAACTCGCGAAATCTTCAGCACCTTCTTGTTTGGTTTCCGGGGCTAATGTATGATTGTAACTAGTGGAAGCCGATTTGAAACCTGCAAGAAGCTGCTCATGATCGACGAACTTGCAGGCAGCTGATCTTGAATCAGTTGAGGCACCTGCACTAGTTGAAGATCCCGCGAACTGCTCCGCTGCGAGAGGGTTGGGCATGGTGAAGGAAAAAGTTATACATGGAGCTACTGCTGAATCCGTCCACGACGCTCTTGCAGTCGAGGATGACGTTGTGGGTGCTGCCGCAGCTGGCGACGATCTTGTATTGCTTGAGCGTGCCTGCATAAGAGATGATCGACCATAAACGCTTGCACTGATATTCTCGGTCCCCGCGTAATTGTACCCTGGAAAGAAACTTCCAGCTGCATGGATGTTGTCGTTGAGCTGGTAGCTTTGCTGGGCAAAATCTGGATTCGCACCAGCTTGTGCACCTCCTCGCGACACCGACCGAAGGAGAGCTTCTGCTGCAACGTCTGGAAGCGTCGGTTTGTGCAAAACACGATCAGAATTCACATGAAACTGGGGAAGAAACGTATTGCCGTTTGATAAGCTCGCGAGGTAAGAAGACTGTGAAGAGATCGTAGTTTCTATGTTCGCACGCTTTGGCTGCGGTCGCACCATACTGCGAACACCAGCGATCAGCGCCTGTAGTTCACTGCCAGTGTTTGGTCGCAAAGTAGTCGAGCTGATAGGGACTCCCGTGAGCTTCTGCACCATGTCACGGAAGTCCGTGCAGCTCGCTTCCAGCACCGTGGTTGGCAGACGTCGTGATGAACGTGGCGGGCGGCGCTTGGAGATCGCTCTGGCGCCACTGCTACTCACTCCAAGGGACTCCATCATGGAGTTCCCGCATGGGTCGTCGCTCGCCGGCGGGAAAAAATTGCCGGAAACTCCTGCCTGCGTTGCATCCCTAGAGGTGGTCATGGGTGCAGCAACTGTCGTCGATGTGCCCATGACTTCCCAGTCCGATCGGAGTTCAAGTTCTAGGGCTTCTTTCAGAATCTGGCAGCTTTCACGTCCGATGTGATCAATATTGATTCCTGCCAAGCCCGGTTGTGTCGAGCGGCCAATATCGGCCTGCTGTGCTGCTGATCCATATTGCATTTTGAGAGCTACTAGCTGTCCTTCCTGTGACGAGGGCAGCTGGCCCACCTCCCAGCTGCTGTAGCTTGTCATCATCCCTGCTTCCTCTTGCAACAGTACACTCGTGGGTGACGCCACTCTAGAGTTAATGCCTGAGCTCCGCTTGCCTGCTGCAGTACTAGTGCTCTTCCGAAATTTTGAATCTCCCATCTTGAGCTTTTGATCTCTAGCCCTCAGCAGCAGCTCCTGATCCCTGCTTTACGCCCGCTCTTCCTTCCTTCCTTCCTTCAGCTACCTTCTATTTATCGCTATCTCGTCCTCTCCAAAACTCAGAGACTTTCTAGGCCACTTTGATCTCTTCGATCCTCACAGTACTAGGTCGTTAATAAACTCGTGTTTGGACTTACAAGACCTCATCTATATATTGAAAGCTAGCAAGCGATGAAGACGACTAGTTAGCTAGATCGAGAAAAACGCAGCAAGCACTGTCAATCATGAATATTGGATCAAAGCTCCCAAGTTTTTGCAAATCAAGCTCATGCAGGGGACCCGTAGAGAGAGAAGAAGGACAAAAAAAACAAAATACAAAACACCCCCGCGTAACTTTCACAAAGAACAAACATATACCCCGCGGCACTTCAACAAGACCCGTTATACTTCTATTGCAAGTCGTTTTTCGAAAGCTCCGACACCAAACACCGAAGAAGCACGCAGGAAGAAAACAAAAGAAACCCAAAAATCCACAGTTGGTCTTAAGATTCAAAACTTGAGATCACAACCTGTAGCTAGCTACAAAACTTCACAAACAGCAAGCTGCATCTAAACAACCTCACAAAGCTTATAGGCTCTTTTTGGTTTTTTTGCTTTTGCTAGAAAATACTAAACCCCAGACTGCAGACTACTAGCACCAGAGTGAAAGATGAGGTGATCAAACCACATTGGGTCACTGATCAGTTGAGCTTTCTAGATGATCCTAGTACATTCAAGGCAATGGACAATTAACAAGTTGAGCTCTAGACTGAATTTTCCGAAGCATCTGAGTTATATATGGCGGCACAGTTTGTGAGGAGGGAAGGAAGGAAAAAAAAAAAAGGCACAGGAGTGTGAATGAAGTTCAGTGATAAGTCTACAAAAACATTTGTTAATTAGAGGCTTAATTACACTCTGAAAGACTAGATTAGGAGATCGATTAGCAGGACGGGGGGGGGGGGGGGGCTGATCTAAAAAAAAATTTTTGTTTTTTTTTTTTTTTGAAACTTTGAAAAAAAAAAGCACTGTGTGGGATATTTGGTGCTTTATT
>Ga0116231_10004851_pt1 | contig 26966 bp, 18 predicted proteins | sample S1TSphgellanicum_2_FD_89695 | JGI IMG/M metagenome (GOLD analysis project Ga0116231, IMG submission 89695) | Host-associated microbial communities from peat moss isolated from Minnesota, USA - S1T2_Fd - Sphagnum magellanicum MG | ecosystem: Host-associated > Plants > Peat moss > Unclassified... | reverse complement strand
CCTCGCCACCCGTGCTGGCCCCCCTCTGCTGGCCCCCCCCTGTCAGTTGGGGAATAACTGTCACAGAAAACAAAACCCATCAAAAAAAAAAAACAAAGGTTCGAGCAGTGCCTGAAAAATTCTTCTAATCACTGCCCGGACAGACAGACAGACAGACACCACTGCAGCTTTAATTTATAAGATTGAATTTTTTTGCAACATGCTTTATCAAAGGTGTAGTTCTTTATCCCTCACATTAAAATGAACTTGCTTCCATGCATATGATTTGATTTTGGTTGACAATTTGATTTTCATCATTTTGTGTATAGTTTAGAGGTTAACATTGCACAATAAATCGCACTACAAGTGCATAAAAACTACAAATAATTAGTCCATTCTTGGCAATTCTAGTCTAATCACATGAAATAATACTTGGGATGAGGGTTAAGATTGAGCTCTTACTCTAATATCAAAGATGGATTGCCAAATCTACTCATGATGACGACGATATTGAACAAGTCCTAATCGCTGTTGAAGGTTTGAACTTTTAAAGAAACTTTATTTTGGGCATGCTCTTAGCAAGCTTACATTTTATCTTAGTTTCACACATTTTAGGTGTTATATTAAAATTTTGGAACTAGATTTTGGACTTTGATATATTGGATATATGAATTTCAGATTTTTGGAATTTTGGAATTTGGAATTTGGATTTTGTAATTTGAATTTTGGATTCGAAATTTTGAATCTTGGATTTTTGAATTTTGCATGGAATAATGGGAATTTTTTGGCCAATGGTGAATCGATGGGTTTTGAGGGTTTGAGTTACTAATTTATTTTTGTAAGTTTTTTATACATTTTTATTTTTGTGATCAATGGAATGCTTAAAATTATAAGCAAGTTTTTATTTACATAACTCTAACACAAAGAAATATTAAATTAAATCTCAAAAACCTCATAAAAAGTTAATCGTTGACATTACAATTTGAAAAAATAATTATATTGTTCATTTTTATTGTAATTCAAATTGAAATTAAGAAGATAAATTTTAATTCAAAACATTAATTCAAATCGACAAATTTATATTAACTTAAAAATATTTTGAATCCCAAGTAAAAAACTCTAGGTCATGAAAAATATTTTTTATTTGCAATAAGTGCAAAAATTCTCTTTCGATAGACAAAAATTCATAGACCAAAAAATGTATAATGTGTTTTTTGATACCAAGATTAATATTATAAAAGTTGTAGTATAATTTGAAAAGAAAAAGTTCAACTTACATTGAGTTTACAAATACTTGAAAAAAAACATTGACAACATAATAACCTTAACATTTATTATACATATATGCACATACACATAAACACATACAAATAAACTACACAACAATATACGTATTTGTATACATACATAAATACACATATACAACGTCTTAGATTTCAAAGCCCCATGTCACGTGATCTGGACGACACCTGACAGCCATGTGTCATTGGACGTGTCATTTAGATCACGGGCAGTTACGGGCAGACAAATTTTCTAGGGTTTTTTTTAGGGTATAGGGATCCTCTCTCTCTCCCCTTGTTTCTGTGCGCTTTTATCCTGCCACGCTGCGTCGTTCTCTTTGCTCCCGCTTGCGGAATTTACGCCATCTTCCTGCTTTTTTCTTTGTAATTTTTTTTGTTTGGCTTTCGCCTGCAAACACATCATTTTTACTTATATTCTGAGAAGCTTTTGAAGAAGTTGCCTTTTCCTTGGGGGGCTGCTGCGCTGCAATTTCGCACCAGCCTGGTCTCTCAACCGATTGTCGCCGGAAGTCAGTCACGTGTGCTTGCTTGTGAGTATCTCTGCTACGTGATTCTCGTTTTTGTGGCGTTCTTGGATGTTTTGAGTTTGTGATTTGTTCGAGACGAGAGTTTGCAAATCATCTCCCCGCGAAATTATCTCATGCCTCCTTTCCTTGTCTGCTCTCTTGTTTCTCTTCTGTGTTCTTTCCAAGGACAATCTTGCTCCCCCCAGTAGGTTGCGTTTTTGTGTTCTTTTTTCTCCTCTAGTTGAACTTGCTTCTGCTTTCTACCCCGACATTCTCTGTTGCAGTTGTGTCATTGACTTCATGTCTCGTATGTGTAACGACATTGGAAGTTGCGAGTCTGTATAATCTGCGCATTCGGAACTTTATCCTTGTTTGTAGAGTAGTCCCCCGGTTCCTGTTGCTTGCATCCCCCGCTGATTTTGGGTTCCATCTTCGTCTATCAAGCTTATGCTTCTGAACCAGTCTTCTGGATCTTGTCATTCGTTTCTTTTCCTCGTTGTTCTCACGTAGATAACATCCTCGGACGCCTTTCTTATGTGCTCTTAGAGGTTCAGACTCTTGAAGAGTGATCATACCGTTCTGATGACAGATTAGATATCAGTTGAAACCCTAGAACTGCTCTAACCCTGATTTCGAGACAGCAACAAATTTCTGTTCAATGCTCAAGCGCATCTCATATTCCAAAACTTTGCAATTCGATACTATCAGCATTGGGGGGTGACACATCATAACATTATCTTAGGCACTTTGGTTGTCTCCTCTTGCAAGTGGTCTTTTCCTCTGCATACTCTATCCATGAGCACCGGGCATGAGCTTCCAGGATCCAATCTCCTGAATGTGGAGGACAGAAGGGCAAGCGCACAAAACGATACAGGTAGCCATGAGGCATGAAGGAAATAAAGAGATTTTTGTGCTAGTTTGCTGAGCTTCTAAGGTGCTAGTCCACTGTAGTAAGGAGTGTCTGTTCTTGTCTTTAGTAAGGTTTAGGGTTTGCAGTAGTTCATCAGCGCATGACAATAACAGTAATTGGTTTGAGCAACACCTCAGCAATTTGTTGGAAGTGATTCTGCAGAGCCAGGGTCTGGAGTTGAGGAAGAATTGCCAAATGTGAAAACCATGGACTTCATTTCCAGCAACCCTAAATGTCCACTGGAGATTGTACATGAGAGTTCTGTAAGTCACCTCACAAATGCCCAACAGAACTCTTGACTTTCATATCATCTTTTTCCTCTTTGCAAAATTGGTTTACTACTTCTCTCCAGAGGAAACACAATCAAGATAGCTCCACTTGCAAAACTGGCTTACTCTCCTCCTAAGGAAACACAATTAAGATAGCTTTACCATGGGTGTCTTTGAATTTCTTGTGAGGGGGACTATGGAGCTCTTCTTCTTACCTATCTTCCTTACATTTCATCTTTGCAGTCTAGTTCTGCCACCACTCCAGCAGCAAAAATTGGGTGCTATGAGTGTGTTACTGCACAAACTTTCCCTGTTACCTTAGGAGAACCTTCCACTGATATGCAGGCTCCATGTTCAGATGATATTCAACCCCATGTTCAAGAGTTTAGAATGATGATCCTCAAACTGTCAAGGATTGCAGACATTGTTCTGGCTTTGAATGAATTGTGGACTCACACATTGTGGGTGGCAGGTGTTTGAAGGGAGCAGCAAGGGTTCAGATGATATGCCTGCTATGCAATTCTCTTCAGATGATATGCCCGCTATGCATTTCTCTAAACAACCTCTTGGTCGACTACAGCTTCCAAGGATGGAGGTGAATAAATTACTTGCCTTGAGTTGACAAATAACATGAGATCTGCATAGTGCACTGCTTGTGGGTCACACCAAGTAACCTCTAGGTCATGTGGAGATGTCTGTCCTTGACTGGGTGAAAGTTGTGAGAAAATCACCCTGTACAAATAAACTGCAGTATAACTACAATTATATGTCATGTATGTGGGGAAAGATTGTTCTTCCAGGTGGGTGATCCAAAATCATTCTGCTTGTCTTTCTGCACTTTGCCTGCTTTATTCAAGTCTGTCTTCTGATGTCCCTTTTCTTTGTTTCTCAGATGGTCAGTGTTATCATCCATCTGAAGAATAAAGGCTCGCATCTAAGGATTCTGTTAAAGAGGACTAGAGGATTGCTGAATAAATTATTCCAGATGACTTTGTATAGAGTCTTGCAAGTGGGGAACTTCCTGTAAGCTCACTTGGTCTATGTTTTTTCTCTGTAGTCTATTTTTCTATGTTTTGTTTTCCTTTTCTGTGCATCTTTTGTTTTTTCCCTCTTCTTTTGTTTTTGTGTTTCTCTTTGTGTTGTTGTTTGTTGCCAGCCAGTATCATGGCTGAATCTTTCTGTTGCTTCTGGACTTGCAACAGAAAGTCAGTATGCAGGTTAGTGATTATGCTGGCCTATACCCACTGTAGGGAGCTGATAAAGTCAGTGGGGAAGTTATGATAGAGAAGTTGCTACATGTTACTGTTGATGGTACCTGAACAAGTGAGAGACTGTCACTTTTGTTCATACTCCAAGCGAGTATTTTTGGTTTTCTTGTTCTTCTCTTGTCCCTGTTATATTGTTCTTTCTTCCCAGTTTTGTAAGGCCTTGCCTTGTTTGGAAGTTTGTCTTTGACTTCAATGAGAACTTTTAACCTTGTTTTCGCTTTCTTAATCTCGAGAATGGAGATTTCTAGATTCTCTTGAGAGATATTTGAGGATATTTTGGATTGGTGTCACCAAACATTACACTGGAAGGATCCATGCTGTCTTGTATGTGCACATGCCAGTCTTTTAGAAAGCAGTTACAGAAGGTGCACTTGGCTTTGGAGAGTTTTGTGGAGAACACTATTTGCTGCGTTGCTCATTGTCTTGTATATGGTTCATATCTGTGTGGAGGACACTAAGTATACTGTCATTGTGTGCAGAGATATGCTTTGGATAAAGTGCCATCACCAATCAAAGTGCGTGCAGAAAGGAATGCCAATGGGGCATCAACTAGTGACCTTTCTCCACCATCTTCTCCAAAACGGAAACGAGAGACAGACCATAAGCAGGACCTTATGGATGTTGCATTTACAGCTGTCCTACCTGCCAAGGTTTCAAACTTACCACGTTCACACTCAACATTCTGACTTTCAGCTCCTGCTGTGAGAACAATTGGGTGACCTCTTCCTGCTCATTGTTCCATCTATACAGATGCCTCAATCATGGTTACTGTAAGAGGTGGTATTTGCACACACCTTTTCCATGAGTTAGTGATGAGTATATGCTTCAGTTCTTGTGAGTTTGAAGTGGAAATGTGAGCCCTGGATTCTTGAGGAGAAATATCTAAGGTGCAAGCATTTGTCGTCCTATATTGAGCAAAGATACTAGCACTTTGCTGTATAGCTGCTGAGCTGGTAATGTCCTCCAATCAACACATACAACTTGCTGATGCATTGTATCCTCTTGAATCATGATTTGCAATTTCTCTGCATTGTCTGTAATAGTTGCTTGGCAAGCACTTGGCAGTTCAAGTGGCTACCATAGTTTAGAGGAATGTATATGTCACCGTGGATGTGCTGTGAAGCATGGTAGTTGTAATGTAATAGAACTCGCTGTAAACAGTCCTTCCCTAAAATGTGGAATTATGCAAAATTTGAGATTTGATTTGGACTCTCCAGTCTTGTTCTCTGTGTAGAGCAGATAGGTGTGCACTGGACGTGCTGCCATGTATATGCTGCCATTCAGAGTAATGAACTTTACTGGTGGAATTCAGAACTTTTTACTCACATGACATTTTCTGTGTTGAATATGTATCATAATCTAATTCATATACTTTGGGTCACAGGCAAAAACCAGTACCAACATTAGAGAGAGTACATAACCCAAAATGGAGTAGTGTAGTTAGATATAACCTTTTGCTTTAGTGAGGAGGGTTATTCCTAGCTTTTTGGAATGTGCAAATTATGTATACAATTTGCAGCACTTTGTTGAAAACTGGTGCATGATTGTTATCAAATGAAGGTTTGTGTATTTGGATGGTGGTAACAAAGCTTTTGCCCAGAAGTTGGACTCTTGTGAAGGATGTTGGAGGTTCCAATCATGTCTGCCAGCAGAAAGAGAAGCGGGGGTGATTTTCAATCTAGAACTGACACACTGGGTTACACAAAGTGTTTTGTGGAGTTATCTCTGCAATCTGATGGATATCGTTTAACAGTTTGAAGGATGTTGGTAACATGACATATGTTTTGGCACTGTAGATATGAGTTGTGGTGCAATGTTTATGGGGAAAGGCTAAGGGTGTACTAATAAGCTTCATTGAAGCATTATAATATAAGGTTCCTCTGTAGTTATGCATAACTTACTTCCTGATGTCGCTCTTTTCAAGGACAATCAAGCAGTGAGTTGAGACCACAAGTGCTTTTTGCTGTATGAACCATTGACAGCAACCAGGAGGTGACCTGAATGGGTTCAGCAGAAGCAGCGGCAGCATTGCTTGTGCTTTACTGCACCTGGTCTGATTCATGTTTCTGATGGGGTCATTATCTTTTTGTACTTTGGCAACCTCATGGAGGATCCTTGGTCATATCCTTGCAGCCAGTGCCCTGACAGTCATGTACAGCAGCAGTGGCTGTAAGTGACTTTCTGATGTTGGGGTTTTCTAAGTCAAAACTAGTAACAGACGTAATCCATAAGCCACCATGCTCACTTACCTCTTATTCTACTTTCCAATGTCAAATTGTGTCTTGTAATAAATGTTGTGGTTTCTGTGTTCCTGACCATTCAATATTCCTAATTTCTGAGCTCTTTGATGCTCACTTTCCATCTTGCTCCAATCTCCTGATGTCAACCATGTTTTTGTTGAAAATGCTTGTGGTTTTTGATCTTTCTGAAAATTGAACACCCTTTTGTAAGCTCTACCATGCTTATGAATCTGTGTCCAACTTGACCTTCTGCTGTTGGATCTTTAGGTACTGTGAATATGTTGTAGTTCCTCTGTTTTTGTCAGACTTGAATACTGTAATTCATAAGCTGCTATACTGTAGCCAATAAAACCTTCTGACATAAATTAGATCTTGTTGAAATGTTTTGGTTTCTCTGGTTCTTTAAAAACCTTCAACATTTGACATTCAATTTTGTGGTGTCAACTTTTGAGTTTAGAGCAACAGGAAATTGAACCCTGGAATTCCAGAATGGGGATCTCACAGGGTTTTCGGTGTAAGACAAGCTTACATGGGATTTCCTTGCAAGACAATTCCACAGCCTTTTGTTTTCTCCTTTAACAGGCTATTGTATGTTATCAGACCAAGGGAAAAGATTGGAAACCCTAGTTTCCCATTTCTTTATAGAGGGGCAGGCCCCTTGCCTCAAGCCTTCCTGGGGTTTAGGTGACGGTTTAGGTGGTGGAGTAGAGGGTGTTAACAGGAGAGATAGGAGACTTCCCCCATTACACAGAAAACAAGTCATCGGCTGATACGTGGGCCCTGCCAATATAGGGATATTCGAAATAATTATTTACTTTAATAATAATTACATTTTCAGATCATTGTTGAGGATTGAAATTATCTTTTGAATTATCCATAAATTATCTTATTGATAATCCATTTAGAGTTGAAATCCCGTTCCTTGGGATAAAGAATCATCCATAGTTATAAAATAACAGTAGAGGTAGGTAGGAAAGAAGAGAATTGGTAGTGGGGTAATAGGAAATGACTGACCATCTTTCCTGTCACAACTTACCTGATGACTTCATCTGCTCTCTTACTGTGGGTGTAGGCCAGCATAAGCATGAACCTGCATCCTAGGAAAGAGTTGCAAGCCAAAAAATTGAACATCAATGGACAAACATTAGTGATGACAAACATAACCCTTTGAATTGCCAGTATTATTCCAACACCCTACTGTTCATCAACAATCATATTTATCAACCAAATAACAATCAGTGTTTCTTAAACATTTGTCCCACCAATAGACCTACAACTATGCTGTATTTCTACAAGTCTAAAAGGAAATACTTCCCCAGCAAGACAGAGAATCCTTGAACTCTTGAACTCTATAGCAATTTAAAGTGCAAAATGTGTGCATAACAGATAAGGCAAATATTGTAGCATTGTAAATCATATGGATGTCCCTTTTTGACTGCCTTGTCTTAGATAACAAGACTCAACTCTATTGAGTGTAAAAGTAAACTTCAACAAGGCAGTGCACCAAGCCTGGAACCATGATGAGGGCATGCATGCTTTCTTCCTCACCCATGCAAGCAAATGGCACATTGGAAGAATTGTATGTTTTCAGTTTTCTAGACTAGTCCTCAGAACCAGTAATGAATGTCCAGCTTTCAGGCACAAAAAATTAAAGCTTCCTGAATACAGGTAAGCTTTACATTAGCTGCAATGCCACTTGGAAAGCACTTTGGGACATTATGTTCTGATCCTTCTAGGCTGCAAATAAGAGAACATGTATTGTGGTGACAATTATTGTCTGATAAATTGTCGCTTCCAAATCTTGGAGCGCCTTTTGCTCCAGATTTTGGGAAGGAGCAGCTTGTCAAGACCTATGCGATCAGGCTTCATTACCTGCACAGACATGCCATCCTTATTTTAATGAGGTGTCCTTTGCAGCCAAAGTTAACACAAAACAATTCATCATGTAATTGTTTCCATCATCAACACCAAGAACTTCTGCAGTATCACCACCTTATTGTGCCATGGAAGGGACTATGAACATACCATCTTGCAGTATTCAAACAATCCAAAAAATAGAGCTGACATAAGCGACACATGTAAGGCTCGTGCACCCTGCAAATCAACACAATAAAAAGTATATGACAAGGTAAGTTTACAAGAGAAACTTCAAACCAACCTGTTGATGAGTATTGGAGGATTTTTGAGATCGAAGTACACAAGATGTGTAATCACTGACCCCCAGTGGATTATTCTCTAGTCAAGAACTTCAAATTTGTGTCTATCAAAGCAAGCAAGAAAAATGAACTTGCATTAACAAGCACATACCAAGCCAGTGAAGAGACCAGCAGCTCCCTTCTCCTCCATAACAGACATAACTATCCTTGGAATGCCCTGACCAATCCCGCACTGCTGATGTGTCTTCACAAGATCCAGCTGTTAAAAAAAAAAATGCACATTCTTTATCACCCCACCAATACACATTGGGCTATTGCGATCTGCCAATCCAATATTTTCTGCTTAAAATTTCATGTACATTGTGACCTCTTAATGGCATCTCAAAGTGGGGTAGGTGGATGCCTCCTAAGACCTTGTTGGGTTCTGCTGTTCCTGTGCTGACTAGTTGCATTCATTCCAGCAACCAAGAGCTCACAAATTAAGACAGGCTCTAAGAGAAAAAAGTGTCATACTGGCATGGTAATTGTGGCTGCAATGGCACCTGCACACGCTCCCAGTGCCAAATGTTCTGGGGTCCTGCAAAACAAGATAATGCTAATGGTTTAACTTCACTGAAATAATACAACTTTGAATTCATTGACTTGGAAGAAGTCTCCCAACAATTTATCCTGGTCTAGGAAAGGGAAAAGGGGCATTGCCCTCCATTTTCAGTAAGATTGTGCAATGTAGGTAATCAACTCACACACATAAACACTCATTTGGACACTGACCCACAAAGGCCCAAGCTGACTGAAGACAAAGTGAATATGTAAGAGACATACGTAAGCTTGGTGACATTGCGCTTTGCCTGCACCACACCTCTCAACTTCTCATACACACCAAACTGCAAACCATTATCCAAAACCCTTCCACCTTTGTCAGTTACATATAGAAGCATATCTTGACCATAGAGGTTGACAAATGAAAAACTCAAAAGACAAATCAAACACAGATATAGCCCAACCTAGACCTGGAGACAAATCCGGTTGTCCCTTGCAAAACTTCCAATCAACCAAGTCACGAAACAACTTGGAAACAAGCATCCACACATGCAAAAGGAAGTCATTTCCCATCTAGATATCAGCTTCTGTATGAAGGGACATCATGTGCAACATAAAAAGTCAGGGTATGATGTGGGGACTTGATAGAAAGTACCTGTATGGCTATTTCAGGAACATCACGAAGAAGAGTTGGCCAAAACCCTTTGTACAGCCCACCAATACCCTCAGCTGTCACCACTGACCGGAAGGCTTCAAACACTGCCAGCCAACACACCCACAATCAGACTCAAAGCAATAACTAGCTCTCCAAAGTCTTGGACAACTTGTTTCATTGATTGCATTGGTCACAAAAAAAAAATTCTGGTTCTGTCACATTAAGCAGCTTGTACAAGCAATCTTTCTAGAAATGCCACAGGGTTCCTGTTGACACAATTTTATCAGAGAGGTCATAGACTTACCATTTGGATGCATGTAAGCTTGGACACGGTGTTTCAGGGTATCCGCAGGAACCTATGACAGGCCAACAAGAATGGACAGTTAAAAATCATGAATGAACAAAAGAGATAAATGAGATGGACAGGCCCTCAATATGGATAAAAGAAGAATTGCAACTTTCCAGCAATGAGTAAGATGCACCACTCAGAAAAATATAGAAGGAATTTCAAATCATGTAATTGGGTGTAAAAAGGAATCAAGTTAGAGACATCACCCGCACTATGGAAGCTACAATGGTACCCATAGAAGCAGACACCACATGAACAGCTCCCTTTGGCAGATATTTCTCAAGCTTTGATGTTGAAACTGAATAGCACAAATGTGACACAATTAAGCTCCCAAAATTATCAAAATTATGTGTCATCTCATTCTCTCTCCTTCTGCAAACAGTTCTGGGCTTGGCCAAAAATAACTAAAAATCTACCAAAGGTCATCATGATGTTAACCCTCCCCATGTCAATGCAATATTGGACCATTGAGATGGAGACACTTGACTAATGATAATCCTAGCAGACTCAAGCTTGAAATCCAAAACTCTTATGTTGTTAGGAATTGAAGAAAGCATACTTTCATATACAGCAAAATATAAGAGTGCATTTGGCACGGTGCCAAGGATAGCCCCTGTCACTCCACGATACAGATCTGCAGGCCCCTTGAAGAACCAATTATCGACACCAACTGGACCAATTCCAATATGCTTTGAGATAATTTTCTTCTTCCATTTGCGAAGCTTCTTTGTTGGCTCTCGTATCTGCATTCTCGTCTTCACAGTGTCCACAGGATGGCCACAAACCTGCAACAGAGATGGGATCCACCTGTTATTAAACCAGGGAAGTCAAAAACTGGAACCCCTAGAATATTCTACAAACTGCAAATCTTCATTACAGAAGTAAAACAATATCAGGGGTTCCAGATAGTGGCAGTGTACATTGCACTTGGAGTTTTTTGTTAACTGGATGAACTCAGGAATGTAAGCAGTTTCATCAAAAAGGTATTCAGATCAAAAATGATCTGTGGCATATGCATGGTCCCAGTCCACATGAGCCATCTCATCTTCCTTTGAGCTGCAGCTCTGCCATGACCTTCCTTGGATTAGAGCCAAGAATTGTGTTCCTCCCAACTTCACAATTAGAATATTTACAGAAATCTGCTGTGCTTGACAAAAAAAGATTTGAATTTTCAACTTTTGAACACAAAATTTTGTGTTGAAAATTCATTCTCAAGCTTCCACTACCAGATTGTGCAACAACTACTAAATTCAGGAAGAAACCCATATTACAGTTCTGGAGACAACCCAAGAAGAAATTCAAGGTAGGGACACAGATATATTGGTGCACCGAAAACCAGAACAGACACAAGATGTTGCCACAAACATCACAACTCTAAGAGATCATCAGATCAAAAGACATGTAATAACATCATACCTGGGACAATGTCCTGGCCATTGTTCCTGCAAAGATGTGATTCATAGCAGTGGTGGCTGCCTCCGAAGAAACAGTGTCATCTAGACAAGGAATTCGTATCTTTCCCATGAAGTTCTTGAGCAACAAAGCGGGTTCACTGTTGCCAGGGGACAATATACTACTACTCCTCTCCATGGGCATCACAGAGGGACACTGTATTGCTGCTGCGAAGGAAATTCTCACATTTTGGTAACCACCAGAGGAGGAGGAGGAGGACCCTGCTGCTGCTCCTCTGCTGCGTGGTCTAAAACAACCAATCCATCGCAGAAATTGCTCAACGAGGCGGCTGTGGTGATGCCTGGGGTTTAGTACACTTTCCCGAATGAAAGAGAGCTCTTGTAGTAAGGACGTCACGTGATCATCTCCTCCTCCTCTCTCTGATCTGCTTACTCTCAACAAAGCAGGCGCCATCAGAGAAAGTATGACAGATTTGTTTTTTCACGAGAATGGCAAGACACATTCATGTGCAACCCCGCAACAACAACAACACACAACGCAAGACAGACAGAGAATCCGTCGTAGTGGTAGTAGTGTCGACAAATTCGGTAGAGAGGAAAAGAAATGCTCAACGGCTTTGCAAGTGCTTTTTCCAAACGACTCACCTCCTCTCTCTCTCTCTCTCGCGCGTTGTAAGCTTCCACAGTCCACGAAGATTGCAGAAACATGTTCCTCCTCCTCCTCCTCCTCCCTTCTTGTTTCTCTCTCTCTCTCTCAGCAAGAGACTTCAACTGCTACGAACCCTACCTATTCACGAAAACAGAACTAGGCCATACCGCAGTCGCAAACACACACACACACACACACACACACCATGGCCGTTCCAAAACCTTGACCATATCTGGTGAGAAAAAGTTCTCAGAACCGGGGAAAAAGCAGCTACTAAACGCGCATCTTCACTCTCTGGCGTCCAACCACTGCGACAATTCAAGAGAAACAAAAAACCAAAAAAAAAACAATAACACAAAAACACAAAATCTGTGCGGAAATTCGCTACAGAGAAAAAAGCGAAAGAGAAGAGGAAAAATAGGCGAAGCGCAGCGTCTCAGCGAAGGCTCCAGTGCTTCGGGTCACCCCACGTCTCTGTTCCAGATTTCGCCTCGTCCTTTCCATTTAGGCGCCGGGTGGCCCGAGAAAAAGTCGGCTCCATCTCAACCGTTAAAACTTTCCCCAACCCTCGCCTCCGCACCTGATCACTCCCCTTTGTCTCTTTTAACGGCTGCGATGATTCCCGCATGCAACACATGGTTCGTCTTTGCTGACTGGTCAAACACCGGACGTCTCGTGTTGCGGCGGCGCCAAACACGTGGGAAACAGTACCATTATTTGACGACGTGGCGTGGCGTCGTGGTCGGGGGTGGGGGGGGGCTGCGGCGGGAGTGAGGGGTTTCCTTGAATGACGTGGAAAGTATTGCACACTAACTAATTGGCGACGTGGCGTGGTCGAGCTGCAATGAGGTGGCACATCATGCACACACTCTATTCGATGATGTGGCGTGGTCAGATTGGAGCAATGTGGAAATTCATGCACTCGAAACTTGCCACGCACACCCAGTCCGGAACTCGGGTCTTATGACGTGGCGAGGTCAAGTTCTGGCCACTGGGTTGATTCAATTTGTTGGGGGCGGGGTAAGTTTTCTTTTCCTAGGGTTTTCTTTTTCCTGTTTTTTTGCTTTTTCTTTTTTCCCAAAACTTTTCCCCTCCTTTTATGGCTAACTCAAATTGGCCGGCGGATTTAATGGCGAGAATTACGGAAGTAAAATTTGAATCAACTGCGTGTGTTCCAACCCACAGACTTGCCCCTCGCCCCCCTCCCCCCCAAACCGCTCAGTAACACCTTGACTAGAGCTAGGGTAGGTTTGGAGTGGGCTTGAGGGCAGCCCTCTTTTCTTCTGAGAAATGTCGCATGGATGTGAAATTTTTTATTTTTAATTTATTTTTGGGTGCAGATTCTATGATGTGTTGAAATTCTTTTTTTGGCCTAAAATCACCAAATTTCTCTACATGGTCAAGTAGGAAGAATTATATAAGGATGTTTAATTTCTTTTTTCTGTCTTGTTTTTAAAATAGCCGTATTTGACTAAATCAGCCTATGGATATTGGCACCTTGGCTACATCACAAAATTGAAAAAAAAGGAAATAAACAATTCTTGAGAGATTTCAACTTTTTCTTGCATTAAATCATTAGGTTAAATAACTCTAGTTTATAATATGATTTATTATTAGTCAATTTCACAAATTATTTTAAACAAGTGACTCATCATTGCTGCCCATAGTTTTCAAAATTTTCTGGGTTGTACAAGGCCTGAATGTTTTTTTTTTCTGATCTGCCCACACTTTTGCCCCAGAAAAACAGACTGCCCCCTCCCCCCCTCCCCCCCCTTTTTTTTTTGTTTCTTCCACAGGTTGCCTTAGGCTCCTCCCATTTTCCCTTCTCTCTCTTCATTGTTTTTCACTTGATGGGTGTCTTTGAAGCTTGAAAGGAAGGCTTTTCAAAATCCAAACTACCCCTTGAATTACATTTTGAACATATTGAGAGCAAATTGAAAGGTTTTGACTTCAAATTTTTATTTTTATTTTATATTTTTTTTCCATCCATTTTTGTGAGTGATGTGAAATTTAAGCCGTCATGATGGAATGGAAATCAATTCATGAAAAATTCACAAAATCTTAGCATGAAATAAAGTTCATTCAAGAAATATGATCTATAATTATATTTCATCCATCAAACATAGACTTCACATGTGAATTCAAATTGCCACACTTGTTCAACATATGCAAAACCTCTCTAGCACAATCTCTATTTTTCCTTTTCCATGGAGTATGTAAAGAGACGCTTGATTCATTGTTGAAGGCCATGGCAATGGACACCCCCACAAATGTGTCCCAAGGCCCAATAGAGCAAAAGTCATAATAGTAGTTCTATTGAGAAAATTACATATTATTTTTAAAAAAAGAAAAAAGAGGTGAGAATGATTTTACTATTACACCTCTAGATTTTTATTATGGTAAGACTACAGTAATTGTACAACTATAATGATGACATAAAATAAGACAACAAAACTTAATGATTTAACAATACAACTACACATGCATATCAAAACTTGGATTATAATAATACAATTGTTATAGATGTGATTACTCTAACAACTAAAATTAAAAATTGACAATAAAACTTGAAGAACCAAACAAGAAACAAAATTGTCATTTGCACTATTATAATAATGTAATAAAAATAAATCAACAACTTGAAATCAAAATCACAATAGTGAAGTGCTCACACTTGTTCACCAAAAAAAAATCACCTTCATAACTTGTATTCCAAAAATAACAACACATTTGTGCATCAAAAGGTGCATTATTGGTAACTCAATCAAATTTTTTTTTCACATTACCATAGCAACACACACCACAATAGTAAATTCTCACACACATACAAAGCAAAAAAACCCTGTTCCATACCCAAACATCATCATCTCATCTCATTCACCCTACAACCTTTAAGTAGCCAACCACTACTATCTCATTCACCCTACAACCTCTAAGTAGCCAACCACTACTATGAACTAGTAGGTAACCCGTGGCTACGTCACTCTAGCCACCCCGAACGCTCTGTTAAGCTCTACTGTCTGCATAATCATGTTACAACACCTCTGTGTAAACAACATTGCGAGTGTACACACCGACAGGTGCATCTTCACGAGCATCCTCCCACCCATCTGTAACCAGCAGTTTCACCCCCTCAGGGCACCCAATGCGTGACATGGCCACATACAATTGGCCATGTGTAAATTTTTGGCCTCTCGCCCAAATCCCAGGCGTTGCGCGGATTCACCTCTCACACAACCATCTAGGGCCACAAATCAACGGGCTATTGCTGCGGGCCGCCATCAGGTCCAGTGGGCGGGTGTCTGTGACGAACACACAGACAAACAGACACCACGTTTGCTTTAATATATAGGATAGTGGTGGCTTCTTCACTGCAAATCTATTAATTTCTCCTAACCTTTCTCCCTCGCTATTCTTACAATCAATTTTGTCTTAATGAATATGTTTAATTCATGGATGTGACGAACCCAATTGGCAACAACTTGTTCAAATATTGCTGCATAATTAGGGTTCATCTTATATTACACTTGGTGTGTTGGAGGTATGATAATGTTTAGTTCAATTTGATGTTGGGCAATATGAAGAGGTATGACCTTGAGGTCATGGTAGTTCCATGTAAAAAACACTCTTGTACTTTCACAATAATTATTCAACTACAACAACTATTATAAGGTCAATCTTTATTTTTATTTTTAAATAATGTGGTTATCCCATTGCTCCCATGTTGAGCTTGTGTAATTACACTTCTTGTGACAAACTCCATTCAACAATTTTGAAACCCTATACCTTCTCCTTGGTCACCTAGTTTCATCTATCTATATGTTCCTTTGAATATGTTGGTAAAAAAATGTTGGGGGACTATAGTTATAAGAAATCCACTAGGGTAGGGAAATGGTCCCAACCAAAAACAATTAAGGTTTTGATGCGAGTATTGTGGTTTTTTTTTTTCATTTGTAACACTTCCAATAGGTCACAACATAATAATAACTTAGGCCACTTGATTTAGTCACTTAATAACTAAGATGGTATGTACAATGTCATTCCCTTCAATGGTGATAAGGTAAGTGCCCTAGTCATGTGATACTTTTGCAACCCTCAACCATGGTCTATTTAATAGCGTGGAAGAACTATAGTTGAATAGGTTGTTTTGTAGTATTGTGAAGGACATAATGTATGGAATGAATGAAGATTCTCAAGTTTTTTATTAGCCCTACAAGCTTGGTCATGGTATGGTAAACCAAGTGTAAAATGTATTGTGCATGCTTTGGTTGTGGTAGTCTCAACCTTTTCTTGAGATCTTTGGTAATGATGTTCACTTTAAATCCACCATCCAATGAAACATCTGTGACCACCTTTTTGCCGATCTAAACTTTAATAATCCCTTGCACCCCTTACTTGTGACTCTCCCTTATGATTAGATTTAGTGCTACATTTGTTTGTCTAATAGTTTACATAATGAAGTTTACCTTATTATAACTATCCATTAGGTTCCATTTGTTGAAACAATCCCAACGACAAACACACTACTAAATAGATCCAATATTTTTCAACAAAAAACCTCAAAATCCTAAAAACTTGGATAATAATTTTTGGGATGGTGGCCAAATGAGAAAAAGTTATTTTTCTAGGGTTTAGTAAAGCAAAAATCATAGTAATAGTTCTACTAGGAAATTTACATTTTATTTTAAAAAAATTATAAAATGAAGGCGAAAATGATTTTGTTACAACACATTTGGACTTTGATTATGGTAGGATTGCCGCAATAGTAATGCTATAGTGGTGACTAAAGTAAGACAACAAAAATTAATGATTTGGCAAGCAACTACACATGCATATAAAAACTTGGACAACAATGGTATAGTGGTGATCATTTTGACAACTAAAAATAAACATCAACAAAAAAAACTCAAAGAAACAAAACTGCCACTTACATCATTGTAATAATATAATAAGAATCAATCAACAACTTGAAATCAAAATTATAATGGTGTTTTGCTCACATTTGTTCATTGATAAATCACCTTCATAAACCTCGTATTCTAGAAATAACAACACACCAATACATCAAAGGTCCATTATTGGTACTTCAATCACATTACCATACCAACACACACCACATTACCAAGTTTTTGCATCTCACATGCACACCAAAAAAAACCTAATCCTATACCCAAACATCATCACCTTATCCCAATTACCCCACCACCTCTAAGTAGCTAACCACTATCATGATTAGTGGCAACTATTTTAGTGCAAATCCACTAATTATTCCTAACCTCTTTCCCCTACTACTATTTGAGTCAATTTTTCTTAATCAATATGGGAAAAGGTAACAAGTCAACCTTGTTTAATATAATTATTTATTATCTATTGTTACAATAACAACAAATTACTTTTCACCTTTAGTAGTCCCTAGGATGTACATAGCCAAGGGATGTCCCTTCTAGAAGAAACCCTAAATTAATGGATGAACTTTCATCCATCCCCCCCCATTGAAAATCCACAAATGATATTTTATGTGGGTTCATCCATGGAATATGGATGGTTTTTAATGCAAAAAATGAAATTGTGAATAATCCAAACATCATGGATGAATAATGTTATAGATTGTATGTCATGGATGGACTTCCATCCCATTGGGGTGGATTCAAATTCACCTCATTCACAAAAATGGATTTAAAGAAAAAAAGATATTTGAAGTCAAAACCTTTCAATTTGCACTCAATATGTTCCAAAATAATTTAGTGAGTGGTTTGAATTTTGAATGTGCTCCTCTCAAGCTTCAAATACCCATCAAGTTTTTTTTTAAAAAAAAGAAAGAGAGAAAGAAGGAAGGGGAAAGGGGGGCAGGCAAGGCCTAAGCAACACAGGGAAAAAATAGGGGGCGAGGGTGGGCAATCTGCTTTTCTTGGGCAAAAGTGTGGGCAGACTTGAAAAAAAAACATTCAGGCCTTGGACAGCACAAAAACTTAAAAATTTGTGAACAGCTTGAAGCTCATTTGGGCAAATGGACTTGGTAATTTGGCAAAATAGCAATGTGGAGTTGGCAACTTGGGAATGTTAGACCTGGCAATTTGGCAATGTGGATTTGGCAAACACACAAAGTGAGCTTGGCAAAACACCCGGGCATTTGGTATTCCATAGTCACCTACATAGTAGTGGTTGAAGTTTGTGTTAAATTTTTTCCCTCAAAATTTACATTGAATGCTCTTTTGTGTATTTTCCCTATGGGACACATGTAGGTAGCCTTGGGGGGGAGGGGGGCTCATGTTGTTTTGGGATAGTGTAGAGACTCAAGCATATGAATGCATTAAGTTAAATATAATATTTATAATGTAGAATGACCGTGGTTGTGTTTATCATAACTCTTATTATTATTTGTCCCAGTATAATTTCCAGCTATTATATTGAAGAGTACGGTTTTTTTCTTTTTCTTTTTTTTTCCTTCTTTTGGTTTTTTTTCTCCCAAAAATACATTTGTGTAAGGTAGTCTATTGGTGAATAGGACTAAATAAAGAAGCACATTTTTCAAAGAACTTTGATGGGAAACCAAAAGACATGGGGATATTATTTGCAAATGTGGTAACAAATTTAACAAATATGAAAGCTAAAATTTTAAAACCCATGGGTGGGTTTTGTATTCTCCCAAAAAAATAAGGAGTGGACATTGAGGAAAAAAAAAAGGGAATGTACATTTAGGCATCAAAAGGAAGCAAGAAAATTCAGCCAAATCTAGAAGAACAATGTGTAAGATTGAAGCCTTGAAGTTTTGATGTGGGAGTTTTTTTTGGAACATGAAACATCTTGAACTCAATTGAAGGATAGGCCAACATCAAATGAAGGAAGAAAATTCACGAAAACTAGAAAATTGTGTAGGGTTGTTAAGGCCTTAAGATTTTGGGTGTTTTTTTGGAAGATTATAGCTTGAACCCAGTTGAAGGACAAAAACTAGAAAACATGTACAATATTAATGCCATAAGACGTGGATGCATTTGGAATGCTGTGTACCTTGAACTCATTTTAAGGGTATAACAATGCATGAAACAAAGAGCAAAGCAAGTGAATCTATGTGTGAAATGGAATGTTTAACCTGAGTAAAACAAGCCTCTACAAGGAAATACATACCAAAAAAAAAAAAAAAAATCCAAAGGAAAAGAGCACCAAAAGGAAGAAGCCAAGTGTGAATGTGTGAAATGAAACTAGTTGAGTGAGAGTGAAAATCAGCCCACAAAAAGGGTTTTGAAACTTGGCCCGCAATCTTGAGTGAGAAAAACCAGGATTTTCAATAAGCCATACCATGAATCATCGTCTAGTATGGAGAGTGATGACTTCATCAATGAAGCTAAACTTTTGCAACATGCCTGTGACTCAGAAAGCTAATGAAAAATCCTTCAAAGGATATCCCTTTATGCCATTGTTGTAGTATCTACTATTATGCTACAAACAAACATTCCACGACACCTTTGCAATTTGACAAAGTATCAGAGCTTGTGCGGCACAACTTCCAGTTCTTGCCCCCATGTACTTGCCTGGAAAATTGTGACTACCCACGTGAAGGAACCCAGCATCACAACCACGCAGCCAGGAACACCAAAAAGTTTGGGTATCGAAAAAGAGTATATCCATCAAGAAAGTAGGCAATTCAAATTGGAAGAGGAGGAATTGTGTATTTGGATGGCCTCATGGTGTACATAAGTTTGTTTGTAGTAAGTACTCAAGTCCAACCCCACCAGCAATTATTTGCTCCCCCCTTTGCTTTTTCTTTCCAGGCAAAAGAAAGCCAAACAGCATCATGCCTTGGGGATCAAGGATTTTGTGGGCTTACATAACCAATCACCCATCAAGAGCTGATGCTGATGCTCCTGCTTCTGCAGATCACTCCAAAACCTGGGAGAAGAAGAGACATGGTAGCAACAAAAAGAGCATAAAAACTGCAAGTACGTACTACTTGCACGCCCCCCAGATTTGCTTGTCAGCAGCTGTTGTTATTGTTGTTATTATTAGTGGGTCAGATATGCCTGATGCATCAAGGTATCATCACATGGCATATACCACAAGCATATTGCTTTACAAATCTTGCACTTCACTTGCACAAATGACATTTTTCAACTTGTGACTATCATAGTACCTGGGCTTTTTTTTCAGAAATGTTGAAATTTCCCCCAAGAAAACAATTACTTTCAGAAGTGTTTAAATTTTGTCTGAAGGAAAATAAAGAATGTGATGGAATACGGAGGAATATATCATTTGTCAAAATGGAAGTCTCAAAATTAATTGATTATTCGACAAACATGTGTTGGAGTGACCATGGTACTATAATAATGAAGTTTAGACCTTGTGTCACAAAGTAATTCATTTTCTAAAGCTTATTCAAGCATACAGCACTCAGAGAAATTTTCTGGTGCGTTTGGAAGGCACCCTATGTCCATGTATATCCTTCCTTGAAAAGAGGAGGGATCTTAAATCTTATCTCTACTCCTTAAGAGTGAGAGGAAAATTTGCCTACTTATAGGTGTAAGATCCCTTGCACTCTTAAGAAGGGGTGTTGTAACAACCATCCTCCTCCTGGGACTCCTAATCTACATATGTTTAAGTTCATTATAATGTACACCTCATGCTTCATTATGGGTAAAGCCCACTCCTGATCTACTACATGATAATGGAGGCCTTGTGCTTTATGATGGGTAGAGCTCATGAGTGCGGGCACAACATTCCCCAAATGCTGGGGTAGGCTTGCCTACAATCCCAAAATGCAGGGCTAGACTTGGCTATCACCTTGTCCTAAATTGGATAAAGTCCTTGGGTGAGGGCACAATCCCAAATTGTGGAGCTGGACAACTTAGTTCTAGGGCTAGCAGTGAACCACAATGCCAGTGACTGGATTTCTAGTGTTGGTTTCTTGTCAGCAGCAATTCACATCACAACCATGTGAAAATACCAAAAAATGGCAATTGGGAGGACATGGCTGAGTGGCAAGTAGCGACAAGGTCTGTCTAACCAATGGCCATTATCTGATGTAATCAGCACTGGGGAGAGATTCTGCCATATCATTAGGAAGTTTGTAGACTATTTGCTATATTTCACAATGTTCTATGTGCCCAGTCACATGCATTTGAGAGAGCAGTTGAACCTAAGAGGTTTAGAGTGAAGGGTGGAATCTCTAATGAGTGACAATTACAGCTATTGAAAAGACCCACCTCCTACCATATACAATAAAAGAGGGTGGGAAAATCACTTGAAGCCTTATCCTTGTTGCCCTCTTGTGCACTGTCTGGTCCACTATGCACTGGAATGTATGTAAGGCAAAGATTAGTATTTTCAACTCATTGAGTCTATGAGTCAAACATTGTGCATTATCCAAAGGGAAGGAGAGAATGGCAGCAATATTCAAATTCTATTGAAAGCGTTACAGTCCCAAACTCTTTTGTCAGCAACAGCAAGTTTTGCAGCAACAGGATTAGAATAGCGCATATACAGCAGTGTCACAAACCTGCACCACCTATTGGCTCAAATCAAGACTTCTTTAAGTACTTTTGCTGCTCAATAAAGGAAGACAGATCTGAACACTAATTGATGTGGCACTTGGAACATCCATTAGGTGTGCAGACAAACCTGTTGTCCCCTGCATTACTACTGCCTACAACTCTCTGATCCTCAAAGTTGTGCAACAAGCAATGGATGATCTCCTCAGGAGACACAGCAGCCAGCAATAAGCAAACTCCATTTGGCACTCACCATATTCTACCCACATTATCATCCACCAACCAAGTGGAGATCAGACATGCACCCTGCCCATCTTTTGCACAAGATGAGCAAGAAACTGCACATAGGGCTGCAAAAATCAACTTAATGAGGAGATGGCACTCCTCCGATGCGGTGCCTCAGTTCAAGATGTCTTGAACAATCTTGTGCAGCAACCCTGGCCTTCTTTTGTATAGAGAGAACCCAAATATCATCGTAAAGGTTCAAGCATTCAGAGCATGCCTACATGACAATTAGCAAAATGCCAGGAACCTGAAGAAGAAGGCACCTGCAATTGCTGGGGGCCATGGTTACAGTCATCCACAACACACTGCCACACACCCGTGGAGAGGAAGAGGGGCTCCAGGGGGTCTGATCCTTCCAGCTACTCCTAAAAGCAGGAGCTGTGCCTTTCAGCATCTACTAAATCTTTCCAGAAAAACCAACATCCTGCACAAATCAACCACAGCAAAACCAACCTGAGTTTTTTTCCTTGATGTGTACAGATGCAACAAAACCCTCTGCAGAGGAAAACAGTTCAATAGATTAAGCATGGGATGATGGTGTCTTCTGACCATTTTTTATTCCTGTTGAGAACGTGCATTGCCATTCAGATGATCACCTTGGAGGATAAAGAAGTACCTATGGGAGTAGTAACACAACAACAACAACAACAAGAGCATGCTGTTGTTGCCTTGATAGAAGACCTCATCCGTCAGCAGAGTTTCAAGGGCTTGCACATGTCCATAGATTTCCTGCTTCTTGAACTCCACACCAACACAATGCATCATCCTCCGAAGCAGCAGCAGCAGCTGCTGCAAAATTCTTCATCTTCTGCACTAGGGTGAGGTCTGACAACCTTGAAATGCTTGTCGACGCTGTGCATGCTGCGTTTCGAGAAGTGTTTGCTTTCTCCATATCAGAAAATGTTTACCATGATGAAGTAGCATCTGGTGATGAAAGCTTCCTCTGATGATGGGTCTCCCCAACCAATTCTCGCGCTCCCTTAACCCCTAAACCCTTTCGCTTCTTCTCGGGTTGCAAGGTTCACAGAAGAAGAGAAGAGAGGGAATGCAAAGCAGCAAGGTGAAGCTTTTGGCAATAACACCTGAGATACTACTGAAGCAGATGCTGTTGCCGCTGCTCTGCTGAATCCATCTTCCTGCTGGGTGCTTGAAGCAAAGACAGAAATATACAAACCCTAAACCCTAATCCTAAACCCTAATCCCTTTCGATTCTTGTCGGGTTCCAAGGTTCACAGAAGAAGAGAGAAGAGAGGGAATGCAAACCACCAAGGTGAAGCTTTCGGCAATAACACCTGAGATACTACTGAAGCAAATGCTGCTGCTACTGCCGCTGCTGAATCCATCTGCGTGTTGGTTGCTTGAAGGAAAGACAGACAAAGGCAATATTGAAGAAGAACAGGAGACAGACCTACAGACAGTAGTGGGAGGAAGAAAGGAAGAAAGAAAGGATGATGGAGAGCGAGAAGGAAGCGAAGGAAGCGATTGAGTTAATCCACGGCCTACCTCCTCTGCTCAAAACGTCGTTGGGAAATGCCTTCTTTGAGAGCAATGTGTTGCAGAAGGTGGATGACATGAGGTCCTGGTGCGATGCTTACTTGAATGATCTTCGCGCTACTCTCCACAGTACGCCCACAAAACCCTCTCTCTCTATCTCTCTCTCTCCATCGACGCTCTATCCCTTTGATCATCACCAGATCCGCAGAACTAGATCCTGAGGACATCTGTTTCTGAGGATATGGGTTTGTTTCTTCCTAGAACTACAAGGGAGAGACAACTTCTTGGGTGTCTGTCTGTCTGTCTGATCCCAAGATTGACTCAATGGCAGAGAAAGACATGGCAAGGGGTCTGGTATCTGGAAACCAGTTGATGATTCAAAAGAACAAGAACAATAATCTGATAGTTCAGGGGGATCCATCACAGCTGCTAATGGAAGATCTAGAGTTGTAGTACACATTGTTAACATTCAGCTCTCAATTTTGTGTGTGTGTGTGTATGTGTGCGTGTGCAGAGTTGCTTCAACAAGAGGAACAGAAAAGGCAGGAAGTGCTTGCTGCACAGGTGAATGGGAAGAGTGAGGAACTGGAATTGACACAACAGATGCTCTCAGAGCTTCTTTGCCAAGAGGATGAAGTGCGATTGGCTATCAGATTAGTACCTCCTCCATTCTTCTCTCACATTCTGTGTGTTCTCAGCATTGAGATCACATCCATATTCTAGATTACATTGTAGTTGTCTGGAGAGGTGTATATCAAGTTTTCTTTGAAGAAATCAGTTTGTGGACTTAGGGTTTTGTGGAGAGAAGAATGCCTTTTGTGCAGAAGGTGCTACTCAATCTCTCACTCTCGTGCCTTGGGTGCACAATTTTTATGTGCCCAAACCCTATCGGATCAAGTTTTTTTCTCTGTTGTCCTGTGCTACCTTGCTCATTGCAGTTTTGTTTCTCTCTCTCTCTCATGTGCAATTTTTCTTTGCAAAGCTTGGGCTGAAATAACCCCTCTTTTCCTGATCGCATTGAGAATGCTCAAAGTCACAAGAATGGGTAAGCTTTCTTGTTAAGGCTGCTGGAAATGATCCAAATTCGGGTGACTATATATATACTGCTGATAATCTAGGTTTGGTGGTGATGTTCATGCACATCTGTTATCGAGGACTTGGATGCATTGTCTGAGCAAGAACGATCTGTCAAGGCCCAATTGGCTGCACTTACCACAGAGGAGACCCGTCTAAAGTATGTGTGTTCCTTAGTGCTTCCCTAACCCCCCACTTTCTTTAGGTTACAAAAGCAAAAGTGGGTCACATCAAAAGTGGGTTTGTCTCTGCTGGTCGTAGTGGGTCTGGAGCTGGTTGGTAGCTATTTTTCCCAATTCAGGAGTTGTTGCAATATATGATATAAAACAAATGCTGCATGAAGATAACCAAGGTAGCTAGTTTTTTTTGCTTCAAATCAGGAGCTCAACTTTCAGGAGATACAAGAAACATATTAGCTTTCAAAGGTGTTGGTGCTATGGTTGCTGTAGTTTTGTTAATTGTTTGTATGTGCATTGCTTGAAATGGGTATTTTCCTTGGGGCATAGCAGTGCATTGAGAAAAGATGTGTCTGAATTCTAATTTCATGCTTGGGTACAACTGCTGCAGGAATGAGCTGTCATTATTCTCAACCATCACAAACATCATCCCTGACCTGTCAGAGAAACAGAAGTTTGTTGGCCGTATCCTTTTGCACTGCATACTGTTGCCTGTCCATGGCAAGACAGATAGGTAAGCTATGATTGCCTTGTTGGAGATTTTATTTGTTTTATTTTCTGCAATGATGAAAGACCAATGAATCACAAAGAAAGTGGGCACTGGTGTAATCAGATGGATTTTGAAGTAAATTTCATCTGGGTCAAATTTCCTTGACAAGGTAAAAGATCTTTTGGTTAAGGATGACATTTCCAAGATTTCACTCGACCCAGCAGAGATGTCACCATTTCAGATATCCAAGGCAGTATGGGATATGCTGTGAGCTGTTGTTCTGGGATGACGAAACAATCCAAGATTTGCACTCTGGCACTGCTGTCAAATTGATTGGCATGTGTTTGTCAGCATGAAGGGATGTCCCACCATAAACCTCAGGATCATCACTTTGCTCCACCAATTCTTCACCACTCTTCCAAGCAGAGAACGCAGCAGAGAAACATCATGTGTCAAGCTCTGAGGCATTTCTTGTTCGGCATGAAGTTTACTCTTCAAACTGAGTGTTGATTTGGAGTAGTAGCAAAATCAACTTACCATACCCTTGCTTTTTATCAGTCTTTCAGAGGTTTTGGGCTACAGATTTTGTCACTTTTTGATGCCTTCTGGTTGTCCTTTTTCTCTGCAAAGTAGGAGCTTCATAGATCCTGGAACAGTGAAGAGCATCCCGTATGTTGCCGCCTAACTGTGTAAGCTACCTTTCATCTTCTTTGATCCAGTTTTCTGGACATTTCCTGCTCAATTGCATGAAAATTGTTGTGAACTTTTTTTGATATGAGACATAAGTTGGAATGATCTGATATTGATAAGAGTATGTAATGTAGCTTTGCAGATGAACAAATTCAACACAAGTAAAAGAATCAACATCATCTTTTTTGACTTGTTCCTGAGCCAATGTGGGCTGCTTCCACAGTTGATGGTGTGGTGTCTGTTCTCTTTCGCCACAGATGTACTACTATTTGGTCTGAGGGAAATTTATTATGGAATCGAGAAGCCCTGGCCATTCTGTTGAGTAAGGTGCCAGACGAGCCTGTTATGGCAAGCTAGGCAATGCAGCCAACATAATGTCGACCCTGACCATTCTGTTGGGTAAGGTGCCAGATTAGCCCATTTGGGCAATCTAGGTGACCCACCCAACATAATCGGCAAGTGTAAGGCCATTCCAGCACATTAAGATCTGGGGTGATGGAATCAACAATTTTAAAACAAAAAATCATGTTCAACAAACACAATTTGGTCACTGCTGGGTGCATGATCATCACCAAAAGATTATGTCACAGAATGTGGTTAAAAAAAGAAACATAATATGTCACCCCAGAACCTGGTGTACTATGAAGTGGTCAAGCCCTGCCCATTTTGGTCAGTAATGCGCCAGGTGAGCTCCTTAGGGCAAGTAATGGGTTGGGTGGGCTGATTCCATAACATAAGGTCTGGGTCCCAGACCTTAATGTTGATTTTATGTCAGATGTTCTTTTGTGATTACTAGTCCAGTGGAACTCATAAGGGGTCCATAGACTCCTCATGGAGTCATCATAGTCCATGACTCCATGAGGAGTCTACAGACTCCTTATGTCATAATGTTTACCCAACACTGAAGTAGTACCTTGACAGAACATTTCACCCAAAAAAAAAAAAAAAAAAATTCAAAGAAAAGATTTGAAAAAAAAAAAAATATAAAATATAATAAGATATTTTTTTGAGGGAGGGAAACAAGAAAAATAATTTTTTTTT
>Ga0116231_10004849_pt1 | contig 26968 bp, 13 predicted proteins | sample S1TSphgellanicum_2_FD_89695 | JGI IMG/M metagenome (GOLD analysis project Ga0116231, IMG submission 89695) | Host-associated microbial communities from peat moss isolated from Minnesota, USA - S1T2_Fd - Sphagnum magellanicum MG | ecosystem: Host-associated > Plants > Peat moss > Unclassified... | reverse complement strand
TATGTTAAGAAAGAAAGAAAAATTGATAGTGGATAAGCTGGGTCTCAGCCCCCCCCCGCCACCCCCCCAGCAAGGTTTTTTAATGTTGAAACATTGGTCAAAGAAGATGAATGGCACACATAATAATTTTTAAAATATGATTATAGTCATTAAAATGGCATAATTGCAAGGCATATATTACTCCATGACTAGATTGAGACATTAGTTGTATATGTTCAAGTTAGGATGCCAAATTTTGGTGTAGTGCTCAAAATGTTCAATGAAACATCTTCAAGTTCCTAAATTTTAAAAAACTCCTTCATATATCATGATGCACAATCTTCTCCTTATCCCACTTAGCTCTTCATATTCAAGTAGGGCTAACATCCTTTTCTTCCAAAGCCTCTTCAAGTAACATAACTATCTCGTTCTTAGTTTTTACACACACATCCATTAATGGTTGTTATGAATCAACCATGGCAACATTCACCCCCACCCTAGGTTGAACACTCACATTTCTTTTTCACATACACAGTTCCAAACCAAACAATCATTCTTCAAATGTATTTCTTATTAACAACAAAAACACATTGTGTTGTTGTTGGTTTGGAAATTTTGATTATGATTGCATAGCCCTATAGTTATAACCACCATAATGTCCTCCATTGTTTTGCCAACCATTTCTTCCAAATTGTTAATTATATTGCTAAATCCCCAACCTCTTTTCATTATTGGGTTATGCATACCCTTGTTGTCCCATTGGCACATCTTCTTTTGATTCAGCCCATATTGCATTCATGGGTACATTTATTTATAGACAACATTATCTCATGTCCTTTTTAATACACTAATTAGTATTGGGATCATCACTTTTACAAATTTGATAATTTTTTTATAAAAGCTTGCACTCCTTAATATATCATCACAATTTTAGCATGCAACCAATTAATAATGAAAATCATGCGAAATTCATTCATTCATAAGTTTGTACATTTTACACACAAATATCATGCATTGAAAACATGTTTGACACATAGATAAATGTGTTGATGGATGAAGTACAAAACCTATGAATGAACAAATGTCACATGGATTTCGCATCTTTCAATAAATCCTTGTGTCAAATGTGTTTTCAACGCATGATATGAATGTGTGAAACATACAGATTATGAATGAACTAATGATACACAATTTCCATTTTAAAGTTATGAAATGTTATGTTTGTGATGAATGCCCTTCATGGTATCAAATTTAGTAATACATTTTGATTTGATAGACATCCATGTGCGACTTTGTTATCTTATTTTTTGTTTTCTTACACTTTTCATCATTTATATCATATTCAAATTCCTCATGATTCTTGGTTAAATGCCCTTTTTTAAAAGGTAATTATTCTTCCATTCTTTTTGTTAAATTGACAATTTCAATAATGGTTGCCCTTGGCATACCCATAATTATTATTTTCAACTTCAAATGCAATCCTTAATGAAATGTTTCTCATAGACATACATCATTTGGTTGTTGAGGTATGATTACACACAATTGCAAAAAATTCTCATAGTAATTTTCAATTAATTCATGTTTTTTTGCATTGGTTGTTATGGCATGCCCTTCACTTCACACCATGTTAAATTGTGCAATGAAAGCTTGTTGCGCAGTAGCCCATCTAGCTACAAGGTTCATTGTTTCATAACATGCAAACCAATCTTCACCCCATCTTTTCAAGGTGTACTTGGGAAAATATCATACTTTATGAACATCAATGTTCTCACCGTTGATAACACATATTTTGGTGAATTGTTTTAGATGTGTCATCAAGTCATCCCCATCATAGTATTTGGGCAATTGAATACTTAAAACATTAGGTCAACTTGTTTATTTTGGTTAGGTAGCCCCTTGAACCTATCCACAAAACAATTCTACCCTTCCTTTTTCGAGGCATTCTTTGGAATGCAAAGATAATTAATGAAAATCCAACTATAATGACCATTAGCTTTCAATAGTTCTTTCATTTTTTCCATTGCAATGACTTTTTTTAGCCATTTATCCTTTATGGGAATCATGATTATAATTTAGCTCTCTTCAAACTTACATTCATTTTGGTCATTATATTGAATATTCAATAGGATTGATTTGGTAATTTCATGTTCTTGTTAAGTAAATAGATTTGGGTGCATAACAATACACTATGTGCCCAATACATTCATATCCTTTAGTTTAACTCCTAGTTTTCCCACTCTATATTCACCTATTGGTTGTTTAATCCATAGGGACTAACTTTATAAACACATGTAAAAAATAATCAACCACATCCAATTCCACTTTCTCTTGATTTATAATCTTTTCAATACTCATCTTTTAGGATAAAATTAGTGAAACAACTTCAATCATGAATGGCAACCAATACATGTTATATGTCATAAGTCATCTATTCCTTGAGAATAACAAGAATGGGTAGTTGAGGCTCCAATTCCTTAGTTGGGCTCATATCCACATTCAATGTAACCATATAGGTTACACGTGTAAGAGTTAGCAAGCCTATCAACATTGTATGAACTTCATTAGCCTTAAGGTTTCTATGTTTAATACTCCTTTTTTCTCTAACATCTAAACTTTGGATGTTCCAAATTATGGACATGCTTAAGATTTTCTTTTACAAATCAAATGGTAGTTTCAAATTTTGACTTTGTAGAAAATTCCAACATTTTTGACTTGTACATAATTGATGACTATTATCGTAAACATGCCAAATCCATCAAAATTGAATATTTTACATGTTAAATTCCTTGGCTTGTTCAATGAAAATTATTTCTACTAGGTCTATATATGTTTTATTAGCATGTGCATCTTGTTTATTATCATTTTTAGAACATCATATGTCATCTAAATGTATTCCCCTTTGATTAATTCCTTAGTGAAATTACTCTCCAAATGAGTAAAAAGATTGGGATATTTGATTACCTTCATCGATCCTTTAATAGTTAACACATCCATTGACAAATGTTTTTTAGTAATCATGTATGCTCCCATGGTATGTTTATCGTCATAATTTTTTTCATGGGATAACTTGTACTAGAATATGAAAAATACAAAACCCCCAATCGTATTCATAAACCTTTACCCAACACATATAGGTGATATTACATATATTAGTATCCCTAATATGGTCATGAAATGTTAGTTTTATCATTTTACATCTTTATGCATTTGATAATTAAACACTTGTCCAAAAGTGGGGTGTACTTTATTAGCCTAAATCACTATGGGACTTTAAAAGTGAAATAAGTTCATTCTCCTTAATCATTTCAATCATTTCACCTTGTTTAAAGTTATATCATTATAAAAGCACTATGCAATTATCATGTTTCATTATTAACTACTGTGGATTGTGTCGTTGGCTCAAGTGTTACCACATCCTCAACTAATTGTTCCTTCCAAAACCTGGTTTTTTGGAATTTATTTGAATTTTCAGGGGCAAAAATCATTTAAAAATAAATATTTTCCACATTCTAAATCCAAATCTTACCAAATAAATTCCATTAAATCTTGTTCATGAAGATCTTTCTAACAACACCAAAGGCACATTCCAATTCTTCCGAAATTTTCAGCTATGTTTTAATTTAATTTTAAATGAAGAAATCATTCAATATTCAAAAACTTTTACACCGCAAGTCCAAACACCATGAAACCAAGTTGATGCACCCCTCTTCAAGAAAGATTTCCAAATAGACCAAAAATTTGATTTGAAGCATTCTAATTTAGTGGATTTCATCAATACAAAACAAACAAATTACCTTGTTTCATAGATAGATTAACATAATTCACTATTAATTAAAATATTCCACTACATTAAATAGGTATATATGATGGGTTTATATATATATATACCTTAGGTTATTGTACCCTAGGTTATTTTAAGTTATTCCCATTATTTTTTACTATTTAAAATTATTCCACTTAAGGATATTATTAATTATTATAAGTTATACCAACTTTGGTTATTAGAGGTTTTAAAAAATCATTTAAAACTAATTTAAGTTATTTTAAGTCATTTTACCTTATGTTATTATATGTTGTATTTTAAAAATAGCTTATGGTTATAGCCTACAACAACCTAGGATTACATAGCCTATAATGAAATGTAAATTAACTTTAAATAATGAAAAATAATCTAGGGTGAGTAACTTTAAATATCCAAAAATAACTTAGGATAAATAATTAAAAAATCCCATGTTAGAATATTTAAAATAACATAGGGTGGAATAGCTTAATATAATAAAAAAAATCTTAAGGTGGAAGAGCCAATGATAACATACAGGGTGGAATAACATATAATAGTAAAAACTAGTCTAGGTTAGAATAATTTAAAATAACCTAAAATGGATTAGGGAAGGATAACCTAGTGTGGAATAACTTATAATAACCAGGAAAAACCTAGGTAGAATAACTTAGAATGGATCAACTTATATATATACTATTAAAAAATGATAATCCAATTTTCAATTGACCTTACAAGCTTAGTGAAATGGAGAGGGCTTTAGTTTAAGCCTGAAAAATATTATTATTAAATGTTAGTTTACTACAAATGTTTAATGGTGAAATATGTTTTAATAGAAGTGACGTTAGCCAATAAAGATATTTTTGGCAATTGGACAAAATGTCACATGTGTGGAGAATACCATCCAAGGTATGGATTGAATTTAATTTGGTCATTTTTGCCTTTGCCAAATGTTAGATCAACAATGTTATCACATTTAGTTTGATTTCAAAGGATCACATGTAGCATTTGTGAAAGGTGTTTGATTGATTTAAGGAACATAACTTTAAGTTGCATATTATTAAATGCTGGATTTTTCACACTTGAATGGAATACATGGGACATATGATTTATCTTATTAGATTGGGGGTTCAAATGGCCAAAATTGAAGGCCATCTCATAGGTTTTTTGTCTAAGGGATGTTAATTAATTATGAATTTTATTGGGCATATGTAATCGTTATTGAAAATTCATCAAAGGATTTAACAACATTGTCAAACCATTGATCTAATTAACAAAGGTTGATTAGGATTTCATTTAGAGTGGGCCATAAGCATATACCTTTTACATCACAAATTTGCAATATCACGAAATTTCAATATAATCCGTGTGAAAATCATAAAACAATATGTCCATGCAAAATCCATGGGCTTCAAAGTGTAAAATTGACCAGAAAAAAACATATATTATTTTATATAAATGATGTGCTTTTTTTTGCTTATGATGTATTGATGTAAGTATGTATGATTTACATTTTAATTAAATCCTTGCAATTATCATGATGTAATTTTGCATAAAATTATGTAAATTTTTTGTATTAAACATAAACATTCACATTTGTGATTCAAAAACAATGTTTCATTTGTATGAATATTTAAGATATTGAATACATACAAATATTGTTCGTATTAACCATAACACAAAATTCATGTGATTTTTTGACAAACCAATGAAAACCAGATTTCACACAAATTTTATATGAACCTATGAAGTTTAGTAAGTTTGTGATGTAGGAATTAAAAGTTAGGTTCACATTAACTCCCATTTTGTGACACCCCATATGGGGGCAACTTTTTCAATTACATATGTAATTTATATACCTATTACATACATATTAATAATGAAATAAATAAATAATTCATTATTAGTGATTCATTATTGTTAATGATTAATTAATTAATTAATTACTAAACAATAATGGGTATTAAGTATTAGTTTAAGAAATTAATTATTAATTATCAACTAATTATTAACTTTTATTTAAAAATAATCATTATTGATTAAGTCACATATATAATTAGTAGGTTTTTTTTTAAATGTATGTAACTTGCATACTAAATAATTAACTTAACTTGATTACCTATTTACATACCTACCTACCTACCTATTCATGTACCTAATTACTTAACTATGTTTTTAACCTACATAGCCCACCCATAATGTATGCAAAATGTATATTTGACATGCCCTAAATACAACATAGTTTACAAATATACCTTGATATATTTCAAAACACGTTATAGCAAAAGATACATCTCATTATTTGGGCATTATCACCATCCACACCCTTACTATCATTGGCATAAAAAAAAACCCCAACATAAAACATTTAAGTTATTGCCTTTCCATTTCTTCCTTTGAACATCCTATTTTTCAAGATTTAGATTTTCCTCTTCATTTTGTGGCACACTTAATTTTGTTTGTTGGCTTGGATTTTTTTCCATCTCTTTTTCTTTGATTTCAACTTTATTCATGAAGATTTACAAGTTTCATCATGCATTACTTACTTTTCATTTTAACTAGATTCTTCCATTTTCTATAAGACAAAGTAAACCAAAAAAGGGTGGAGAAACCCAAGTAAATGCTAGTATTACAAAATCTAAATTCTACCTCAAACATTTTAAAATCCTAAAAATGACATCATACTAACATTTACAAAGCATAAAAATAAAATACTTTTCCCTTATCTATTTGTTATAATGCAATAAAATAACACAACAAAAGATATAAAATAATGCAATAAAGATATGCAAATTTGATGTTAATAGGTGCAAATTGTGCAAATTATAAGAAAAATTCCATTAGTGTATGTAGAAATATATTCAAAGCCTTTTTTATAAAAAAAACAAATTGACAAATACAAAATGCAATCTAAAATATAAAATATTTAAACAAATACACAAACAAACAAACATCAACATCCAAACCGCATTGTTGATGCACAAACTTATTTACGAGTTCAAGCTAATGAAGAAAATAACCAACAAACAAAGCAAAAAAATGTAAAGTTCAAACTTACCTCAAGGTCAAAGCTTGAAACAACATAGCTTCAAGACAACCATATTTGATACTAATTGAGACCTATGCAAGGCAAGTGAGGGGATGGTTGAACTAATCACGAATAACTAGCAACTCTTGCATAAGTTGAAGAAAGGATCATAATTTTTAATGGTGGGGATATGAAGGATCTTGAGAAGGAGAAATCAAGGGATTCCAACAAACCATAGATGGAAATGAGATGACAATATGTCATTATATGGAATCCTTCCATCTTTCCCAAATTGCAATAAGAAACAAACATTAATTAAATCATTGAGGTGTTAACAAATGTGATTATCTTATCACATGTTGATATATGTGATTGCTTTCAAGAATTCATGTTCCTATACACCTTCAAGGCAACTTTCATATACACCATTTGATTTCTGGTTATATTATGTCATTTTCAGGGTTGACAATTCAAAGAAAAAAATAAATGTGGAAGACGTTCAATAAGGCCCACCCCATATGTTATTATTTACAAAATACTTATAGGCCAAGACAAAGGTTGGGTTCCCCATGCATGTATAAGGGAAAGGAACAAACTTATAGTGCGGGGTTCATTATCCTTACTTATGTGAAACTAATAAAGTTATTCCATGTCAAATATTTTTCCATACCATCTCGAAGAAACAAAAAAAAATCATTTTAGCCTTTATATCATTAAAAATTATAATGTCATGTATCCAAATGTTTATTTTTTCTTGGACTCAAAGATGTATTGTCCATACTACTTGATGTTAACCACTTTGAAATCCATATAATAACAAAATTAGAGTTTGAATTATCATTATGTGATTTCAAACTTAAAACATGATGTAAGCAATGTTGATTTTAAGTCCATCTTTACTAAGAATTAGTGAATCTTTATAATGATTAGCACATGAAGCTAATGATATCATGCACAACCCATTATGCCAAAATATTATATTATTTTCCCTTCTTCTTTTGCCCATGATCAAGATGTCATTATCTCTCCTACTTTCATCAATCAATTCTCATAGGTTTTTGCCCTTCCTTATTTAAAAATTAAAAAAATTCCCATTTCAAATTTTGTAATGGGTGTGAAGAATAGTGGAAAGGACTTGGGTGATATATAAAGAATTAGAGACAACTAGGTAGAGCTTCCTTAAAAGCTTGCGGTTTAAATTTATAATTTGAGTTATTCAACTTAAAATTCTTTTTTTCCATCCCAATTCATGAACAACACATGCATCCCAACTAGTTCTTATAATTTCATCGGGTACTTGATTTGTCAAATTAATGAACATATTCATGTCATGATTATTGTAAGACAAAAATGCAAACACAATAGTGGCCCAAAACTTTGTGGATATTAATAAACTTTGTTTATAAAAAATTTCCAACTTTAAAATCTTCGAGGAGAAAAATATGGAAGTTTTTTAATGAGACCAATAACCAATATATAACAAAGGAAACAAGGGTAGAAATATTATAAATTTAAAAATATTTAAAAATATAATTAAATTTTCTTAATATATAAACCTTTGTGGAAGATCTTAAATGTATGTTCCAATGGTTTAGGGTTACCTACCTTGCCAATGTAGGTTTTGATATATTCATACTTTCACAAAAAGTCAAATTAGATTTTGTATTACAATTCCATATGTTAATAAAGTTGTTTCCTTCATGTCTAATGATAAACACCATATTTCTTATATCTTATTCAAATATGAATAACATTTCATTGCAGTGGTTTAATGGTATCCACATGTGTGCAAATGCAAAGGCCTTCCTTGACCTTTTTTTTGGTTTTGGGTTTGATTCCCATGCATGTTTCATACCTTGGTCACAATCCCAAGGCAAAGGCCATGTTAGGTTTTCAAATACAAATGGAAATATGGTTTTAAAATATAAATTATTAACATGATTAATCTCAAAGTTTACACATAAATTGTCCCTTGCATCTTCTGCAATTTTCATATTTTATTTGACGAAAATATTTCTATAACATGTTCAAATTCATAATCACATGAGCTAAATTATCCTTCACATCATGTAAGCATGTTGCCAAAACATTTTTTTTCATTTTTTTCCAAAAAAAAAACATATTTTCAAAATCTACCATAAGTGCAGTAACCTCCCATAAAATTATTTCTCACCAATCATCACTGTGCAACACAAATTCCATCTTGATCGTATTTGTAGGAGAGTTATGGTTTTTGACTTTCATATTGACATTAGGAAGTAGGTAACCCCCTTTTTATAATTACATTCTCAACTATTCAATTAAAATTGTAATTGAAAATAAATAGCTATAGTTGCAAAATGTTTTTTTGCAATTATGCACTAAAAACATTGCAACTACAAATCAAAAACAATAGTGCAATTGAAAACAATAGCCATGTGTCACCACCACAACAATAAATATTTCACTTGCAAATGACACTTACCATTATAATTGAAGGTTGTTTTCAATTATAACCCAATGGTGGATGAACTTCATCCATTAATATTGCTTGATGTCAACCAATCCCAAGTTGCAAATTTGACTGTGTTGTAACTAAATTGGGCAAAAGGTTTAGCCAATAGTTCAATGACACATGGTGCATCCACAAAGTTGTGATTTCAATTGAGTTACAATCAAAAGGTTGATTGATGTAATTGAAATAAGTTAAAGAATTCTTTTATGGTTATTTGAAAAGAAGTTGAAAAAGTCACATGGGCTTATTACTCTTGTTTAATTTTGACACATGTGAAGTTAATACTCCCCATCTACCTTTGGCCTAGAGTTGAAAGGTTGACTGTAATGTAGTCAAAATTAAGTTGAAAGATAGGTAAATGACAATTGAAGAAAGTTTAAACTTTATTGGAATGAATACAATTGATGAACCATTTGAGTGAAAAAGAAGTTGTAAAATGAAAACATGTGTAGATCTAGTTTTGCATTTATGTAGTTCAAACATCAACTAAAGAAGTTTTTGTTTATAACTTGTTATCAAATTATCAAATTATATATTTGAACATGCACATATAATTGTCTTACCTTGCAATAAGAATGGCAAGAGAATTCAAGCAATCATTAATTTGACAACATTGTGAAAAAGGGACATTAAAATAACAAAGATAAATTAGCATGAGAAACAACTAAAAGATGTAGGAAATGTAATACAATGGCACCAAACATTTATTTAAATACACAACCATCTAGGTCCTTAAAGATAGAATGCATGAAACATAAAGACCTTTTTCTAGATGTACCAGATTTATTGAATTCCCTTTCAACAATATTATGTTCATACGTATGGAAGCAAATTACTTTGCTCCAAAAGGTTCACTCAATGAATGTAAAATAGGAGTCTTTAAATAAATAGAGCTAGCTTATAACTATTCATTAGGGCCAATGGGTGATTAATTTGTTAATTCATGCAATTACACATAAACAAACCTTGACCTTGCCACACCACATATTCATATAATAATCATGAGGTTAGTGTTTTTTAATAGAAGTTCCATGAAAACCAAATCAATATACTAAATCCAACTTAAGTTTCATGAAGTCCTAAACATGCGACTTGCCCATATATCTAACATTTGATCAAAATTTGAATTATGATTAGTGGTATTTTTGTTTTTCAAATTTGCATACTTATAAACAAAACCCAAACAAAAATTTTCTTTCCAAATGAATGGAAATTCTTACAAGCATAACATGGAAGACAATATGGGATGGAAAATACTTGGTAATTCCATCACTTAAGGCTTCATAACCATGTTCAAGCTCCTCATGTTCATGTCCATCCACCCTTGATACCTATATCATGCAATAACAATCCAAAGTCACATAGTTTAATGTTGATTCATTTTGTTGTTAATTCAATGGTCACATCACCTATGAATGGGATTAGAAAAAAGCTATGTTTTGTTAGCGACAATTGATGAATCAACATATTTCTTATAGTAGATTGTTCAACATAATGACATTGGGGACTACAAGGCTATAATGAACTTTGTTTCACAAGCATTAGAAACATGTTTGCAATAGGTACATGTTTGGTGATCAAATTAATCAACCATTGCCAAATATACCTACAAGTCTCCTATAGCTTGTTCTCCAAGCTTTTCCCAATTGGGGAATTCTTCAAAAATATATTCAATAAACATCCCAACCTACCACCAACCACATTTGTTGACTATTTAATCCAAAATCAATTGTATTTCAACCCAAAAGAGAATCAAGCTACCATCACATGTTGGAAATGCTTATCATAATCAAATAATAGGATAAAGGCCCGCAAATAAATTGTCAAGGCTACTATTCCAAGCTACATGAATATTTGAACATACATGACAATAGTTCAACATTAATCTCACACTTCATTGTGTCATAGCAAAAGTCTATAGAGGTTTCAAACCAAATATTTGCAACGTCCAAATTATCAATTAGAATGGTTGCAATTGATTAACTCATGAACACACCAATCTCCAACTTGATTGTGCCATAGGATGATTACATTACAATGTTTTATCATGTAAGCAATGTTGTCACAAATACTGATGAAACAAAGTTAACCAACATTCATTTCCTTGACAATGTTTGGAGAATAGAAATCAACTATAGTTCATTCATTAGCAAACACATGTGCTCAACAACTCACACCATGCACATGAATATCAATTAACAATTCCACAATTCACACCCAATGCAAACATTCAAATTTTAAATCCATTAAACAAAATTAATGTTTGCTTTAAGTATTGATACACACAAAACAATCAAACAAAAGCTCAAAATTACATTTCATATGCAATTGAACTTCTATACCCATCATTTGTTATAAAACATTTAAAGTTGTGAACTTTACAATTTATTATAAGTATTGATAGGATATTTCATTTGGTGATTCATGTACTTTAAGTTATTTATCATGTAGATTAATGTCATTACACAAAACAAATCAATTGCAAATGCAACAACACATGATTTACAATTCTTTTAAACACACAAACCATAAACACAAGTATCACATGGATAATATCCATAATTAAATATGTAGATTCTTGATAAACTATGTACAAATTGAATAATCTCCATACATATTAGTAGGATTAATGTATTTTATTGTATGCTTCAATTTTACACCAAGATTAACACTATGAAGGACAATCATAATATGTTTTACTATTCAATTTATCTTTTACAATGTACAACTTGACCATAATAAACACAATTAAACTTGTCACCCCACCCATGACAAGTTGTTTTACACATCACAAGTCATTAGTGAAATTGTTTTATTTGGGCTACTCCCCAAGTATATGTTAGATGTGAGATCCTTTATCTATCAAAACTTCCAATTGAACCATTAGCTTGTGAGAGATTTTTTGGTAACAAAAACTTGCACAAAGTTGCCCTCCAAGATGCAAGCATGATTTACATGTAATGCTTTATACCATATCACTATATCCATTTAGGTCTTCCACAAGAATGTGACTTCTATGAAGTTATATATGTAGTTTTCAATCAAATGTTGTAAGTTGAGAACATAACATATTAATGTACACACGTTGCAAGTTGAACAAAGAGCATCTTATCACAGAAGCATACTATCATGCAAGTTCATCATGTAATCAAAGCATTGTCCTTTCAAGGATGGTACATTCACCATTTTGAAAATAACATAATGAGTATATCTACCATCCAATCCATTTTGATGATCAATGCCATGTATAATGGGTCTCACAATTTTCCCACGTAGTAACACGTTGCATTGATGATTACAATACTTTTCATTTGATTAATCTTGTCACAATGTTGGGGAATTTAGTATATCATGAGAAGCATTCAGATGTTCCAACCATTGGCTAAACTCCATAAGTCTTGTTGTTTTTCATATTTTGATAATTTCTTACAAATATGTATGAGATTGTAAAAGAAAACTCCACAATACTTTGAAGGCCAAAGATGAAAATTCATATTGTAATCATAACCTTATGAGTGTTGTTCACAAAATGTCAAATCATTACCTTCATCATCAATAGCAGTAATGAACTATAGGATTCCCCCACTCCCCCATTACTTTCCTTAGTTCCTTAAAGTGGGTGTAGACAAATATGTAATAATTTGCCAAAGGTTTTGGGCAAAACCATATATCAAAACATCTTTGTCATGAGTTTTTCATCTTGATGTTTACACCATAATTTTCAAATTGACTTACAATCATAAGAGATTACGTATCTATGAAATTATAGAAACACTTCCACAAAAATTTGAGGTAACATGACAATGAATGCAGTCATAACCTTATGAGAGTCGCTCACAAAGGACATATGGTCGCCTTCACTAGGAATAGTAGTGAATGAGGTGCCATCACTAACCATTAACTTCATCGGCTCTTAATAGAAGGTGTAGAAAAATAAATAATAACGAACCCCAATTTGTTAGACAAATGATTTTACAAAATCTACATCCCAAGTTTCCAAAAGCAATGGGAAAACTCAATCATGATGTTAGTTAGCACCCAAGAAACATAGCTCAAGAAACTACACATGAATTATGTAAGACTCCTTCATGCTTGGATGTTGTATGTCATCATGGTCTTGTTATCCCTCCATCAAGAATGTTTGCATTGACCTTGATTAGTTGTGCAACAAATGTAGAATGATTAATAATACCAAAATTGCATGCTTGCTAGATGTCAAACCAAATGAGCTATTTTGTGCAAGACCTATATATTTATTAGCAATATCTACTCATAAGATAAGTAAAATTTAAATGGATCCCAAAGCTTGAATGAGATTGGTTTGTCATGCCACTATTTGACACAAAAACCATATTGCTCTTTTGATTGCCATAAAATTTGTTTAGGCAATTAAAAAAATATTTTTCAATCTCTAGACATGCCAATTCACTAGCAAAACAAACCAATCAATAAGATCTATTTTTGACGTTCGCATTGGAAACAAAAGTTAAATCAAAGATCCATTGAAGAGTGTGCACGACATAGAACTACCAAACATAAGACAAAGACCATGACAACAACAAATGACCTTCATGTTTGACATGCACATATTCCTTCATTGTATGATTTTCAAAAAGGATTTGGGAAGACCAAGCATGTGTGATTTTCCAAGAAAATGGAGTGGAAACCTTTAACCAAGTCAACACTTCTTTTGTTGTAGATTTGTGTGATTCATTCTTGTTCATTTTTCTATGACTATTGTGGTTTGTTTGTTTATGAATCTTTTGATCATTTGAAATCTTTTTAGAGGTGTGATTATTTACACATGGAAGAAAAGGGTTTTCTTTGAGATTTGGAATTCTAGAACACCATCCATTTTCAATTGGTTGTGAACATATCTTTACAAGGAATTCAAACATGGCGATGGATGTTTGCCATGCAAAAGACACAATGAAGGATAACCAACCACAATTGAAGAAGAGAATCCAAACTAAGGAGATTATTATTTTCTAATGAAGAAAAAAAACCACGCCATAACAAAAAATGTAATTCACAAGATAGGTTGCAAGAGTGAAGGAAGAGGAAAAAATAATGAATTAACATAACCCATTCCTTGCAACCCATGATACCTTCTTACTAACTTTGGGTTGTTGAAAAGGACGATGAAGTTGTAGTGATATGTTTTGTCCCATTTGGTCAACAAGTTGTCCAAAATAGGCCTTGAAGTTTGATGGTAGAAATGTTATTGTAATCATTGCCACACCTCAATAACTTATTTTCCACCCCCTTCCCCACTTTTTTTCTTTCATTCTCATTCCTTTTTTTCTTTCCATTCCTTGCTTATTGTAAACCTACATTTGCATCCAACAAACGTAGTACTAAACCATTTATTCACAAATTTTTCCTACAAAATCTAAAACAAAAAAGTGGCTTGCACAATCTTTCACACTGATGCAAGCTATAAAGGACTTGAAATTAACGTTTGATGATATGCATTGCACTAAGTTGCATGACATTTTTTGCCTTGTATCTTATTTATGTGCATTTACACATTTGTGAAAAACACTTTTGATGCATCTTCTACTGTTACAATGCTTAAAAACATGTCCAAGGTGTTGTGGCATAACCTGCTTGTCTTCATCAAGCTCCCCATCCCATCAATTATAAATTTTACCCAAATAACCCAAGACAAATTGAGGCGCTTAAAAATCTAACATTTTTATACTTCACAAACTTTTTATTTTTTTATTTCAGCTTATTTCATTTTTGGAAGTGAGTACCATAAATTTATAATTATTGTTTGACATTGAATAAAATTTCCAAATATTCACATTGAAAAAATAAAAATAAGAATGGGGTGGCATGCTCAAATTTATTGACATTTGAATTAGACCAACCTTAAACATCAATCTTGCAATCCTTGCCACTAAATTACCAACTTAAACATGAATACATATGTTGTACCTTGTATATTTATTTTAGATTTTCTAAAATTTTAAGTATTAAACTAGTGTTTCCACACCCATAATTAATTCAATAGTTGACATGTATTTCAAAACAAAATGTCTTTCAATGGCATGGATGGGATATCCTAAGCTAACCACGTTCACATTGATGTCCATTCATTCACCTTTGTTGAATGCCCATTGTTGTTCATGTGGCATGCCATGAAACATCCCCATCAAATGTAGCCAAACTTTACACTCATATACTATATGTTTGAAATTACATATAAGCATATAGATCCCACAAATATTTTGCTTGGTAAACTTTGTAGATATAATCTAAATGCAACTAGTACCATAAAAAGCAAGCTACTTGGACAAATGTATTTATTATAGCATAATGCATATTTGCTTTAGTGATGTTGATTTGAGAAGGATTGGAACCAATGGGGTGATATCCATGAAATAACATTTTTCTTTCAACTTATTTAAATGTTTAAAACAAATCCTCATTACAAATATAAAATAAAATAACAATATTTTGGAATAATTTTTGGATTGAAGTATTTTATTAGTTATGTGTGGGCCCAACTTGGGCAAATATGGCCTTTTAGAAAAAATGGATCAATCAAATTTTAACATGCAAAATCATTGCAAACTCAAAGCCGCCTATCAATATACATATTTGCCATTTATATGGCTGCAATCTAGTAACAATAGTGGTGAGTTTATGACTTTATTATTAACATCAACATGGGTATGTTAGGATGGAAACCATCATATGCCAATGCAAATGCCACACTTCAATTGAAAAGATATTTAAGCAAGTTTGTTTTGCAAATAAATTCAACTTTTGCATGAAAGTTTAAATACGTAAATAGTACATGTATAGTTGCATGAAGGCAACTATACATAATACCCATTCCCTTGCACATCAATTGAAGCTATCTAATAAAGATCAATGCCATAATCCAATCTAATGTCCCTATGTATTCCATATTTATGTGTGTAGCATTTGTTGATTGCAAGGCACAATATTGACATTGAATACGGTTTTACCAAATCAAGCCCAAGCAAGTAACGTACCCAACATAGTCCATGAAAATGAACAAGCAAAGGAATATGGTGATCGCACACATAATATATTGTCACAAAACTAGCATTTTGGCAATTTCTACCGAATTAATAATTAAAAATTCATTTTAATTTTTCAAAATTTTGCTTGTTAATGTTAAGTACAAGAGGTGCACATGTTATTCATGATGTACAATGGTAGACATGTTATTTACAACATACATGTAATGGGAGACCAGTAGCAGGGACAATCCTTTGCTTGAAGCAGGTCAATCCCCAACCAACCCTAATGTGGACCCCAAGTCCTCTCAGGTGGACATATGGGATTTATACAATCATGAAATCCTATGATTAGCTTTGTATGCATCAAAGATGTTGTAAGTATATTAGACATTATCTACTTCCTTTATGAAATGTGAAACTTTACAACAAAGGTGCATGAGAAAAAAATAGGTGGGTAAGTTATATGAAGTTCCTATTAACATTCACACTTTTGATCTTCAAAAGGTGTGTTTTGTATGCAAGAAATGAAATAACTACACAACACACAAGAATTGCTCAAGCAAAAAGTTTCGATGTTGTTTGGTAATCAAATTATTGGTGTTGAAGTAAATCTCTTTTTGTAAAAATGCTATACATGAAGTTCTTAATTGAGTAGAATTTGGGAAGGGGGTGGGGGGATGGGTATTTGAAGATTCTATAACAAAATTGTATGACACAATCCTCAATTATAAGAAGAGTCATGAATGTTGTTCTATACAGAAAGTTCCACCCATGACATGAAAGGTATTCCCTCATGATCCTAATATTTTTTGAAGATGGAAGACTTATGAAATACAATGTTTGGGAAAATACACATGTGTTCTATGCAAGAAAATCGCTTATCTATGCCCATATTCTTCATCAAATGAAGCATTGCCATAATAGGATCTTGCAAATCTTCTGAATTGATACTCAGTTTCATTAAACCATACTCAAATTTGTTTACTTTCTAGTTACACTCCAAGTGGGGATGAAACATGGATTAGAAGGTCAAACTAGGGTCCAAATACAAGAGGACTTTACAGAACACTCCAATATTGGGAGGTTAACCAGAGTTGCCCCAGTTGACAACCAGTTCTTGTTTTGGTTATAAGTTATTGCAATTGACTAAAACTAAAATTTTGAATCCCAACCTGAACTTGAAGTGTATCTAGAGAAGTAGTTTGTTGGCCTTGCCTACCAAGGCAAGGATATTGTGTTTAGATTCATTATAGAGTATAGTAGCTTAAGAGATTTTGACCCCTAGGTAATAGGGTCTCTTTTCATACGAGGATTTTTGAAAGATGATGTTTTGGCTTGTGTTGAAACTTGAGATTAGTTATAGAGTTTTAATATTTTGAAGGATTTTGGTTTCTTTTGGAGGATTTTTTGAAAATTAAATTTTTGCATGGTGAAATATTTGAGTTTTTCCATAATCTTCTTTTGCCTTGAGATACTTTTTATTGTAAATGGCAAGGCCACAGTGTGACACACCACTTGTTGCACTTTGTATCTCATACTAGTATATCCTATCCTACCCAAACCAAGATAAGTAAGTGTCCAGCCCAAATTGGAATTGGGATAGCCTAAATCAGCCCTAAATCAACTTTCAGCTTTAAAAATAACCTTAATCACCCCACAAAAATAACCTTATCAGTGTCAAAATAACCTTTGTGAGTATGGATGGATTTTAATTATGCCTAAACAACTTTAATGTGACTTTAATCATTCCTAAAAGTCTTAACAAAATAATACTAGTTAATTGATAATTGAGTGAAAACTGTCAAAATCATTTATCAAATAACCAACAACTTGTGGTTTTTCCCAATGTTGGGCAGGTATTACAAATTGCACCAAATACCTATCGGGTATCAGAGTTGATAATCATGGTTATCAAAAAAATTCAAATACCCAATTCTGATGTAGAATCATGGATATCAAAAAATGAAATACCCGTCTCTTATATAAGCATGGTTCTCAAGTGGGTTTTTTTTTTAAAAAAAAAAGCCAAATCACCACCCAAAACTACCAATTCTTTGCCAGTCCTTTTTTGAAATAACAGAGCCAGAGGTTCTTTGACATTGATTTGCCCACAAATACCCAGAACCGGTGGGTCTTTGATTTTTTTTTTCCCCCCCCAAATATCTGAACCTAGCAGTTCTTTGATTCCAATTTTTTTCAAATGCCCGAAACTGGCAGTAATAAAAAAAAAAGTCCAATACCCACCAAACACTGGTTTTTTCCTTAGCAAATGTTTTTGCCAAGAGGGGATTTTTTGAAAAAGAAGGCAAAATGGGTGTTTTTTTTTGGGTCTTATATTTGCCAAATTTCAAAAAAAAATCTTAAAAAGTTTGCCAGATTTTTTTCTGTATTAAGTTCCAGCAGGTAGTATACAAATATAGAAGAATGCTTAAATATTTTTTATTTTCATAGTTTGTTTATAGCCAGATTTTACCAGACCGTCTTATGGATGATTGCCATTTCAGTAACCTCACAAAATTAGGCAAAAAGAAGATAAAAAAGGGCACTGCCATATTAAGCAGAAAAACAAATGATAGATTTGAACTTAGAGACCCTAATTTACACAAATCATGGAATATTTGTAATATTTAGAAATAATTTTAAATGGATTTTAGATGTATATTTGTAGATGAGAGACAATCCTCTAGGGGGTTTATTTATGGATTTAGATTTAGATTTTTTTACCGTGGTACCAACGTGGGTGCTAGTTCACCCAAGGCCTAGTCTAGTGTAGATGCTGGTTCACCCTGGCCCTATTCCCAGGCCACAGTCAGCAGCAGAAGTCAGGACATACCAATGGGTAGGGTTTAGGGTTTAGGGTTTAACCCTAACTAGTGAAAAAACTAAATGCTATTTAGGAGCCAGCCTTCTTCCTATCCACAGGAAATCAGTTCAGGCCATTAGAAGCCTGCCACATCACAAGATGTTCAGTGACACTTGGCACTCCTGGGTGATGGCATGAGTCACTCCTCCTACATGACTCACTCCTCATATATGGATGGATGTGAAGTGAAGTCATCCATCCATAAACAACAAAGGGGTGTGTCACACTGTGGCCTTGCCCTTTGCAATTTAAAAAAGTAAAATATCTTAAGGCAAAAGAAGAAGAATTTATGGAAAAACTCAAATATTTCACCATGCAAAAAATTATAATCTTCAAAAAATCCTCTAAAAGAAACCAAAAATCCTTCAAGATATTATAACTCTATAACTAATCTCAATTTTCAACACAAGCCAAAATACCATCTTTCAAAAATCCTCATATAAAAAAATAGACCTATTATTTATTTATTTATTACCTAGGGGGCCAAAATCCCTTAAGCTACTATTATTACACTCTATAATGAATCTAAACACAATATCCTTGCCTCGGTAAGCAAGGCCAAATAAACAAACCCCTCATGGATTGTCTCTCATCCATAAAAACCCAACTTTACAAATAAACTGAGGATATTTTCTCATCCTCTTGTCCCACACACAAGCCTTTGAAGTGGGTGCCTACCTATTTTTGAGAACACCAGTTTGGTCCATTGAACAAATTGTTTTCATATGCTTTTCAATAATTCATCATTATTTATGTCAATGTCAAATTTAATTTAAATTAATATACATTTATTTCATGGATATGAAAAAACACTTATAAATTTGTTTTTTCATATTCATGTCGGTGGATAGGGCAAAAGAGTGAGGTAGTTATAAAATGGAGATAGTTATTAGGAAAGGTGGGAGATAGTTATTAAGAAAGTTAATAGGAAAAAGAAAAAAAGTTATTAAGAAAGAAATGAAGAAGTTAGGTTTGAAAATGAGATAGTGATTTAAAAAATTGTCTTTGGAATGGTTCATGGATGAAAAAAAAAATACAAAAGTCAAATTTTAAAATCATCCTTCCGTAAATTTGGTTACCTATTGGAACTTAATATAGAACTAGGAAATTTTTTATTTTTTGAAAATGATCATTGGGTACTAAAACCCCAAAAGTTTAATATTTTAGTCATTTTGAAAAAAAGAATCATCAAGGAATAGTCACCAAGGGAAAATAATAGTATAATAATAATAATAATAATAATAATAAATAGTGGTGTAATGATGACTTTATCCCTACACCTTATGGCAAATTTATAGATTCATGAAGATAGTGAACATTCCGAAATTTAAAGTCTACTAGAGGGCACCTTAGTAACCCTCCTAGCCTAGAAAAGAGGAGGGATATTATATATTACGGCCACTCCTTACAAGAGGTAGGGATCTTACACCTATTGTAATTACACTTACTCCTAGGTGTAAGATCCCTCTTGCTCTTAAGGAGTACATTGACGAACCCTCCCCCCTCATAGGTACTCCTCATGATCTATATATGTTTAGTTTCACCTCGTGCTTTATGATGAACTAAAGTCCATGGGTGGGGGGGGGGACATCCCCAACACATGGGGCCAGACTTGGCTACCACCTTGTCGTAGGCCCCCTTATTGTGAGACGCCCCGCACCTTGGGGCTTTATCAAAAACATTTTTTTGGTTCTCATTATTCATCTATGCCACTTAACTCACATACCACTACAGAAAATGGTGGATGATTCTGCCAGGTTCACCTTTTCTAGTGACCACTTCTGTGGCATAATTGGCCACTAATAGTGCATTCCACTAGAATAAAGAAACATATTTGCCCAAGGGTATATGTTAACATGGGTCCACTCATTGAATGCAAGGCTCTCGTTTTCAAAAAATAAATAGTCCGTCACAAATTCCCTATTTTAAAAAAAAACTCCAAAAATGAAAAAAATTGCAAAACATTGTCACAATTGCCTACAATATGAAAGGGTGGTTCAGATTTTATACTTTCATATTTTGGATATCATCAATTTTGGCTAGATATATTTATGGACTATCGCCACTCGAGCAACATCACAAAATTGAAAATAAACAAATAAATAGTGTTATAACATTCCTAACCCAATTTCCATCATAGTAGTCACCTTGTGGTCTTGCAAGCACTGGTCTTGTTGGTTGTGTGCAAGGGGGAAAAACTTTGAATACAAAATAAACTTTGTGCATCAGATTAAGGTTTAGATGATTCTCAATTTTGAGTTTCAATTGGGAATCAATTTTGGGTGATAGTTAGACACCTAGCTCTACTTTTAAAATTTGAGTCAATTCATTTTGTAATCAAACAACTAACCATGTTACATGGTTCCATCATCAATTTAGTAATCAAAATTTTGTTCACCATTATAAGAATTCCCAAATCACTTTGACAAGGAACGAAGTTATTCTCATTATATTCACATCTTTAGCAAGTTCACAACACATTTCCTTGTACAATTTATTGAAAGAAAATGGAATATTTCAAGATGGTATTTACTTTGGGATAGGTAAATCACTTGATCTTGTTGAACATTGAAGATTTGAATGTTGACTTAAACACAGTTGAATTGTTTCTAAAGCCATTATCCTTTTTTTGATATATTGCTCATATTTAATTTTGTAAAATCAAATCATTGTACATTGAAATAATATCAATAACATATAATTTATGATCACAAAGTAAGAATCATGATCTATTTTGAAGTGTACACTATGATCAACATAAAATTCCCAAGGTTAATCAATTAATGAATAAAATTCATTCGCATGATTCCATATATAAAGATTACATCTCATAGCTAATGTTCTTTTGGTGTCAAGTTTCACACTTGCTCATCCTAGAAAAATTGCATGCAAATTATACAATGGAAAAAGGTGAAAAAGGGGTCCAATTGGCAACAATCAATGCTTATGAAAATTTTGTCACATTTGTTAGGGCATAATTATGTTCCCATTAGCATGTGCATATAAAAGTGGGGCTTTGACTATTAGGTGCCCTTTTTGATCTAAGTCATTGTCTTGCTCTTTTAGCATTCAGTCATGTCCACCATTATTTTTTTTGTTGTGTATTTGTGTACATTAAGTTGTTATTACAAAGATTTGCAAAGGGTGGGGTGGGGGGTTGGGATTGTGAAGGTACGAAGTTCATATGCAATTTAAGAAACATTGAAGATTTTTCAATTTGAAGTTTAATTAACAATGATATTATGCAATGAAAATCTAATTGTCATTGTGAAGAATTTGGTTCACAAAATATACAAAACAATTCTAACCTTTCTCTTAAATTTTTGACATTTTGACATTGTAATTTTTTTACACATTCAAACAAATTTGTGTTTTGTATGTTAGTACCATGGTTGTTTCCCTAAGTTTTCTCAAGGATGTCATTGTCATTGTTTGCAAACATGAGAGGATTTGGAAAGTGAACATGTTGCCATATAACTAAAGAAGACGAGTGAATGGGAAATTAGTCATGTGTACCAAGGTGTTTGGGCTTCTCACTTTTGTTGGTCAAAACCTATACAAATGGCAAATGGGTGGTTGAAAATGGTGCATTACAAAATGTGCACTAAGATTGAAGGTTTAAGGAAAAGCTTCTTGTTTTAAAGTTTGATTCATTGATCAAGCATTCATGATGGAGGAAGGTGAAAAAACAATGTTTAGACATGTTGTAGGTGCCTATTACTTAAACTTTGATGATGCCAATGTGAACAATGAGAAATATTTATGGGTTTATCAAGGAGGACAACATTGTAAAACAAGTGTAGGGAATTGAAATTGAACTAAGAAGAAGAAGAAGAAAAAGAAGTATGTGCAATTTTTAGCCATTTGGCATTTGTTTTGTTTGGAATATCTAATCATTGATTTTGAAATTGTGCATGGTTTATTTTTGTGTCCTTTTAAAAGTTTTCTATATACCTTAAGTTTTATTTGCAAACTTCAAATTGAATGGATCAATTGTCCTTTTTGCTAATTATTGTTTTGAATGAGTTGAATGTAAGCATAATCATTTTATGGATGTACCGCATTTTTTGATGTGTTGTATCATGGTGACATTGATGGTGTTCAACATGCACTACAATTATCAACAAAAAACTACCACTATTATTTTTCATGTTTCCAAGTCATTCAGTTTTTTTGTCTTATATATGTCCACCTTCCATTATATTCCTAAAGGGAAACATTTGAGGTTCAACTCCCTATAAAGTCCTTGGATTAAAGTGGTAAATATTGTAATAGATTAACAACATAGTCACCATTTGCATTTATAATTAAATGTAAGTAGTTGCAAAAAATTTAGAACATGATTTTTCATTTATATTCGCAACTTACATATGTGGCAAAGAAAGTTGCAACATGTCCCAAAGGGTATCTACCACTTGGATAACCAATTCATTAATGACAAGAAATTGAATTTTTTTCCATGCCATCTAAGAAATAATTAACCCACCCATAACTATATTCTTTTATATATAAAAACAACTTTTTAATGTCAATGCATACAATATTTGTAATCAAATTCCATAAAACATTAATTTGTATGAATACCCATTTGACACACTTCAAACTCCTCAATTATAACAAATTTGAAAATTGTATTAATATATTTTTTGGAACAAAGGAATCCATATCTTCCACTAATCAACATTTTCAATGGTTGTTGTTACCACCAAATGATCTTAATATCTTATCACAAACTTGTTTACATTATATATTCACCTTGCACATATGTTAGGTAATATAATTATTTGTGTCTAAATAGGGTGAAAGCAAGATAAGTAAATAAAAAAGGTAGCAAGCTAAGCAACATACTGCAAACTAACTTGGTAGCACCCAAAATGGAATAAGATGGGATGTACCAAATCAAGCTCCAACAAGCTAAACCTTTTGGCAAACCAATGATTAACCAAATCAATAGTGACAATTTAGTTATAGGTAATTAAAGTTTCATGTTAAAAACTTGATAATGGTTGTAATCTTACACAAAGAGTTTAAATAACACATATGATAACTCTTTAAGGGTTCACTTTTGGACATGTACAAGATTTAGAGTTCCACTTTTGTAACACAAATCGTAGCAATGTAACTACAATATGTGTGCATGTGTTTGCGCACGTGTTGGTTGTTCTTACAAGTCATGACTCATGAGAGTAGATATGTAACATTTGTATGTGTGGTACCAAGGGACAAAGGTGCTTGCGAAGTTACAATGTGGTATTGAAATAAAACAAAGTGACCATAAAGGGTGTTTGATAGACCAAATTTTTAATTAATCATGTACATGGTACTTAAGTTGATGATAGGATAGGATAAATAATCCATAGACGTATTATTGCAACTAATGAATGTGCAAAAAAATATAACTAACAGCATCCAATTGCAACTAGTTAAATATTGTAAGTTGCAATAAATTAAAGTGTAAGTAGGAGGTTAATAAGAACCCAGGTCTTATTATATGGAAAATATTAAAATTCAGATCCAACAAATACTAAGAGGATTGATCAATTATGTGTTTCCATGCTAGACATAATGGTTTATGGCCATCTATATGTATCAATTTGACAACCAATTTTGTTCAAGGACATTTGTTTATGGAAAATGATTGTGATAATTTATGTCATGAACGTACATATCAAGAAACTCATAATGTTGCTTTTAGTCAAATCCATGGCCTTGAAAAAAATAAAATTGATGTGAATATTGAACTATGCATGGGGATGTGTCCAACTTATACTTGATCAAACATATCACTTTCATTGATTGTGGTGTTACAAATTGTATAACAAGCTTGAGCAACACTAGCCTCCCTACATAAATTGCCATCACAATTAATTGAACAATGAAGTTGCTTGAATTAGTATATCTCAACCAATAATTATTGGTTTTGAATTTAGTTTTGAATGCTTATATAATTAATTGACTCATTAACAACAAAATTTTCATCATTATGGAAATGGAAAATCAAATTTCAATTCGTTTTTGAGGCAAAAACTAACAAAGGAAACACAATGGCACCTTTCTTTGAAAATTAAAACTATTGTTGTCGTTAAGAAAAAAAAGTGTATTGTAATGGTTGAAAAGAGAAGATTCTTTGATTTCTTATTTTAGTGCAACATTAGATATTAATGAAAAACTCCTTGAGATGAGTCATAGGGAGCAAATTTCCCTTGTAAAGTTCTGGAATTTATAAGATTTGTCTCATTTGAAGCTATAAGACAAAGGGGAGATGACATATGTTCAATGCTCAATATCATTGAAAATATCACAATGAAATATTTCCATTTCATGTTTCAAATTCAATGGATGTTTGGTAGATTCATTTTGCAATTTAAAACTTTTCAAATTTCAAATGGAAACATTATTATGTAGTTGAGTGCTTGTTGTAGGTTGCAAAATTTTACCAGAAACAACAATTGGTCTTTATATTACAGGAAAATGCATTGTGGTAGAATTGTCAAAAAATAAATTCAAAAACATTAAAAATGTGTCTTATGTTTGAAGTTCGACAAAAACATATATTGATGAATCCATCGTTTGAGTTTGTGTCCAAATTTGAATTTAACACTAATCCATTTTCATTGAAATCTACTATACAAATTTGGAAAGTAGCTAAATGTGTGCCACTAAATGTGTGTTTTTGTGCAACTTTCTAGCTTTTAAAGGTGGTGAAATAAGGTTGTTATTGATGATGTTCAAAATGGAAGGATATACAAATTAATTGGTGTTGCTGAAGATCCTTATGCAAACTTTAACACTCGTCATATTTTTTTAACATGATAGTTGGGATGTATGTGTTTTTCACAAGTGCTGTAAGTAGCTAAAAAAATTCTTTGTAGCCATGGTGGCAAAGTTTGCTGATAAAGGGCTCCCCTTCTCCCAAGCAACATGCACTTGAAAAAAAACATGAATATTTATCGCAAAGGATTTGAAATGAATGAATGAACCAGTTCCTACATGATTGGCCACCATGTTTGGGCAAGTGTGGTCTATACATAGAACATCTTTGTCCCCTATTAGAGACCTACCAATGTGGGTGTTAATTGCCCAAATTATTTGGGGTCAACTTTTATTTCATAACATGATCAAAGCAATTTTAAAAAATAGATGGCTAATTTGATGGCTAGATATTGGATTGAGTTGTTGTGATTTTGCCAAGCGTCATAGTAGTTTTAGATCTCAAACCATTAAAAAATCCACAACTCTAGCACCCATCTAGCACCTACATGGTAAATTTATACACATAAAATTCTTATTTGACTAGACCATGAATCTAAATATTCATTGAGACTCTAGGATTGATTCCAAAATATTTTCATCCATGTTGTGAAATTCTAACAAAATTATTGAGTTTCATATGAGACATAGAATTTCAACATCCATGTTAACAACTTCATAAATATTGTGATTTTTATGCTTAAAATTCATTTCATCCTTATGGTAGATTTTGTGAACATGAATTCATCTATGTGGTACGATTATATAATGTCATAAATTTCATAGACATGTTAATTTACGATCAATGTGATTTTGAAGTTTTATTTCATCCAATGATAGCTTTGTGATTTATTTTGTGCATCTTCATATTTTATGCATATGGCCAATTTACATATGTGATAAATCTCATTCCAATGGATATGATTTCATTTAATGCATAATTGAAAGTAATGCCATTGAAAATTCCATCCTAAACATTTAACTTCCTCCCCTCCACCCCCCCCCCCCCCCCCCACAACCCCCCCCACCCCCCCCCCCCTCCCCCTCTTTATTCTCTAGTATTCACATTTCTCGT
>Ga0116231_10004847_pt1 | contig 26972 bp, 27 predicted proteins | sample S1TSphgellanicum_2_FD_89695 | JGI IMG/M metagenome (GOLD analysis project Ga0116231, IMG submission 89695) | Host-associated microbial communities from peat moss isolated from Minnesota, USA - S1T2_Fd - Sphagnum magellanicum MG | ecosystem: Host-associated > Plants > Peat moss > Unclassified... | reverse complement strand
CTGCCGTTCGCTCCGCCGGCGAGACTCTGCTCACCCGCCCACAAGGGCTGCCTCGTGCCGGCATCGAGGCGCGTGATGGACAAACGCGAGCCGGCGAGGAGCGTCGCCGTGAGTCCGCGGCCACAGTGCCAGTCGAGCGCCGTGACGGTCGCCGGCAGCCCGGGCGTCCAGTTCGTCGGCACCGCTCCGGGCTCGTCGAGACGCAGGACATAAGCATCTCCGCCGGTCGAGCCGAAATCGCTCATCCAGCCGCCGACGAAGGCCACGCTCTTGCCGTCGGGGGCGACGACCGGCGTCGCCAGCTGTTCGCGCGGCGACGGCGCGAACAGCACGCGGGCCTGCCCCCGCTCGAACGCATAGAGCTTCGCGATCCACCAATGGCTGTCGCCGTCGCCGGGTGCCGCCGTACCGACGAAACCGCCCTGCGGCAGGAAATCGAACTCGTAGACGTACAGATCCGGCGGTGAGACGAAATGCAGCTCGCTGCCCTCGATGACCGCGATGCGCTGTTCGTCGGGCACGCTCGCATCGATTTCGCCGACGAGCGGCACGCCGGCCTCGGTGCGACCGATATTCTTGTGCGCGTTCGCGGTCGCGAGCACCGCGAGGCGATCGTCCGGGCCGTAGCGCAAGCGCTCCAAGGGACCCGCGAAACTGAGGATGCGTCGTGCGACGCCCTTGCGCAGATCGAGCGTGATGACGTCCGTGACGCCGGCATCGCCGCGTCCCAATAAATACGAGAGCCGCCCGTCACGACTCCAGGTGGGCGAGCCCACGTGACAATTGGGGCCGACCTGGCAGGGTAGCGGCACGGTCAGCGCGTGACCCACGAGGTCGCGTACCAGCAAGGAGGCTGGCGGGTCCTCGTCGTGACCGTCGTCCGTGGCCTCGATCGACGCCACGTGCAGACCATCGGGCGAGATCGCCACGGTCTTGAATTCGTGCAGCGGCGCCGACTCGGCGAGCCCGGCGCACAACAGCCCGAAGGCCAGAAACAAAGTCGCTGTGAAACGCATCAAAAATGCTAGCACGACCCGCCCCGTCGGCGAAAGACCGCCTCAGTCGCGCGCGCCCAGGCGCAGGAGACTCTCGCCCGTCGCGAGCACGGCCACCTCGGCCGAGCGCGGCGTCCAGCCGAGCAGTCGCGTCGCCTTGTCGTGGCTCGCCTGTTTGACCTTGCCGAGTTCGGGGACGATCTGCCGCAACGAGCGATCCCCGAGGGCGGCGAGCCGCACCAACCAGTTCGGCAGCTGCCGCGTGGGAACCTTGTCGGCCGCGTCGCCCAACCCGCGTTTCAGCACGAGCGCGATGTCGCGTATCGAGAGGCTGGGACCGGCGACCGCCAGGAAGCGCTCTCCCTTGGCGGCGGCCTGCGTCATCGCGCGCAGATGCAAGTCGACGACGTCGCGCACGTCGACGACACCGAAACTGATCTGCGGACATCCGGGCACCGAGCCGTTCAAGAGTCTTTGGACGACGACGACCGATGTCGAGAAGTCCCGGCCCCAGACCGGTCCGAACACACCGACCGGATTGACGACCGCGAGCTCGAGCGCCCCGCCCTCGCGCGCGAGAAAATCCCAGGCCGCGCGCTCGGCGATGGTCTTGGACCTGGCATAGGCCGTCACGCCGGGCGCCTCGATCTGGGTCCAGCTGCGCTCGTCGAACGGTGCCGAGCGTGGCGCGTGACCGTAACCGATCGCGGCGAACGAAGACGTGAGGACCACACGCTGCACGCCGGCGTCGCGCGCGGCCCGCAAGACGCGCAACGCGCCGTCACGCGCCGGCGCGATCAACTCGTCCTCGTGCCGCGGCATTCCGATCGGAAAGGGAGATGCCACGTGCAGCACGTAGTCACAACCGGCAACGGCGATATCCCAGCCGGCATCGGCCAGCAGGTCCGCCGCGAAGAACCCAAGTCGATCGCCGGGGTCGGCACCCGCGCGCAGCAGCAGCGCGCGCACCTCCGCCTCGCGGCGCAGGTCACGCAGGGTCGTGCGGACCCGATGACCGGCAGCGAGCAATTGCAACAGGCATTCGCCGCCGATGAAGCCCGAGCCACCGGTCACCAGCACCGTGCTCATGCCGCGTCACGCCACACCATCCACTGCGCGGCGCCGTTTGCATTGCGATGAGTCTTCTTGACGAATCTTTTCGAGGAGTGGACGGCAAATCGCAGGACAGCAAGCGCCACACCGTTCGACATTGCCTTATTCTTCACCAACACAGGAGAAACCTCATGCTCATACTCACGCGCAAACTCGCCGAGACCTTACGCATCGGCGACGATATTTCCGTGACGGTGCTCGGCATCCAGGGCAACCAAGTTCGCCTCGGCATCAGTGCTCCTCGAAGCATTCCGGTTCACCGCGAGGAAATCTACGCCCGCATCGCCGAGGAACAGAAGGCGACCAACACCTGAAGCGTTTGCGGGTCGGGTCAATGCGCTGACGGCGCAGCCAGCGCCTTGAAAACGGCGGTTTGCATCTCGGAGATTTGCATCCGGGACTTTTGACTGGTGGCATACAAAGCGCTCAACAAGGCGCGGTCCCAGGCGGTCAGCTCGAGAGGGGGCGAGGTCCCCTCGGGATCGAACAGCTTGAGTATCGATGGGGCGATGCCGAGACTCTTGTCGAGGTCGATCTGCGCGAGGCTGATCATGCCGACGTAATCGGCGATCTGCCCGACGGTGAGTTTCGAGACCTGCGCGGCGTCGATCACGACGATCACGTTCGAAAGGGCGCGCACGACGCTGTGGTTGAGCCGCGACCCGAGGGTGCTCGGCTGCGAAAAAACCGGGTAATCGACCTGGCCCGAGCCGAGTCCCGCCGACTGGGCAAGTAGGCTCGCGAACGACGACGCGGCGGCACCATCGGCACTCATTTCGTCGGCGTTGTACCAGACGCGGATCGGCCGCGGAGTCTCGATGAAGCGTTTGGCCCGCTCGATGCCGTTGCGGGTGTCGAACAGGCGCGGATTGTGACGCCACAGGAGTTTCAGGAAAACAGGCGGGTTCTGGGCGACGAGCACGAATAAGTTCGGCCGACATTTTTCTCCATCCAAGGGCGCGCGCACGGCGCGGGCGAGATCAGAGATGCGCAGCAGCACGAATTCCGCCACGGGACGCGTCAATCCGGCCACGAGCGGACAGATCGGCTGGTCCCAGCGCATCAAGGAGTCATCCCAGGACTTGGTCATCGCGCCGGACACGAACGCGTCGACATCGTGCTTCAAGCGCTGCGCATCGCGCGCCGACTCGATCGTGACTTGCGGGATCGGATCGTCCCCCGCCCCGGCGTGTGCGCTCGCGGCGACGCCGGCGACGAGCACGATCAGAAAAAGGAGCAAAGCCGATGCGGGTGCGCGAGCACGAGCCACCGGATTCCGTCTGCAGTCGCACATTTGCACTCCTTAGAGTCTGACCCCATCCCAGCGCCGGGACAAGACGATCAACAACGGCAGCAAGACGGCCCATCCCACGGCGAGCGCCGCGGCCGCGGGCCAGGGCTTGAGGAAAACCACCGCCCCCAGTGCAGACCCGGCATGAAAGGAGACGGGACCCGCGACGGCCCCGAGCAGAGCCGCGAGCAGGAGCCGCTGCTTCAGCCACTGGTAAGTCGTATTGGCCTGCGCCGCGAACAGCCCCCACAAGGCGGGCAACCAGGCAGGCGCCCACCCATGGGCCGGCATGTCGGGATAGGCGAGCAAACCGAGAGCCACCAGGAGATTCTCCCAGACGCAGCCGATGACCACCACGCTCGCGATCAGGGTCAGCTCGACCCGCGGGCGTGCCACTCGCGCCAGGTGCATGGCGATCAGGACGAGGACGACCAGGATCCCGATCCAAGCGCGTCCCCGGGCGGCGCCCAGGACGCAGGCAAACCAACCTAACTGCCCCAGCACGAAATAAATCGAGGGCGCCCATTTCTCCGGCAGGATGGGCGCTCTCACCGGCACCGGCGGAGAGGAGCTCAAGGGGACGCCGCCCCGTGCCGCGATTCGTCGGCAAACTCAGCGCTGATTTGCTGTATGCGCCAGACGGGTCCGCCGACGTACAAGGGTCCTTCCTCCCGCAGAAAGGCCGGATCGTTGCCACTCAAGATCAAGACATGATAGTCGAGCGGTTGTTTGCCGATCAGCGGAGCGATCACACCGACGACGCCGCCCAGTTCCACGTGAACGAGATAATCGGTGGCCTCGCGCGGGGCGCCTCCCATCGTGACGGAGGTCTTGCCGATCGACTTCATCGTCAAATGAATGAGGCGGGTCTGGGCCCCGGGCACGACGACCGCGATTGCGGCCGTCGGCGCGTCAGCAGGAAGGTTCATGAGCACCGTGGATGCCAGACCATTGTAGACATCGGACGGCATGCGCACGTGCACCTGCTTCTCCCCGCCGTTCGCCTCCTTCGTGATGACCAGACCTCGACTCGCGTCGACCGTCTCGTCGATCGGGGTCGGGAAGGAGGGACCGCGTTGCACGTGATGATCACTGATCAAGCGCAGCGTCCCGCGTTGCGTATAGATCGTCGTCTCGTCGTCCAAGGACCCATCGAGGAAGCGCAGCACGAGGCGCGAGCTGACGACCGAACCGCGAAGATTTTGCAGTAAATCGCCGACGGCGATGCGCTTGCCCTCGAGAGTCTGTACTTCGACGAAGCCGTGCGCGGAACCCTGGGGCCTCAGCACCTTGATCGGTTCCGCGGCGGCCGGCGCCGACCAGATGGCGCCGACCAGGAGCGCGGTCAAGAAAGTCGGGACGCGAACTGCGAACATGGCAAAAATCCTCGCGGGGGATGGGCATGGCCGGCAAACCCCCATTAGACACCGCGCCGTCACTCGAAAGCTGTCAGCCTGCCACCGACAGAATTTTCTGTCGCGTGGTTCTGTCGGCTCGGGACCCAATTGCTTATAATCCGGTGCGACATATAATCGTCATAGCCAAAATTTAGAATTTCTTCACCGCCACGCACGTGGCCCATCCAACATCGACGCCCCAAGCGTCACCACCTTATCGGAGTCTTCAATACCTGCATGAGCGAATCCAACTCATCCTCCAACCCCACGTCACCGCGAGCGACTCTGAAGCTCAAGACCGCTCCGCGCCGGCCCCCGGTCGAAAAGAAAGTGCAGCACGTTCCCCAGCAGCAAGCCAACGCAAAAGTGAAACCGGGCGCGCACTGGTCGGACGAATACAAAGCGCGGATGCAAGCCGACATGGACGCCTTGACGAACCGCTGACCGGGGCGAGTGACGGCGCCTTACTTCGATGCGGGAGGCGCCGCAGGCTGAGGGGCAGCGGTCGCCGGAATGTTCGCCGGCTGCGTGGCGAGGAACGTCGTCAGCTGGGCCGTGATGTCGATCGACGGCTTGGCATAGAAAGTGCCGTAGACCACCAGGTCGAAGCCCTGGGTGTTCGCATACGTGGCGATTTCCTGGACGAGATAGCGCTGCACCTTGCCGAGTTCCTCGTTGCGACGGGTCGTCGCATCGTCCTGAAACTGCTGCGCCTTGCGCTGATAATCGTGCTGCAGATCGCGTAGTGCGATTTCCTCTTTGGAACGGTCCGTTTCGCTCATCAGCGACCCTTCGCGCTGAAATTTGTCGCCGCGAGCCTTCAAGTCGGTCTGCAGGGACAACATCTCCCGACGCCGCGGTTCGAACTCGGTCTCGAGATGCTGGATCGTCGTCTTCGTCTGCGGCGAATCTTCGATGAGCTTTTGGAAATTGACCACGCCGATTTTCATCTCCGCAGCCGCGACGCTGCCGCCGAGCAAAGCGGAAACGCCGATGAGCAGGATTGCCATGCTGCGATTGAATTTGAACATGCTGAAGTGCGCCCGCGAGTTGAGGTCCGTGCTTGGATTCCGGCCGCAGTATAGCCAGGTTGAGCTGCCCTGATCGAAGAGGTTTGGAGGTCGGATCGTGCAATGCACAAACCGACGGATGCTCAGTCGCCGCAGGGCACGATTCCGGAGCATCTCGGCGCATCGGCGCAACTCCAGAAGAAGTGGCCGGCCAGTTTGCCGCGCGTCGCCCGGCGTTTGGCCATGTTCATCCCGCACTTCGGGCAGACGGGCGCGATCGGCGGTTCCACGATTTCGGTGACGACGGGTACCGCGGACGAGATCTCCCGCGCATCGAGCTGCCCTGCGCCGCCGCCCAGCATCGGCGCAAGCGCAAGCCCGTCGATGAGGCGAATGTCGGCCGCCCGGGCATAGTCCTGGGCCTCCTTGGTGAAGGTCCCGCCGCAGACGACGACACCCCCATCGGCCTTGCGCGCCGCGACGACGTCGCTGAGTTCCCGTATCGCGGCGACCGACACCTGCAGGGACTGCCAGTGCTTGCACTGGATCAGGAGGCGTTTCTTCGCTTTCGCGGCGATCAAGTCGATCACGGGATCCGGGCCCGCGCGGCCGCGCTCGTCGACCCGAAATCCCTCTCTGCGGAACGCGGCGCAGATTCGAGCTTCGAATTCACGCCAGGTAATGCCGTCGACGACGGCGGGGAGTCGCGCCGCCGCCGGCTTGAACAAACGAATGCTGTTCGCCCGCCCGATCAGCGCGATCCCGGAACCGATCAAGGCGGCAAGACCGCGGCCCGCCGATGCCGGCCGCTGCGACGACTCCTCGCTGCTCAGCCTGTCTACGCCCGAACGCCTGGTCATCGAGAACGATCCCTATCCCTCGTTGGAACGGGATCTTGCACATAATGTCGGCGAACCTGCCGCTAACTCGGTCACACAACCACGCCCATGCCGCCCCGGATTGCGCGGTGCGGGAGCGCCGCGGTTCGCTGAGACACCGACCTGGGGCCGCGCCAGGCCTTATAGTTCTGCTTTACACGCGATGGAGGTCGATCTGATGAGCTTGGACACGCGCAAACTCGGTTCCCAGGGTCTGGTGGTCTCCGCGATCGGCCTGGGTTGCATGGGCATGAGTCAATCCTACGGGCCGGCGGACGAGGCGGAGTCGATCGCCACCCTGGACCGTGCGATCGGCCTCGGCTGCACGTTTCTCGACACCGCCGAGGTGTATGGACCGTACACCAACGAGCGCTTGCTCGGCCGGGCTCTGGGGCCGAAGCGTGCCGAGGTGAAGATCGCGACGAAATTCGGCTTCCGGATCGAAGACGGCAAGATCGTCGGGACGGATAGCCGGCCCGAGCACATCCGCGAGGCGGTGGACGGCTCGCTGCATCGGCTGCGCACCGATTACATCGATCTGCTCTATCAGCATCGCGTCGATCGCAGCGTGCCGATCGAGGACGTCGCGGGCACCGTCGCAGACCTCGTGCGCGCCGGCAAGGTGCACTACTTCGGTTTGTCCGAAGCCGGCGTGTCCACGATCCGCAAAGCCCATGCCGTGCACCCGGTCACCGCCCTGCAGAGCGAATACTCCTTGTGGGAACGCAACCTCGAGCACGACGTCATTCCCGTCCTACGGGAGCTCGGGATCGGCCTCGTGCCGTTCTCGCCGCTCGGCCGCGGCTTCCTGACCGGTGCGGTCAAACGCGCCGAGGAGTATCCCGCGGACGATTTTCGCCGCAACGATCCGCGTTATCAGGGCGGCAACTATGACGCGAATGTCGCGGCCGCGGGCATCGTCCGCGAGATCGCCACCGCGCACGGCGTGAAGCCCGGTCAGATCGCGCTCGCCTGGCTGCTGCGCCAGGGTTCCGATGTCGTGCCGATTCCGGGAACGAAGCGGCGCAGCTACCTCGAAGAAAACGTCGCGGCGGCGGCGATCGTGCTCACGGCAGGGGACCTGCAAGCCTTGGATGCGGCCCTGAGCCCGGACAAGATTGCCGGCCCACGCTACAGCGAAGCCATGATGGCGATGGTGGATCGCTAGCCTGCCGCCGCGGCCTTGATCGCTGCCAACAGCGCATCGCGCGTCTGCGGGTCCTTGAACTCGACGATCAAGGTGCCGCTACCGGCCGCCTTCTGCTGCAGCTCGACCCGCACGCCCGGGGTGCGCAAGACTTCGCTGATCGCGGGATCATCGGCGGTCTTGGGCGCGACGCCCGGCCGCCCCGCCCTCCTCGCGACATCGGCAACCAGCCTTTCGGTCTCGCGCACCGAGAGGGCGCGTTGCACGACGAGCTCGGCCACGCGAACGCGCGCGGCGTCCTGCGCAAGCCCCAAGAGGGCTCTGGCCTGTCCCATGTTCAAGGCCTTGGAATCGATCAGGTCCACGACCGAGCCCGGTAAATCCAGCAGGCGAATCAAATTGGAAACCGCGACGCGCGAGCGGCCGACCGCATCGGCGGCTTCCTGGTGGCTCAGCGAGAACTCCTCGATCAGGCGCTTCAGCGCCCTCGCCTCCTCGGCCGCGGTCAGGTCCTCGCGCTGGATGTTCTCGATGAGCGCGATCGCGACGGCTTGTCGGTCGGTGATCGGTCGGACGATCGTCGGGATGTCGGTGAGACCGGCGAGCTGGGCGGCGCGCCAGCGCCGCTCGCCGGCGACGATTTCGTAGCGCGCGGCACCGGCGCTTGCGGCGGGCAGCGCCCGCACGATGATCGGTTCGATGACGCCGTTCGCCTTGATCGAGGCGGCAAGCTCTTCGAGCGGCTGTTGGTGGATCGCGTGGCGCGGCTGAAAGGCGCCGGGCTGCATCAATGCGATCGGCAAGGTGCCGCCGCCGCGACTGGCGCTCACGGTGGGCGTGGCGCCCAACAGCGCGCCCAAGCCCCGGCCCAGACCGCGGGACTCAGTTGCCATCGTGACCATTCCGCATGATCTCTCCTGAATTCAGGTGGGGCTCTGCGCCCACGAGTGACCGAACCAAACCAGGGCCCAGCACAGCAGGGACCAGACGACGACGATACTCAACTCGACCAGCCCGCGCAGCGGTTTAGCGCGTTGCCGGCTGCGAAAGTCCTGACGCTTGGCCGGCGGTTGACCGCTCACGTTCAGGGACGCGCAGGACAGCGCCGAACCCACGGCGCAGAGACTCACGCAGACCCCGAACCACGGATACGAGCGCAGCAGGCACACCGCGGGCAACAGGGCGAGTGGCAGGATCGGCCACAGGGCCGCCTCGAGTTTGACCCGCACGATCTCCCGTCGGCTGATGGGCGCCGTCGCGAGAATCTCCGGCGCGTCTTCCGCGACCAGCGTGATCCAGGAAAGCGCCGCGGCGAGGAACCCGCACAAGTAGATCGTGAGGCCCCAGATCAGCGGCGCCCCGCGATGACTCTCGCGCCAGGCGACGACGCCCAGCGGCAAGACCGCGACGCATTGCTGCAGAATTTGCGTCAAGAGCCACGGATCGCGAACGATCAGTCGCAGCTCCTTACGGATCAGGATCCCGCGACGCGTGCCACCGAACCGCAGGCTCGAACGCCCCGGCCGCCGTGCTTGGCTCACCGCGGTGCCGGTGGCGGCGATCGCCGCCGTCATGAACCGATCCCCGAGGCGCTGGACCGTGAGCGCGAACAGGCCGCCGCCGACGAGCAGCAGGACCAGCGGCCCGGCATTGCCGGCGAGCCAGAGCCGCGCCGGCGCGAACAGGGGACCGTCGATCGCGAGCGCCGCGCCCTGCCAGGTTGCGGGCCCGAATCCTTGCCGGCGCGGCGAGCCTCGGAGCATGTTCGGCAGCTGCAAGGCCAGCGTGAAGCCCACCGCAATGACCGCCGACAGCACCTGACCGATGACACGGGTCCGGCGCGGACCGAAGATCGAAAACAGGGCCAGGGCGAGGACCAGGCCGAGACTCGTCGCCACCAGACCCAAGGTCGGCACGAGCAAGTAGGCTTTGAGCCAGGCGGGACGGCCCCACAAGGCGAACATATTGGCGAAGGGCCAGATCAAGAATCCGACCTCGAGACTCACGGACACCGCGATGAACGTGGCCCGAACCGCGGCGACCCGGCGCGCGGGCATCGGCGAGGCGAGCAGCAGATCCGCGTCGCCCCGCGTGTAGAGCACCTGGACCGCGCTGACCAGCGACCGCGAGATCATCAGCAACAGCAGGCCCGCCACGAGGCTCGTGAAGCCCACGACGATCAAGTTCGCCGGCAGCGCCGGTGCGCGGCTCGTCGTCCACGCCAGCAGCAACCCGAGGAGGTGCAACGAGCAGAGCATGACGATCAGCATTGCCTGGCTGCGGATCCCGGAGGGTCTTCCACGCCAGTAAAGGCGCGCCTCGTGCCGCAACAACCAGGGCGTCGATCCCTGCACGAGCGTCACGACGGCACGGGCTCGACCAGGCGCAGGAAGACCTCCTCCAGGCTGCCACCCGAGCGGCCGGCGATGCGGCGCAACTCGTCGAGCGTTCCTTCGGCCACGAGCTTTCCCGACTGAATGATGCCGATCCGGTCGACGAGACGCTCGGCCACCTCGAGAATATGCGTCGTCAGGATGATCGTACAACCACCGCGTGCGCGCTCGAGCAGCAGGTCCTTGACCTCTCGGGCGATGGCCGCGTCGAGACCGGTCAAGGGCTCGTCGAGTATCAGCAGGCGAGGATCATGGATGAGGGCGCCGGCGAGCACGGCCTTCTGTTTCATCCCCCGCGAGAAACCCTCGCAACGCTCGTCGCGGTGCGACCACAAATCCAGTCGCTCCAGCAAGGTCCGCGCATTGCGCTGCGCGCGCTCGGGCTCCATTTGCCAGAGTCCGGCGACGAACTCCAGGTACTCGCTCACCGTCAGCTTGTCGTAGAGCAGCGGCTCGTCGGGCAACCAGGCGATCAGACGCTTCGCGCCGATCGGATCGCCGAGCACGTCGACGCCGAAGACCTCGATGCTGCCCGTGTCCGGCTTCAGAAGTCCGGCAATCATGCGCAGCGTCGTCGTCTTGCCCGCTCCATTGGGGCCGAGCAGACCGTAGAACTCGCCCGGGCGTATGCTCAAGTCGATCCCGGCGACGGCGGGACGCGTGAAAGTCTTGCGTAAATCGCGAACCGCCAGCGCAAGGGCGGGCGGGTTCATCCGTGAGCGGCCGCGGGAGGGTCTCGCTCCTCGGGGGGCTCCAGGTAGTTGCGCACATCGACGAAATCGATCAACCAGTTGCGCGGCGGCGCGTGTTCGCCGGGTCCCGGTGAGGCGTAGCCCAGCAAGCGCTGTACGCGCGGCGAGTAGCCGCGGGCAATTTCCCAGGGAACGCCGATCGGCGATGCTTCCTCCGGCGTGAGCCAGCCGAGCACGAAGCTCATGTGCAGTCCATGCCGCCAGGTGTTCTCGGTCCGATTGGCACCGGCTCCGTGAACGGTCTTGCCGAGATACAGCAAGGCGCTGCCGGCGGGCATGACCGCGGGCACCGTATCCCCGGACCGCGGCGTTTGCGCGAAGTCCTGCCACCGATGACTGCCCGGAATCACGCGGGTGGCGCCCACTTCTTCGGTGAAATCCGACAGCGCCAGCAAGATGCTGACCATGGCCTCGGGAGCCGCCGCCCCCATTTTCTGAATGTAGGGCCAGATGCCGATGTCCCGATGCAGTACCTGTTCGCTTTCGCCCGGACCGACGATCATCGCCTGGCCCGTATTGAGCCAATAGTCCGCCGCGAGCGTGTGCCGCGCCCAGCGATGCATCAAGTCGTGCTCGAGCAACTCCACGAACGCCGGCGCTCGGGCTGCCAGCCGGCTGAAGCGTTTCGTGCGGCCGCCCCAGAAGCGCCGGCGCTCCGCCTGCACGCGTTCCGACCCGGCTTCGGTGCGCTCGACGTGCTGCTGCAACTGGCCATTGAGGCGGCCGAGGAGTTCCGGATCGACGAAGTCGCGGACGATCACGCCACCGTCGGCGTCGAGACCCGCCATGAGCCCATCGAACGGCGCATCGCGCGGGAAGATTTGCAGACCGGGTCCAGGCATCAGGAATCCTCGAACGGCAGCGAGTGGTGTGCCCGGATTATAGCCGCACGGCCTGCACGAGCAATGACCCGCGGCGCCCACGGACGGATCGCGCAGAGCGCCGTGCGCGTTCAGCCCGGGTGGTAGTCACGCTCGATGTGATCGATCAAGTCCTCCGGATAGAAATAAACCCGGCGCAGATTCCCGTCCGCATAGCGGGACACTTGATCCGCGAAGTGCGGCGAGTGCGGGTCACCGCTCTCCCCGCCGATCGACACCGCGCGTGCAGAAACGCGCGGTCCGAATTCCACGATCGCAACGAACGAGTTGCCGTCGGCGCCGTAGTATTTGGCGGTTCCCGGATACCGGTGCGCGGAAAACGAGGCGAGCGAGCCCCACCGGGAGGACGTGAACGGAATCGGGCGGCTGGGCTCCGCGTCACTGAACGGCTGGGCGATGTCACCGGTGAGGCGCTGGTAACGATTCACGTCCCCCCAGGCGACGCGCCAAGCGCCGAAGTCACGGGTCAACCGGTCGCATACGCCGGCCAGCGTCGCGAGGCGCTGCGCGGCGCGGGCAGGGTCCGCCATGGTGTCGTAGACCGAGGCATCGGCGGCCTCCGCGTCCCGCTTCACCAGCGCCCAGAGTTCGTCACCCCAGAGCGCCGCGAGCGTCGTCGCGACCGAGTGCGCCGACCAGCGGTAGTCCCAGTCGCGCAGTTCGCGGATCGGTCCCGCGAGCGCCGAGTGCTGGGCCTGGTCCGTCGCGAGCCGGTCGTAATCGGCGAGCAGCCGCGGGATGAGCTGCGCAAAAGCGGGCAGGTATTGATCGTAGGCCAGGCGTTGGAGCGCCTCCGGCGTGAAGGCGTGCTGACCAGCCAACAGCGCGGTCGCATGAACGCCGCGCGGATTCTCACCGAACCGGTTCATGTAGCGTGGAAACCGATCGCGCCGGGGACTATCCGGTCCCGCGGCCGACCAAGGCCAGTCGTTGGTGTTCATGACCCAGCCGACGGAAGGATCGAGGACCCTGGGCAGTTCGTCGAGCGCATGCAAGCCCTGCCAGTCGGTCCCAGGATCCGCTCCATCGACCGGGTGGCTGTAATCGTAACGTTCGTCACGCCGCGGGACGAACTGCGGATGCAGGTAGGCGATATGGCCGTCGGCATCGGCGTAGATCGTGTTGTTCGAGGAGTTCGCCTTGAACTCCATGACCTTCATGAACTCGGCGTACGTACGGGCCTTGGTCAGCAGATACGACTGACTCAGGGCCTCCACCGGCCTTTGCATCAGCGCGATGCTGATCCAGTGCCCGTCCTTGCGCGCGATGACGGGCCCGTGATGAGTACGCCAGACCCGGAACCGGCGCGTCGCGAGGGCGCCGCTCGCATCACGGTAACGCAGCGAGAGCGATTCCCCGGTTGCCGGCCTCCAGTGCTCGCCGAAGCGATAGCGGACCCCATGCCGGTCCTCCTGCACGGTCTCCGCGAAGAAATCTACGTTGTCGACGCCGCTCGAGGTGTGCATCCAGCCGAGGCGCTCGTTGAAACCCTGATAGACGAAGAACTGTCCCCAGGTCACCGCGCCGTACGCGTCCAGCCCGTCGTCGCTCGTCATCTGCAGCTCGGACCGAAAAAAGAAGGACGTGTGCGGATTGATCAACAGCAGCGCCCGGTGGTTCACCGTGTTGACGGGCGCGATCGCGATTCCGTTCGATCCGCCCGGATCGCGCCGCCAGGGATCGTAGGCGAGCCGCGCCGTGGCGCCGTCGGCGGCACCGTAGAACGCCGCGAGCGCATCGAGGTCGACGCGCTCGATGTCCCCGCCGATGCTGCCTTCGCTGAAGCTCAAGGCCATCCACGGTTCGAAATGCGTGAGCACCCGCGGCCGCACGCCGGGGTGACTGTACAGATAAAGGTTCAGTCCGTCCGCCCAGGCGATCATGAGCCGTCGCAGCCAGGGTGCGCTCGCCCGGAAACGGCGCTGCAGGTCCGCGGGATCGACGATCAGGCGCTGACGCAGATCGGACCAGATCGCCTTCTCGCCCTCGGCCTCGGCGAGCCGGCCGAGGGCGACGAGGTAGTTGGTCTCGATGCGCCCGAAGTCATCCTCCGCTTGGGCATAGCTCATGCCGAAGACGGCATCCGCGTCGGTGTGGCCGTGCACGTGCGCGATGCCCCAATCGTCGCGCAGGATCCGCGTGGCGGCGCTCTCGGCGCGCCAGCGTGACCGCTCGTCGGCGGTCGCATCGTTTGCCCGGACGAGGGTCGAGGCGCAGGCGCCCACGGCGAACAGGGCGAGCGAAAACCAGAGTCGTGGCATCACGGTCATCGGAACGACTTTTCGAAGTAGAGGGTCTCGGGAAGCGGGTTGGCATAATAGGCGGGGATCTCCCGAAATCCCAGCGCCCGATAGAGCGCGACGGCCGGAAGCATCGTGGCGAGCGTGTCGAGGCGCATACGGTCGTACCCCGCGAGCCGCGCGCGCGCGAGAATGGCGTCCGCCAGGAGCCGGCCCAGCCCCCGCCCCCGATGGGCCGGTCTCACCCAGAGCCGCTTCATCTCGCACACCCCCGACTCGAGCGGTCGCATGGCAACGCAGCCTGCGGGAAGCCCGGCGACGTCGGCGAGCAGGAGCGCGCCGGCCGGAGGTGCATAGTGGCCCGGCAAAGCGGCCAGTTCGGCCTCGAAGGCTTGAAAGCCGAGATCGACCCCGAGCCATGTCGCATATTCCTGGAACAGCGTGCGGATCGTCGCGAGCGCGGTCGCGTCCTGCGCATCGACGAGCGTCGGTGACCCCATCAGGGCTCTGCCCCCCAGGTGGCGAATTTCATCCATTACCTCGCGGGGAAGGCCACGGTGCATTGCGGCGAATGCCCCGATTTGTCTTTCCTCCTGCTATAAGTATCTTACCAGGGCGATGCGTCCCACCGCCAAACCGATCGAGAACTCATGTACACCCATTTCAAAGACTTCGAGAAGGACCTGCGTGCGCAGGGGTTCGACGAAGTCGTCGAGGTCAGCTGGCCGGCGCACACCAGCCTGGAAGCGCATCAACATGCCTTTGCGGCCCGAGCCCTGGTCGTCAAGGGCGAGATGTGGCTCACGGTCGGGACGCATACGCGACACTTGACCCGCGGCTTCGAATTTCAACTGGGGCCGAACGAGCCCCATTCCGAACGCTACGGCGCCGAGGGGGCAACCTACTGGGTGGCCAGGCGTACCGAACCTCGGTCCGAATAGGAATCAAGACCATCAGCCCATTTCCCTACTCGCAGAGCGACGAGCCCCTGTCGGGACACCATCTTCCGGTGCTCTACAACCTCGTTTATTGCAGCACCGCGACCGCGGGTGTCGATGCGGCCGCCGTCGACGACATCATCACCTATGCCCGGCGGCACAACCCGGCGCACGGAATCACCGGTCTGCTCGTGTTCGGCAGCGGTGTGTTCTTCCAATGGCTCGAGGGGCCTCGGGACAACGTCCGGCAGCTGTTTGCCAACCTCGCCAAGGATCGTCGGCACGAGTCGATCGTGCTCTTGAGCGAGAACGAGGAAATCCGCGAACGGCTGTTTCCGGAGTGGAGCATGGAATTGGTCGAGGCGCCGCAGATCCGCGACGTGCTCGAAGATGCGCTCGATACGGCGGACGACGAGGCCAATGCCGAGGCACTGCGGCGCATGCTCGAGCAACTCGACGACGGCGCCTTGCGAACGCTGGGAAACAAGAACCCTTGAGCGCTCAAGTTCGCTCGAGCGTGGCGAGGTCGCGTGGCTGTTCGCGGCGACGCCGTAGCGAATAAAAGGCCCAGCCCAGCGCATTGACGAGCGCCGTCGTGCCGAGAATTTTTGCGGCGAACACCCCGGGACTCGCCACGTCGACGAAGGGGTAGGCGTTGAGCGCCACCACGAACAGGGTCGCCACGAGGCCTACCGCGCAGATGGCCGCGACCCATCGTGGCAACGCGGCGCGCACCGAGGCGGCGCCCCGCAGGGGTATCGAGAACATCGCCAGATACGCGAGCGCGTAAAATTCGTTGCTTGCATCGTTCAAGGTGGAAAACGCCTCGACTGCACGCACGCCGAGGTTGCCGAGGACCAGCAACGCCGCGACGACCGCGGCGGATCCATAGATCGCGTTGACCGGCGTACGGTGCTTCGGGTGCAGTCGGGTGAACCATTCGGGGATCAGATGATCCCAGCCCGCCGCCATCGGCAGGCGGACGGCGCCCGCGAAGAGGCTGCTCGCGACGCCGACGATGCGGATCTGCAGCAGGAGGATTGCCAGTTTTGCCGCCGCTGCCGCCAGGCCGCCGCCAAACGCCAGGGTCAGGGTTTGCGGGATCGGCGCGACGAAATCGATCGGTATCGCGGGGTAGCGCTCGTGGAAACAGACGACGGAGGCCGTGCCGAGCACGAACATCGCGAGGATGATCGGCGTCGCCAACACGACCGAGCGGCCGATCGCGGTCGTTGCCGAGTGGGTCTCGCCGGCCATGATCGCGATGTATTCGAGGCCGGCCGACGCGAACATGACCTGGCCGACCAGGGCGAGCGACTGCCAATCCGCACGCGGCAGTTGCAAAGTCCCGGGCGCGTAATGCAGCACGTCGCCGCGCAGCCAGGCGATCAGCGGGGCGAGGATCAACAGACCGAAGGTGGCCATGATCGCCAGCGAGCTGATGCCGTTGATCCATTTACCAACGCCCAGTCCGCGGACCGTCGTCCACCCCAGGCAGAGGAGCAGCGTCGACAACAAGCCGCCGACGAAGAGGTGGTTTTCCGGCAAACCCGCGGCGCGCGGACCGATCAGATAGGCAAACTCCGTCGGAATTTGAGACAGGACGGTCGCGATGCTCGTGAGCGCATAGGCCCAGATATTCCACGCGGTCATGAAGCCGACGAGATCGCCATACGATTTGCGCGCCCAGACGTACAGACCTCCCTCGAGGGGCATCTGCCGGTTCAACTGGTAGACCGCCACCGCCATCGGCGCATAGAAGCACGCAAAGGCGAGCAACCAGACGACCAGCTGCGCGCGACCGACACCCGCGGCGATCCCGACCCAGGAACTGCCCACGACGATGAGCACCTGCGCGAAGACCAGGTCCCGCAGGCGCAATTGCCGCCGTAGTTGATGCACCACGTCGTCGGCCTGGCGAACAGAGCTGCGGTGATGCACGGGAACGTCCTTTTGTTCGAACACCGGTTGCCGACTGTCGCTCTTATAACAGATCGGCGCCGACGCGGCGCGGTCACGCAGCGGGCTTGTCCCGCGGCGGGTGATTCTGCATAGTGCGGCGCCTCGACCTCACCATGACGACATTCTCCATGCTCGGAACCATCGAAAGCCGCATCGCGCAAGAACTCTCGGCCTCCGTCGCCCAGGTCGTTGCGGCCGTCGCCCTGCTCGATGAGGGGGCGACGGTCCCCTTCATCGCCCGTTACCGCAAGGAGGCCACGGGCGGACTCGACGACACGCAATTGCGCAACCTGCAGGAGCGATTGTCGTATCTGCGCGAACTGGAGGAGCGGCGCCTCGCGGTCCTCGCGAGCATCGAGGAACAGGCCAAGCTCACGCCCCCGCTGCGCGCCGCGATCTTGGCGGCGGACACCAAACAACGACTCGAGGACTTGTACCTGCCCTACAAGATCAAGCGGCGCACGAAGGCGCAAATCGCGCGCGAGGCGGGCTTGGGGGCCTTGGCGGAGGAGTTGCTCGCGAATCGCGATCGACAGCCGGAACTCGCGGCGGCCCGCTACCTGAGAGCGCCGTTCACGACCGAGCAGGGCGAGAATCCTGGCGTTGCCGACGTCAAGGCGGCGCTCGACGGCGCGCGTCAGATCCTGATGGAGCAGTTTGCGGAGGACGCGGAACTGCTGGCGGGCCTGCGCGAGTACCTGATCGAGCACGGGATCCTCACGTCCGTCGTGGCGGAGGGCAAGGAAGAGGCTGCCGCGAAGTTTCGCGACTACTTCGATTATCGCGAACCGCTGTCGAGCGTACCGCCGCACCGCGCGCTCGCTCTGTTTCGCGGCCGCAAGGAGAACCTGCTGAAGCTCGCGCTGCGCCTGCCCGAGGACCTGCAGGAACCCGTGCCCGGCGCGCCGCCCCGAGTCAATGCCTGCGAGCGGCGGGTCGCGGCGCGCTTCCAGATCGGGGATGGCACGCGGGCCGGCGATGCGTGGCTGCTGCAGACCGCGCACTGGACCTGGGCCGTCAAATTGGCCTGGGCCATCGAGACGGACCTCCTGACCGAACTCCGCGAGCGCGCCGAATCGGAAGCCATTCGCGTGTTTGCGCAGAATCTGCGCGACCTGCTGCTCGCGGCGCCGGCGGGTCCGCGCGTGACCATGGGACTCGACCCGGGATTGCGCACGGGGGTCAAGGTGGCGGTCGTGGATCACACGGGCAAGCTGCTCGACACGGCGACCGTCTATCCACACGTTCCGCGCAACGATTGGTCCGGATCGCTGAAGGCCTTGGGCGGCCTCGCACGCAAGCACGCGGTGGACCTGATCAGCATCGGAAACGGCACCGGCTCGCGCGAAACCGACAAACTTGCCGGCGATTTGATCAAGCAGAACCCCGACCTGCGGCTGACCAAGGTCGTCGTCTCCGAAGCGGGCGCTTCCGTCTACTCCGCCTCGGCTTTGGCCGCCACCGAGTTCCCGGCGCTGGACGTGAGCCTGCGCGGTGCGGTCTCGATCGCCCGACGCCTGCAGGACCCGCTGGCGGAACTGGTGAAAATCGATCCCAAATCGATCGGTGTGGGCCAATACCAGCATGACGTCGGCCAGACCCGCCTCGCGCGCAGCCTGGATGCGGTCGTCGAGGACTGCGTCAACGCGGTCGGTGTCGACGTGAACACGGCGTCCCCCGCCCTTCTCGCACGCATCTCGGGCCTGTCCGCCTCCCTGGCCGACAACATCGTCGCGCATCGTGATCAACACGGCGCCTTTGCGTCGCGCGAGGCCCTCAAGAAGGTGCCGCGCCTCGGGGCGAAGACCTTCGAGCAATCGGCCGGCTTCCTGCGCGTCATGCAGGGGGTCAATCCCCTCGACGCCTCCGCCGTCCACCCGGAAGCCTATCCGGTCGTGGAGCGGATCCTCGCGTCGCTCGCCCGACCGGCGCAGGCCTTGATCGGCGATCTGTCGACGCTCGGGCGCCTGGATCCGGCGAAGTTCACCGACGAGCGTTTCGGCCTGCCGACGGTGCGCGACATTCTCGCCGAGCTGGCCAAACCCGCGCGCGATCCGCGACCCGAATTCAAGACGGCGGAGTTCAAGGAAGGCATCGAGGAGATCAAGGATCTGCGCCCCGGCATGGTGCTGGAGGGAACGGTGACCAACGTCACCAACTTCGGCGCCTTCGTCGATGTCGGCGTCCACCAGGACGGCCTCGTGCATATCTCCATGCTCGCCAGCAAGTTCGTCAAGGACCCGCACGAAGTCGTCAAGACCGGCCAGGTGGTCAAGGTCAAGGTCCTGGAGGTGGACGCGCCGCGCAAGCGCATTGCCCTGACCATGCGCCTCGACGAGGCGGCCGCGCGGCCGCGCGAGAGCAACTCGCCCGCGCGCCCGCGCGAGGGCAATCCGTCCGCGCGCCCGCGGGACTCGCGGGCGCCGGCGGCCGTGAACGCCCGCCCGCCGGCCGTGGGCAGCGGCGCCATGGCTGACGCGCTCGCGCTCGCGTTCAAACGCAAGAGCTGACATAGAATCGCCGTATGCGACCCGATCCCGAAGCAGAACCCGAGCCCGCCGATCGGCCGGCGTCCGGCGCGGAATCGCAGCCCCTGACCGCGGCGCAGATCGACACCTGCGTGCGGGTGCTGCGGTCGATCGAAGCGGATCGCTCGCACCTCACCCGCCTCACGCAGACGCAGCGTCGCGAACTCCTGACGCTCGCCGGTCTCGTGGCCAAACCGGAACGCGATGATCTCGTCAGGATGGCCAAGGCCTTTCGCCGCGCCGAGCGCGCGGCGGCCAGGCACAGCGATCGGCTCGCGATCGAGGGCACCGGGCTGCGTCGCCAACGGCTCGCACCGGCCTACGCGCCGCTGTGGCTGCAGCCGCCCGAGCCCGCCGAGCTCGCCGCCGGGCCCGAGCTGCATCAGGCCCAACATTGTTACGTCTGCAAACGGGCGTTTTCGAAACTGCACCGCTACTACGATTCCCTGTGCGAGGACTGCGGCGAGTTCAACTATGCCAAGCGCACGCAATCCGCCGATCTGGCTGGCCAATACGCGCTCGTCACGGGCGCACGCGTCAAGATCGGCTACCAAACCGCCCTCAAGCTCCTGCGGGCGGGCGCGCACGTCGTCGTCACGTCCCGCTTTCCGGTCGATGCGGTCGCGCGCTATGCGGCGGAGGCGGATTTCCCGCAGTGGCGCAAGCGCCTGCAGATACACGGCCTCGACCTGCGCCATACGCCGAGCGTCGAGTTGTTCACGCGCTTCCTCGGCGAACGGCTGCCGCGGCTGGATCATCTGATCAACAACGCCTGTCAGACCGTGCGACGACCCGCCGGCTTCTTCCAGCATCTGCTCGCGCGGGAGAGCGAACCGCTCGCAACCCTGCCTCCGGCGTGGCGGGGTCCGCTCGCACAGCACGCCGAGGTGCGCAGCGCGCTCGCGGGCGTCCGCGGATCGCGGGACGTTGCCACGCCCGTTGCGAGCGACACGCCGCTCCCGGCCGAGGGCCTGTTATCCAGCGCCGCCCTCTCGCAGCGCCGCTATCTCGACGAAGATTTTCGCGACGGGCCGACCGTGTTTCCCCCGGACACCTTCGACGAAGACGGCCAGCAAGTGGACCTGCGGGAACTCAACAGCTGGCGCCTGCGCCTGCACGAGGTCGAGACGCCCGAACTGCTCGAGGTGCATTTCGTCAATGCGATCGCGCCTTTCATCTTGAATGCCCGTCTCAAGCCACTGATGCTGCGCACGCCGGAGCGGCACAAACACATCGTCAACGTGAGCGCGATGGAAGGACAGTTCTATCGCACCACGAAGACCGACAAGCACCCGCATACGAACATGGCCAAGGCCGCGCTCAACATGATGACCCGGACGAGCGCGCCGGATTTCGTCAAAGACGGCATTCATATGAACGCCGTCGACACCGGTTGGGTCAGCGACGAGGATCCGGCCGTGCATGCGGCGCGCAAAGCCGCTCTCGGATTCGCCCCACCGCTCGACATCATCGATGGTGCCGCGCGCATCCTCGATCCCCTCTTCGTCGGCAGCCGCACCGGCGCCCATGTGTGGGGTCAATTCCTCAAGGATTACAAACCCGCGCCCTGGTGAGCCCGTCGCCCGACTAAGGTCCGCGATCAAGTTTCGGGCGGCTCCTCGGCGTCGTTGACGATGAGTCGCAGGCGGGGTTGCCGGGGCCTCAGCAGTCCGACGTCCAGGGGCCGCGCGCCGCCGATGCCCGGCAAATCGTAGGCCTTCTTGATCGACGAGAATTCGCGGGTCACGGTGAGCCGGCCATCCGGTGCGGTCGCGCAGCGATAAGGCCGCGCCAAACGGTCGCGGCCGCTGTCCTCGTGCTGCGTATCCTGGGCCATCTGGGCGTCGATCGCGCCCGCGGCCAGCAGGGCGGCACGCGTCCCTTCGTAGCGTACGTAGAGTCGGTCGTTCCCGACGGGGCCGACCTCGATATGGACTGTTTCATGAGGCGCCGGCAGATAACCGGCCAGCACTCCCAGCCCGTCGTTCAAATAACCCATCAAGCCTCCCGCTCAGGCATCGTCCATTTCACGCAACAGTTTCGCGGGCGCGACGAGGCGCCAGGCCCGCTCGAGCAGATCCGGCAGCGCGCCCGGACTCACGGTCGAGAAGCGGACCAGAACCCAGGGATGGTCGCGGTAGTGGTCGGTGATGAAGAACACCCGCGGGTCGGCCTGCAGCAGCATCTCGCGGTCGAGCAGTGTCGTCCGCAGCACCACACAATCGCCGTCCTGGTGCAGGCGGGCGAACAGCTTACCGCGGACCTTCAAGGCGGCCGTTCCGTACGAGGTGGATAATTCGACACCGGGCAGCCGCGCCGCCGCGCGGTGTACCGCGGCAAAGCTCGGCGCTGCCGACTTCCCGGCCAGGTCAGTCCTTCGCGACGAGCCGGCGTGCCCAGCGGGCACGCGCCAGATGCAAGGCGCCCAGGATCGCGGAGGGAACATAGAGGATCGCCGGCAACGGGGTCGGGATCGCGGTCAGCAAACCGATGATGCAGGCCTTGATCAGGGCCGCCTCGGCGTCGTCGCCGTACCAGCGCCGCTGGGCACGGTAAGTGATGAACCCCAGCACGACACCGGCCGCCACGGCCACCGGCAGCAACAATCCGCCGCTCGCGAGCGTACCCCCGAACACCATGGCATCGACGAGGAAGGTCAACGCGGCGACGCGGGGATCCAAGCCGAAGATCTGGGCGAATCCGTGTGAATGCTGCACCGCCTGACCGGGTCCGATCGCCATGGCATTCTCCTGGAACCTGGAGCCCCATCATAGCGCGTGCAACGCGCATTCACACCGGCCAAGACAACCGGGGCCGAGGACGACACCGGTCAGGGAACGGCGCCGACAGACCGGGGAAACCGCTGTCCCGGATTCTGGTCGCTCACTTCGTTGCAGGAGCGTTCCGTGGCCAAAGAAAATCCCAACCATTCGCAGCCGGATGAATTGCCGGAAAACGAGCGCACGGGCAACGAGCCGAATCCTTCGGGCCAGCAGCCGCGCCGGCCCGGCGATCATCCGAACGCGCCGCCCACGGATCCCGGGGCCGGTCCCCGCGGTTGAGTCGCGCTGATTCGCCTCACTCGAACGTGTAGGCGATGGTCAGGCCCACCGTGCGCGGCCGCGACAGATACTCGACGCGGTAGTCCGGATAGAAATTCGCGTTCTTGAGCACCGGGCCGGCCGCGGAAATACCAGCCTGATTGGTCAAATTATTGACGTACAACCGGGTGCTCAGATGCGGTCCGAACAGCAGACCGGCCGACGCCCCGACGACCGTGAAGCCGCCGAGCTGTTGATACCCGGACGCGGTCGCATTGATCTGTGTGGTCACGTCGCTCCGATAGGAGGCATTCGCATGGGCATCGAGCGTGATCCCGCTCGTGATCGGCTGGGTGTATCCGAGGCCGGCGGTCAGGGTCTGCTTGGGCACGTAGGGCAGGCGATCGCCGTCCTGGGCGCTTAGAATCGTCTCGCCGCGATCCGTGATCGTGAAGTCGCTGGCGATCTTCGCGTCGGTATAGCCATAGCCCAGGGTGGCGGACCAGCCGTGCCCGAGCTGCCCTTCGAGTTCCAGCTCCACGCCCTTGCTCGTCGCCGTCCCACCGTTCGCGACGTAGGCGCTGTCGCTGAAGTCGAACAGCTGGATCTGGATGTCGGACCAATGCATCAGAAAGACATCGCCACTGAAGCGCAGCCAGTTACCCGCCGTCCCCTTCAGTCCCAGCTCGTAATTCCTGACCGTATCGGGCTTGAACGACGCGGTCGAGGGGGAATCGCAGAAGACGCAGGTGCCGATCGCGCTCGCATTCGCGCCGCCATGCCGAAAGCCTTCGGAATACGTCGCGTAGGCACGCAAGGTCTCGCTGAGCTCATAACCCGTATTGAGCTTGAACAAATGGTTGTGAAATTTTTGGTCCCCGGAGGCGATCGTGGTCCCCAAGGCATCGGTGAGGTTCGCCGGGGGCGGCAGGGTCGAGAAATACGGGCCGCCATAGGGAATGGTCTGAAACAGACTCTGCGAGACGTCCTGCCAGAACACCCGAACACCGCCCGTGATCTGCCACTTCGCGGTCGCATGCAGCGTCAATTCCCCGTAGATCGCGCGATCGAGGAATTCGGAGTTGCGCGCATAGGTGTAATTCGTGTCCAGGGGCGAGAGATCCGCGGGTGCGGTACCGCCGTTGTATTGCGTGATGTACTGGCCGAAGCTCGAGTAAGAACTGCCCAGCACCTGGTTGACGGCGTTCGCGGATCCCGGCAGCTGCGACCAGGCCGCGAAACCGGGGATCGTCTCGTATTGAAACAGATCGTTCCACTCGTGCCGAAAGAATCCGCCGACGGTGTAATCCCAGGTCGAGCCGGCTTTCGAGACGAGACGCAGCTCCTCGACGACCGAACTATCGGTGTAATCGGTGAGGAAATCCGTGCTGGCGCGGGGGTAGCTCCCGTAGTAGAGCGGGCTCTCGGCGTTGTAGTTGAGGAGAAACGCGGATTCGTCGTAGGTGCTCTTGTCTTCGTTCTTGGCGAACGAGGTCGACGAGGTCACGGTGGCGAATCCCACGTCGGCGGAGAGCGTCAAGGCATCGAGATCGACGACGCGATGATCCGGGGCCTCCGGGATCAGCACGTTGTCCACGTACGACAGGCCTTCGGTCTGACGGGAGAACGCATTCGAACGATCGTCCTGCCGATCGTAGGAGAACGAGGCGTCGAAATGCTCCGTGACGTGCCACAGGAAGGCGATGCGCTCGTATTGCGAGAGGGCCGAGTCGATGTCGCGCAGCGACTGCGTGGCGAAATTGCTCGTGAGCGGACTCGACGGGTTGGCGAGCACGGGCTGCGTATTCGGGCCGAACACGATCGCATTGTCGGCGTTGATGAAGCCGGAAATCGTCTTGTAACCCGCACTCAGTCGCACGGCCGAGGTGTCGGTGAGCGGCACGTTCAAGAGACCCGTGAGACCGTACGACCCGTTCGCGGCATGGCTGGTCGAGGATGCGTCGGCACTGAGCTCGGCCGAAAATTTGCCAGGATCCGGCTGATTGTGAATGATCCGTATGGTGCCCGCCACGGCGCCCGAACCGTACAGCGTTCCCTGCGGTCCGCGCAGCACTTCGACGCGTTGGATGTCGCTGAGGTTCAGGTTCACGAACATCGGGACTTCATCTACGTAGGTGGCCACGAGCGGCACGCTCTCCCACGGCAGATAGGCCGAGCCGCCGGGGTCGTTCGCATTGAGGCCGCGGATGATGATGTTGCTGTTGCTGCCGTTGCCGCGGGGTCCAAGATCCGGGATGTTGATGCCCGGCAGCAGGCGCGCGATATCACTGAGCGTGGTGATGCCCGCGGCCTGCAGCGCCTGACCGGACACGGCGGAGATATTATAGGGAACGTCGAGCAGGTTCTGTTCGCGGCGGTTGGCCGTGACGACGATTTCCTGCAGCACGTCGGCGGAATCATCGGCCTGCGCCGCGCCGGCGGCACCGAGCACGCCGGCGATGGCTGCCGCGACGGACAGGGCCCTGTGGGTCACCGGGGGCGCGGTTCGGGTGCCGCGACGAAGATCATTCACGAGTACACTCCTCGATGGTTCTACTCAGCCTGCGGGGCAGCCGCGGGCGCGTCGCCCGTTCACGTAATCGTCGATGAGCTCATGGAACCGGGCACGGCCGAAACTCGGGTAATGTCCGGCATGCACGACGCGCACGGGCAGCTCACGCAACCGGCGCATCGTGTCGAGGTAATCGTCGGTATTCGAATGATAGACATCATCCACGAGCGGCCCATCGTAGACCGCATCACCGGCGATGAGCATGCCGCTGGCCTCCTCCCACAGGGCGATCGAGCCGGGTGAATGACCCGGGACGTGCCAGACCGTGAAGTGCCGATCGCCGAGGTCGAGGACGTCGCCGGCTTCCAGCAGCTGTGTCGCGGGCGCGGCCCGGACCCGGTAGGACGCCTCGTCGAAGCCTCCCGGCGGCAGCCGTTCGAACATCTCGAGCTTCGCGTAGCGGGACGCGAGGGTCGCCTCGGGCGTCGGAGCCGCGAGAATGTCGGCCTCGCTGGCATGACAGGCGCGCTCGCCGAACTCGTGGTGATTGCCGATGTGGTCGAAATGCGTGTGACTCGCGATCGCGAGCAAGGGACTTGTCCGCAGCCACGGAAACTGAGCGGCGAGACTGACGACGCCGAGACCGGAGTCGATCAGCAGGCTGCGATCACGGCCGCGAACGTGCCAGATGTTGCAACGGTAGAACACGTCGATGAACGGTTCGAAGATGTGGGTGACGCCGTCGGGATGCCCCGCCGCCGCGTACCAGGACTGACCCGCGGGGATGGGTTCGCAGGCCACCGCTCAGGCCGCCGTCGCTGCGACGTCCGAGCCGAGCCGGACCCAACAGGCGATCATCGTCACGATCATCCCGGACATCCCATAGTTAAATCAGTTAACTAATACTCTCGCCGGAGGGTAGCGGCCGGGTCACGGGTTTGCAAGCCTGGTGGAATCTCTTAGAGTGAGATCCGGGCCGCCGAGGCGCCGAGCCCCATCGAGGAGCATACGAATGCGAACGGGAGCGACTGTTGCACCAAAATGATTCCTGCACGAGCAACCGACGAGGATTCGCCGAGCGCGGACGCCCGGTGCGCCTGGGCGGAATCGTGTTGCTGTGGCTCGCGGGCGCGGTCCCCGCGAGGAGCGAGCCGCAACCGACCGCCGCGATCTGGGCGCCGGTGCGCCAACTCGTCACTTACATGCGTCTGCTGCCGGCAGGCGTCGCGCCCGCGATGTTCGCGAGCCGCGGGGTCTGCATCGTCGAGAATTTCGCACCCTTCGTTTTTTGCGGGGCGGATTCCGTGCGCGCCTGGGACTCGGGGGTTCGCACGCATTTCGCCGAGGACGGGTTGAGCGAGCTCAGCGTCCGGTTCGGTGCCGCGCACGATTTTTCGGTCGTCGCAGACCGGGCGTACTTCTCTCTGCCGACGACGTGGCGGGGCCGGACGCATGGACGTCGCTTCGAGGAGCACGGTGCCTGGGCCTTCGTCCTGAAGCGCGAAGGCGACGTGTGGCGGGTGCTTGGCTACGGCTGGGGAGTGACGCGCTATACCGAATCGCCACGCTGAACCCCACCGAACCACGCCGCGCCGAGCCAATCACCGCGCTGAACCAATCACCGGGGAGAGGCGTGGACTCCGCTGCCCGAGGCTCAGGTGTGACCGTGCTCCGCCTGCCACTTCGCAACGGCGGCCATCGTGTTCTCGACATGCTTGTCCGGGTCGAGTGCCGAATACGAATAAATGATCTTGCCGTCCGGCGCGATCACGTAGGACGTTCGGTTCGAGTAATGGGTGAACAGGATCTTCGCGTCATAGGCCTTGGAGATGCTGAGATCCGGGTCCGAGGCGACGGCAAATTGATTACGACATTCGCTGACCGAAAACTTGTT
>Ga0116231_10004846_pt1 | contig 26975 bp, 14 predicted proteins | sample S1TSphgellanicum_2_FD_89695 | JGI IMG/M metagenome (GOLD analysis project Ga0116231, IMG submission 89695) | Host-associated microbial communities from peat moss isolated from Minnesota, USA - S1T2_Fd - Sphagnum magellanicum MG | ecosystem: Host-associated > Plants > Peat moss > Unclassified... | reverse complement strand
TTTCAAGGCAATGGGATTGTTTAGATTTGATGGTTTGAATTTGTTTCCTTAGTTATTTTGGGTGAAAGAAACAGTTCAATGTGTAGTTCAATGGATCGTCGTAGCTATTTTCAAACAAGGTTCTTGCACATTATTTGTGCACTTTGTTTTTTTCTTTTTTGTTCAACTTTTGTAGGCATGCTAGAGAGCTCAAGCTCTATCATTCTTGTTAGCCCAAATATCTTGCTAAACCAAATAAAATTCCAGATTTTGCAATGCAAAGTTTTTAATGAATGACAAAGTTCTTATATATATATATAATTTATTTTTTGGTCTACTTTATCATGCTTTTGGCCATAATAGAAAGCATTACAATTTGTAATTTATTAGTCCATTGGTACTTACTTGCTTTCCTTTACAACATCGAAACTTGTTGGATTCTAAAACTTTCATGTTTTCAAACTACCATCCATTAATCAAAATGAATGCAAAGCTTAATGGGATAATAAGAGTCACTCCAAGATATAAACATTGTTTAATTTTTCATTGTAATAATGAAATTTAAGTTGATGTTGAAGATTTTAGATGAAATCGTACAACAATATTCCTAATGTATTATGAGAAATTTGAGGTAAATATGTGGTTAATTTATTTTTAAATTTTTTTTGAAAAGTTCATATCTTACAATAACTTAAAATTATAACTTCTTGCAATTATAATGATTATCAAACTATAAATCATATAATTATCTCCTATGCTTTTGGTAAAAAAATATTGGTAAGCTACCTTATAAATATCAATAGACATGTGATCGGAAAAAAAATAATCCATGTGAAAGCTTGGGGATTTTAACGCAAAATGGGGAAAAAAAATGATGAGAAATGATGAAAAAGATGGCATTTAATTAAAATTCTTTTATGATGGGAATTAAAGTTTGGAAATTAAAGATGACATTCTTTTATTGAGAAATTTTCAAAATATCTTATTTTTTTATTTTTCATTTGATGATGGCATTTTTTTGGACATTACTATGAAATACTATTTAAGTCCACATTTCAATTTTTTTGTGTTACAAACACATTGTCACCATTTTGAAACTTGTCCACTATGAGTATTATTTTTAAAAATCTCATCCATATTTTTAAATGTGATTCTCACTAAAGTTTATTGCAATATGGATTATTGAAAAATTATCAATGTTAATGTTGAACGTGACTATACGTTTGAAATTTATCTAGAATCCCAAGAAACAAGAATTGTGATAGTACAAATTATACATTAATTGTGCGTTCACCCTTTGGATAAGTTTACAATGAATCCAATAGGTATAAAATAGGGCAAATGCATGCTAAGGGGGGATCACATTTTCTATTGAAAAAAGTCCAATTTTCTATAGATTACAATTATGACCTGTTAGGATTTGTCAATAAGGTTTCATTTTTAAATTATATATTCAATTGAATATGTACAATGCATAATAAATTGATTGTTATGCAAAATGATTGAAATAGCAAAAGTTATGGACTTTTGAAATTGAAATTATGAAATGTCCACAAGTAGAATTTAAGTGACCTTGATTGGAGTTAATGGTTAGATCTTTAAACTTCTTAGGAACTTGGTTTAAATTTTTAAAAATTATTTACAATATATATATATATTAGTTGTTTTCCAAAAATTCATAACATATTGAAAATAAGATGATTCACTTTGGGATTTTGCACACATGCCTTACACAAGTAAGATTTATTTTTAAAACAACTATGTTCACAACTAGATTTATAGTCATTTTGGATTAAACAACTATAGTCACTAAAGTTGTGTTGGATAGCTTGCTTAAGCAACTCAACATGACATATGTATAGTTATGTCCAAAACAACTATGTGTAATGTCCACATGAATAAATGAAAGTATGTAATCATTTTATAATGATTTAGGACATATGTAATCATATTACAGTCATTTAAGCCCAAGTTTAGAATGTCATTAAAGGGAATTGAACCTTCATCTCCATGGCCACAAACCAACTCCTTAATCATCTAACCAATATTTCAACTTGTGATATATTATGTCATTGCATAGATATAAACATGTATATTTCAAATCTTATGCATATTCATATCATTATTTCATTATGTAAGTTCATAATAAATGACCACATTTTAATTACATAATTATAATTCATTTTAATATTTAATATGTAAATTTTGACTTTTAAACAATTAAGTTAAACTGATTTAATATTTTTGGGCCATACATTAAAATTAAACTTCTGAACTAAATTTAATCCATATTTTTAATTCCATACTTCTATAAAAAATTTGATTTTCAAATTTTCAGATGTAAATATATTATATCAATTTAGAATATTTATTTCAAAAAATTTAGTGTAAAATTTTTAACTATAATTATACACATAAATATCACTTGATTTTTTTTTAAAAATAAATTTAATTATCGTTGATTCAATGTCTATACATGTATGCATGCCATTTGTAAAAATAATGAACTAAAATATTATAAATTTATAAATCTTTAAAAAATGATTTCACTTGAACTTCATATACACATGTGTTTTCATGTAATGCATGCATCACTATTGCCATTACAAAATGACTTATGAGAAACTTTATGAATGTACATGTTAAATTATATTTTATGATGTATGATGTAAAATTATTATTTACATTTTTGATATAATTTACAATATGCAATTAAGTTATGACTACAATTATGTTAATTCGATTACATATTTAAACCATGTGGTAAAATTGCATATGTTAAATGTAAATTGATGGACATTAATTTTTCACATCATAGATTTTTAATATTATTATAATTTGTTTAATAGTTAGTTACATAAAATACTAAATCTTTTTAATATCATATGTAATATCATAATGTGATGGGTATTATTGTTGGTTAGTCATTTTTAAAACTTTACATCTTTAGCTTGAAAGTATATAAAATTGAATACATGTTCACATCATGTTAAACATTCATTCCATTAATCCATTAGTTTTAATAACCATTAGATTGCAATTACACATATTGTGTCATAAGCTAGATAATTGCAAATATTGTTCATAGTTGTTTATTTAATTGTTGAAAATCATTAGTTGTTGAAGAAGTGGTTGCATAGAACATGAATTCTTCTAATGTTACTCTTTGACCTTTACATGTGTTAATTTCCAATAAAATAAAAATATTAAAACCTTAAATATAATAACCCCTATTCATGTGTCTAGTTGTGATGCAATGTAAAATATTTCCAAAATAGACTTTCTGGGATTTTTTTTCTTTGTTGATTTTGTCCACCCTAAAGTGCCAAGACTTAATATCCAAAAGTATTCTTAAGATAATGTAACCAATGTTTTTCATTATTATTTTTATTTTTAAACATTTGAAATGATTTGAAAATGACAAGTATGTGAAAAAAAATGCACATATTTACATAATAATACAATGTAATATATTTTTGAATCATAAAAATTAAAAAAACATTAAGTCATGATTCTAAAAATATTTCCCACAATATTTCATTTTTTAATGATTAAATCCTTGGGCAAATATATAACACATACTAGCCAATTTGAACCCATGATTGCATGTAATTCTTACTTGCTTTATTTACCACTTATGTAATTTGGAACAATTTGAATGGATCCAAGATTTACAATGGTCACAAAAAAAAATTGGGTGCAAACACAATAAAAGGAGCCACTAAGGGGTGTGGATAATGTTTAAAACCATGATCTTAAATTTTTGAAAAAATCAGAAAAGGAGCATAGTAATTTTGATTGTAAAAGAAAAATGAGTGGGTTTCATTTGCAAATTTTCAATTATCAAATTTTGATTCAATTTGAAATTTGATGTTTCAAGAGTCTTTTTTCATGTTAAAAGCACTCAAAATCTACATATGGGATTATTTTTTAAAATTATTTCAAGTGTCATTTTTTCAATCAAATGTCCACCGATCATTGTTCTTGAAATTAAAAAATATTTTAATATTGATTATTAAAATAACAACATGAGTTGAAATTGGTGAAATTTATGTTTACAACACATTTTGGCGCTTTTGGTTCAAATATGCTTTTGGCCATGAAAATTATGAATTTCAAAGATGTGTATCAAACAAAAAATATTCATTTTTAATTGATAAAAAGCATGAATGCATTGTACATATGATATAGTATCAAAATGTAATAAAAAAATATTTATATGTAGCACACAATTGTAAATTATGTATGAAAAATGAAAATTTTGGGATAATAGACCAACACATGAATGCCACGTGTTAATGTAATCTTCAGAAAAAGACTTCAACCTTGGCATCATTGCCTCATTATACCATGTTTTCACCCTTTTGAAAATATCATGTTAACACCTTACTTTGTGATGTTTGAGCCCACAATTGCCACCCTACAAACAAACAATCCAATGTTATCAATTGCACATTACATCCCATGTTTCCAAAATGTTCAAAGTGCAAAATTAGGTTGTGTTTTTAACATTGTTTTTCATATGTTCTTATGTGGTTTAAATTTAAATTAGACAATGGGTTCTAGCATCTATGGTCACAAGGAGGTAGGCATTTGGAGAAATTTAAAATCTCTAAATGTTGTGACCTTAGCCTTATGCTCATGACCAAGTTTGAAACAAGACAAATAAGGAATGAACCAAGAACAAGCTAAAGCAAAGGAGACACCCAAAACACATTCCCCTTGTGAAATGGAAGTTGTGAAAATGCAAGAGGGAGTCTTGCATTCCCACCTATTAGGAAAATGAAAAGTTTGAAGGTGTCCCATAACTTTGGAACAAAGTTTGGGGGATCAAAGCTTGTCCCAATTAGGCCTTTTTTAGAACATTGAGTTTTTTTTTCAAGAATACAATACTCTAGTCAAGTTGTATTGAAAAAAATGATCTATAGAGGGAATTATGGCCATGAGTTAAACTACCAAAATTACGTTTGACCATTATTTTGACAATTTCATAGATCAAATCATTTCTAAATTTAAAGGTTTTTAGCTCATGAAAAGGTACACATTAATGTGCTTGCATGTTCAAAATAAATCTAATTTAAAAGAGTTGGAATGTTCCAAAGGAGATAATGTGTTCTAATTTTGGGAATTCATTTTGGGACTATTAGGAATTTAAACCATTTTGATGTAGTCCATAAGAACAACTCCAAAATAAACTATAAAGAGGAAGGTGGTGACTCCTCTCAAGTCTAGGTCATGTGAATCTAAAGTGATTCAAGGCAAATCCATGACCCAATTTGGTTCCATTTGCATTGTTTAGCTTGTGCAAATGAATTGATCAAAAGACATCCATGAACTTGTTACCTCATCCTATTTCCATTATGAAGCTCCCATACACCCCTCTTGTCCTATGCATGCAATGTAGTTAAAGAGTTTACCCCAAGTTTTTTGTTCCTTTTGTTGTTATCACTTTGGGGAATTACCATTGAAACCTTGGGACAAACTTGGGGTGGGGTGCATAATTAATAGTGGTGGGTTAGTGTTGTGTTTTTCCTCATGGTGGTGCAACTGGGTCACTTGCCCAAAATTTCGTTCATGTTTAGTCTTTTATAGTTGCTATAACTCTTCCTTTAATTTACTTAGGTTTGTTTTCATCTTCACCCTCTTTTTTTCTTTTAAATAGGTATTTTTCTCAATTGTCACTACGATCTTCTCCTTCTTGGTTTGAATTTTGTTCAACTCCCACCTTTTTAGTTGTGCATGTGCCCATGTTACATGTGTTGGCATTCTTGTTTGTGAGCTTTTGAATTAGTCATCACCAAATTTTCCCCTTCTTGGTCCTTCCTAGTATGCAAATGTTGATCCTTCTAAATTTTTTTCATTGGGTTTGACCTCTTACCCTTCCTCCCTTCTTTTAATTATTATTGAAATTCATTCATAATTGCGGTTCCAAAAAAATGAAAAAGGATATCAAGATTTTTTAAAGCCTCATTTTTACAAATAACACTTACACAAAAAAAATTTAAGTTATAAAATTTTAATGGTTTAAACAAAGATATATGATTCATGTATTGGTAATGACTTTTCACATGTGTACATCAATGTGCATATAAACTTTGGTTCAAACCCAAAATTGCAAAAAAATCTTGAATAATCTTTTACAAATACTTTGACACATTCTTGGCATGATTATTTCATGCACATGTGACCTACATTTTGGGTTACAAGTTTCATGCTTAATGAATGAAAAAAAAAACCAAAAGGCCCTAAAATTATCTTTTTTTTGCAACCCCAAAAATTGAATTGTGTTGCCTTCAAAATTTTCATATGATTTATTATGTAATCAAATGCATCTAATAAGATGGACAAGCATAGATGTATGGATTATTTATCCATAAAAATTTGATATCAATTTCATTAATTCATGCATTTTTTTATTCCTTTATAAAAATGTGCAATTTGGACACCTAATATAGTTAATTTAAAGGACTCAAAAAGAAATTTATATAAATAGATTTAATTATTTATAATTATTTAACATTAATTCATTTTACTTATTTGCAAATAAAAATCCAAGAAAATTATAATGATGATTTTTTTTAAAAAATCTAAAATTGTTCTTTGTAGTCTTTTAAAAATTAAACATTCCTTTTTGGTACCACAATTGTGAATGGACTTGTTGGTCTTCATGATGTTTGTGTAAGTGTTATTAATGTTGATGTTTCATTGTTGCAATGCAAACACTTATTAATTTGAACCCTACCATCCCCCATCCTTTTCATTATGTAGAGTTCAAGGTCCATATTGCCTACTGCAACCTAGCAAAAACAGGCCCTACTACTATCATCCTAGCTTTTACCCTATGTTTGGCTAGTTTATGAGCTTTCAATGTTACTCCCATGTCGAGACTTAGTACCTAAATATCCTTGTGGCTAAACATTATGTCTTGGTTGAATGTTATAATGTAATTTATCCCCATACTCGTTTAATGTTTGTAACACACTAGGCTATTATGGAGTCTATTTTTACAAGACCTTTCAATGTTTATTTCAACTACACTCTCAATCACAATCAATAAATCTACCACCCTTCTAACCTTTTTTCCTTTCATTTATTTTCTTTAATTTCTTCTATTGTTTCCTTTTCCATGACTTTTTGTTGTAGGATTCATAGGTATTCATTATATGTCACCATTCACAATGTGGGAATGTGAATAATCCGCTATGGGTTCCTTGCTCCTTGTTTTGCTTACAAGTAAAAACAACAATCATATTGGGTTGCTAAAAAGACATTTTTTGGGTTGTGTTTGTCATGTTTTAATATTCTTATGAAGGTTGCAACTCATCAACTTCCTATAACCCTTTTTCTATGACAAGAGGATTTGACATTTCCAATATTTGTTTGAGTGAAGGAAAGCAATTAGGATCTTCCCCATTTGTTGAAAACTTATTTTTGCATTATTCATGAAAGATGCACCAGTAGGAGATTTTTACCTTCATCATTAGAGTTGTAATCTTTTTCATTTACCTCATTGTTGTTTGATGTTCTATGCATGTTATATACACTTCATCATGCAATGCCTTATCATTTGTTGTCTTAAGGTTTAAAGGCCATAATTCTATAACCTTAAATCCATATGTAAATTTTTTTTCTAACAATGTTTGGTCCAATGTTTTGTCTACTTGCCCAATCAACATGATTTTTTATAGTTGTGTACATAATCATTTATGACCATTACACTATCTATTCCTTTTTAAATCGTGTTTTGAAAGGCTTGAAATTAGATGACACATTAAAAGATTGTAATGCATGTGATGTATGGCTAAGAAGTGTAATCATATCTAACCCGAATTGATGTGCTTGTATTATTGCCTCTAAGGTAACATGCAATCCATGCCCATCTAGGATTGTAAAATGTTAATTTGTTTGAAAAATCTCATTTGGTACATATTTCTTGAAGAAGTTTTTAAATTCTTTGAATATGAACATTATCATTCAAGACTTTTTTTGCATTACCATGCAAATCCTTAACTTTCATATTTTGATGTAGTCATTTTGCAATCTCACGCACTTTTAAAAATGTAAAATCTTGGTAGAAACCTATTCAATGCATCAACTAGGTAAAAACATGGTTAGGTGATTCATTTTTTACATTTTGAAAAGTTCACATCTTACATTAGCTAAATTCTTGTAATTGTACTAATGATCAAAATATAAATATTATAATTATCCCATGTGCTTTTGATAAAAAGTATTAGTAAAACACCTTCTAGATATCATTAAACATGTGATTAGTCAAAAAATCCATGTGAATGATTGAATATTTCAATGTGAAATGGAGTATACATTATAAAAGATGGCAAAAATCATGGCATTTAAAAAAAATTAAATCAAAAAAAATTTTATTGGGAAATTTTCAATGTATTTTATTATTAAATTCCTTAATTGATGGTGGTCTATTTTTCAATTTTTATTTTGAAGCTACTATAACATACTTTTGGAGTTCACATTTTTTTTTTTTTTATGTAGCAAACATATTGTCATAATTTCAAAAGTCCATTATGAATCAATAATTTTTTTAGAATTCATTCATAGTTTTTAATATGATTTTAATTAAAGGTTACTGCAACATGGATGATAAAAAAATTGGTAAATTTAATGTGAAGTATGATTGTAGATTTTGAGTTCATCTATAACTTAAAAAAAAATGCAACTATGATAAGGTGAAAACATAAATAGGGGGATTACTTAAATTAATCCCCTAATTGTCCTTTCATAATTAACCATACCCTAGATTCTACAACGATGCCATAAACTTGTTGTGAACTTTGTTTAATTATAACACACATAATTAATTGTTTACATGTTTGGATTCCTATTTCATTCGAATTCCAAATGTGATTCACATTATAATTGTGATAAATGTCAAATATTTACAAGTTTTAAAAGCTCATGACTTGCAATAATGGTTATTCAAACCTTATGTTCTGTAGACTTTTTGCTTTTCACAAAATGAATTTTTAGTTTTCGAAATCTACACTAAATCCAATACAATTAAGAAGTTTTTGACATATAATCTTGAAATGGTGTAAGTTGGGTATAAGTGAATGTAATACCGCATACCAAGCAACCCAAGAAATATAACTTGGAAAAAGATTGTCAAATAAAATTTTCAAAAATTATAAAGAGAAAAGCAATTTTCAGTAATTATCATGGAGAGGGTAGCTATGCCTTCCAATATATATTTTTTAAAAAAAAGCAAAAATAGAGAAGAAATGGAATTTCATGTTGTCTTTAGAAAAGGGGCAAAAAGGTAATGTCCTTGGAAAAGGCACTTGTGCAAGCTTCTAGTTTAGCAAACTAGCAAGGCAATGTGTTCCACCTTGTTGCTTATCTATAATGATGTTGTTACCTTTCACGAAACTACATGTAGGTTGCTTTATCGTCTTATTGCAACTACTTTTTAGTAAGCTTCCATATTTTAAAAAGCTAGTTTGAAGTGTAACCCAAGTAAAGAGAGTAAATTAATATCCTAATTAGAGTATTTTACATCAGACAATAATATATTACTATCATATTAGAGAATAAGTAAGGTAAGAATAAAGGAAAAACAAAATGTTACCACATGATACACACAAGTTTAATAATCTATATAGAACACTTACATTCCTTTTTCTTCATATAACATTCCTCTTTTCCATTCCTTCAAAGTTTTCCATAACAAATGATAGGGGTCCATCTCCAAATCCCCCTTTCATAAGACCACACAAGGCCCACATTACTCCCACCAAACTAGGCTCCCTTATTCTAATTCATTCAAAAATCCCTCTTAATGATTAGTAAACAAATACCAATCACCTATCTCCATGGGTCAACTAATCTTAATGGCTTCATCCTCAAAATAAACTAAGGGATTGTAATTAATTTATCATTAATAACTATCTAGTTATTAGGATGTCCATAAAACCAACTAATCGAGGTGGAATTTCTACTTCAAAAGTGAGTTTTCCACCTTTGGCTTGAGTTGATGTAATGTTAATACAAATAGTCCACATTTTTGCATACTTAAAGTGTTAGCCATGATAGTCACATTTTCTTCCCTTTTTAAGGCACCTAATGGGTTAATTTATGTAAATTTAATTTTGTGATTTAGATGGTTAGAAAAGTGATGTTAATGGTATGTTTGAATGCTTGTTCGCCTTCTTCATTGATCTCATCCCTTTTTCCATTGCATCCATGGTCTCCTCTAATTGCTCATTTGTCCATTTGTTTCATGCACATTCAATAGACCTTTGTATTTTTTGATTTTGGTATTATGTTTAATGTAAGTTGGGGCATGACATTAACATTGTCCATAACTAACTAGTCCAACAAGCCATTCTTTCTCCTACAAAGCATATTGGACATTGTTTCAACCCTACTCCTCTTAGCTCTATCCTCCAAAAGATTGGGGGTGTGCATTTAAGCCTCCCAAAATGTATGTTTTGGTTTTACATCTAATCAAAGCAAGAAAACAAGAAGTGCGTTAGGTTAGGAAATGATCAAGAATAACATAATATTCAGTTAGTCCACTAATAGTAATGGGATAAAAAAAAATTGGAAAGTCATCCCATTCCAAATTCCCATATGTTGTTGTGTAGGTTAAAGGTGTGAATTTCAAGCTACAAGAGATTGGAGTAGATTGAAATTTGTGATAACCCACTCTCTTTGCACTTTTTCTTGCTTGTGGGATTACACATTTAACTACCCAACAATAGTTTAAAAACTTGTTAAAATTTTCCTTATAAATTGTGTATGGATGAAATTTTGTGTTCATCAAATTGGTTTTCTACTTTCAAATTGATGCTTTCCTTTTCTATTCATAGTCTTAGCATTATTGCACTAGGTGCTGAATTTATTAAGAAACTTTGGAAATCATTTAACACACTTGTTGGTAGGTTGGAGAGGATTATTCCTAGTTAAGAGGATTAAATGATTTGATGAAGAATTGAATTGAGGGATTTGGAATTGAGATTGTGATGGTTTTATTTTGGTAGGAAATGCAAGAAGTAGGGATAGGGATCTCTTTGGTTGTTGTTAGCTTGTTCATAAATTTTCCATTATAGCATCCCAAGTTCACAATTGTGTCCTTTGATTCTTAGGCCGTTTGAAATTTTGATTTTACATTGCAAATTAATTAGGATTTTAATACTTTATGGTGATGTTGTACCCCTTTCAATGTAATATATCACCTCCTATCACCAAATATTTGAAATCACATTATGAATTATAAGATTTGTAGACTTTCCTTAAATCACACCTTTAACCAACCACTTAAAAATGTCATGCATATATATATATGCATATTTGTGTTCATTTGAGTGCATTTTATTGTGACAATCATAAGCCCATCACCAAACATTGTCTTCATGTACTGACTCATGTAATGAGTTGCAATATCTACCCTAAATCACACCTTTTACCAAACACTTGAAATCCCATGCATTGAGATATTTCCAAGTTTGTGTTCATTTGAGTGAATTGGAATGCAAGAACTCCAAACGTATTGCCGAACACTTGTTTTAGCAACCAAACACTTACTTTTAACAAATGATATATGCCACTCCCAAGTTTGAACACACTTACAATGGTTAGCACTTTGAAAAAAAAGGATAAACACATTTTTCTCACCATGCATTCAATCATAAGGTGTTTTTAAAATAGTGGTAAATGTTTGTCTGTTTGATCAATAGTCTATGTATGAATTTTTTATGTGTTTGGTCATGAATAGTTATGTGGTGATGAGCATGCTTACTCTTAAGCACCTTGATGTTTGTCTTCATGGTACAATTGGAAGGCCTAGCAATGTAGTTTAGTTCTATTGCTTATCCTCATGTACTAGATGATATGAACTCAATGAAGGTTTGATGATGCATATGAAAGAATCTTAAACATAATTTGTTGGTGAAAGTGAAAAAAATAATGTATATCCTTTCAAGCATTGAAGAGAATATCAACTTGTGAAAATGAACCAGATTTACACAATTAGTTTGTTTTCTCTTTGAGTTTCGAGAGGTATTCAACTTGTTAGAAATGAACAATTATGTATGCATATATATTTTTACATGTACAATGATACTTGCTCAATTTTCATATTTAATTAAATATTGAAAATATGTCATAAAATAGACATAACATATTTAACCTTTTAGTACAAAATGCTTTTAAGCACAACATATCTCCACATCAATTTCAAACAATAAAATATACCATTGAAATCAAACCAAAAAATACCACAACAAGGAAATCCAATCTTGCCACAACATTTTCACATAAAATAAATTGCTTATTCATGCTAAAAATGTGCAAGAGAGCTAACTCTAGAAAATATGAAACGTGGTAGCAATATAGCCAATTTGGTTGGCGACCTATGGTGTCCACTTTTGGGATAATTTTACAAAGAAAAATCAAATTTCTACTTTAACCCACATAATAACAATAATAATACCATATAGTTATGCAACATAACATTACGATATGGTATTATTAGGTGGTTCAAAACTCCCGCACCTAGTCTTACAGGCGGGTTTAGGGTTTACGTCTTTGATTAGCTCCCACTAGATCTCTTGGTGCACCCCGGCTCGCCCTAGTTGGGTACCCCATTGTGCCCACCAAGCCGGTTCCACCTAGGAACATCGCACACCCAAGGAAATGGTTCCCATCATGTTCCCAAAAAGTTCTCAATAGTTGAGTAGGATGTTCCCCAAGTTCTCATGTGTTCCCCAAGTTGTTCCCCAGCTAGGTAGGTATACATGGTCCACCAAGTTCTCATCCACTGACATTACGGACAGAATATTCTGTAAACCAGAGATTGCACTTCTGATGGGGGGGATTTGAGCGAATCAGAAATCTGCCATTATAACCGTCAGATCCAGGAATCCAATATTCTCTGCATCTTAGATCTGAGGATTTGGGCCGAACAACAAAAATACACTACCCCCACCCCTCCCCCCTTTTCTCCCTTCTTACCAAAACCGAATAAGCCATAACCGACCGGAATGAGAATCCCGACACTCTGATTGGTTATCAAATCACAATTTATAAGCCGTAACCTTCGACACCTTTGTTGCATTAGTGACTTACTAGTTATCCCCAAGGAGGTATCGACATCATTGGGCCAATGATTCCGTAATCCTTTTTGTCTTGGATGAAGTTGTCATTGGTCGGTCTCTTCATGGATGAAAAGAGGCCATCGGATGATTCTCAATATGTTCGGTTGATGGCCTCATTGGCCCAATGATTCTGTAATCCTTTTACATCTCGGATGAAGTTGTCATAGTCGCTCTCTTCATGGATGAAAAAAGTGCATCATGATTCTCATCATTGCGGTCGGTTATGCTCGGTAACCAAGCTTGAGGCTGCCCGTTTACTGGAAATAGCCTCGAGTGCTCCTGGGACTCAGCTATTTCTGATAAAATGGCAGCCTCTTGCCCCGTTACCTTAGTCCATATTTTGAATAGCCAAATATGTTTGGCTCTTTGTCCTCAAAAATCCGTTTGCTATTGTTTCACGTTAAAGTTAATTGCCATTAATGAAAAGGCTGAAAATTCAATGGCTAAAGTGGGCGAGACAGTTAGGGTTTCACCATTTTCCGGAGAGCCCTTGATAGGTTTGTATGTGGCAAGGCCCCAATTATGCCCTAGGAACCAAGGGCAAAGCATGTAATTCAATCACAAGAGAGCTTTCCGGGATACAAACCTAGCCGTTACGGAGAGCCCTATTACGGATGGCCCTAATGTTAATTAAACCAAGAGGGTCTTATTTATGATTATGGAGTAGGCAATCGTCTTCTCTTTCTCTCTCTCTCAAGAACGACATACCTACCATAGCTTCAACATACGTATGTTTATTGATTAATTAATTAGTTAATTAATTTTGAAGATTCCATGTGAAAAAAAAAATCCTCAAATATTTGGAAAAGATTCTTTGTTTTCTTCCTTCCTTCCACAAGATTTTGTTCTTTGAAAAAATAATAAAAAAATAATAATTATTTTTTTGAAAATTTCAACAAATTTTAAAAACAAATAATATAATTTGTGTCAAAGCTGCCAAGGTACTACTAGTATACTACTACTACTACTACGGGGCCCTACTACGGTAGGTGTTCGAAGGTGGGAAGATTTCAAGGATGTCAGTTTGTGCTCATATTTTCTTTCACTTACACAAACTTTGTTCTCTTTTGCATGTTCCGAATGGATTAATAAGTCTATGGACTGCATGAAGCAGCGGAAAGGGTCCAGAGGCTTTATAATAACCCATCAACAACATACGATAAATTTTTTGTCATTTGTCTCACCACTTTCCGTCTATATATATGTATATGTATATCTACCACCAACTAGTTTGTTTGGTGGCCCTCCGTCTCCCCCCCCCCCCACAACAAAATTGTGCCTTGAAGTGGGCCACTTCGACTAGCACCCACCACCACCACACCATGCAGGATGGACGGAAGAGGACGGTAGGCTATGTGGACAAGGAAGAAGGACTTTTTCATTGTATTCCTGTCCTCCCCCGTAGCCGACGTACTAACCGGGGTTGGGGCAATTCTTTACTTTTATGAAGAACCTCTTTAGTCCTCCCAGTTTAAAACGATAGATTGTAACCAGATTTGACGATGGTTAATTATTAGTATAATAATTAACTAGTACTAATAATAAAGCATTGGATCTGGTTCCGCACATAAATGTATTGGGTTTGATTTTTTCAAAAGATATTTCCCCGTTTTAGTTTGAGTTCTGGTTTTCTTCTCGAAATCAGACCTCGTTGTGGTTCGGTTCTGATTAATCTGGATTGGGAACTGATGGTTAATTATTGATTAACCCGTGATTAACCCCCTTGGTAAAGCTTTGCCCTCACAAGGTCATGACCCCCTTTGTTTAATTGAGTTCTTTTTGCAATGGATGCAAAAATTCTCTTTAATGACATGATGCATCCCTGTGCATTCATCATTGTGGGCACTTTGTCATAATTGGATACCCAATGAGATTATGGGGTTTATTATGTATGTATGTAAATAATAAGGCACTCAGTGAGTTTGAAGTAGGTAGTACATAGCTAACCACATATCATCCATCCATGGTAGGGAATTGAAGTGGTTACTATGTATGTAGGTAAGTAAATACGGCACTCGGTGAGTAGTAAGTAGGTAGTACATAGCTAACCACATATCATCAATGGTAAGGAATTGAAGTGGTTATTATGTATGTCAATAAGTAATAACACATTTGGTGAGTACTAGCTAAGTAGTACATAGCTAACCACATATCATAACACCATAGGGAATTGAAGTGATTACTATGTATGTAACTAAGTAATAACACATTTGGTGAGTACAAGGTATGTCGTACATAGCTAACCATGTATCATCCATCTTGCATGGTGCATGTGGTTTTTTGCTTTAGTGTTTTCGCACTTATGAGTTTAATCTCATTTTAAGTTTGAAGATTACCGGATGGATATCTTAAGATCCTGGTTTGACAAGTTCAAGTGTGAATATCTTATGCTTTTGGGGTTTGATGTTTGAGATCAACACAACGATAGCTTACAATCTTGGTTTAAAGGATTGTTAATTTACTTCACTTAACCACCTCGGGTTCATTCTTCACGCACTTGCTATCTAGACATCATCCAACCCTTGTTTTGTTACCTATCTTGGCCCATAGTTGAAGTCCATCAATAGTAAATACAAATGGGAATGAATGTTCCAATTCAAGTTGTACCTTCTTATAAAGGCACATACTATGTATTGCATATTAGTTAGGTTTGATGATGTTTGATCTCACACCTACTTAATGTACACGTAATAAATCTATTATGTATTAAATGTATGAAGTATGTACCATAACAAAAATGTGAAATATTTTTTAGTTTATTTTTTAAGGAAAATTTTAGATTGAATTTTGAAGTAGTAAGGCCTTTTTTGCTTCACAAAATATCCTACAATAGACTATATTAGAGTGCCTTTCCAAATTATGAAAGGTATTTTCTTTTCCCTTAATTTTTTTTTTTTTTAATGTTGTTGTTGTCTCATACTTGTTGAAATGGTTTAAAATAAATTTCACAATAGAGATTTTAAAATATATATATTAATATTTATTTGTCAATGTGAATATTGACCCTAGGCTAGGGTAGTATAACACTAAACATAGCTATATTAATACTAGTGCAAAATCAATTCATAATACATGAGGTACTTTAGATCATATAGATGTTTAATTTCCAATTATTCGGAGTTATAAAAAAAAAATTCTATTTTTTAAAAGTTAGGCTAGGTAGGTAGTAGAGTAAGAAGTACCTGGGTTTTACTAACCGCACTCACTAACGGTAACTCTCACTCACTAACTGAACCCAGTGTCGCTAACCCCCTCTCCTCTTTTCTCTCCTCCTCGCGTTCTTCTTCTTCTTCTTAACCTCGACCAGAGGCGCTCTTGGAGCTGGTTTGTCGGCGAGCGTCGTCGACTGCCGCACGACGACGCAAGTCCCTTTGCATTGCTGTTGTTTGCAGTGCGATTGTCTCCTTTCTATCCTCTGTAAACCACGCTTCGGTTGTTGTTGCTGTTGTTGTTGTTGTTGTTGTTGTTGGAGTAAGAAGCATGGATTGATGAGAGTAATGGATTGTTCGCTTATCTGAATCTTGTTAAATTTGGTGTGGGGGTACTTCCATTTTCTCATCCGATTTGCTGCAGCAAACAAGGATCTGAAGCACCTGCCTACAAGAATGCTGCTGGTTACTGACTGATTCCTGAGTAGTCTGTTCCAGCTCGTATGTTCGAGAAGAAGAGGAGTTGTTGTTTATGGCGGGTTATCGGTTTGGAAGTCTGTGAAGAAAACCGAGCGACTGATAGTCAGCTGGAAAGCAGTTTGTCGCAGATATGATTTGCGAGTTTCGTTCACAGCTCCTCCTTCTCGTCTTCGTCGTCGTCCTTGTCTCGCCATTTTTTCCTAGTCATCTGTTTTCTTCTGCGGAGTTTCTGACTACGAATGTACGAGCTCCGCCGGAATTTGCTGCCGGATTCTTGCAAGATTTTCAAGGCTCTTCTGCACTGTACTACTGACTTAAAACGGCAGCTGGATTGTGGAAGATTTGAGACAGGTGACGACTCGAGACTTCGATGATACCGCAAGCATGTTTGCGCCGCTTACCAGCAGCGTGTTCCCGCAGGCTTACAGCAGTGCTGCATTCAGGTTCTTGCGCAAGCTTTGGAGGCAAATTGGCGAAACTGTGAGCGAGAGATTTCTCTCTTCTTGAACTTTGGCGACAATGATCGGTTTTCTTCTTTAGACTTGCTTGCTTGCCTGTTTTGTTTGTGTTCACAGGCAGATGTGTAGCATCTCTAGGCCGCCGTGTTGTAAGCCTGCACTCGCAATCCTTGTTTCCTGCTACCATATAGCTGGTTGCTACCATTTGAACACTGGAAGATAGCTTAGACCGGAAGAACGTAAAGGTCAGCAGCAGCAGATGTGTGCGATATTGTTTGATATGCTTGATCTTGTAATGCAGTAGCTGCAGCGCCGTGCCTTGCAACAGGAGAAAATGCGCTGCACCAACAGCAGCTTGTGAAATGGCCTCATCAGTCGAGCAGGAAGATGACTATCCTGCGCATCGCTGACTCGTCTTCAACTCTTCATTCTCCTTGAGAAAAGATCGCGCAAAAACGCACTGCCGATCGATCGATCGATCGCTTCTGATCCCCCTGGTCGACTGTCAATTTCTTCTTGCTTCAGAGCTTATCATCAGGACGTCGCTGCACGCAGCTCCATTAGAATCAGAATTTGCTGCTGAAATCCTGTGCATCGCCATCGCCTTCTTCTTCCAACAAAGATGATTACAGGAGGCGATCTGTACAGTGTGCTCAGTGCAGTGGTGCCGCTTTACGTGGCGATGTTGCTCGCTTACGGATCCGTGAAATGGTGGGGGATCCTGACGCCGCAGCAATGCATGGGCGTGAACCGCTTCGTCTCCATCTTCGCCGTCCCGTTGCTCTCCTTCCAGTTCATCTCTGGTAACGATCCTTATGCCATGAACTTCCGCTTCATCGCTGCCGATGCCGTGTCGAAGATCGCTCTTCTCCTGGCCCTTGCACTCTGGGTGCGCTACTCTAAGTCCGGTTCCCTCGACTGGATGATTACGATCTTCATGCTCGGAACTCTTCCCAACACGCTTGTCATGGGGACGCCTCTCTTGGCGGCAATGTATGGCGCTGGCCCCGGCAGTCTCACCGTGCAAGCCGTGGTTTTGCAATGTATCATCTGGTACACACTTCTGCTGGTGATGTACGAGTACCGAGCTGCAAAGATCCTCATCATGGAGCAGTTTCCCGACACTGCAGCTTCGATAGTGAGCTTCAAGGTCGACTCCGACGTCATGTCGCTGGACGGGAGAGAGCCCGTGCTTACAGAAGCAGAGTTCGGAGACGATGGGAAGCTGCACGTGACGGTTCGCAGATCTGTTTCTGTGCGTTCCCCGAGTATGCAATCCGGTACGTATGCGCATTCTAGCAGATCCATGGGAATCACGCCAAGCTCCAAGGCTTTGACGCCACGGCCAAGCAATTTAACTGGCGCCGAGATTTACAGCTTACAATCCTCCAGGAACCCGACTCCGCGAGACTCGAGCTTCAACCAAAACGAGTTCTATAGCATGATGATGTTGTCCGCAGGGAGGAGCCCGCAGCATCATCGGCAATCCAATTTCACTTCCTCCGATATTTACTCGCTGCAATCTTCCAGAGGACCCACGCCAAGAACCTCCAATTTCAACGAAGAAAATTCCAAGGAAGTACGTGCATATCCCAAGGGCGGCACGATGAACAACATGATCAATTCGCCAAGGTTTGTGCCGCCACTCTACAGGGGAGGAGGAGTAGTGGCTGGAGGAGGGCGCATGCATGGAAGAGGAGGAGGAGTAGGTGGGTCACATGAGGCGGCAGCAGCAGCAGCTCCTCTTGGAGGAGGCATTGCGGCTGCTGCTACTGCTGCTGCGGGGGGCGAAGTGAGAGGAGTACCGCATCCTGGAAGCAACAACGGCACTGCAGGCAGTGGCAACAACACTACTGTTTTTGTCCCTCCTGTGCAGTCTGCGGGTGCGTCTCAGATCTCCAGGCTCGCAATGGACGCTAGAAATTCACCGAGACGCGGGGTGACGGAACATAAAGGAGCCGCCGCAGCACCACCCAAGGTTCCAGACGAGGATGCCAGGGAGCTCCACATGTTCGTGTGGAGTGCCAATGCTTCTCCAGTTGCGGAACGGGGATTGCATGTGTTTGGGGCAAACAGCCCTCCTGCACGGCATGAATTCGATCCCAAGGAATTGCGGCTGCTTGTGCATCAGGAATCGGATCCTGCTTTGGATGCAGGTGAGCGAACTTCATCACTTCACATGGGTGTCTCTCTTTTCTTCCACACGGGTGTTCTCTTTTCTTGACGATTGTCTTTTCCAGAATTCTCTTAACGCTGTGTGGAAGCTCAGAACTTTAGCCTTGAGATCTGATTTGGGAGCCCAATGTCTGCTTGTGGGGGTTTTTGAAAGGTTTGCCAGAACCAAGGGGAGCACATGCCTATGATGACTATCCACGTGAAGACTTCAGCTTTGGCAACAGGCAGAGCTTCAAGGTGGAGGATATAATAGAGAAAGATGGTCCTCGGTTGGACAAGTTGGGCTCCTCATCAACAGCAGAACTCAGACCTAAACTTTCAGAGGAAGAGATCAACAAAGCAATGCCCCCCACCATTGTGATGGTGAAGCTCATCTCTGTCATGACATTTCGGAAGCTTATTCGCAACCCGAATACCTACTCCAGTCTTATTGGAGTTGTCTGGTCTCTTATCGCCTTCAGGTGCTTTGTCCTTGGCAAAAGATAGCTCTCAAAGTTTTCAAGGTTTTTGGTTACGGTTGCACATTCTTACTCACTTGTTCTTCTGCTTGACATGCAGATGGCATTTTCAAATGCCACTTATATTGTACAACTCTGTTCACATCTTGTCCAATGCAGGTCTTGGGATGGCCATGTTCAGCCTTGGTAAGTATTTCTCTTTCGCACAAAACTGGCAAATTGAGAAAGCCTTTCCCAAGCTTTGTGTTATTTCAACAACTAATTGTTGTGACATTGTAGCAGCCAGTGTTCCAGTGCTACTGTGACCACCTTTTGGTCTCCACTTCCTGCTGAGACAAATGTATAAGAATAGTTTGCATTGATGACATTTGTCTCACAGGCCTTGTCAGATTACCTTAAATGTGCTTGTGGAGGGTGTTCTATCCACTTAAATTTCCTGACCATCAACCTATCTAAGGGATCACACTGCAGAATGTTGAGATTGTAAGTCAGATTTGAGATGATGGGTTCTTTTTTGCCCTTGATGATAGGGCTGTTCATGGGACTGCAAGAGCGGATTATTGTGTGTGGGACGTATTTGGCCATTGTTGGAATGGGACTTCGTTTCCTCCTTGGCCCTGCTTTGTTTGCATCAGCATCGGCCTTGGTTGGCCTCCGAGGTGTGAGTCTTCGTGTGTCCATTGTGCAGGTATTCCTCAACACATAATCTCTCTAGTTGTTGGGTCTACAATGTACTAAGCTGGCTGAAGTCAGCTTTAGTAGCAAAGCTGATGTCGCAGGCCTACACACATGCAGGTCTTTTGAATCTTCTCATGTCAGCTGTCTTAATACTTTGTGAAGTTGAGGGCTGTGTACATCAACTCTGAGAGCATTGATATCTAAATTGGTGAAGTTGGGTACTCAAACAGGCTGCATTACCTCAAGGCATTGTTCCATTTGTCTTTGCAAGGGAGTACAATGTACATCCAGACATCCTCAGCACAGCGTAAGCACTCCTTAGATATGGACTGATTCATCTGATGATGAGAGAGGGTAGTGCAGGATGAAGAAAATTCTTTCTGACTCTCAATTGGCAGCGTCATGAATACATCCCTGAATTACAGGAAACTGAGTGGAGTTGTGTTGGTGTTGAAATGACAGGGTGATATTCGGGATGCTAGTTGCTTTGCCAATTACACTTCTCTACTACATACTCCTGGGGCTGTAAAAGAAATGGCAATGCCAAATTGGAGTAGAGCAACTGGGTCTCACCCTGGCTGCCAATGTGATGGGGTTGTATGCCACAATTTGAGTTCCAAATGTACACTACTTGACTGCTCAAGGCATCTTCCTTTGGTTCTAAAGTTTTGGCCCTTTTGGTAGGCAATCAACTTTTATTAGATCAACAAAATGAAAGTTCTTGTAATTTAGAACCACAAAAGTTCTATGTACTTGTGGAGCTCAGCTGTAGGCAAAGAATGTCCTGCTTTGCCATCAAACAGATCTGCAGTGTGGGGGGATCAGAGCTTATTCCATGACGAGATAGGGTTCTTCCTTGCCCTCAGACTTGTACCCTATCTTCTATACCAAGCCTGGTATCCTCCTCTTACTCTCTTAGTTGACCACCAAGTGCAACAGATTTCTTTGGATTCATTGGTCTTTGAAGGTGGATGTCCCTCACATCTTCTGAAATATTTCTTGAAATAAAGCATCTATGGTCAGGGTTGGATTTTATTGAGCTTTAAATCTTCTTCCTTCTTTTTCAGTAAATTGACATGGCCAAGTGAGTCATTTCCACTCTGAATCAATAAGTTGATGACACATCAAGGCAAATAATCTTGATTGTCCATGTTATTTTGCAGAGCTAAGAGGTACCAGTCCCGGATTTAAGATGGGTTATTTCCCTCTGAAGTCACCAACAGCAGTGCAGAAGAATGACTTAAACTAGTCTTGATTTTTTGTCTTCATTATAGCAACATTTCTGCAAACAAAGTAGGGTTGTCATTCAACAGAGTTGAAGATGTTATAATCAACTTGAAATGTTTTAGTATCTTGGCACATTGCATCATGAACTTCAAATTTTGACGATGCAGCAATTCATACCACATGGTTACCAAGGGTGATGAAATGTCTGGAGTATTGGTATAGGAGTATGTGTGCAGTGAGTTGTTCTGCTGTGAACTTGGACACATATTTTCATAAAGACAGAGATCCAGTATGTGTCATGATGTTTTGTTTTCCTCTGTGACGGAGTACAGATGAGGGTTTCATACCAGCACAGCCGAGCAGGTGAGTATATTCTACAACAAATAAATTACAGAGGTTGACTGCAGTATTGCTCTCTATTCCTTCTGGTGGCAGTGGTGGTGGTGGTTATGACTTTCTGTGAGTCTGTTTTTCACAGATCCAAAGCGAGGGAGCTCGGAAGCCTTTTGGTGGCTCGCCAGCAGGGCACAAATCTGAAATCTTGCTGATGACTAACAGATTTTGCAACTTTGTAGAATCCTGTTCTCATCTGCATGTACATGGTATATGTTCCTTAACTTTTTTCTTCTCAAATTTTGATGGAGTCCTAAAGAAGTAGCTTAGGTAAGAAACTAGAAACCCCGTCTTGTGCTGATGCCATTCTTATTTCAATCTTAAGCAAACAGAGGTGTGTGCAACAAACATGTTAGTTTAGTGCCTCACCTTGTCAGACCTAAAAGCCCTGAAACTGTCCCTCCTTTTTGTCATTTTGCTAGATGTCATTAGGGGCTAGAGACATCTGATAGTTAGGCCCATTTCATGGTACTGCAATTACAAAGAAGTTGTTGGGCTGACTGTCCATCTGAATCTATTTCATTCAGGTGCATAGTCAGCCTGACTTCTGGGAATTTAGTTCAGATTACTCAAATCTGGTTAAAGAAATATGTGCAGGAACAATTTTTTTCTTGCCAAACACTAATTTCAGTCTGAGTGTTCACCTTTCTTCCCTACCAACAATTGCACAAACATGGTAGACTGTAGTTGCTAACCATTTGAAGTTCACAGGTGGACCCAGGATTTCTCCCTCTCTCCTTGGGGCGCAAACGATATGATGTCAGTGGTTCGATGCCTCAAAATGTGAGTTTGTTTGATTTTCTTCTTCATCTCCTCACACAGTCAGCTAGGTGTTTCTTGAAGACTTTATACTAGGGGAGCTATTTACAACCTTTTCTGTGTAGGTGGTTTGCCTAATTGTGAATGTATACCTGTTGTGAAATAAGTGTTAGAAGTGTATGTATACCTGTTTTTAATCAGCCTGCAGCAACACTGAACACATCCAGTGAGTGTCAGTAGCCTGCACTCATGATGACACACATATAGCAACTGAAACTCATGAAGTCTGAAAGTCCCAACTATCCCCACTCCTTGCCAGTAGTAATAGTTTCTTGTTCCATGACATCTAAAACAAACTGAGTCTAAAAGGGCTTTTTGCATACAAAAAATGCTGTTTGTGTTCAGTGTAGTAGAATAAACTTAAATTCTCAGCAAATATCCACCACCAATCCTTGCTAACGGTCGGTGAAGGTGGAAGCAAAGCACAGGGAAGCCCTAGAATTCTTTACTTTTAAAAAAAACTAAAGCAAAGGGACGAAAACCTTCTTCAAGATAGGGAAAATAGTACATACAGAGCCTAAATTGGACATGCAATCCATTTGTCATAAATAACAATGCTTCTCTTCTAGGATGTCTGTGTGCACATTGTTTGCAGGGATGCAGAATAAGGTGGAGCTCACAACCATTGGTTATATATGATTCTTCAACCAAGTGGTACATGTCAATTATTTTCTGATGAATGCTTTTAAGCACCTTATGGAATAAACTCAAAAGCTTGAATATAATTTCTGAAAAATTATTTGATGAAGAGTTTGGAATTAGTTGGAAAATGTTTTAAAACATTGTCACATAATGAATCACAAGAAGATTGCTATGGGTTATGAAGAAGGAGCCACCTGAATTCTTTCCCAGTTTTATCCAAGAGCTCCACTTGCTTCTTCTGGCCAGCCAGGTCATATGTCACAAATCCTTCTTGTTCAAGAGTTCATATGTCACCACCCCACTTGGTGGAACTAGATGCTACTACTGGTGTGACCAGCAGCACCTGTGCAAAACATGAAAGTGATGAGCAATTGATATGTGCATATTCAGTTATTTCTGGCCTCATGAATTACTAGATCTTTTTTGCCACTGGAGGAAGCATCAGGCCACCAATTTGCATTTTGTTGATGATGCAAGAGTTTGAACCACATGTACCTTCTTCATATTGTAGACTATGAAGTCTCAGTCAATTTAGTTTCTACTTTGTCATCTTCAGCTTGCAAATCTCTTACTCTTGAAATGCAATCTGGTCATCTCTCTCATCTCTTCTTCCACACTGGAAAAGACTGGAAAGATCTTGCACACTGGGCTGCATACTTATGCAGACATTTTTAAATTTTAAAAAAAAACCAATTCCTGGCATACAAAGCTTCTTAGACTGCAGAAGAGCTTGAAAAGGACAATATAACAATCATAATCTCTCACCATAGTTGGAGCTTTCATTGGATGCACTCCACATCAAAGAATGAACCGTCCAGGAGAGGTGAAAAAGATATTGAAACCAAGCTCTCTTCAAAATATGAAGGCAAAAAGAGCCCAAGAGATCATTACTGTCCAAATGCAACTTACAAGAATGCTTATGCTGCATTTATTGGATTATTTGCTTGCACATTTCATTCTCAGTCCTAAGTACTACTGGTGTTTCTGGTTTGATGAAATACCAGGTTGACATACCAGCTTCAAGGTGCCAGAGGCATGGTATCTAATTTTGTCTAAATACACAAGAATCTCTACTGGAAAATTTGACCTGTTAACTTGATGTGTTCTGTGATGGTGCTCGACACCTTGAAGAAACCCTAGCATTATGCATGGCAAAGGAAAGAGAGAACAATATCAATGAACTGTAGCCAACAAGCTGGTTAAAGAGGAGTCTGCTGAGATGAACCAGTTCTATTGTTTACTGCAAGAAGGACATGGGAACTGGCCTCTGCCCTTGCAAGCAAGACAAGGAGTGCTCTCTCTTGGTTCTGAGGAAAGAGCACTAAAAAACCCCTCAGTCACTTGACCCCGTCCTTTGCACTTTAGGCATGGCAGTTTTGTCACACCTCCACATTCCTCACACAATTTCAAAGACCTGCAGCAGTTGCTCACCAACCAAAACTCTCCACTCCTCATCAGAACACTCTGAGCTCCAGTCATCTGAGCAAGAAAACAGGAGATGAAGTACAAAATAGCAATGTAACCGAGTATCTATCTGTGGAGCCTCCTTTTGTACATCTTTTCAGAATTTGTGAAGACTCTTTAGAAGCATGAAACACAAGCAATGGCTAACTGGCCACGATTTCACCTTGCAAGCCGTAGCGGATTCAAATCGCCACTAGCATTTCTTGCTTCGAAGGAAATCGAAATCTCGAAAGGTGTAGAAAGACAGATGAGAGAGGCAGAGACAGAAAAGAAGAGAAAGAGATTTGGAGGCTAGATATTACTGCACCTGCGTTGGGAGCGCGCAACAAAGGAGTCGACTTTGGGAGCAGCCAAAGCAGCAATTAGAAGCAGAGCACCGACGCCGAAGCCTGCAATCTCACTTGCTGTAATGTTGGCCATGGCTCCCTGTTTGCTAGCTGCTCTTCTTCTCCCTTCCTTCCTTGTTCCCTTTCTTCGTCTACGTTCGAAATCCGCAAGCCATCACAACACTACATTCGAGCGCTCTCTCTGGCGAACGCCGTATCTTAAAAGAGAACTCTAAAGCCACCCCTCCCCTGCCCTCCCCTCCCCTCCCCTCCCCAAAAAAAGAGCTTCCAAAACACGTATTTGAACAAAATCCCGCAATTTAGCACAAGAAACTCACCTTCAGAAAAAGCGGGAAAAACACACAGACGCACAATTCAGAAGGATTTCGCCGACGTTCGCTTCGAAGATCAGAGAATCTTCAGAGTTCACACACAAGAAAACTGCACAGAATCGACGTGTTTGCGAGCTGCCTTGGCGTGTGTGTGTGTTGTGGAAGAGCTCCGCCTCTATCCCGATATCCGAACGTCATTTCTAAGGTAGTGTAATGAAGCTTTACTTGGCGTAATGTTCATGTGGAATTGCAAACTGGTTATGTGGATTTCCGTAATGGTCATGTAAACTTTTGCAGAATATGTTCTTGTAGATAATAGGTGTTGGCCCCAATCTGACCTCTCCATTTCTGCCTTGCATAAAGATCCCAAAAAGAGGCAGAAAAAGGCTACCCCTCCATTCTGCATTGTACAAAGGGACCAAAATCAGGCAGAAAAAGGTCACCTCTCCATTCTGCCTTTGTATAATGGGACCAAAAACAGGTGGAAATGGTCACATGAAAACCATTACAGTCACAAGATTCTACCTACAGATTGAACAGATGGATGAAAAATCCACAGTGGAGGTGGACACATTTTCTGTGAGGGTGAATTTGGATGACATTCGTTTGGATCCAATGCCAGATGGCAACAAAAAGTGCAACATTTCAAATCCCAAAACCCTAAAAGGAAAAGTGACAAAATGGGGGGTCGCAAGAGTTAGTGGGGCCGACTTGTCATGACAATGTGAACACTCGTTTTCACTCACCTTTTTCATTTTTCAATGTCAAATGATGGATTGGTTCACAACCTTGTATTCTTCCAAAGTCAAGAACTTGGTGACATTTTTTACATCATATCTACTTATATAAAAAATTTGGGTGTCCACGTGCTTGATTCGGTAATTCGGGATTGGTGAATCCTCTGGAATGTTCACTCTCATCAACAAACAAACTATGCCAAAACTCTGGGCCAAAACCAATGTGATTGGCCCATTGCTCCCCAAAAAATGAAACTATGGAGGCTGCTTAAAATAAAAGGTTCTGTTTTGATGTAGATAGTTCCTCCCCTTGGGCCCACCTATATAGATGAAAGTGCCAAAGCATATGGGTTAAAAGTGAGGTGCTTATATATGGAGAACATGTTGGGGAACACATTGTGAACTTGAGGAACATTGTGAGAACACATTAGGAAACAGGGAAAACTGAATTTTTTTTTCCCCCTATACTCCCCTAATTTGGGCCTTCCTATTGGCTGAAAGGAAAATAAATCCTCTCCTCCCCCCCCC
>Ga0116231_10004845_pt1 | contig 26975 bp, 16 predicted proteins | sample S1TSphgellanicum_2_FD_89695 | JGI IMG/M metagenome (GOLD analysis project Ga0116231, IMG submission 89695) | Host-associated microbial communities from peat moss isolated from Minnesota, USA - S1T2_Fd - Sphagnum magellanicum MG | ecosystem: Host-associated > Plants > Peat moss > Unclassified... | reverse complement strand
GGAGTCATGACCCCGTTCACGTACTATAATCGTGTAGCTTGGGACTTAGGCCTTTGCAAAGCCTAAACGTTGCTTCTCGTACCTTGATAAGCATACCTTTTCGTGAAGGCTTGGTTGTTGTGATCGAGGCGCGAGAGTGGGAAAGGAGTCATGTCAAGTAGCTTGAGTCAAGAGTAGACTTGACTTGAGTTCCTCATGAGGGAAAGGATGAAATAGTTCCTCCCAAACGAGGGGGGGGGGGTCTAAGAAAGACCCTCTTGGACTTGTCAAGAGAGTGTTGGAAGCTTGGGGGATGCCCGAGTTAGCTTGAGACAAGGTCCGAGTCGCAAGGTGTCGGCTCGAGTTCCTCATGAAGGAAAGGATGAAAGAGTTCCTCCCGAGTGAGGGGGGGGGTTTAAGAGAAACCCTCTTCGACTTGTCAAGAGAGTGTTGGAAGCTTGGGGACGCCTAAGTTAGCTTGAGACAAGGTCCAAGCCGCAAAGTGTCGGCAAATGATGATTCATGAAGGGAAGGATGAAATAGTTCCTCCCGAGTGAGGGAGGGGGTTTAAAAGAAACCCTCTTTGACTTGTCAAGAGAGTGTTGGAAGCTTGGGGATGCCCGAGTTAGCTTGAGACAAGGGCCAAGCCGCAAGGTGTCGGCAAGTGATGGCCAAATAATGATTAGTAATTGGATCATATTTTTCATAATCTATTTTTTCCTTAGTTAAAATATCTTAGCACTCTATTGAACCCAAAATTATTTCAACCACTAGATTATATTTGAATTTGCAAACCCTAAGCAAATATTGTTGATTCTTAGTGATTAACTTCAATTCCCAAGTCTTTATTGAATATCTTGCACACGCATAACAAAGTACAAGGATTTCTTGCAACTAACATTTCTATGTTCATCCATGCACAATTCCATTAATGACATTCACACCATATTGAACCCATGGAAACATATGTGTGGGTACATGCAAAATGTTTGTCAAAGTGGTTTTCATTTTGCAAATATTGTACATGGTTTTTTTTGCAAACTCTAGCTTTGCAATTCTAATCTTGAAACTCCTTTGTTGACACCCCTACTCATGGAATATAAAAATTAGACCATGTCACGTGTTCGCCTAACTTCCATAGTGCCATATTGTATCACTTAAGAGGATGTCGATTGTCCCACACTTTTGAAATCTTCAACAATTGGCCAAAGTGTTTCAAACATTGAAGAGTGTATTTTTGAAATTTCTTTCATGTTAGAATTACATAGCATTCTTCTTGCTACATAGATTGCGGGACCAAATGGCCAAACACATGGGTGAAAACAAGTTCACAAAAACGAAAAATCATGTTAAACCCTTATGACATGTGACTTTGTTGTACATATTTTGATGCATTGCCATGTGAAAATCATGATAATCATGGGAAGTTGTGCTAAATGACTAATATGAGTCTTAAAAAATTCAAATTAAGAAATCATTGAAGGGTCCAATGATGTTAATAGGAGCCACCTTGGGCATAACCTATTTTTACATGTTTGCAAAGTTAATTAACTAAGATAATGTTCAAATTATGTTGTAAATTATGTACACCCATCTCTCTAATATATCAATTTAATATCAAGATAAGTTTGAAAGTAATCCAATAAATATTAAATGCATTTCAATGTTTGCAACTACTGTTTTTCATGTTTAAGAAACATAATGAAATAAAATAAAAATTATCTAAATAATATTTAAACCTTTTATCTTTTTTTACATTGTCAAAATGTGATTTAAGAAGCATCGATGGTTTTCATTAACATTGTTGGACCTTTAATTAAAGATTTTTGAACTTTAATAACTTTATCAAATAAAAACAAATTTGTAAATGATTATGCTAAGAACTTTTTCAATAAAGAAAAATTTGTGGTAAGGAAATTAAGATGATAATAACCAATTACCCACACTCAAAAAACACCCAATGTTAAAAAAGTGTGGAGTTTGAAATTTTTAGAAATTCAAAATATGTTTTTTTAAATATCAAAATTTCAAAAAAAATTACCACATGTAAGTGGAGTGTGATATACATGAAATAATTTAAATAAATAAATAAATAAATAATATAAAATTTTAAACCTTAAACTAGCTAAAATACTTTAATATGTTCTAAATTTGCAATCATTATTTTTCAAAATGAAATTAAAATTTAAAAAAATTCTACATTTTTAAAATTTATATTTATTTAACAATGATTAACACAAAAAAGATTGATATATTGGGGCAACTATAAGTATTTGTAAAAATAAGTTGCAAAACTTTTCATTCAATTTTTTTTTATCTGATTTTTTTTTTCAAGCAAACACATTGGCTTATAATTTGGACAAGGTTGGACCCATGTGAGATTTTGTTAAGTCCTCCACATGAGAAAAATGCACAATCATGTTTTAACATTAAAACATATATTAATTTTGTAAAAAATTAATGCATTTACATGATAATGTTTGTAATATATTATGAAAACGTGTGGTATGATTTGGAATGAAATCAACAATGATAAAATATTCAAAAACACTCATTAATCATTATAACCAATGCTTTCAAATAAATGTACGGACTTTTATCTTTAGGGAGATTTTTGAAATGTGACATATTTTGGGGAGGTTCTTTGAACACATCTTTAAATGATAATATAATGCAACATCTTGTTATGTCATAAAAAAATTGTTTTAATGAGTTTTTTCATCTTACAAATGGAGATATTTTGAAAATATTTTAAGATAAACATTCACCTAAGGGGGTGGATGTGGCTTGTGTTAGCATGGAATCACCTTCTATTGTTTTCTTTGTCCTATTTTTCCATAGGGAATTTTTTCACCTTCACTTGAAATAGTGCCCATTTTTTGTAACCCCTTAGTTGAATGTTTTTGGCCCTCACCGAATATTCTATCAACAAGCCAAAATGATATTTTAGAACTTAATATTCAAATTCTAGATAAACCAATCAATGCACATTATTTTGCAAGGACTATTGTTGAAGTCATTGAGCTTCACAATGTGTTGGATGTGCTCCGAAAATTGGAAGAAGTCCCAAGGTGTTCTAATGAAATTTGTGACATTGGTCTTTTGATTTGATTGTATGTCAATTTATGCCATTTTTATTTATAGAATTCAATGGCAACATTTGTTTTTGAGTTATGACAATATCCCCATAGGAAGGCAAGTGAAGTGCACTTTTGGGCATGGAACACAAGTATAATCATCACGATAAGGCATCCACTAGAACATCAAACATAAAAAATGACCATAGTTTTATTTTCCATTATGCAATAGATGTGTTTGTAATTTGGTTCATTTTAACAATGGATGTGCATACATGAAGCACAATGGGCACCCAAATTGTACACAATAAAATAAACCTTCGTGGGTTTCATGGAAGCCTTGGACTTCTTTGGTATTTGTTTGCATTGTAATATAAAACATTGTATTGCACTTGCTTTGCAATTATATGTTATGTGTTTCACAAAAGAAATGATATGACTAGGCCATGTTTACACATCAAAAATCATGAACACCCAATGGACTTAAGTGATTGTTAAAAAAAAATAAAATTTGGTTTGCATTTTTGTATTAAAGGAAATTTCCAAATGCATTGCGAGATCTTTGTCTACAATTGCATTGTAGATGGACAAGTCTTGGATGCATAGTCATGTGTTTGGAGCAAAGGATGGGCCCATAGAAAAGCTCATGTGTCTTGTCTTTAAGGTACTTATTATATAGGTAGTTTGGTAGAAAAGGCTAACAATAACAAACATTTAAATTTCAAAATTAAGAACTACTTAAACATTGTTGAGTGAATCAAGTGAAATTTCACTACATTAATTTCAATAATTTAGGGTTGAAACCTTCAAATTCACATTTCACCATGAAATCACAAGAATCAACACTAGTGTGTCTTTTTGTTTGTTTTGGTGATATAAAAAATTTGATGAAATTTAACCAAAAAAAAAGAAGAAGCAAAACTAGTGAAATTTACACTTGAAATAAAAAAGTGGAGAAATATTGCCCAAAAACTAATTTCATCAATTTTGCAAAAACCTCCATCAACACTCATACACCACAAAGGACTCATCAATTTCCTAATTGTCAACTAGTTGGGTTGTCGGAGTTTGGTTTGTTGCTTGGCATTATACCCAAAGCTTGCTAACCTTCCAATTTGCATAACTATGAATAAATCTTAAACGATTATAATGAAATGCACCATATTTTGTGGTAAACTAAGTTTCATCCTGTTTTGATCCCCCCTCTTTTCTTTTTCATGAGCACCTCCACTGCTGCTACATATGTTTTCACTGCTCCTACCTGTACAACTGCTATAATTACTCTCGAGCCTTGTGCATGAAATGCTGAAACTTATGCCTAGTTCTTTACCTGCAGTAAGGCCCTTGGACAAGGGGTGTTACCAGAATTAGGAGTCTGTCCAAGGTAGGAGGAGCTGAGGGAGGACTCCGAATTCTGGCTACGCCCCCCTCTAAGGGCCTTGCCTACTGATTGTAGCTCAATTGTACATCTACTTTGACAATTTTCACAATGCAATCAATAAGTGTCTCTTCTCACTTGCGAATTTTTCAATATTGGACTCCATGACCTAATTTTCGGAGGCGATCTAAGGCGACAGTTAATGTTTGGTCATCAACAGCGGCGTAACAAATACGGAACCATCCAGGCTCAGGACATGAGCAAGCGCATCCGGGTGTCAAATGCACACCTATATCATGCAACAAGTACTTGTGAAGCTTCATCTCCTCTTCTTGGCTACATGATCTCAGGCAATGCCCAAGATTCATCCAGCAGAAAATGCCACCTGAAGCCCTTGCAAACACGATCCCAATTTGGTCTAAGGCTGTGACTACTTTTTGGTACCTTTGAGTAACTCGGCGGCGATTCTCAGCAAGCAAGTTAGTGACAAAAATCTTGTCTGAAAGTAATGCAATGAGGAGGCCTTGTGTGTGTGTCGAAGTTGGGCAAAATCGAGTCAATTTGCTTGCGGCAGCAATAAGTTGCACATTCCAAGAATACACTACCCCAACTCGGAAGCCAACAAGTCCCAAGTCCTTGGAAATTCCATAAATGATGTGAACTCGGCTTCGATCCCAGGATGCTTCAGCAAAAGACTCCAGAATCTCAGCAACACTCACAAAATCTGACTCCTCGAAAACACATCCAGCATATATCTCGTCTGAGATGAGGTGAATGTTCTTTTCATGGACAAAGCTGATGATCGATTGCAACGTAGCACGATCGAGCACATCCCCAACAGGATTTGAAGGGTTACTTAATAGAACCGCCCGCACTGTTAGTCCCCTTTCAAGTGCACTACAATACGCAATCTCCAAATCATTCCTTGTAATTCTGAAATTGTTGTGGGCAAAACACGGGACAGGTAGAATCTCCACTCGGGTGCGCCACTTAATGTCTTTATCAAACCTGCCATTCCACATTCAGGTCGGCTGTTCAAAGACACTGTTGACATATTCCAAAAACAGGCAGTGCAAACAGTTTGCCTTGTAGAATCGCCAAGCACCTCAAATACATAACAAGATATATGGGTGAACAATGCAAGGGAGGAGGTATGTGAAATACCCATGGTAATAAGGAGATGGGACTAATATAGCTTCACCGGGCTGTGCTAAACAGAAAACCAGCATTTCAATTGCAGCACCCGCACCAGCAGCGATGATCACACCCGCGGGATCGAATGTGAGTCGTCCACCCATCACAATGCCCATAAAATTTGCCAAAACCTGAGAGCATTCCCCCCCAGTTTTGTCAGCACTTCCTGAGATAATATTAAATCCCTCAATGCACAAGCTTCCAAAATCAAAATAACAATCACAAGTTCAGCACTATGCACTTTGCACTCCCAGGGAAGTTCAATAGAAAGTTCTGCAAGAGAAGAAGTTGCGCTCTCTTTGTGGATTGGAAATCAACTTACTGTTCTCATAGGTCCATAGTCATGCATGACTTCAAAATTGGCTGCTTCCTCCAGATTAGGAAATGTTGCATGCCCAGGAGCATTTGAAATATGCGTGGATAGCCAGTCTTGTATTAGGTCAAGACAGAGCTACATGCCAGCCAAACAGATTGAGTAAGAAATCTGCAACAACAAGAGGAACCACTGAAAGTTGCAACAATTAGTCCTCCTCATCAGTAATGCATGTGCTCACCATCAGATTCTCTGGTAATGGGAAATGTGTTGAGTGTAGCTCAATTGTCACAGCCATGTTCACAAGGAAGGATTCAATATCAGTAAAGGGTTTCTGAATGATTCATGAAGTGAAATTCATACTATATGCTTACAGCAAAAAACCATTGTCTATGGCAAGAACATCAAACTTTGCTTGATGGTCTGTCAGAGTTTGTGTTTGAGGGATGAAGCACAAACTCTGATACCCCCAAGCACAAACTGTAACAGAGCCAACAAAACAAAAACAAAAAGCCATCACACACATCTTCAACCTGAACCCTAAAGACGCTCCTGAGAACCCATGTCCATGCTTGTAATTGTTTGACTGCAATTCAAGATATATTAGGGTTGTACTGCAATTTGAGATTTATTAGGGTTGTAATTCCTTGACTGTGATTCAAGATTTATTAGGGTTGTAATTCTAGGGATGCAATTCCTTGACTGCAATGGAGATTCAACCAACAGACACAGAGTAAGAATTCTTCACAAGCTTTGAGAGAGAAGAGTTTTGAGGATACCTTATTGAGTGAAACTCCGAGCTCAATGCAACCTCTTGGATTCTGCAATGGGTCATAAGCATTGTTTGCTACCAAACTCGAGGCTGAGTTAAAAGTCTTGGAAACCCAAAGTGCCCTTTCTGAAATGATTGTTTCCTTAAGATTTTTGGGTTGAGAAAATTCGTTGTTGTGAATCTCAGAAGCTGTTGCTTCAGAAGAATGTTTTTGTGGGTCCTGTTGTTGTTCAGAGTTTTCAGACCTAGAATTGGCAGCAGCAGCAAGCTCCACAGGAAGAGGAAGAAGCTGCGAATCTCCAAGAGTTGAACGGCGGCTGCTATTCTTCTTCTTCTGCTGTTGCTGCTGCTGCTGCTTTGGGCGCAGCTGTATGAAGTAAAAGCTGAGTAATGGAAGAATGACACCCAAGGCTAATCCTGAACGCCCTTGTAAAAGCCCTTGTAGTGGCACTATGATCCTCATTGTGTCTCGTGAAGAAGAAGAACTACTACTAGTACTAGTAGACTCCAAAGCTCTCGAGGAGGAGGAGGATTTCTGGAACCACAAAAAAGCTCCTGAATAAAATGCAACTGCAAACTACAGCATCTGCAATATCCTTCAGCTGCTGCTGCATATTCTTCGGGTCTGTTTGGAAAATTCGCAAGGCTGAATTTGATTTTTTCCTTTCCAATTTGCACAGGTGTCCGAAAGTTGGGAAAAAAAGAGAGAAAAACAACAACATCAACAACAACAACAACAACTTCAAAGCGATTGCCCAACACAACAATTGCGAGTGCCGCGCACACACTGCACTGCTACATGCACAGAAATTTTTTCTTAAAATTTTAAAAATAATTTTATAATAAAAAAATTGTAGATTCAACTAGAGATCTAGACGAATCCAGCCAGAGCTGATCCAAATTGAATCGGAAAAAAATTTCCACTCCAGCAACCGCCACACATGGCCGTGATCGCAGACGAAGAAGACGAAGTGAAGCGGACTTCGTCCCTGACAGCCAGGAGTTTTCTGGTGCATGAACCCGGTGGGAATAGGGCCCTATTGGAACGGGTTTTCCTTTTCTTTTCCTTTTCCTTTTTCTTTTTTGCTTTTCTTCTTTTTCTTTTTTCTTCTCTCTTTCTTTTGAACCCTGTCTTTATACAGACAATTGTGTGTAAGTGTGAACAATTTTAAAAAATTTATTTTTAAATTTAAATTTAAATTTTTTTGAACAAAAACTGTTATGCCCAATGAAATTGTTGAATTTGGTGGTTTAAATTGATTTATTTATTTTTGGTTGTAGTTCTCTTAAGTGAACTACTACCAATTAAATTAAATGTGTAATAGGGTTTGGTAGGTTTATGAGAATTTTTTAATTACCAATGGAAATAGTAGCAAGGGACCATTATTGGCCTGCTGCATGGCATGACTTGTGATTGGTTGCATGGAAATTCTATTCCTAAAATTAACTGCCACTATTTTTGAATCTTTTCCAAGATTTGAGATTTGTGCCCGGGGGAACAGGTCGAAAATCACGGATGGGCCTGTGTGTACCCAGGTCCTTTTCATAAGTAAAGCAGAACTGGGATTTTTTCACTTTTTAGAACTAGTGTGAGAGCCAGGCTGGCCTGTACCTTCCGCTGGTCAGAAGAACCCACTACAGTCTCTCTCGCTGGTACCTTCCTTCCACCACAGAAGATCCCACTTGCTGAAAAGAGGTTTCTTCAGGCACGTAGTAAGGGGAGCTGAAAATACAAAGAAAAAATCCAGGCAGTGCTTTACGGCCCTGGACTAATAGCCCTCCCTAACAACACCAAACCTATTGAGGGTACTTATTCTTGCTTTTCTTAATGAGTGAGGAGATTGTAGTTTTTTTCTCCTTTTTTTTTTCCCCTCAAAAGGAGTCACTTGATTTGCCCATCACCCATAATTTTTGAACATGGGGCACTCGGCCAACATAGAAAGCCTATATGGCTTCCGTGCCCAAAATAGAAAGCATGCTTTGTCATCGCACACGTCCCACCTCCCTTCACAACTTATTAGTGTAGCCTGTGCCATTGGCCCAAGTGTGAAAACATTGAGGGTCAAACTGACATTTCCTTCCAAAACAATTTTTGCAATTTATTTGAATTTTTAGTGTCAAAATCTATTAAAATTTTAATATCTTCCACATCTTAGGTCTGAAAATTGTGAAATAAAGTCCATTAAATCTGACTTGCCCAGGGCTTTCTAACCACACCAAGAACACCTCCAAATTCCAATACAACAATCTTCAATTTCAATTTTATTTAGTTTTCACTGAGAAAAAATGGTTCAATAATCAATAGCTCCAAACAATCTCGAACCAAGTCGATGCACCCCTACTCATCAATAGCTTTTCAAAGATATCAAAAGCATGCCACGAAGAAGCCTTGTGGTTTGGGAGATCACAAATGACAAAATAAAACAAAACAAACTACCTTCTTTCATAGATAGATATACCTACATGTAAGTTAAACTATGGCCAAAAAACATGGGATAAAAAATGAGGTGTTATTGGGAACATCTTAAGGAACACATTGAGAACTTAGGGAGCCTTTTGAGAACCTTGTGAGAACACCTTGCAAACAAATATTAGGAACAAACCAAAAATGTTGTAGTAAGGCTAGTAGGTGTGAAACTTTTTGTTTTTCTTCTTTTGTTTTCCCTTCCCTCAAATTTAATAGGTTTCAAGATTAGGAGTTTAGGGTTTTGTGATTTGGATCTAGGGTTTTGACATTTTGTTTCCTTCTTTTTTTCTTTTTTTTTTCCTCTCTTGCTTTTCCAAATAATAGGAAACCTAAAGGTTTAGGGTTTGTGTTTTTGGACCTAGGGTTTGGCATTTAGGAGGCAATGTTTTTCTAGTAGGTTAGGTACAGAACTTTGGGTTTTCTTTTTTCTTTTTTCCCCCAAATATTAGGTTTCAAAATTAAATTTTTAGGGTTTGTGTTATGAGGGCCTAACACAAGGCAAAGGCCTAAAGCTTAGTGCAAGATCTAAATTCTTAGAATAACCTTTTCCAAGGTCCTTATGTCTTGGTATAAGACTTGGTAGAATTTAAGGGTTGTGATTTTGTTTGACAAATGGCTTGTTATTTGAACTTTGATTTAAACATTATCTTTTTTTTCCCTTCTTTTTCAAGAATAGTTACAAACCTACTATGCACCTTCCCCACTTGACCTCTTTCATTAACTCTTGTTGATTTTAGGATATAATTTTTTCACATCAACATTACATAGATGTTTAACAAAATATTACATAGGAAATTATATTCATCCAAATTCATAATTTTATTAATTTAAAAATAAAATCAACCCATTGAAAATTTTCATATTCAAAAAGTCCTAAAAGATTTTTTAAATTTATAAAAAATCCCACAACCATTTTCTACTATGCTTGTTATTATATAATTGTTTAAGTTTTGAAATCCATGACATAGGTGATGGATAATCTTGTAGTTATGTTGTAATCATATTTAATGTTAAGTTGATGTTAAGAAAGTCAAGTTTTTTTTGTCGTATTAAAATCAAAACATGAAAGATTAACACTCAATCTAAGTGGAATATTAAATGGCACACAATGTTAAGTGGGTGAAAGAGAAGAAGAGAAACTAAACCCAACTTTTCAAGGGAACACCTTGTGAAGATCAATGCAAGCTTTCAAGAATCCACATAGGGACCAAAGTTCTAAGCGCAAACTCCTCTTAATTAAAAGTTGTTAACTCAAGTAGAAGGATCCCAACCATAACACTTAATGAATTTAAACATTAGCTAGAGATATTCTATTACAATAACGCAAATATGTATTAGAATAGAAGACCTTGGGGAGCTTTTTGGCAAATTCATAAGCTACAACAACCATTCTAATGAAAATTGGAGTAGAAAGGGAAACATCAATTTTAGGAACATAAATTACACACCGTCTTGCAATCTTAATTCAATAAGGAAAAAGGAATGAGTTACACACATAAGTCTTACAAATACTAAAAATTGGGGTCTTGAAATATCAAAATGGTAACAAAGAAACTAAGAAGTAGGGCTTGTAGGTGTTAGATCCCCATGGAAGGTAGTGGATGTAAACAACAATGCAAAAAAAATGAATTTAGTTAGAGCTATGAAGTTAGATGGAAAATGAAGTGAATTTTCCACCTTATATCACAAACTTATAATATCATGAAATTTTAGTAGAATTTGTGTGAAAATCATAAAACACAATGTTTGTGAAAAATCTATGGGCTTCAAAGTGTAAAAATGGCACGAAAATTTTATATATTACTTCTATGTAAATGATGTGTCTTTTCTACTTATGATGTCTTGATATGAAGTATGTACAATTTACATTAAAATTAAATCCATGCAATTATTGTGATATAATTTTGAATAAAACTATGTGATTTTTATGCATTAAAAATGAACATTCACGTATGTCATTCAAAATCAATGTTTCATTTGTTTGAATATTTATGATATTGAATACGTATAAATATCATTCATATTAGCCATAACACAAAATTCATGTGATTTTTGTACAAACCTATGAAAATCAATTTTCACACAAAATTTGTATGAACCTATGAAACTTGGTAAGTTTGTGATGTAGTGAAAAAAAATCTTTCTCTCCCTCATTTTATGATTTGTGGGGGAGGGGGATTGAAAGAGTGTAAAAGATGGGTAACAAAATAAGATCAACGTGTGTATTTTTTCATAATTCCTTTAAAGTGATTAATGAAATGCATTTAATGACATATAATATCAAGGGTTTAAACACCAATGGAAAGGCCCAAAAACTCTATAATTTTTTGAGTGGGTTGATGTCAAAGGTCAATTTCATTTGTATCTAGGAACATAAGTTTTGCAAAAGCAAAACAAATGTTGTGAAGTAACTCTAGGATTAAAGAAGTAGAAAAAAGGTTTTTTTTTAGATAATCAATGAGGTAAAGCAAGTACAGGAGGGACATGTATCAAGCAATGGCTCTTAATTGGGCCAATTTTGTGGTAGAATATAAGGCCATTGGATTAAATAAGGTACATATGTTTTAGATGAAAAGTTTATTTTGTATTGACATCAATAGACTTAATGTGTATGCACCCAATAATTTAGTAGAAAAAATGAATTTATGGGAATTGGTGACACAAAAATCTTATGAGGTGGCAATTGGATTTTTTTGCAGAGATTTGAATATGGTAGAACATGGGAGAGATCAATTCTCAAGTTATTGAAAAATAATCTTGGAGAAGGAAAAATTATCATGGGAAACCCTTAAGATATCCCTAGGAATTGATTAACTCAAATTTTTCATAGGATGACTAAAAGAGGATTATGATTAGATTGGAGAAAATTTACATGTTTAGTGGGTTGTTGTAAAACCATGCATGTACATTTTTCCACTAATCAATTAAAGGGGATGGTGTACTTGTGGCAAAGATGACAATTGCCCAAAGTGGCCTTCCCATTGAGAAATGAATGATCATCATTTGAAAAGTTTAAAAAATATGTCCAATTTTTTTGGCAAATAGATCTTACATGTTGCATTTTTCATGAAGATGAAAAGTCTTATCAAGTATCATAAAAAACTTTGTAATTGTAAAATGTGGAGTTTTAAGCAAAATATGGAGGCTACACAAGAACTTCAAAAAGTTGTTCAAAATTTTTTTTTGCAGCAAATGGGATGTTTGACGAACATAACTTACATAGGAACCTAGGGCTTGAAACTAAAACCTAATGTGAATACAATGCATTTACTTGGATGAATATGTTTATGGATGAATGAATTCAATTAGATGAATGTTTTTTACACATGGGTGAATGTTTTTGAATGGTCTAGATGAAATTTTGAATTTATGAAACAATTGAGTAGTGACAAGCCCAACTTCTATTTCTATTTTGTTTAAGGGAGAAACATAAAATATTCAATCCCCTTTTCTTTAGCTCGTATCAAAATTGTCTTCCATCTTCTTCATGTCAACAAGCGATTTGAGTTTCACAATAGGCATAAAAATCATGCAACACAACGAAAAGTGTAATTTGACCAACTTGCAGGTTTAATTTTGAACTATTTTATGATTTGATTTGTGAATATTTTCTAATCCCTTTGAACATTAGTAATTCATTTATCAAAGTTAGCATCCCTTATAGAATGCACAACTTTGGAATGTGTTTCCATTCCTTCTCCAAGTGTTGGATGGAGATTACTAGACTCACCTTCCCCATTTCTAAACATTTGAAAAGAGATGATTGTGTTGAAATTATCATTATTTAGAATTGCAAGGGTAAGAATAATATCATGCAAACTAAATAAAAGGCAAAAAAATCTATTTTATACTAGCCTTTGAAAAAGTCACAATGGACATGAATACAAGAATAATTAATCAAAAGGGTTATCAATTCTAAAAAGATTATTGATTTGTATCTTGAAAACTTTAAGTGAAAAGGAAAGGACACAAACATACAAAAACATTTCACACATTGTTCAAATTTCATTTGGAACCTCATACCATGATTGTAATTGATGAAATTAGAAGAAATTTACTTTAGCAAGAAGTAATTATTAACTTTACACCAAGTAAAAGAAAAAAAATTCCAAACCAAAAATCAATGCATGCAAAACTTTCTCCTACAATGAAAACACAAAGAAAAAACATTTACACAATTTTCAACATCAAAGTAACTTGAAACCACCATTCATAATCAAAATAAAACACCAAAAGAGAAATTTTATTCCTAGAACAAACTAAACTCACAAATAATTTACAAAATTTGAATGCATTATTCACAAACATTCCATTCATTAACATTTCTTTTCTATTTTATTGCTTACCATTTCGATCTTATCGTGTTCCTTTAGTTTTATTGCTCATCATTTTTTATTTATTTACATTTCCTATATTGCTTATCATTACCTTCTTTCTTATTCTTCTATTTCTCTTCATTTTGGTTATTTATTATCCTTTCTTACTACATTATGGTCTCAAAGAAATTGTGTGATCAAGGTTGCAAACAACATGCAAAATTGAAATTTTTTAAATAGTACTTGAAGGTTGGCTACTTGTTATTTACATGTTGAATGGTTAATGGGTTTTTGTGTTACTTAACATACTAGCTACAAGTTCAAAGAGGTCATTCTTACAACACTAGGTCTTTTATTTGTTATTTCTTTGGGTGTAAACACTTGGTAAAAAGAGCCATAAAGTGTGTGGACAATGTTTAAAATTATCATTTTGTATCTTTGAAAAATCACAAGGGGAGCATAACAAATTGGATTGTTAAATTTGTATTTTTTTTAAGGTTCCATCATTTGAAAAAGAGTTGTTCAAACAATTGTGGATTTTTTTTTTTCCAAACAACATTTTTTGTTATTAAATGTGCACCATTTTTTTATAAAATTGAAGAGGATCTTAATAGCGATGATTATGAAAGAATTGTTTTTTGGTGAAATTCATCTTTTAAACACATTTGAATGCATTTGCTTCAAACAACCTTTTGACCTTGAAAATTTTGAATTTTGAGAATGTGTATTTAACAAAAGTTATTCATTTTTATGTTATTCAAAGCAGGGATGCATAATATGAATGATAAAGACCAAGATATAATGAGAAAAAAATTATAATTAACAAAGCTATAAATTGGGTATGAAACATGCATAAATGAAAAAAATAGACCAACATAGGAATGACACATTTCAAATGTAATTCTTGAAAATGAATTTGACCTTGGTAGCCTTGGCTCCTTTTATTGTGTTTATTTTTGGAGTTATATTTTTCATTTCTTTTATCAAGTCTAAATTTTTATTAAAAAAGGATTCCATTATACTCAATTTTTGAGGAAAAAAAAGAAAGGAAGTCAACTATTGTTGATGATAGTTGAATAGTTCAAAGAGAAGGACAAGAAGAGGAGCAAGGAAAAGGGATTAATTTTTTTTAATTAAAAAAAAAATACCATGACCAAACTTCCTTTGAGATGTTTACTTACAAACAAAGAAACTTTGGGTTCATTGTCATTAAGAAGAAACAAAATAAAGTTGGGGAAGTTCCAACCTCCCCAAGTGATGGCACTAAAAAAAAACCAAAAAATCCAAAGGGTTTCAAAAATCTTTCAACAATGGTGTTCAAATAGAGACCAATTTTTTTTTTGAGGATCAAACTTTCCCTCGACATTTTTCTCCTATAGAACCAAAATGAAGCCAACATCCTTCTTCCTACAAATATATTGCACAAAGAAATGAAGCTAGAAGGCTCCCAACCTCCCTCAATGTTCATCTACAACAAACATCACAAAAATAAAATGAAGAAGTTGGGGCCTTTAAAGCGCCCCGACATGTTTTCTAGGATATTATTGGTGAAGATATCTTTGAAATGGTCAACTTAGATATTAAAAAAGTTAGTTTCCCAAAGGTGCAAATAGAGGTATGATTATTTTTTACTTTAAAATAGGTGAAAGAAAATTTGAAAAACTAGAACCCAATTATTTTGTTAAATGCAATTTACAAAATTTGGATAAAGCCTTATAACTAAGGTTGCAACTAGCTCACATGGAGGTAGTAGGACTGAACAACCTCTTTAATAATGAGATACATCATTAATAATGTCTTGTTGATAAAAAAACTATGGACTAGGCAAAGCGCTCTAATTAGCCCTTTAATTTCACTTAAACTTGACTTTGCAAAGGCATATGACGAGGTGGGTTGAGAGTTCATGTTTAATGTTATGGAGGAAATGTGATAGCTAGGAAATTCATGGCAATGGTGATGGTGTTGTACTTCAAAGGAACAAAAGTTGTGATTTGATTAATTAAAACCATTGTGAAAGCATTTGCATTGCAAAAAGGTGTTTGCCAAGGGTGCCCATTAGCCCCATGTACCTTTTTTCCCTACTAGGTGAAGTTTTAAATTTCATGGTAACAAAAGTTTTTAGGGCAAATGACATAAAAGGGATTTCTCCCTAGAGGTTTAAAAAAAAAACCATTTCTTAATATGGTTTTAAGCATGCTTGGAATGTTGAAAAAGAATGTATCACAAAAAATCTAATGGGTCCTTTCAATTGGACATGTCCTTAAAACTTAATGATGCATCCATATTGGAATTTTTTTTGCTTCATAGATACATACATTACAAGGTGTTATTATATGTTAACAATTTTTAATTTGAAAAAAAACTTAAGGATTCATATAAACAGATTTTGGGAAAAAATTCAAGATATTGTCAGTGAAAAAAGATACATCAAGAATGTACAAACATATTATTTTTCCCCAAATTTTATTCCATAAATAACTGACCTATGTATAAAACATTCAAGTGTGATAAGAACCAATTGGAATGTATAAGGTTTCAAAAATGGAAATTTTAGGAATTTTTAACCATTTAGACAGAACATGGCACACATTGGAAATTTTTTATTATTCCTACTTTCATAAGTGAAAAAAATAGATACTTTAAGCACTTATATAAAATTTGGGGAATTTATTTCATTTGATTTTTTTAAAAAAATGGACAATCTATGATAGGTCCTAGGTTTTGTGAAGCAAAATGTAAGTTTTGGAAATCATAAGAATTTTTTTTGTGTTTCAAATAGGATACCTAATCATGTTTTGACTTGCATACAAGTGACTACAATTTTGGTCGAAGGTTCATAACGATAGCAATCATTGGAAAACTATCAATTTATTGGAAGAATTTATGTTTATAAGCAAGCTAGAAATTAATTGGGAAAAATCAATGACCTATTGAATAGCAAAAGAGAGAAAGAAAGGCTTGGTTAGACTAATGCCTTTAGGTGGAAATGGGCCAAGGAAAAGGAAACATCTAAATTCCTCAAGGTCCCATTTGGGTTCAACTTATAATTCAAAGTCGTGAATGAATTTTTAGATGAAAAAATTCACAAAAAGCTCCAATTTTAGAGTTCTTTTCAATTGCTTGACTAGAAGGGTTGTTATAGTTAATTTTAGATGTAACATCTACTTTGTTTATTTTTTCATAAGTGTGTGTGGTGGTTCTATAAGGTAACAATCAGTTGCAAATTTTTATTATGCAACTATTAATGGGTTGAAGGGAAACATCATGCTAGAATTAAAGTTAATTGGGAAAAATTTTGTGCATTCAAAAATGTGGGAGGCCTAGGATTAACACACCTAGAAATAACTCTTTCATCATTGTTGTGCAAATTGATAATGGTAACTTTGGTATTGAGAAAATTAAATTTCAAGCATTTACTAAGATTCAAGCTTGAGAGGTGTAAGCCTATGAGACATAAACTTGGGCTCTAGACCCAAGTTGGGCATTGGTCAAAAGGGCATGTTATATTGCCCTTCAGTTCAAAGATTTGAGGTCTAAATATGAAGGCATGGAAGCACATGATAAACCACTTTCAATTTAGCCCTTGCATTTAACACATTGCATTAATAAGGTAAAACTTCGGTGGAATGTATCCTTTAGGGGTGGGGCATTTGTATTTCAATTTTAGTAGACCCAATAGCTTCACAAATTTGGCTTCAAGAGAATTGACGATCTATGGGACATCAAATGAAAAAAAATTCTTTGTGGTAAAGAACATGTACATGTTTGAAGAACAAGAGGAATGCATTTGGAGCCACATGATTGACAACACTATAAGGAATTGGATAAAAAATCTCGTAGCCCATAAAAGAGGTCAACAAGGGAAAGTGGTTGGGCCTTTACATTACAATGGATGGACACCTAGATGTAGTTTTTTACACAACTAGTGAATTCAAACCAAATGTGAGAGGATTTTTCAAGGTCACATGTTTCTTCTAGAGAAGCTTCAAGTTTACAATGTAGGGAGACAATCTAAATTAGTGTAGCCCACCTACACAATGAAAGAATTCACATGTACATTTGAATGAATAGAGGTGTGTACCAAACAAGGCTCAAAAAGGACGATCTTTAGGATGTTTTATGGAGCAATGGACCTTAGGTGTTGGAGGTGGAAAGGGTAAATATAATAGGTGGGATACAATATTAAATTGGGGATAAGATTATTCAAGTTGACATAAGTTCTTAGAATGAATGTAATTGAATTATGGAGTCCATTGTTAATCTCACAAAATTTCCAATTGAAATGGAAAGATTTGTGGTTGAAGTGGTGAGGTAAGAAAGACGCTAGGTTTATATGGTCATTTTGGCACCAAACACTTGTAATTAATACGTGGAGAGCAAAAGTGAACCAAACCATCATAATAAATTGCCCCTCCTACAAATTTAATGATTATAGAGATGACTATACATAAGTTTTGGTAATTCTCTAGAGTGAAGAAAGCATGGGAGCTTGCCTTCACCTTCCTTTCCAAACTTAAGCTCCCACCAATTGAAAGGCAATCGAAAGGCTCTAGGATTTGAACAATGTCTTTTTAATAAAAAAAAGGCCTCATTGCTTGAAGAGGTTAAGATTAATATGGTTCTCATTATGAAGCATAGCTCTTTAATCTATATGGATCAAGAAAAAGGACTTGATCTTTAACCAAGTCAAATGAGCACAATGCTAAATTTGGCATTGTCATGTAAGAAAGCTTACTTGACTATGGTAGCATGGGATGATGGCACACTTTGAACCACATTAAGAAACAAGCAAAAGAAAGGGGTAGCCTTCTGTTATATAAGATTTGGACTCCTCATTAAACTACTATGCCAAGTATAGTTGTAAGATTTGATGGTGTTATCAACACAAGAAGTTGTTATACACCCCCTTGGAACTTCCCAAGCTTTTCATTTTTATGCCTTGCATGGTTCATGTTCTATGAACACTTCCCCCCCCTTTTTTTTTTGCAACACCTCTCAAAAAGTTCAATTTGGAAGGGGGGGGTGCGGGGGTGGTGTTTTGGGTCTTGCATTATCAACCACCAAGGTTCGTTTTTGCAATGGATTTGTTCATTTGTGTGCAATTGTTTTTTTTTAAAAATTAACAAAAAAAACTAGTTAGTTAAAGGTAGGTTTGGGAACAATCCCTAAAAGGATTGATGAGGCTTGGTGATGGGCAGCCTATTTTAAAAAATAAAAAATAAAATAAAAAATAAAATATAAAATAAAATAAAATAAAAATAGTAGTGTCATTTGGTTTGGAACTCCTAAGGATTCGGGTGCCAATGGCCGAATGCCACGTAATCGACATAGAATTCCTGGTCATTAGGATAAGTCAACACATTGTCCGGGTCATTGGGGGGCGTTGACTATACGGACCCTTCAGTTCACCGGGCCAAAGACAGGGTGGTGGTAGGGTGGCAAGGTCGTGGGTGGTAGTAGGGTGGCAAATGTAGCGGGTGGTAAAGCGGCGTTGTCGCTGGAGCTTGAAGAAAGTTGAAGACCAACAACGCACTTGTGTTGCACCTAGCTCCGTTTCTCTCTCTTCTAACTGCCACGCGGGGGCTACAAACTCAGGAGCTCGCAGTCTCGCTCTTCTTGCCTCTCTGTTTGCATAATTAAAAGAAATTTGGGAAGTGAATATGCATGTATAGTATAAATACTGAATTCATATGTTTGGGGACTAGAGGAAGTGAATCGGTGTGTCCAAACTTTGAAAGATTTGAGAAATATACAATAGTGATAAAATCAACGTGTTTTAAATCCTGACACAGCCAGCGAGCGAGCGAGTGGGCAGCAATAATCTCACAAAGATCTGTAGACTCCATGTTACTCTGCAAAGCAAGAAACTTTGGGCATTTCCGCTTGTTTGATTCGGATGCATGCATTCATGATGCTCCTGCATTTTGGTGCAACTGGAAACTTTTTCCATTCTCGGGCAATGGTCTTTCTTCAAAATGAACCAATCTAAAACCTGCACTGTACCACCCGATTTATACCAAATTGCTCAGGTTATATATTAAGCTTTTTGCACGCAAGTGAATATTTATCTGCCCCATCCTCCAAAGGTTAATCATATCCTCAATTTCCAACTTCACAGCTATATCCTGCACACCAAGATCTTCCCTCAATTTCCAACTTCACAGCTATATCCTGCACACCAAGATCTTCCCTCAATTTCCAACTGCACAGCTATATCCTGGACACCAAGATCTTCCCATTACAAAATTTTGGCTTACTTGTATGATGTCTGCCTGATTGGCACGTGTGAGATTATGGACGATGCTGCTTTTGGGCCTTGAGGCAGATTAATTCTTGTTGCGCCATGGGCCCTATTTTAGCAAGTGCTTTCTTTGTAAAAGCTGTTATTCGCCTGTGTGCTCGGAAAAAGAGAGCTGAGCCAATGAGAGGCCATGTTGTCACCACCACCACATAAGCCAGAAGCCAAATCATTCATTGGTTTTGAGCTGCCACTCCAGTAAGTCCCTTTATAAGACAATCATTGGACTCCAGTCAGCGCCTCCCACTCCCTCTTTGCCTAGAAGATCCCTTCTGACTTGTTGTGTTCAACAGATTGTTTGTGTCACCTGGCCTCATAAATCCATCCATGGCTCTTGACTCCTCGGGTTTCTTGATTGTGAACTTTTTCCTTGACTCTGCCAAAGTTGTCACTGCTCTCCTGTAGTTCATAAATGAGGACCTTACCACTGTTGTTACAGGCATGTGAATTGCATGCATTTGCAATCCTGAAATTGCTGATTCTTTCAGATGGTTTGCAACAACTACTTCTAGTGTATCTTCCCACTTGATGCTCATATTGGATCTATTTACTTTACTGACATCAGGATCAATGGAATGCTCTGTGACCACTGGGGATAAACGCAGCTGCAAAAGTGTAAAAGCAATAGTATGTCAGCAGTGATGAAGATATACACTAGACTTCCAAACAAATGCAAACCCATGAACCTCAAGCCCTTTCTGTGACCAAGTGCAGCATCACAACTGCACAGCTTTTGTTCCAGAAAAAATATTTGCACCAGTTTCCAATGCAAATGAGGATTGGGCCATGCCTTCAGTGACTGTGCAAACCTGTCCTAGGAGCTGTGACAAGGCTGATTACAGGGCAAGAACCTCCAAGTGGTCCTTAAAACAGAGAGTGATCTGGCCACCAGACGCTGCTTCCATTTTCGTCTCTCCAGATGTAGTGATTGGCCCTCCTTGCCCTATTCTTTCTCTTGAGGTTGTTGCTTCCCTCTCCAATGCAACCTCCTTAGAGTTCTCCCTCCCATTTGATAAACCTGCAAATCCACTCTGTACTTGCTTAATTGACCACTGGGAGGACTTGAAGACACAAACACAGTCATATTTAAAACTGTGATTATTGGTGAAAATGGGTCCATTTGAGCTTGTAACAGCAGGGTCCACTGACCTGTATTTGCAAGACTTGTTGGCTGTAAATCCTCAACTGCCACTTCACAACTCTCTGACATTCTCAAGTATGGTCCTTTGTCAAGATCAGATCCTTGGGCAATGTTTAAGTTGGACAATGAAACCTGTTCATCACCCGCACATCTTTTATAGCTTTCAGGAATGCAATTGGCTGTATACTCAAAATTTCAGACGAGTCCTTCATAACTCACACTCCTGTAAACCAAATGTATTGTATGACAGTCTTGAATATATGCAATCTGGCATGAGGAATTGGATAATTCCTGCATGATATTATCAATACTATACAATGGTGCTGAGTTGGCTTGGAACAGCAATCAGCAAAAAGACTCTTACCTCATATTGTTTGTGCATGAGAGGGCTTGGGAGCATAACTGCCATGTACTCTGTCAAGGCACAAGCCTGCACCAAGCGTTTTTTGGTGTCAAGATCTTGTGAACATGAATACAGGAATTCATAGCTGTTTTAACACCTTAGGTTCCAGATGATTTGACAAATTTTTCAGAAAAGAGAATTTAGGTTCCAGTGATTGGACCAAATTTTCAGATAAGAGAATTTGGATCACCAGATACTGTGAGCTGTTATGCCTTCAAAATACCCAAGGTGGCCTCCATGCTTTGTAACTGCCAGCACCACATTTGGGTTTGAACTGTACACATCAAACGTTTACAAAACAGGAAAGGTTAGATCACTTTCTTGCTATCCCTACAGTTAGGAAGGCCAGGACTGCCAATGATCTTGCACAATCATTTAGGACAAGATTATCTGATATCCTTGATGGTGCACTAGCAAGGTTGATGGCTTACATGATTTCATCATAGGGTATGGCTTCTTTTGTACACACTGGGTCATCGAAAGAATTGAAGCAGAGTAGAGGAACTGCCATGTTTGCCAAATAGTTGGCACTGCTACAGTGCCAATAATATGTGTCCACAGTCTGCTTTCCATATCATACAAAACAAACTTCAACACTTACCCACCAAAACTTTGTGCTGTACAGAGTACTGAAGATTCTTGCAGCTAACTCAATTGCTACAGAATGAATGTATCTGGAGGCATACTGAAATAAGGAAATAATGTGCTCACGGTGGTAGGTCACATTTCAAACTCACGAAGCTTCCTAGACCACTATGGGAATGTTCTGAAGGCAGCAATTTTTGAATCTGTACCTCATACTTCCCAGTGTGCCGAGTACAATGGTGATCAAAATCACAAACAGTTTTACTCTGTCACATGACACCAAAGAAAGGACAATTTAAGAACCCACAATATGTTAAGCCATGTTTGCATTGAACAGTGAACAGTACTCTTCACTAACCTTGCTTAGGAGGTCCCAATCTGCAATGCGTGCAACAACACTCTGGTGCCTTCACCCATATCCAAGCACCACAAGATCAGTGAAGTGAACTGCTATGAAAATCATTAAATAAGTGATGATGGAAACAAAGAGGTACCAAGTTTCCATCTAACAGATCAATTACCCAGTCATTTCAGCCAGTTACAGTCAGATTCACAGTTTCCAACACACCTCAAACAGATTTCTGTACTAATAGGCCTAGAATGTGTACATGTTAGCATACTGACATAGTCCAGTTGCCAGAATCATCTTGTAGATTTTCTGTATGGTGTTTCTTGACATGAATCTATCACACACGTGCCGCCACCAGCAGAATGCACATGAGAAAGATAATTTCTGGAAGTGAATTGGAAGACCTGACACACAAATCAGATTACAACAGGCATCCAATCAGATGCATTTCCTACTGGATGACTAGAAAGCTGGACATACCACAAAGCTGCTGCAGCACCAATAGGTGTAGCTGTATCTTCCTCTCCCAGATACTTCACCTGCACAATGCTACCAAAAATATCTGAGAATTTATTGGTGATATAATTTCTAGTTGCCTAATTTGGTGTTAAGGAAACAAGAATCACAGACATTCATGAGAACATGATTGGAGTAGAATGAAGCAAGGGACAAAACGAAGTGCTCAACAAGTACCAGTATGTTGGCACCAATGCTGGTGCCAATTGCAAACAGAGGTGCCTGTGGATACTTGTCATGCATGTGACGAATTATGCTCTGCACATCCTCTGTCCAACCAGCATTGTAGAACTGGTAAGACTGGACCAGACATAGAAGAAAGCAATTGCAGTCATTGATCCAATGACCAAACAGGCCCTAACCATGCAAACTCCCTACAACAATAGATAATAAAAGAAATGGCAGGTCATAACAGATGCTTTGGTTTCACCCTCTCTCAATCAAATTTTACAGCTGGCTGGACGAGGGAATGTATTCCTCTCCTTGTGTCCATGGAGGTGGGTGGTGGGAAGCTTATATCACTGATTCACCAGCTGCAAAGATGAGCATGCTGCAAAGCTAATCACTCTACATTGATAGATCTCAAAACTTACAGTTATGGAGACTCCTCCAAGTCCACGATGATTGGCTACCAATGTCCTCCATCCCTTTCTGACCGAGGAACATGCGATGTGCTTCACACACTGTTCCCACCAAAGTCATGTGCATACTATAAATATCAATGACATTGCAGAGAAAAATCCACAAAAACAGTTGGAAGGTACCCAAGCCAAAACAAATGAGCGTGGTCATAATAAGTTGCTCTCATGCAAAGTGCCAGACCATTACCTCAATCATGAATGGCAGTGAGTAGCTTGACAATAAGCCCGACTGACTTCAACAGCTCAAAACAGTGTGTGAAGTATGTATATAATAAACTGATCAAAGGTTAGGCCAAACAATATAGTCACATCTGAGTTTCTGTCACATTTAGGAAGAAATGAAGACTCAACTTCATGATGTTGGCTGGCACTCAAGAGGCATTGTCTACCAAAAAAATCAATAGCATCCTCGTCCACACTGCTGATAAGCTTGTTAGCGTAAGCTTCGTTCATTTAGCTTTGCCCCCTATAAACCTCACATCTAAGCCTAGAGCATAGACAGGCCTATGTAGAGGTTAGTGGTGGGGGACTGGAGTCTGGACTGCACCCTGAACATCTCTTCTGAGCACAAAGTGATGACTATTTGGATGCAGTACATCTCCTTAACCACTTTGATGCAGACAATTCAGTTCTGGCAAAACAAAAAACAAACCAGAATGAGTGTGGTCATAAACTTGTGAGCATCTCTCACAATTTATATCAAACCATCACCTTCATCTTGAATGGCAGTGACTAGCTTCCATTACTCCCCATGCTGACTTCATCAACTCCGAATAGTGGGCATAAGCCATGAACACAGTTTACACAAATTTTCAGAAAAATTATGCAAAAAAATAGGACTCCAAAGAATTAATCCCCTCAGCTCACTGCATGATTGGAGCACAGTACATACTCATAAGGTCATCCAAACTGTGGCAGTGTAAGGTCTTGTGTCCCAGAGAGACTTACCGCATCACCTGAATCACTTGTTAAGCCAGGGATGATGATGACCAATGGAGTGTGATCTGAAACTGAGCTGTGTGGAGTGCATGTAATCCCCGCTTCATTGTCGGCTGCAACCAGTATTTCTCCACATCACAATTTAAGTAGCTTATGTCTCAGTGATCCATATGCATCATCTTCAAAATGACTGCAAATATAAAAATCATTAGCCAGCTTTTGGTGATTTTACAAGCAAACTTACCTTTAGAGGAAATAAGCCAGTCCAGAGCTATAGTTCCACCGTCTGGAGTGAATTAGAGCTGCCTGTTTATCCACTCCACTCCACACCACAGCCATGTACCCTCTTTGGATCAACCAGGTAAATATTGAAGCAAGAGCAGTTACACCAGACAGACCATTTTGGCAATATTTACACAGAAATCTCTGACTGCATTCAACATGGACACAACTACATGAAAGAGGTTCAAAATTTTCTGCCAGGTTGCAAACACCAAGATCCATAATATCCTGCAGCAGATGGTGTACAATCTGCTCTCATACCGGTCATATTTGACAGGAGGTGATCGACCATTGAAATGGAGAAAGCAAGTCTGTAGATGTGAACTACTTAGCCATGGCGTCGCACAATATCTGATCCATTGCACCAGACACATTCATCAATTAGGTGTACATAAACCAGAACTACAAAGAGAAATTGCAGGCATCTCCACGTTCAAGAATTTCTGTCACTCTAATCTTGGTCAGCTGGCTACCAAACTGTGAACCGGAGGATAGGCATTTCCGATAGAAGTCTTTGATCCCAGCCTTTTCGATAACAATTAGAGAAAGATCTAGTCACTGGAATAACAATTCTCAGTTGTGGAGTGCAGTGTGCACACCTCTCTTTCAGGATCCTGCACTGCCGTAAGATTTGATCTGGGAGCTTTGACTCGGGATTATGGAACAGGCGGTTTGCATCACCTCTGAGCCCGGTCAGCAAGTTTGCCATCAAGTGAAAATCCAGAACATGATAGAGCCAGGATAAGGTCAACAAGGACATCAGTGAAAAGTACTCCCATGCAGGTACTACCGAAACTGCCGTCTCCATTAGCTTGAAGACTCCTGGCAGACTCCTGCAACCGGGCACCACAATATTCCCTTCCCAGGATGATCCCATCGATCTACTGTTGTAAAGACAGATCGCCGCCGGCGGTTGTAAATCCAAAAGAAAAATTTGGACGATAACGCAATGGTGGGTCCGCAACTGGAAATGGACTACAAAATTCTGACAATACAAGGTCTGATTCAGGCTCTGTGTAAAGCATTGGCCTCATGTCACAACGGGGATCTAGAATAGCAGCGTATGCGTCGAGGACTCAAGACGCTGAATATCAGTCCAAACTTCCTGCATTGAGAACGTGCCGTCAATATTACACGGGAAAATCGGTCCAGAAAGTTCAACGGGAGCTTCGATCTCGAGTTGCTTCTTGGATTCAAATGGAGCAGCGTAAACTGCAATCAGACAAGGGCCAAAGTAGCAAAAGGCGAGGTCAATATTTCACACAAAATGTACCAGGAAACAAAAGCAAACAACAATTTGGAAATTTGACTGTATGTCCTCCTCCTGCATTTCCAACATCCGGGCGCTACTAGACATCATCATCCAGGATCAGAACAGGGAATCGATCAATCCTCTCACATCAACGTTATTTAGTTAGAACAAAATCGTCAAGCTAGCATCATTGATCTGCCTACGGTTCTTGCAACTAATACACTTCAAATAAAAGAAGGAAAGTCGAATCAAACAAATTTAATATGGAATACAGAAAATAATAAATAAAGCTCTACAGGAAATTCATTTAAGAGGCTGGTAATATAGAGAGAATTTTTATCTTAGTTTTCTCCCATGTACTTTCAGTGCGGTATGAAAAACAGTCTGATGTGAGTGAGCAACGAACTGAAGAATAGGGAAAAATAATAATTATTAATATGGGCTTAGTTAGGGAGGCGAAAATGTAGATAATGAAGTAAAGCCAAAGATGTTCAGAAAACGAGTGAGAAGGAGAGAAAAATACTTACCAGACGACGAGAAGCAACGGCTACGAGAAGCGCTGAGAGCAGGAGAGCAAAGAGGTGGCGCGCGACTGCGCTGCGATGTCGTGAGAAGGACGAGACGGGTGCGGGCGGGCGGGTAGGTCTTCACATGGCAACCCGACCCGTGATCTGGTGCAAACCCGGGCATGTTAAATTAGGGTACCCAAAAGGTACCTCCTCCTAACCAGGGTTAACTACTGCACCGTTTTAGATGCTACTATTTTTTTAAAAAATTTAACAGGTTCATTTTTGTGGCTCATCATGGTAGTCCGTTAATTTTTGTTTTTTTTCAATATTTCCATAAAAGTGGCCATCCTCCAAAACAAAGATATAGCCAAAAATGGCTATCATAGATAACATTATCGCCCATTTCAATCAAATTTTTCGGCCCGGTGCTCTTTGAGTGAGTCAGATGGAACTTGCATTTATGTGTAGAGTAAAGCCCAAGGGGGGAGGCTTTTTTATATGAGAACAAGGGCCTTGCAAGCAAGGCCGAGCATGAGCTTTACAAAGCGTCATGGTTTTTTTTTT
>Ga0116231_10004842_pt1 | contig 26980 bp, 21 predicted proteins | sample S1TSphgellanicum_2_FD_89695 | JGI IMG/M metagenome (GOLD analysis project Ga0116231, IMG submission 89695) | Host-associated microbial communities from peat moss isolated from Minnesota, USA - S1T2_Fd - Sphagnum magellanicum MG | ecosystem: Host-associated > Plants > Peat moss > Unclassified... | reverse complement strand
TTTAAAAAATTAAAAAAAAAACAAACTTTGAAAAAAAAAAATGAACATGCTAATGAAGATTATGCCCAACAATAAAAAAAAAAAAGAAAAAAAAAAAGAAAAGAAAAAGTAGCTTGTGGATAAATTAAAAAAGATAGGGTAAGTTGAATTATTAAAAAAGAATTGTCAAAAAACACTCTCCTACCTTATTACACAAATGTCAGTTTTTTAACCACAATAACTAACTAGGGTGAAAAAAATAAAAATAAAAATAAAATAGAAATAAAAATCACTAACAAAATGTCTAAAATGAATAAATAGTTGGAGAAGAAAAAACAAAACCCTAAAAAAGGATGGGTTCAATCTACCCAAAGAGCCAAAAATCAAAATTTTTTTTGGGGATACCTTGAGTGCCAAATCTGACTTATGGGGTAAACTTTATTTTCAAATCTCAATGCTCAATCCCATTAGACACCTACCCTCACTTAGTGGTTTTTTTTGTGGCGATATTTTCCCATTTTGTGAAAAAAAAAATTTTAAAATATTTTTCTATTCCAAATTCCCTGTTTTTAGGAAAATCACCATTAAAAAATTATAAAAAATTTGGCCACAATTGGCTACAATGTGCTTAAGAAAGGGTGCTTAAGATTTTCTACTTTCATATTTTAAATATCGCCAAATTTGGCTAAATTATGCTTATGGATGATTGCCCCACTTGAGAGCACCTTCACAAAACTGCAAAAAACAACATTGTTTTCCTACTTATTAGGAAATTTTAATTTAAAGAAAAAAAGAAAAAAGAAAAAAATATATATATATTGAAAAAAAAAACTCCAGGAACTATGGAATATGCGGTTCTTTCTTGTGACCACACAAAAATTGGGCCTAAAAATAACAAAAATGAAAAGCTCGTGTAAACTTAACTCACTGGTTGTGGCTTCCGGACTCCAATCCCCAGGTCCAAGGATCGATACCGGATCCACTCGCCCCAGGATTCCCTTCGCTACTACAAAGAGAAAGAAGAGAGAGGGAGGCGTGCGTGTTTGGCGCTGGTGGTTCTCTTTGCCGTCTGTTTGCTGTTTCAGTGTTTTTCTGCGGCGTTGTTGCTGCCTGTGTTTGCGAGCTTCAAGCTCGCCCGCCCAGATTTTCCCACAACGACAACAAGTGCGTGGCCCGACCCTTCTTCCCACAAGTAAGATTTTCATAAAATCTGCATCTCTTTTGGGGCTTTGGATTGTTTTGTTTCCTGTTTTTGTTTTTGTTTTTGGTATCTTCTTTGAAAATCATCTGCGATGATAACCCATTTGGGTTTTTGTGTGTGTGTGTGTGTTTGTTTGGTTTCTATTTTATTTTCCTCTTTGAGATTTCGATTGCACGCTTCGGAATTATGTATGCTGTAGAAGGAAGAAGTGCTGGTGGATTGAAGAGAGTGAGAGAGAGAGAGAGGGCGGGGGGACATCTCAACGTCAACCACAAAGGGAAACATCATCATCTCAAGGGTTTTTGTTTGCTGCTTTGTTAAATGATGTCCGTCATTTTCCCGTTTCCAATGACAAGAGGGAGTTCCAATAGTGGGAGAATTTAAGGCTTAGAATGTGAGTGGTGGACCATCTGCTGAAAGATTTTTTATTTTTTATTTTTTATTTATTTTTGCTTTCAAGCTTCTACAACGATTTTGCTTGAAGCATTTCGAGATCTAAGCTGCAGTATGTCGAATTCCTTTGAAGTTGCAGAGAATCTGTTTTATACTTTTACTGACATGCACTATACAATAATCAAATTCTCAGAACCTTGAGATATGAAAGTTTGTGCCCATTTGGAAGGGCATTTGTTTCCTTCTCAAGACCATTGCATAATCCCTAAATCGACAGGGCACCTTCAAATCAGAAATTCTGAGATGGAATCCAAATGGCAATGTGAATGCAGGAGCCTTTTACATGTATATAAGAATTGGTATAAGGTAACCTTCTCACATGCATGTAGATTATTCAAGCAGTAGTCACTCAAACTGAAGAAACAGAAGCAGCCACACAGAGTGTAATTTGTTGGACATGACCATGAGAATTGGATCTTGGTGTAGGGTTTTGGATTGTCCCAAAATTCCTGAGAACAGTATTCCTGAGCTAGCCTCAAGCTTATAGCTTTGTTTGTGCTCCTCTTGCAGGTGCATGACTCTGCTGTTCCTGTTGAAGGATTTTTTGAATGTGACTGTCAACCATGGGTACGTGCTTCAGCAGGAGATTGTTTAGCCAGGAGAGTTCCCGGTGATGTTTAGTGCCAAGGTCATTTCTAACTTCATTTGTAATGATGGCACTTCTGATAGTTGGAAACAGAAATGACTCTGGTTCTTCTTCTTGGCATTTCATTGCTTCTCTGAATATTGTTTCCAGCCTCCTACATATGCATGCAAGGCTGATCTTCAAATGAACTGCTCAACTTGCAGGAGTTTACACCTTGCTGGCTGTAGCTTCCACAGCCTCCGTGCACCAAATTCAGCGGTCCTCGTTTTCAACTTTCACACTTGGGCCTTGTTTGTGTCTGCCATCATCTCCTGTGTCAACATTCTCAAAATTACCTTCTGTGTGGAGATATGAACAGGGTGTGTGGCTGGTGCAGCCAAGCTTGCATGCTTGGAGGGCACACCTCGGATGTTGGCCAAATAGGAGTGTTATAAGAGAAGGGCTTTCCAAAGTGACCAGGGTAGTGCATCGTGCTGCTAGCATGAGAGAGGAAATTGTGGTTGGCAACATGCCAAGACATACTGGAGCAGAGGGAAAAACAAATGGTATGCCTCATACCAACACCAGTGATTGCAGTTAGTCCTGAGGAGGGATTTTTTTCACTTCTTGAAAAGTTATGAAAGATGTTTACTTGATTAATTTTGGCTTCTATATTGAACAGGAGCAATTGTCACAGAGAAGGAACAACCCATGCAAGCTGGGCAATCAGAGTGGGAACACCTTGAATCCCATGTGGTTTCTCCTCCATCCATTGTTGGGGAAGGACCAATAGAACATGAACTTCCCATATGGCCAGGCCACATGTGGGAGAGCCCTGTTGACATGCGGAAGCAGATATTTTGCAACCGATCATTGAACATGAAGAGTATTGTGGCAGTTGGGTTTGACATGGACTACACACTTGCACAATATAAGCCCGACACTTTTGAAAGCATGGCTTATGCAGGCACCACAAAAAAACTAGTTAATAACTTAGGGTATCCAAAAGATGTGGGTTCTTCTTATCCATAACTAGATCTAGCGATTCTCTTCCTGCATATTTCTGTTACTATAAGCTGTCTCACTGTATCTTCTGTGATGCATGATTTTACTTTGTGGTTGGGGTTTTTCTCTTTGTTTTGTCTCTTGGTCCCACTTAGCTTGATTGCATTTAAGGATGTCTTTGTCAATTCTCATAAGTCCAGTCTACAATGGAGTGGAAGTAGAGACTACTGTTTCTTGGTAGAATGCTGACACATAGGATCATGGACCCCATACTTGTCAGAACTTTGTTATGTAAGTCTTACTAATAGTTTTCTATTGTGCAGCTGCTGGAGTGGAAGTTTGATTGGAAGTATATGGTCAGAGGTCTTGTTCTTGACAAGAAGAGGGGCAATATTCTGAAGGTGAGCTTGCACTACCACAAGATTGGTAGTGGTGGATTAATTTTTTTTTGCAGTGAGGCAAGAAGGATGCTTTATGACATGGAACTAGAGATTTTATGGAAGTATGCTTCTAGCCTTATCAATTACTGGTCTATGCAAATGGGTGGTCAATTGCAGATGGACCGCCACAAGTACGTCAAAGTGGCATACCATGGATTCCAGAGAGTGTCAAGAGAGGAACGCCAAGCCACTTATGGCTTCACACTATCACGTGACTCTTATGATGAACCTGATTATGCTCTGATTGACACTCTTTTCTCACTAGCAGAGGCCTATCTCTTCATGCAGCTTGTTGACTTCCGGGATCAGTTTCCTGAAAAAATACCTTCTGGCACTGAGTATGATCCCTCTCTGAGATACCTTTTGGGATGGACACTGCACCTCCTTCAGTTCAAGATTGCCATGGTTCTAAGTTGTAGATGTTTTTCACCCTTTCATTGTTTCTAGATATTCAAATTTCCATTGTTGTTTTCATTCAAGCATATTAACTATTCAGGGTATTCAGAAGTGACAATGCAAGCCAAAGTGGGTTTCAGATTATCCATCTGTGTTTGCTTGATTGACTTAGGTTGGGTTTGTAAATGTCTTTCTAGCAGATTTTAGAGGTCTAACTATTTTGCAATGTTAAAAATTCCATGAACAGAGTGAAATGTGCCAATAGCAGTGTAAGCTCACCAAAGTAATTTCTCTATACTGACTCCTGAAAACTTGGTCCTGTATGTGTCTATTTGCCTCCTGTGACATCTGTGTCTTTTCTGCTTTTCCTGTTTCCTTTATTTTAACGGGTGTATGGAGGGCAGAGCAGAGTGGGATAGAATTTTCATTCTTCTAGATTTGAAATATGGTAGGACTGGATATAATGCAGTGCTCTAACCCTCTAATGTGCATGTGTCATATAGTATTCGATCCTTGGTAATGTAGATGTTTCATGCAAGATCTGGTTGATGGCTGATATCTATTTCCTTGTCATTGGCAGCTATGCACAAATGTATAAGGATGTGAGGGCAGCTGTGGACCTATGTCATCGGGATGGTACTCTGAAGCAAGCTGTTGCTGATGAACCAAGCAAGTATGGCCTGGTGCCTTTTAAGTTCATCTTATGTGGAAGCTGTTTAATTTTTGTACTATCTCATTGGTTGGCCTTTCCACTTGCAAGTAACTGAATTGATATGTGAGACTCTTTGTTACCTTGTTGGCTTGTGCAGATACATAAATGATGATAAACAAATTGTTCCCATGCTGAAGATGCTTAGGCAATCTGGACGATTGACTTTTCTAGTTACCAACAGGTGATTCTCTCCCATCATGTTCTTATGGATGGATTGTTTGCAATTCAGGTCAACAAACCTTTTCACTATTTTTGGGCTCAGCAAATTCTCATCAGTTGTGAGGGGCACTCCTTCCTTGCGCAAACAAGAGAATGTGTAGGAACTGCAATAGGCAGCTCACTTGCTAGATGCAGTGGTCGGACTAACAGAGATATCCAGATAGACTGCACTTCTGTTGTTTAATGTGGTTGTAAGCCCAATTGTACATGCAATGTCTTGAGCCCAGCAGGATATGACTAACCCTCCTGTAGCAGTAGGATTAACAGGCATACAGACAAATCATGGATAGATTGTGAGAGAAAGTCTCAGGAGATACTAAGGTGTGTGAATTTTATTTGCAGCCTGTGGGACTACACACATGTGGTTATGAACTTTTTGTGTGGCAAGAGTGGCACTGATGGTGGAACCCCTCGTGATGATGAATGGCTTTCATATTTTGACGTTGTTGTTACTGGGAGGTCTGTCACTTCCTCTGGCCTGTTTTGCCTGAACACCATTCATCTACCTTTATGCAGAATGGGTCTCACATATCTTGGTGTGGCAGTGCAAAGCCAACATTTTTCCAGGATGGCAATCGATCCCCCTTATTTGAAGTGGACATCAGCACTGGGATGCTACAAAACACTGATCGAGGCACACCGGTAGCACAGGTAATCTTCTTGCAGCATATGCCAAGATGGGTCCATTGTCTCTGACCCCTCCTCCATCAGCAATCACTAATCATGTACTTTTGTCTAACAGATAGGAGGAATTGGTCTCAACACACCCATTCTCCCTCAAAGAGCAGTAAAACAGGCCTGTCGAGTGTTTCAGGCAAGCTCTACTGAAACTTGCCTAAGTTTTGTTCATGGTTGTATGGTGCTCTTTGGTCTCCAAGCTATTCAAATTATTGGAAATGATTTTGCAAGAGCTTGCTGTTTTTCCCACTGGATTGCCACCGGTGATGCTTCTACCTAGACTTTTGAGCTGGAGGTCTCATTGGAATGACATGCAGGGAGGGAGTGTGGCTCATTTACACAGACTGTTGTCCATTGCAGCAGGGGCACAGGTACTGAAGAGTTTGTGCTTATACAATGTCCTATACTAGCATTGAATCAATCAGTATTGTTGCACATCAAGTGCCTATCATGACTCTCCAGTTGCATGTAGGAATATAGCTTGTTGGTGTAGAATTGAATGTTTGATCATTTTGTCTTTGTCTAATGTGGAGGGTCTTGTCTTACAGGTCTTGTATGTAGGAGACCACATATATGGAGATATACTACGAAGCAAGAAGGAACTTGGTATGTCATAAGTTCGGTGGTGAGGACTGGAATTTGAGAACAGCTGAAAAGACTTTGACATGTTGTCGAAGAGACTAGCAAACTTGTGGGGAAGGGTGGAGTTAGTTGGTTTATGGTGCTGAGACTTCATAAGATTTTGAACTCAAATATCTCCTTTTTCAATCCAAGCTTTGTCTTTATCTTCAAATGATGAATATCTCAGCCTATTAGTCGATAAAATGCATTTTTGTTGGAGATTTGAGCCCTTTCCCTATTTTAGTTTGCAGATTGTTAGGCTCCATCAGTTCCAGTGCATCATGGAGTATATCTCCTGTTAATCTGGGCAAGAGCTTGAGGTTATCAGAGATGTCTGGGTTTTCTGACTTCCAGCAAAAAAATACAGGGTGGAGAACAATGCTGGTGGTGCCAGAGTTGGAGTTTGAGCTTGAAATGCTTGCCCAGACCTACAGCATTCGGAAGGTACCTATGACTGGATTTCTGAATTTTTTTGAGACTGGGTGGGAACCAAAGTTTGAACTCCCACTTTTGGCACTGTTGAGCTGAAATGACAGAGCATGGATTCAAATTTAAAAGGTTCATGAGGGTTGATGCATTGACATGATCATGCAGGAAATCAGCAAATTGCGTATGCTGCGGGATGTTCTAGAAGACAAGCTCCAGAGCCTTGAATGGGCACTAAGGTACAAAAACTTCTGTGAAATAAATATTAATCAGAGCTATTGATGACACAGCACACCTAGTCAACATATAGTATGCAATCTTTTGTCTGCAGAAAGTTAAATACAATCTGTACCTATGTTTGCAGCAGTTTTCACATTTCAGATTGGATGCAGAAGTTCCATCTTATGTGAGAGTTGCAATGTAAATTTCCAGGTTTCACAACCTGACAGTGGAGGAGCAACACACATTTCAAGAGAAGATTGAAATTCTACAGGTAAGAGATTTATTCCTCCAGTGTGCAACCCCATCGATGACCCTGTATTTTATGACACTTTCAAGACCCTGTTACATGTCAATATTGCAAATCTCTGTGTACTTGAGGTGCTTGGGGGATCTTGCAGTCTGAGAGGGACAAGATTAGGGAACAGCATCGTCAGGCACAACGGGATTGCCACCATCAGGTATGTTTATTCCTTTTTGTAATTGCATGATGCCTCTTCTCTCATGCACTTTATAGATGTCTTCTTTTCCAGCTTTTCGTGCTAACTGGATTTCGGAGAATACAAACATGCTTGTGTAGCATGCCCATTGGCCATGTTAGAATTGCTGGAGTGTTTGCTTTTGTTACAGTAATGATGATGCTTCAGTGATGATGATGATGATGTAACCACTCCTTGTCTGCAGTTTCATAAGACATGGGGTCAACTGATGAAGACTGGTTATCAAAACTCTCGCTTTTCTCACCAGGTTGGAATATAATCTCTCTTTGGCAAGTAGACTGTGATGATTGTCAGTATTGGCATGAATGTGACTCACGTCTGTTTACAACTGGAGCATCTGCTTTAACAGGCAGGAATTGGGGTTGTTCTATTGTTTGGGGGAACAGGTGGAGAGATTTGCCTGCTTGTATACTAGTCAGGTTACCAATTTGTGCTATTACTCACCTGACAAGAGTTATCGCACCACTGAGGATTTCATGCCTCATGAGCTTGAAGGCATAGGCCTGTGAGACCTGGATATCTGTTCTTGATGAGCCCTTGATGATTGATCTGTAACACAATTTGCTAAAAAATAAGTTCCACTGGGAATGTAGGCACATGTTGGGGGGGGAAATTGGGGAAATTGGTGATTGCGTGTCAGTGTGGTGGGTTGCAATACAGGTCTACTACAGCCCCTATTTACATAGTGATGATTCTGGTTGTGATGCTACCTTAGCCTAGTAAGGTGTACAGGCACCCTTAACCACCAGGAGCAGGTTGGAAGACAACCATTATGTGACAATGTGTTGACAGGAATATAGTTACTTCATGGATGCACCAAACAGTAATTTTTTTATGACAATCTGAGTCATCTTTGTACAACATGGTGCAGTAAATTTTTTATCCCTTGCGTAGAGTCTTCTCCTATTAGCATTGAAGGGCAAAAGATTGAAATTTGGCTTTGGTAACAGGTATGATGATGTTTCCTTGTAAGATGTGAACTCACCTTTTAGCATTTGGAGGCAAAACTTTGGGAGTTTAAAAAAGATGGCAAAAGATGAAGATTCAGTGAGAATGTACAACTGGGAGAAAATGTTTCCTTCATAAAAGTGGACTAATGATGTTTCATGAACTAAATCACTCATGTTATCCAGGAAATTTAGAGCCTACAGCCCCTTCAAAACTTTTGGGTCTTTTGGCCTGAATCCTGTGTCCTCTTGGAAGGAGGCAGCTACTCAAATGAGAATCTCAGGTACCCAAAATTGTCATACCATCCGTCTATTGTTAATATAGAGTTGCATTCCAAATTCCATAAACTAACACTCCATTGTTTCTATGATGATAAGAGGTCTACGCAGATAATTATGCTGGTAACACTTTAATTGATGATCCCTCTTTTGGATCCTAAGCTTTGGTGGTCGGAAGCAGTAATTTGGAGATTGTAAAGCCATGACTCAATACTGATGGGTTGGGTTGTGATGCATCCATGACCAGTGCAATGTAGCACTCTTCCAGCATGTCTTGTCTAAAAATTAACATTTCAGAGAACCCCACTGATGGTTGCCTTATTAGTTTGTTTGGGTAACCTCAAAAACCAGTGTCATTTTAATTTTCCTTCTTTCGTTGAGATTTGCTCAGGCATCTGTCATTGTTGTTGGGTTCTTAAAGAATCTGTTGTGTTATAATAACTGGCTGATTAGCAAGCTCTACTACTCTATGAGTAAGTGGGTTCAACATGCCATAAGATTTTCATCTCAGAAATTGTTAGTTTCAATTTATTAGCACACAAGTAACATATCAGAATCCCTCTGATCACATTGACATGTCTTTCTGATTGCTTGCTCAAATTTGGTTCTATAACTTGCAGTTGCTACTTGCCCAGAGCGAACCAACACCGACCGGCACACAATGCAGGATGGATGGTATGTGGACAGGAAACACTTTTTCATGGTATTCCTGTCCCAAGTTAACCTTGCTGGTCAGTTTTGTCATGTGTCATGATGGGTTTCCAATGGATGGTGCACTGGTGGGTGCTGGGTCACATATTCCATTGCTATTGACAACTTCACAACCTTGAAAATGGCAGAGTTGATGTTGGATGCTTGCAAAGTTAGAATGCAGATTACCTCAGTATCCTGGCATATTTTCAAAAAAATGGCAAAATCAAAGAAAATTAGTAAAATATTTGACAAAGATGTTATTTGACAATCGCTTTGATTGTCGAGGTAAAGGTACCTTATTTCCAAGTAAAACATTAAAAAGCATTTCCAAGATTTCGACACTAAACTATTAATGTTTTTGAAAAGCATTGAATATTTTTTCTAACAATTGATTACTGCTGAATCTATCAGGCTCGTATGGTATCAATGGCATCCTTTAAGGAGATTGGTAAAATGGGGTCAGAGTGAACCAACAACCACCAGTGCACCACCCATCACAAAACTATAACATACTATGGGTAGGGCCCATTCCACCCAGAAATGCGCTGAGCCCAGTAAGGTTACCCATTGTTCTTGAAGAAGGAGAAGAATCCCTTCCTGTTGCAGACATCTTGTTTTGCTGTTGAGCTGATCGAGTTAATTGGATGCTAATGAGTTGTTTGCTTTCTATCTACAGTTGTGTCATGTGCCTGGGTGACTACCAGAAAAAATGACAAATTGCAGCAGTTTCCTGTCTGTGGGCATGTCTTCCATAAAGACTCTGTTGATGCATGGCTGAGAAACCCATTCAACCTGTCCAATCTGTCAAAACTGTGCCCATTTTCAGTGGCAAAGTGGTTCCAATGGAATCTCTAGCCTGGATGGTTTCACTTGTACTTGGATGTTGCAGGTTCCTCCTGGTTCTACATACCTCAAGAAGCACATGCACACGAGATTGTGGCCTGGAAGAAACTGGCAACTTGCATGTCCAAAGGGATGTAATCAGGGAGGATGGAGAAAGCAGCAATACCAATGTCAGGGCCCCTTCAAATCAACACCGACCGGCAATAGTCTGTGTCCACAGGTGGTCAGAGAGAGTACTGTTGCTGAGGATATGCTCTCTCTTGTTCAGCCGAATGCAGCATTTTGAAAAGTTCAATTACTTTTTGCCTCAATGGAAATTGGTTTGCAAACTATCTGCTTGCCTGAAGCCTTGTGCCTGAAGAGAGTACCGAAGCTGGAGGAGGCCATTAAAGGGTTCCAAGCATAGATGAATTGCAGAATCTAGCATGTTCTCGTTCCTTGCAACTTTTTCCTAGCTTGGTGCACATAGGAACTGCTAGCCCATTCTTTCAGAAATGGATCCTGGCGGTCATCCTATTCACACCCAACCATTTTGCCAGGATGCTGTCATGAAGTCTTGCAGTTTTGGTGTGCAGATTGCCTCAAAGGTGCATCTATAGAGGCATCTCGAGTCATTGCAGATTGTCACACATGCACTCCCATTTGCATAATATAGCAATTGGTAGCAGTTTCTTTTCCTCTTTTCATACAGACAGATGTTGCTCCCTTCTGAAGCCACGCTGAAAAATGTTTCTATTTTGAGTCAAAGCAACAATCCAGCAGTGCCATTTCTGTTGCAACTGCTATTCCGAGAGTCAATTATGAGGTGGACTCCTTGTTTGGAAAAAGTCATAAGTACAATTCCGAGAAACACTTATACAGTGGTTTGATTTCATGTGCAGTGAGCCTAAACCTTGACAACCCTTCAGCGTTAACTTGTGCAATGACCAATCTCAAGAACTCGTTGAAACCAATTTATAGAGCACACTCACCATGTGATTGTGTAATATGCATTTGTTATCAACAACAATGTCAATTGTACAGGTCTTTTGACCATTTGTGAAATCATTTGAGGTTTTTTAGATTAGCCATGCTAGAATGACCTAGTTTGCCTATTGGAGAGACAATCTCCTTTCCCATCACAGATATGTAGTTATTACTATGCTATGATGCATCGAGTTTCAAGCATCAAGTTCTACAGGTTGCAATACCAATGATATCAAGCAGATCTTTTCAGTCTCTCAAAAAATTGGTTGTCTATGCACTCCTGCAAGTTGCAGTCTGTTGAAGATTTTCAACATGGGTCAACTGCAACTAATAGTATTAATTCAGTTTTGTTTGTTTCCTGCGGTAGGAGTCTGTCATGGGATTGTTTGTGCAGATTTGACATGGACCTAGATTTGCATTTGACAATTTCCTCCACACTAGTATGATGGACATTTAACTGTGATTATCTACTTGATTTTGATTTTTACCTGCTTGTACTCACAGGGGCACCATTTGCTCCATTCATGACTAGATCCTGTTCATGAGGTCAGAGGTTTGACATACAGTGCTACAACCTTGCAGCACCTGTTGTAACAAGTACAACTATGTGATATGAGGAAATCATGTTGTGTTGAAGTTGAATAACCCATCTGTAGCGTTGAGATAGTGGTATGCAGGAATTCAGATCGGTATTTGGATTCTCTAGCTACATCCTGTTCAAATGGTGGACTTCGCACAAATAAATGAATAGAGCAGCTGCTGTAGTGTCTCAATTCTGCTCTTCTGCAATCCAGTATCAGTAGTAGGGATGGTGGGCTATACTTTGAGTCTTTGGCATTATCCTTTACACTTGATCTTAGCTAAAAAGCCAAGAAAGGTATGTGTTGTCCTTTACGGTGAAGCAAAACAGAGGTGTAAATGAGTTTGGAATGTTTGTGCTGCTGGACATTCTTTCACACTTCTCTTTCTTACTTATATCTTTGTGTACTTTGTCCAGACAGACTTACTTCAATTTTTTGCTCAAGATACGCAGTCTAGCTGCTCCATCCCTCTCAGAGCTGATCATGACTCTATGCTAAGTGGCAAGCAACATAATCTTGACAGGAAGTTTTTTCTCTTTTCTGAGATGGAACTGATCCACAATCTGCTGCAACAGGGCACACAATCTTGATATGAAATTTGCTCTTTTGTGAGATGTGAAAATAACTAGTGAGAGTTTGAGACAGAGGAGACTGGCATGATGGGTTTTGTGATGGCGGAGATGTAAGCTTTGTAACAAGAATGAGGTTTTATGTTTTGCAAAAGGTGGAGAGCTCTCAACGGGACTAGATTCTTTGGGTTTCAGACATGTTTCTTTCTGCTTGGGAAGAAGAAGAGCAGCTACTAAAAAAAAGAATTCTATGGTTTTCTCAAAACACTGGAAAAGTAAATAACATTCCATGATTTGCAACTGTGTGAGTAAGCTGTCCAGGAGTTAGTTTCTTAGCTTCAGGGTCGGATGGGAGTCAGCTATGGAAACTAGCTGCTTCCTGGAGATAACGGGCTACTTCATTCCATTATACCACCTTTACTTCTTCTGTTCTTCCATCTTCTTGATCAATTGGAAACCTCAGCAATTTTTTGAAAATGCAGCACCACTATTGTGGTGGCTCCAATGATATCTCTTCTGTGTGTGGCTTGCTTGCAAACTGGTTTTTGGACTACTTCATCTCCTAATTTAGCATCTTCTGTTACAGTGAAGCTTGTCATCCTTGGCCTAATCACATACATTGCAAGTTACCTTGCAATGTCTTGAGTGCTAGCCAACATTGTAACTGATGCACCAAAGTGATTCAGGTCTCAGTCCCATGAACGAATCAGAAAGTGTGTGGTTGACCTCATTCACAAATGTAGAGAAATGCAAACCAACTACAGAACCTCTTTACCCTCAACAAATTAATTGCAAAATGTTATTGGTCATAACTCAGACTGGTTTGTTCATCATGCCAATGATCACTCTAAAGAAAGACATCTATGACCATGGATGCAGTACTCTTTCTGCAGGTCAGCAGCCCAGGACACAGGTCTAAGTAGAAATTGTTATGTATCCAGGTCCAAGTTTCTTCCCTCCTTTCACAGCTATTACTCCAGCCTGGAAAAAACAAAGTTCCTTGACAGCAGCTGTCCTTGCATGCGAAGTAGGAACAGCAGGAGCAGAAGTTGGAGTAGCTGCATGTTACAATGATCCCAACATTACTACACAATGCAACCTAGATTGATCTCTCTGCTAAGAGGAGCTACAAAACTTGTTTCTTGAGCAAAGGACCCTATTGACAACTGGAGATCTCCAATAAAAGTAGCTAGCCTGTGCGATCACCGGCAGCTGGGTAAGGCCTAAAGCGTGCATCAGGACCTCGTTGTGTCTGCCTTCCTGCTGCACCATACCCTCCCCCATACCCTGCAGTCCCATTGGCTGCAACATCAGCTGCAGCTCCAGCCCCCATGCTGTAGCCTCCACTGCCTGCAACCACTGTTGTCCCTGTTGCACCACTGGTGTAAGCCTCTGTCCCTCCTGATCTCCATGTATTATCTCCATACCCAGAAGAGTACATATCACCGTATCCTGACCCATAACTCCCACTACCTGTCCCTGGTGCTGCTGTACTCCCATACTCAGCTACAGCACTTCCGTAGCCGCTGCCTCGCCCTCCATATCCTGCAGCAGATCCATAACCACTTTCACTGCTTCCATAGCCATAACCAGTACCACCATATCCTGCAGTGCTTCCTGTTGCTGGAGCAGCTCCAGTCCCACCTGAGCCCCAACCTGCACCTCCATAGCCAGCCATGGCACCAGCACCACTGCCCCCATAGCCTGTGGCATTTCCTGCTGTGCCATAGCCAGCTCCTCCACTGCCCCAAGCACTTCTTCCCCCTCCAGGAATACTTGCAGCACCCCCACTGCTTGCCCCTCCAGTCCCATAACCACTGCCATAGCCACCCCCACCTGGAGTACTACCATATCCAGGACTTCCATAGCCAGCTCCAGCAGAAGAGCCATAGCCAGCACCCATGCCATATCCAGTTCCTGCATATCCTCCATTCATTCCTGCACCATAGCCACCAGTGCCACCATAGCCTGCAGCTCCATAGCCTGCTGCACTGTAGCCCCCATAACCACCCCTCCCTGCTCCAGCGGTCTGCCCATAACGGCCATCTCCCCGCCCACCATAGGCACCACCCCCACCACCCCCAGGACTTGCGTAGCCTTGGCCATAGCCAGAATTGTAGTTGCCTCCTCCCATGCCACCTCCAAAGCCACCAGCACTGCGACCAGAGCCTGCAGAAAGGTCCTTGGGAGTAGCCCGTTTAACCTCCACCATCTTTTCGTTGAGCTCATGGAACGATTTCATGAGAACGTTTTCCACAGCCTCCTCGGAATCAAAACTGACGAAGCCAAAACCACGAGGCCTTTGAGTATTGTGGTCATACATAACAACCACATCTGTGATAGTACCAAACTGCGCGAAATATTGTCTGAAGTCATCCTCAGTGACTGAAGAGGCTAAGCCTCCCACAAATATCTTCTTTGTCCTAGGGTGGGATGACGCTGGCATTTGGCCACCGTTGCTGCTCCTAGGCACATTCTGCTTCTCATCCCTCGGCACGGCTTTTTTCGCTTCCACCTAAATAATTTGAAAAAAGAAAGAGACAGCTACACTAGTTATAACTTGCTTACCACGACCATCGCTCCTCTTCTTTTCCCCCCTTCACCACTCTCCAGACATAGGCTACGACAACACCACATACCAACATACCTCTGTCTCTGTCTGTCTCTCTCTCAACAGACTTCAACACTAGGGTTTCTTGCAGGAGGTCACTTACCGTTCTGCCGTCGATGGTATGCTTCTCTTTCACAACGCGGTCAGCGACGGCGGGATCCGCAAAAACAACAAAGCCGAAGCCGCGGGCACGGCCAGTGGCCCTGTCCTTCATGATGACAACCTCCGCCACTTCACCGTAAGCCTGAAAGTGGTCGCGGAGTTTCTCCTCCGTGGTCTCCCATGAGATCCCACCGATGAACAACTTTCCCTGGTCCGAGTCCATCACTCCCCCACCCGCCTGCCTCTCTCTCTCTCTCTCTCTCTCGCCTCCCTTCCTTTGGTTTTCACTTCCCTTTCCCTACTAAAAATTCGCAACAAGACCAAAGACAAGAAAAGCACTTCCACGCACAGTTCTTCTTCTCAATGCACACCAAGGCCCATACAAAAAAAAAGTCTAACAAAAATCCAAATGCCCACCTGAGCGAGAGCACAGATGGGGATTACAAACAGAACAGCGAGAAAGAAGAGAGAAGAGAATGAGCGCGACAAAATGCGCGAAGACAAAATTAGGGTTTGGCGATTGCACAGGAACACCTTCGCGTGCAAGAAGGAGACCTCCGCCCGTGTAAGCTTGACACGTTTCCACGGCTGCGATTTGTTCCCCGCGAGTCTTGGACGCTGGACACCGTCCAATGAATGCTTCAAGGCGATGTGGGCCAAGCCTCTCAAGGAGGCCAGAAAATGAACTTGAAATAAGTAAATAAAAATAAATAAAATAAATAAAATAAAATAAATAAATAAGCAAATCAATGGTGACGATTTTAGTGATTCAAATTCTATCCATTTCTTTGTTTGGAAATTTGTGCCCATTCATATCTCAATGCTCATAGTTTAGTCATTTATTTATTTATTTATTTATTTAGTTATTTAGTTATTATATCATGAAATTTCCTCACCCAAAAAAAAGGTCCAATTTTTCCATAAATCATATTTCCATAGTAAATTAAAAATCTAATCACAAATTGAAAGCTGGTTGGTTTAGGGAGGATGAATGTAAGGTCTCATCTATTGTATTTCATCTTACCAAATTTTAGCTCAAAACTTGTTTAACCCATTCCAAGTAAAGAAGGATGGAAAAGTGTCTTTTCATATATATATATATATATATATATATACATAATTTTTTTTAATTTATTTTATTTTTTCAACATGATATTCATGAGCAAATTTTTAATGTCTTCATCTCCAATTTTTATTTCATTTTATTTTTCAATTGAATTTCAATTCAATTCAATTCAATTCAATTTAAGGTGCATGCAATGTCATTCAATATTTTCATTCAAATGGAATTTAATTTCCTAAATTTTTTTTTAAAATTTCATCAATTGACCTATTGATGTCCCATAGTTTCAAATGAAATTACAACACAAAAAAAAGTCCAATTTTCCATAAAATCATGATGTTTCCATAATAAATTAATACCTAACCCTTTTTTAGGGGAAAAAAAAAATGTAAAGACAAAAATAATGAATTAATACACACCAAAATAAGATGGCCATTTTCTTTACATATTTATTTCAAATTTGGTCTTCTATGCTTGTGAAATGACATTTTGCAACAATTCCATGTTTGTGTTACCAAATTATTTTGCAACATGCCAAAACCCCTAACATGAGATTAAAAGTTTAGAAGACTTCAATCGATTTATTACATTTTTTCTATTTGGCCTTATTTATTTATTTATTTATTTATTTATTTGAATTTCAAGTTTAATTTCATATGCACATTTATAAACATGATTTTATACATTTGTGGTGTGAAAAAAAATTGACAAAAAGTTGGAATTTATTTTTTCTAGTGTAAATTTGAATATTTAAAAAAAATTGTAGAAAAAAGTCACCAAATATTTTATATTTCATAATTTTGGGGAAAACAATTGTGGTTGCTTAACATTCTAATAATTAAAATTTTGACAAAATCATGAACCATATTCACTCATGATAATTATTGTAAAATAATTTGAAATAACTTTATGATGATGAGGTTTATTGATGATATGACATTTTTAAAAAAAAGCTTATTAAGCTAACTTCATGGTTATTTCACACACATTGGCTTTATGTTTCATGAATCTTGCACAAAAAGCTTTGACCATCAATGATATTTTTAAAATATATAATATTTGAATGATAACTTATGTTGTTGCACCATATCCATATAAAAAGAAACATACAAATGCACAAAAATCAATGAATCCCATGTTATCTTGAGACCTTATAACCAATGTTTTATTTTTTTCAAACATCTTGCTAAAATAAAAAATGGAAATTAAAAAAAAGTACAATGTCATAATAATCTTATTTAAGGTGAAAATTTGCCAAAATTTGGGGCAAGAAATGAAAATTTTCTTGCCACATTTGGACTTTGATTTTAGTTTGGTAGCATTTTTTTTAACTAGTTTTTTTTTTTTTTTGGGTGTAAAGATGTTATAATCGCATGTTGCCATTTAATGCAAAATCCTTCTTGCAATGCTAACCAAAAATATATATTATTCCAACAACATGCTTTTATATTTCTAAGCACAATCAAATGTAACAAAATCATAACATGAATGCATGATTTGTTGAAATTTAACTTCAAAATTTTTATATGGTTAATTTTTTTTGTTGCTTTTTAAATCTTTTGGGGTTTAAGTGTCGATTAAAGTGGCAAATGAAAAACATGGTATATTCATGAACCTTGAATGCTTCCTAAATTTCACAAATGAAATAAATGAATTTTATTTTGCAAAGTTTTTAGCGTAGACAATTATTTAAAATCAAAGGTGTTCTTTAGACCATATGTTTGGGGTTTTTAAAACACGTTGTCCTAAACTTGGTTGGTTAAAGAATATGAAAAACTTTGGATGACAAAATAACATGTTGAAAGTGTGTGGATTTATATTTATTACAAACTCGGGGCTTTGTGTTGCTACCCATTACTAGTGATAATGAAATGATGAAAAAAATGAATTGATTTTGTGGAAAATTAAGTTCCATTTGAATGACATTGCACACCAACTTGAATATCAATTCAATTCAAATTCTTAAATTGAATTCAAATTTGATTTAATTGAATTGAATCCACGTTTAATTGAAGAGAAACAACATCGGTGCCCAAGGTATTGAAAATATGTTCATCATTTCCATCATTAGTGAATATGATATTGAAAAAAAAACCAAAAATAAATAATAAATAATGAGCTTTTCTAGAGTTCAATTACACTAGGAAAAATCTTTAATAAATGTTTTACATAAAGATGGTAGCCATAGCCAAAATGTCATTGTGTTCAATTTATAACTTAATTCAACATTCCATGATACAATGACATTGTTGGGTAAAATGGGATCACAAATTTTATTAGATGTCACTTCATTTTTGTTGATTTTGAACATGATTTTAGCTTGAATAATTTTTTTTTTCAAAAATATATATTTGTCCAAAGATTAAGGCTCCTTCTCTTAAAATAATAAGACACCAATTATTGAAATGCCATTCCTATTGAAATCAAAATGTGTACAATTATCCACAAGCTTACCCATGTGTTATTTTTTTAATTTGCAATGAATTGTTTGTAATACGAAAATCTCATTATTTCTTTCATGTTGTAATGAATGTTGTCATTAAAAAAACTAATAAAGTCTTGCTTAGTAGGAGCTAAGATGCATTTTGTGATGGAATGTTTTTAAGCAATGGTGTGATTTGCCCAATATTCAAAATGTAATTAATGCCAACCATATATTTATTTCAAAACCTTCTTATTTTTTAAACAACTATTTTGTTAAGACATAAAGGATATGATGTACGATTATTCAACTTGTGGTATATTGTAAGAAAATATTTATTAATGTTTTCACAAGTTTAGGTCAAGTAGTGTCAAATGATTAAAGAGTCTAGCACAAATTTGGGTTATATAAACATGTTCAATATATTGTGCATTGTTTGATGTGAGTAGAGGTTGTGGAGATGGCAAAGGTTGTCCCTTCATAAGCTAGATCATGACACCATTTTGAAAAGAGGGAACTTATATTGTTTTATAATTGTTATGCAACATAAAAGCACAAGTTAAGGTGTTTTGGAGTTGATAATGAGTTTGGAATTTTGAAAAAAAAATTAGGGATCTACTATGTTGCAAATCACATTTGCATGTTTCTTTTTCTTTTTATCCTTGATGTGTTTATTTCATAATTTGTTAAGGAAATTATAAATTATTTCCAATTAAGGAAATTATTTCATAATTTAATAATTTTTATTTATTAGTGATTTTTAGTAATTTTTTTAATTTGTGATTATATTTTTATTATTTTCATAAGTTTGTATTGAGTTGTTACTACTTTTTTTTTTATGGTTTGCAACTTTTGTAAATGCCATGTTCATGGCTTTAATCAAATTAGTAATAACTCTTACTATTTTATTTTGGTTAATGTCTTTAGGAAGCTACTCCTTGTATATTCTAGGAAAAAACTATGATAAAAGGGCATTTTTTTATGTTATGAAAAATAAAATATTAAATATATTTTCATATTGAATTATGGGCACCTTTATTTATATTTAAGGAAATTATAAATTACATATTTTTCCAATAAGTTTCACTTTATATTTGTTTTTGCATGTTATTTGGGATAAAATGGAAGTCACCTCCTCAAGGTTGATGTCTTTGTTTGAAGTTGGCTTGAGTTACTAGGTAGACATTTGTTTTCTTAGACAAAAGTTCTTGGGTTTGAATTTGATTACCTTCCATAAGCAAACCACTAACATGTATGTAATCAAATCCATTATCTACATAATTTGCTTCCTTACTCTATTACTTCAACCACATCTTATGAGTTTAATAATAATTCTTCTTCATGCATTTATTGTACTCTCTAGAGACATATCGATGTCATGTTGTTTTGTAGGAACTTGTTTTATTAACAAAAGTTGGGCTTGGGGGATTATCGTAATACCTTTACCATTTCAACATAAATTAAATTATTTTTTATTTTTGTACTCTAAGTTGAGTCATTAAGGGGGTTGAAATTAGAAAAAAATAAAAATAAAATAAAATAAAATAATTGCATTTAAACAAGGAGTGAAGGTAGGTGAAACTTAGATTACCACAAAAAGTTTGTGGAACTTTGTGAAATTTTGTGATAAAATGAGTTTCATTTTTAGAAAAAAAAATAAAATTCCTTGAATGCTTTCATTATTGTTGCCATAATTATTTCAAATCTTGTGCATTAGATATCACGGTATTGAGTTTCACCCCTTTTTCAATAAAATTTCTTGACTTTGCAAATAGCAAGGTTTGAGGTTGAAAAATTGGGGTAGGGTGAAATGAAGACCGAAAAATGTGTGAGATCACTTTATGGAATTCTCTAATTGCATGTTTCATATTACATTTTGTTTTTGACAATTCTTGCAAATCTTTTAATCTTCTATTGCCAAAATTGCAAATTCTTATGTTGTTAATTATGGATTAATTATTAACATCTTATGTTTCAATTTGGCAAAACTCAAAATTCAAGAAGCCAAGACTTGGATGATGTACTTACTACTAGGAGTGCTTACATTCTACATTCTTGTGATTGCCCATATTCTTCATAGCTCAAACATGATGGTCCCAAAGACAAATGCTTGCAAAATGGTTATTTATTTTTTATTTTTTTAATATTTTTTTGGGGCTTGTAAATAACATTCGATTTGTTACATAGCCAATTGTTGCTTTGTCATAGCCAAATTTTTTTCTTTGTTGTGGGAAGAGTATAAAATGAAGAGGATATGGTCATCTAGTGGGCAATCACGGAATGGCGAGGAAGAAAGAACAAGTTTAGTTTAGGAAATATGGAGTAGTTTTATGGATGAGAGAACTCTCTTGTAGTACTCAACACAAAACATCGAGTTAAAGCGCCTTTTTATTATGGGGTTTGTTAAATAACACATTGTCATGTTAATTGAAAAATCGAGGTTGTTTTATGATTTAATATTATGTAAAAACACTTTTGGCATGAGTCAATAATAAAGATTAAATGAAACCCTTAACATTGAATTATTGGCCAAATTCCATTAGGTCTAAATGTCGTTTAAATATTTATTATTATATTATATTATATTATATTATATTATTTAAATATTATGGTGTATTTATCGACGTATATATGAAGTATGTATTTCACCTTGGGCTAGTTGAGATTTGGTTGCATCCCAAATTGACTAGTAAAATAATGAGTGTATTAGGGGTGGGGCTATCTTGGATGGATGAGAAATTGTGGATGTGACAAATTTCAAATGGGGAAATGTCAAAAGACGAAAATGCCATTTTCATCTATACAAGCATACAAAGCGTCAAGAAGGAATGAATGAATGAATGATCTGCGCCGTCTAAAACAGGCGGGAGAATCGGAGCCGTGGAACGTTGCGGGCGGGGCGCGGGGGCGGGACCCGGGCAGGTGCGCAGCAGCCCAGCTTCTCTCTCTCCTCTCTCGTCGCTCGCTCGCTCTCTGTCTGTGTGCGTGCTGCCGGTGGGATCTTCTCTCCTCCCTCGGTTGCCGGATTCATTTTTGCAGTGGATACCATATCCTTTCTCAGGCAATAGAAGAGTCAAGCGCACAAACAAACAATTTCCTTATTCATTAAATCTTTTATTAGGCGTGACTTCGTTTTGTTGCATTTTTTTTGGTCGCCCCCTACTACTCCTTCTCCTTCGATTCTTCCTCAGAAATTGGATGCAGCAAATAGAGCGAGCACCGTTTTCTTTGTTGTCATCTTCTCCATCATCGGCTCTGCTTACTCTTTTTATTCATTGAACTTCTTATTTGGGTCTGACTTCCTTTTGTTCCTCTTCTTAGATTCTTCGTGAGAAGTTGTTGGGTTCTTTTGTTTTTTTTTTTTTTGCATGGATATTGGTTTCAGGGGCGGAAGAGAATTACAACGATTGCTTGTTTCTTACTTTTCTTGGTGTTCTTTGTGTGCGCTCGGTACTTAGGTTTTGCCACTTGAGGTGTTGGAGAGAGAGAGAGGTGTGTCTGTGCATTTGTGTGTGTTGTGTGTTTTTGAGGAGTGGTAGTGGTAGTGGGGAGGGGGAGGGAATGGACTCGGACCAAGGGAAGCTGTTCATAGGAGGAATCTCATGGGAGACGACGGAGGAGAAGCTGCGCGATCACTTTCAGGCGTATGGCGAAGTGGCGGAGACTGTGATCATGAAGGATCGCGCTACCGGTCGCGCTCGTGGCTTTGGCTTCGTCATCTTCGCCGACCCTACCGTGGCTGATCGAGTGGTGACGGAGAAGCATACAATTGACGGCAGAACGGTAAGAGAGAGAGAAGCTCCTCCCTCCCTCCCTCCCCCTTGCTGCTTGCTACTACTAGTAGTTTTACCCTTACGAGTCTGTCTGTGTGTCTCTCTGTCGAGCGCAGAAATTAGGAATAGAAACAATGGTGAGAAAGGATACAAAACAAAACAAACAAATGTGATGCACAGTGTGCTACTAGGGTATCCGAGTGTGTGGAGAGAGAGAAGAGGAGGAGGAGGAGAAGTGCAAGAGGGGGGGGGGGAGGAGACGGGCATGGTGTGGGATGGAGCAGCATGTTATAACTAGTGTAGCTGTCTCTCTCGTTTTTTTTTTCTCGACGTTGTTGTTCTTTAGGTGGAAGCGAAAAAAGCTGTGCCCAGGGATGAGCAGCTTCAGAATGTGGCTAGGAGCAGCAGCAGTGGCCAAGGGCCAACAGCAGCAGCAGCAGCATCATCCCAGCAGCAGCATCCCCCAATTAGGACAAAGAAGATATTTGTGGGAGGCTTAGCTTCTTCAGTAACTGAGGATGACTTCAAAAAGTATTTCGAGCAGTTTGGTAATATCACAGATGTGGTTGTTATGTATGACCACAATACTCAAAGGCCTCGTGGTTTTGGCTTCGTCAGTTTTGATTCTGAGGACGCCGTGGAAAACGTTATGCTAAAATCATTCCATGAGCTCAACGAGAAAATGGTGGAAGTTAAGCGTGCCATTCCCAAGGAACTCTCTTCTGGAAGCACTGGAGGCAGAAACTCCAGTGGCTTTGGAGCTGCAGGTGGTGCCCGTGGAGGTGGAGGAGGTAACTACACTTCTGGCTATGGCCAAGGTTACTCGGGTCCTGGTGGTGGTGGTGGTGGTGCTTACAGCAGCCGTGGTGACACCCGCTATGGGCAAATTACTGGTGGGGGCAGGGGTGGTTATGCAGGTTATGGAGCTGCAAGCTATGGTGGTGGTGGTGGAGGCTATGGCAGTGCAGGAATGAATGGGTATGGTGGATATGGGAATGCAGCAGGAGGTGACTATGGCAGTGCTGGATACACTATCACACCAGGTGGTGGTGGTAGTGGGGGACCAGTGAGTGCTCCTGGAGGGGGAAGAAATGCTTGGGGGAGTGGAGGTGCTGGATATACAAATACAGGAATCTCAACAGGCTATGGAGCCAGTGGTGGCAGCAGCATGGGAGGGTATGGAGCAGCAGTCTGGGGTTCAAGTGCTGGTGGAGTTGGTCAAGCTGCCGGAAGTGCTGCTGGATATGCTGGTTCTGGCTATGGCTATGGAAGTGGTGAAAGTGGTTATGGCTCCAGTGCTGCATATGGAGCAGGACGTGGTGGCGGCTATGGGAACAGTGCAGGTGGTTACAGCAGCACAGCAGGGGGAGGAACTGGTGGTGGGAGCTATGGATCTAGTGGATATGGGGATTCCTATTCTGCAGGCTATGGAGATAATACATGGAGATCAGCAGGAACAGACTCCTACAACACTGCAGCAATAGGAACTGGGACTGCAGGCAGTGCAGGGTACAGCATGGGAGGTGCAGCATCAGCAGCAGCAGCAGCAGCTGGTGATGCAACAGGGAATGGAACGGCAGGCTATGGGGGAGGTTATGGTGCTACAGGCAGGCAGACACAGCGAGGTCCTGATGCCCGTTTCAGGCCCTATCCTGCCACTGGTGATCGCACCTAGTGACTGTTCAGTAAATTTCTTTGCTATGAGACCATTTGTAGCTTTTTTTCAGTTAAGATGTCAAGCTAGGTCAAATTACAATAGGTTAATTCAGTTCACTTAAGCTAATCCAACTTTTTCAGACACCAGATCTCTATGAGGAGAAGAAAATCTGCAAGAAATTCCATTTTTGGGGATATTGCCAACAGGGCTTTTGTAGTGTTGGGACAGGATCCTTACACGTTATTTGATCTCTAGTGAATTCGACATAGTGTGACCTTTGTGATTTACTGGAGTGCAGCAAGTGTAGTGCATCAATTTGACTGACTATCTCTGGGCAAAGTGATCATTAGTACAATGAACTAAATAGTGTCTACTGTGATTGGATTACTGGTTCTGATTGGGTCAGTATTAAAGGAGGTCCACATTGGTGTTTATGCCAAATGCAATGTCTGATTTGCTTTGGGTGTCTCTTTCTGTCAGCAAATTGAGATGTGGAACACAAGATCCTGGGTCTCTTGGGATGTAATCAGCCACATGCAAGTGCGATTTGGATTGCAATGCTTTGCATCCTGTGAGATTGGAAGGTTTCTTGGTTGCTCCTCGAGAGGTTGCTTAACTCCTTTTGGATTGTGGCTGTGGTTTTTGTAGTCTGGATCCTGGCTGCCTTGCAAGTGGTGATGGGTTCAAATGTTTCTTAGGTGTTTGCTTTGAGCAGTTAACTGGCAGTGGTCAATCGAGCTGTAAAGGGGGCTTCGTTGGTGAAACGGGTCACATTAAGTGTGAGAACCTAGGTAAGGGGTTTCTGAGTCCTTGGGGAATGGAATCACCACAAGATTTACTGAACTAACATGGTTGATAGCTGTCTAAACATCAGGTCTGCAACTTACAACCCCTGCATATCAGGAGTGCAGAGACAAAGCAAGACTCTCCTGAATGCCATACCATTTGGGTTGATTGGGAATGTGCACATCCAGACCATAATGATGCACAAGTTGGGCAGACAGTATCTTCCTTACCATCCAGGTTCTACTGAGTTGTCCTTCTCTTTATTGCCAAGCAAGATAGTCCTGAAGTCTCTTTTTTTTCTGTGAGCAATGCTGGGCATACGAGAGTTCCTGTTACTTCTTGTGGGGGGGTGGTTGAGAACTTGGCTGCCATTTGCCATTTCACAGATTCATACTAGCATGGTTAGTTGTCAAGTTAGACATGGTTTTGTTTATTGGTGTGGATATGATACAAAGTTCTGACAGCTTACTGACTCTGTAGCTCTTGCTTGCTAAAAGTGTAGTTTTGAGAAACCCTGACAGGTGTATGTACCTTAGATTGGATTGACCATCTTGTGTTGTAGTTGATGGTCATTTTATCTTGAACCAATATATCTATGCAGAGAAAACAGTTTTCTTTGCAGCAGAGTGGTGGAGGTATCATGATTCAATTTTGTGTTTATAGCAGGCATTTGGAGGAATGAGGGTAGTGCTGAGACAGCTGAAACCTGAGAGCAGTGTTGGGATCATCATGGGCTGTAGGTAGCCACAGGTACATTTCTGAATGAAGAAGTTGGGTGTATTCTTGCACATGCAAGCTTGGAGTACGCCCTCTACTCTTTCTCATTTTTCATCAAACTGATGGTTGCAAATTGTATTTCTACTGCTTGTATATACATCTGACCATTTGCTGCTTGTGACAAAGGAATAGGTTTACGCCACTTCAAGAGGTGAGTATTAAGATGATCTTTTAACGGTACTTCTGCAGAATGAGAGCATATGCACATCAAAGCCATCAAAGTTGAAAACAGAATTGGCCATCAAAACTTGAATCTTATGTTTATACTGAAATCTCTTGTTTTGTCATGTAGCTAAATTCATGCATCTTTACCAGCATTGTGGTCCAATGAAGTTACTCAAATTCAGTGTAAGATAACTTCCAGTAGCTTGTTGCTTCAAAACAGAGCTACTGGAATTCGCTTTCTGACCTGGACCCCATCACTTGAAATGTACAGGAGCTTTTACTCTTTTCACTAATGGCTGCTGTTTTCCTAGCTGGCTCCTAAACACAGAAGTGAGGCTGGCAAGGGGTGAAGCTGGAACAAGGCAAGTTGGAGACAATCATACTTCCATGAGGGGGCAATCTCCTCAACAGCCTTGATTGTTCTTGGATTTTGCAAACTAATCGACTATGTACCTTGAAATGTGTTGACCTGCAGCAGATTCCCTCCTGTGCAAAAGAGAAGCACCCAAGTCTGCCCAACATTTGACTCATCTGCATACGACATCAGTTTTTAAACCTCCAAACTGTCTGGATACACTGAAGCAAACAGACAGTGAGGGCAAGCAAAGATACCTTGATTGCAAAGCTAAGTGTCACCCTTTATCGAAATCTAAGTCTGCAAGACATTGCAAGACAAGCAGATGAATCAGTCAGACTCCGTAAACTAATCAGATTGATGAAACACAAGCTGGCATATCTGGTATGTTATCCAGATCTTGAGATCAACTTGGATTAGTGGTTGCATTTGGGAACCACCAAGTCCCATCCATTTCTAATACCTTCTTGAACCATAATGAATGAATTTTACAAATCCATTGAAAAAATTCTTAAATCATCTAACAGAAAAATGCACTAGGAAATTTTTCTTGAAGTGCTTTATGGTATGCAAAATGAATTGCCATATTTGAATCAAATGATAATGGACCATTTGCCCATTATCTAACTATATATAGCCTTTAGGTATTCCCTTTAGCTAGGCTGGCCACTACAAAAGAGCACCAAACAAAATTGGGGATAGAGAGATCCTAAGATACTCACCCAGAAGATTGACAAGTGGCTTTTGGGACACACAAAAAAGGTTGTGGAAACCCAATCTCTTCTCTCACCCACCTTCACTTTCCCCTTCCCCACCCCCTTCCCCCTTCTTCCCTTCACAACAACTCTTCCACAAATATAACAATTTGCATCACTATCTTGTGAGTACCTCACTACACATTGTTTTTTTTTTTTTTTTTTTTTTTTTTTTAATTTTATTATAAAATTTTTTTTTTTTTTTTTTTTTTTTTTTTTTTT
>Ga0116231_10004838_pt1 | contig 26991 bp, 24 predicted proteins | sample S1TSphgellanicum_2_FD_89695 | JGI IMG/M metagenome (GOLD analysis project Ga0116231, IMG submission 89695) | Host-associated microbial communities from peat moss isolated from Minnesota, USA - S1T2_Fd - Sphagnum magellanicum MG | ecosystem: Host-associated > Plants > Peat moss > Unclassified... | reverse complement strand
TCAGACTTTTTAGCCCCTTCAATAGCTAAATTTTTGGGGGGAATCGAAGCTTCGGAACCACCTAATTTGGGAGTTAGAGAGCCAAAACCATTTCTGGTTAAGGATGTGTGTACACCGTAGCCCTGAGGGAGAGGGGGTAGGGGGTGGGGGCTGATTTTTTTCAACCACTCCCTCAAATCTCCATCCAACCAACTCTCAAACTGAGGATAAACTGGTAATCGGGGAATTAATTCCCATCCTCCACGCTGCAAAATATCTTGTAATGCTTCAACTCGTAAATGAGGATAATCTGGATTCACCTCATCTATTGATCCAATTCCGCCTAAATCCCTAGCACCAGCAGCTAAACAAGCAAGTAACCAATTTTCATCTTTAACTAAATTGGGGGGAATTTGAATCGTAATATCTGGCGGTAAAATTTCCCTGGCTTGAGCGATCGCCTCAGGTAAGCAATAAGGGTCAAAAGGTGGCGCGTCAAAGGTTTGTTGACTTCCAGGACTATGTGGTTGTAAGATCACTTCTTGAATATGACGATAACGTTGATGTTGATGAGCGATCGCCTTTAAAGTTTCCTCACGGTCTTTTTCGGTTTCCCCAATTCCCAAAAGTAACCCTGTCGTAAAGGGAATTTTTAACTCTCCCGCAAACTGTAACTGTTCTAATCTCACAGATGGTAACTTGCTTGGCGCGTGACGATGTACCGTATCCAAAAGTTTTGGTGTCAGCTGTTCCAACATCAACCCCATGGAAACATTCACATTTTTCAACTTCCCCATTTCCGCAAAACTGAGAGGACCAACATTGGTATGTGGTAAAAATCCCATCACTAACGCCAACGCACATAAATCATAAATTCTTTGGAACCAAGCTTGACGCTTAGGGGACCTGGGATGTTCTTCCCCGCTGAGAATCAAGATTTCCGAGATATTCTGATTTTGGAGTCTTTGGAAAATAACCTCCGCTTCTCCCAATTCCAGCCAAGGACTCATACCTGGGTCAACGCGAAAATTACAGTATGTACAGCGATTAAAGCAACCATAAGTAGGGACTATCGTGTAAGCAGGACTATATGTAACCTGGCGTAAGCTAGATAATGTCATAGACTTGATGGAGAATATTGCCAAAATTGTAAATTCTCACAATTACCCGGACTAGCGATCGCTCCCACAAAGTTATCAGCGGGAACGAACTCGCGCAAACTCCATTGGTCTGAAACTAACAACTGCGCTGGTGACCCATCTTTTAAACATACTTCCACTTGTTCTAACTGAATCAACCCATCTCCAGTAGCTTTTAAATAAGCTTCCTTACAAGTCCAGTAACGAAAAAAATAATGATGCTGTTTTTCTGGAGGGAGCGATCGCAATAGATTATATTCCCCAGGTAGAAAAAACCTCTGAGCTAAATTTTCCACATCTGACATGGGACGGATATATTCCAAGTCAACGCCAATGAGATTTTGGTAATTGACAACGCACAAGGCTAAATCTTGGGAATGAGCTAAGTTGAAAAATAACTGACTTTCAGCAAACTCATCTGCTAAAACAGGTTTACCATGCTGTTGATAAGCAAATTTTACTTCTGCTGGTTGAACAGACAAATAATAGCCTAATATACATCTGAGACTACCACGACCAATAATAAAGCGCTGACGATGTATGGGAAAATGGAACCGTTCAGCCCGCTTAACTTCATCCTGAGAAAGAGTTTTTTGAAAAGATTCTAAATCCCCAGATTGCAAATCTATTTTCCAGACATGTATCTCACCAGAAGACAGAACTAAATCTGTAGGCGCAGTTGACCAAAGATGGGAAGAAGCAGCCACAACCAATCCAAAACCCCCAAAATAGATTAAACCTCACTCCCTCCCCATTCTACTCCCCCGCTCAGAAAGAGCCATCCACTCCAAAATCCGATTCCATGCCCACCAAGGATCGCTATCTTGGGATTGATGCTGACATTCTTTGCTACTTATAAAACCCACATGACCACCATGAGGAGCTAGGATTAAATCTATCAGCGGATTTTCCACTACAGCAGCTTTTAAATCAGGAATAATCTCTGGATCGAATAGAGGGTCATCAGCAGCGTAAATAATTAAAGTTGGTTTACTTAACTTAGGTAATATGTTTAACCCACTACTAGCAGTATAATATTCTTCCACAGAGGAGAAACCTAACTGTGGTATGACTAATTCTTGGTCAAATCCCCAAATACTGTTAGCTCTGGCGATCGCTTCTCGGTCCAACGCCTGGGGGTGAAAAGCATTTATTTTCTCAGCCAGCTTTTTCAACTCACCCGCAATTCTGGATTCCACATATCTACCAAAGGGATGCTTGACTAAATAGGTGAGCGATCGCAATGAATCCAAACTGGGACAAATAACAGCCCCACCCATTATATCGCCTTCCTCCAGTCCTATATCCCCATATTGATTAAACAGGTCTTGAGCAGATTTAATTCCCCAAAGCGCCAATTGTCCACCTAAAGAATATCCCGTGAGCCAAAACTTGCGAGGACAACCCATAGTAGCAGCTTGCGCTGCAATGCGGACAAAATCTTCCCCTTCATATAAACCATCAGCAGTCAATGCGGGAGATAATTCAGCTGTTTTCCCATGACCACGCCAATCAAATAAAACTACAGCATAGCCTTGAGCATAAGCTTTACATCCCAATATGCGTAAAAACCATTGGTTTGACAACTCCCCTGTAATCCCGTAAGTTCCCACAATAGTGCTATGTGCATTTGGGGGTCGAGCTACCCAACCAGCAATTGGGACACCCTGAGCACCTGTAAAGATAGTTTTCTCATATATCGGTTCTGGATGTATTAATGTTTTTTGCCAATACCGTTCTCCCCATAAAACAGCATAAGCAGTCATAGCCACGCCATTTCGCAAAAAATGGGGTGGATTGTAGATAGAATTACAAATCATCACGATAATTCTGTGTATTTTATATGATGTAGTTTAAATTTTTCCCCAATCATTTTAATATTTATGTGAGAACTAAAAACTTTTTTATAGTCACGACAGCAATCTTTGTATCTATCAAAGGTTATTAATTATCCTTAGATTAGTAGTCATATTTTTTTAATAATGCCGAGGATTCTTGTCATAGACGACGACCCAGCGATTTCAGAACTCGTTGCTGTCAACTTGGAAATGGCTGGCTACGATGTTAGTCAAGCTGAAGACGGCATCAAAGGACAGGCCCTAGCCCTCCAGCTACAACCAGACTTAATTATGCTCGATCTCATGTTACCTAAAGTAGATGGATTCACCGTTTGTCAACGCCTACGACGGGATGAACGGACTGCGGAAATTCCTATACTGATGTTAACAGCTTTAAGTCAGACACAAAATAAAGTAGAGGGATTCAATGCTGGTGCTGATGACTACTTGACTAAACCATTTGAACTAGAAGAAATGCTAGCCAGAGTCCGAGCATTATTGCGTCGGACTGACCGCATTCCCCAAGCCGCGAAACACAGTGAAATACTCAATTATGGACCTCTTACCCTCGTTCCAGAAAGATTTGAGGCTATATGGTTTGGAGAAACTGTCAAACTGACTCATCTAGAGTTTGAGTTACTACATTGTTTGTTACAACGTCATGGCCAAACTGTATCTCCCAGCGAAATTTTAAGAGAGGTTTGGGGTTACGACCCTGATGATGATATTGAAACAATTCGGGTACATATTCGCCACTTGAGAACTAAACTTGAACCCGATCCACGCCATCCTCAATATATCAAGACGGTCTATGGTGCTGGATATTGTCTAGAGTTACCTAGTGTTACTAACTCGTCCGAGGAAGTTTCCGCCATTGTCGAGTAGAATCGCTTCATTTTAGGTCTACAACCCCTTCTTCCCTGAGTAGAAGGGGAAACAATACTTTTGTCTTCTCTTAAGTGTCAATTAAACGTCGGTCGGTGATAGACATTACACCACCAACACAGAGAGATGGATTTAATCACATTTGGTCGCATTGACTAGACGTTGTCAATGCTTTCAATTTCGCAATCGGGATAAGTGTTCAGAACTTGGATGACAGCATCTTCTTCATTAGATGCACTCACGATAAAGGATATCCTTTCGTTCCGGTATAAAGCTGTTACTTGAAAGTAGCACATAAGTTATTCAGCCGTATTCAAAGATGCAAATTGATTCCAAGATTGAATACAAGGCTGTAATAACTAATTCCTGGCTCGAAAGTTAATTTAAAGTTAATTTACTATCCAGATGGGGACTTTAGTCATCCACCTGACATTACTTTTAGCCTAGACTGTAAAGCGCTATAAGCTTGTTCGCGGTCATCAAAATGGATTTTTTCCGTCCCCAGAATTTGATAATCTTCATGACCTTTCCCAGCCAATAAAACCCCATCCCCAGGTTCAGCTGCTAAAATTGCGGTGCGGATAGCTGTAGCCCGATCGCCAATCACAATCGGCTTAATCGTTGGGGGAACTCCTGCCAAAATATCCTCTAAGATTTTTTCGGGATTCTCAGTTCGGGGGTTATCTGAAGTAAATATGGCTACATCAGCCAATTGGGCGGCAATTTTCCCCATTTTTGGTCGCTTAGTGCGATCGCGATCGCCTCCACAACCAACCAGACAAATCATCTTACCAGGAATAAACGGGCGAGCTGCTTTGAGCAAATTTTCTAAACTATCAGGTGTATGAGCATAATCGACAAATACACTAATATCCTGCTCTGGCGTCACTTGTACACGTTCCATTCTCCCTGGAACGCCGGGAAAATTGGGGATAGTCTCTGCTATGAAAGATAAATCCAGCCCTAAATGTAAAACTACACCTACCGCTGCTAAAAGATTTTCTAGATTATATTTCCCAACTAAAGGAGATTGAAACGGAATATTACCCTTTGGTGTATGCAAAATCCCATTTACACCTTGAGGCTGATAATTTAAATTACTTGTGTAAAAATCAGCGCTGTTGTCGTTAACACTATAACTCCAGACCTTTTCCCGGTTTAAACCTGTAATTAACCTCCGACCATAAGCATCATCAGCATTAATTATCGCCTGTCCTTGGAGATAATCAGGGCTGAATAATAATGCTTTAGCGGCAAAATAATCCTCCATATCTTTGTGATAGTCCAAATGGTCTTGGGTCAAATTACAAAATACCGCAACGACAAATGGACAGCCCAACACTCTACTCTGTGCTAAAGCGTGAGAACTCACTTCCATCACACCAAACTCACAACCAGCATTTACCGCTGTGGCTAATTGCTGTTGTAGTTCCACTGCGAAGGGTGTAGTATAAGCAGCCGTTTGCTGGATACCCAACCAGCGTGTATAGAGAGTTCCCATTAAAGCTGTGGGTAAATTAGCTTGATTGAGAAAATATTCAATCAGGTGAGTAGTTGTAGTTTTGCCATTAGTTCCAGTCACTCCCACCATTTTCATTTTTTTACCAGGGTAATCGTAAAAAGCCGTGGCGACTTGAGCACAAATTTGCGCCATGTTGTTATGAGCGATCACCAAAACTTCTGGGGGTGGGGGATTCTTCAAGATAGCTTGGGGGGAAACAATCGCACATAATGCTCCGTTGGCGATCGCACTTGGCCAAAAATCCCCACCATCAACCCTTGTTCCTGGCATACCCAGGAATAAATCTCCAGGAGTACAGGCGTGAGAATTAGTCTTCAACCCTTTAACTACAGCATCTCCCAAATGGGGATAATTGGCTAGTTGTTCCACACCACCGCATACTTTGGCGAGCAATTCTGACAACTTCATCGATTACAACCTCATCACAATAGAAAAAAATAGAGTGAAAAAAATAGAGTGAATTGCGCCTATTTTGCTATATTTTTTTCGATATGGGAAATATAGTTGCACAACATCTGCTCTACTTGCTGCAAACTAGACCGGGGAGAAGTACGTGGTAAAGGCTGTGAAGTCATTTTTCCATCTTGCTCATACTCCAAAACCAGTACAGGTATTTCATACTCATAAGCCCGAAACCAATCTTCACGAGTCGTAATATCCCGAACTTCCAACTTGAGACTCAGATTTTGGACTTTTGCCAGTTTCTCTTGTAAACCCTCACACAAATGACAACCAGGCTTACTGTATAAAATTAATTGCATTTTCCCGCCCCGTTGATTTTGCTGATTTGTCTCCAGCTTAAATCCCTCTCGGTGGTGGAGAAGGATTTAGGCTAATAGTATGGTAATTATGGCAAAACCTGGGAAATATCTGTAATCTCTGAAAGATTATGTAAAGTTTTTGTGCTAATTATTGCGGAAAAATTGGTTAAAAAAGGCTCATAACTGTAATTACACCAACACTAGTTACAATTATGAGAACAGTCATCGTCACGATCTGAGCGAGTCTATGGGGAACTTTAGAAACTTCCATGTTTGTCTGACCCTTGAAAAACTATATTTTTCTTCAGAATAGCAAGGTAATTCTTTAGTTCTAGAGAAAGGTGCGAAAAATTAAAATCATGTAAAGTTTCTTAGCAATTTCTCAGGATATAGTTGGACTAAGTAGTAGCAGTAATAACCGAAGCTGAGAATTACGTATTTACGTACTTATATGTTTTAGAGATATGAATTCTGTTCAAGTTATGATAAAACTTAAACAAAATTAAAAAAAGATTGATTTTAGAGAATAATCATGACATCCGCTACAACTTTTGACTTAAAGCAACTAAATCAGGAATTTAATACTGCAACTCCCCCAGAAATATTGAAATGGTCGATTCACAATATTCCCACAGGACTTGTACAAACGAGTGCGTTTAATGTAGATGACCTAGTTATCACGCATATCCTCTACAATGAACTTAAGCATTCAGTTCCCGTGATTTTTCTGGATACCCTCTACCACTTCCCGGAAACTTTAAAGCTAGTTGCTCAAGCCAAGGAAATATACAACTTAGACCTAAAAACTTATAAATCCCCAGATATCGATACCCGTGAAGCCTTTACAGCTAAATATGGGGAGGCTTTGTGGGAAAAAGATATTAGCAAATTTCACCAGATTACTAAAATTGAACCATTACAACGTGGTTTAGATGAATTAAATACTGTAGCTTGGATTACAGGACGCCGTCGCGATCAAGCTGTGACTCGTGCGAATATGCCTGTATTTGAATTTGATGGAAAAAATAGATTAAAGATAAATCCTTTAGCTGCTTGGACACGCAAAAATAGTTGGGCTTATGTAGCTGAACATCAGGTAATCTATAATCCTCTACATGACCAAGGCTATCCTAGTATTGGTGATGAGCCAATCACAACTAAAGTAGGTCAAGGTGAAGATGAGCGAGCCGGACGTTGGCGGGGAAGTGATAAAACTGAATGTGGGATTCATATCTAGTGTTTGCTTTGTTAAATTGGGAGTTAAGTTGAGAGTTAAGTTGAGAGTTAAATTGGGAATTGATTAATGATTAAAATCCTCCATCTTTCAGATATCCACATGGGAAGTGGTTTTTCCCACGGACGAATCAATGCAAATACGGGGTTAAACACAAGATTGGAAGATTTTGTCAATACATTATCTTTGTGTATTGATAGAGCACTGACTGATGTGGTGGATTTAGTTATATTTGGCGGTGATGCTTTTCCTGATGCAACACCACCACCCTACGTCCAAGAAGCTTTTGCCCATCAATTTCGCCGCCTTGTAGATGCTGATATTCCTACGGTTTTACTTGTGGGTAACCACGACCAACATGCTCAAGGGCTGGGAGGTGCAAGTTTAAATATTTACCGGACTTTAGGTGTGCCAGGTTTTGTAGTGGGTGATATATTAACTACTTATACTGTAAAAACCCGTAATGGTAAAGTTCAAGTTATGACTCTCCCTTGGTTAACTCGTTCTTCATTGATGACTCGTCAAGAAACTGAGGGTCTGTCCTTGGCGGAAATTAATCAGCTATTAACAGAACGTTTGGGAGTTGTACTAGAAGCCGAGATTCGCGGTCTTAACCCTGATTTACCGACTATACTCTTGGGTCACTTGATGGCTGATAATGCAACTTTGGGCGCAGAGCGTTTGTTAGCGGTAGGTAAGGGATTTACTTTACCTTTATCTTTATTAACCCGTCCTTGTTTTGATTATGTGGCTTTGGGACATGTCCATCGTCACCAGAATTTAAATAAATCTAATGACCCACCAGTAATTTATCCGGGAAGTATTGAAAGGGTAGATTTTAGCGAGGAAAAGGAAGATAAAGGCTATGTGATGGTACAATTGGAACGGGGTCAAGCGGTATGGGAGTTTTGTCCTTTACCAGTGCGCAGTTTTCTGACGATTGAGGTGGATTTGACTAAAAAAGAGCAAGCTCAGGCGGCTTTAATTAAGGCGATCGCCAAACATGATATTCAAGATGCTGTAGTGCGGTTAATTTACAAACTCCGCTCCGAACAGTTGGATTTAGTAGATAACGCTGAACTGCATGATGCTTTGCGTACAGCACATACTTACACAATTCAACCAGAGCTAGTGAGTCAATTAGCTAAACCCCGGATTCCCGAATTGAGTGCCTATAATAGTATTGACCCAATGAATGCGCTGAAAACCTATTTGGATAATCGGGAAGACTTACAAGATATAGCTGCATCAATGTTAGCAGCCGCCCAACAGCTATTGGGTGAAGACAGCCCTTCAGCCCTCTTCTCAAGGTAAAATGGGACGGTTGTATTATATCCCCGAATGTGATTGAGCGTTATACTTTACCCGCTATGGGTAATTTGTGGAGTGAAACCTATAAACTAAAAACCTGGCTGCTAGTAGAAATTGCTGTTTGTGAGGCTCAAGCAGAATTAGGTTATATTCCCCCTACAGCAGTTGCAGAAATCAAGTCTAAGGCGAATTTTGACCCGAAGCGAGTCCTAGAAATTGAGGCGGAAGTCCGTCATGATGTGATCGCTTTTTTGACAAATGTGAATGAATATGTGGGCGAGGCGGGGCGTTATATTCACTTGGGTTTAACTAGCTCGGATGTGTTGGATACGGCTTTAGCATTGCAATTGGTTGCTAGTCTAGATTTATTGGCGCAGGGTTTAGACGACTTGGCTCAAGCCATTCGTCTCCAAGCAAAAGCACATCGCTATACAGTTATGGCTGGCAGGTCCCATGGAATTCATGCGGAACCAATTACTTTTGGGTTTAAGTTAGCTGGCTGGTTAGCAGAAGTATTACGCCATCAAGAGCGACTGCGAATTTTGCGCCAAACAATTGCTGTCGGGAAGATTTCTGGTGCTGTGGGAACCTATGCTAATATTGAACCTCGTGTAGAGGCGATCGCTTGTGCAAAACTGGGACTCCAAGCCGATACCGCTTCAACTCAAGTCATCTCCCGCGATCGCCATGCTGATTATGTCCAGCAATTAGCCTTAATCGCCGCAACTCTGGAACGCTTTGCTGTCGAAATTCGCAATTTGCAAAAAACAGACGTTTTAGAAGTAGAGGAATTTTTCGCCAAAGGACAAAAAGGTTCCAGCGCTATGCCGCATAAGCGCAATCCGATTCGCTCAGAACGGCTAACTGGTATGGCGCGATTAGTTAGAAGTCACGCAGGTGCAGCTCTAGAGAATGTAGCTCTCTGGCATGAGCGTGATATTTCCCACAGTTCTGTAGAGCGGGTAATCCTCCCAGACGCCTGCATTTTAACACACTTCATGCTGTCAGAAGCCACTGACTTGATTAAAAATCTCTTAGTCTATCCCCAGAATATGGAAAGGAATCTTAACTGCTATGGTGGTGTAGTTTTCAGCCAAAGAGTACTACTGGCTTTAATCGATAAAGGAATGAGCCGTGAAGAAGCTTACACAATTGTGCAAGGTAATGCGCATATGGCTTGGAACAAACCAGAAGGTAACTTCCGAGATTTAATTAATCAAGATGATCGGGTTAACCAAAAACTTTCTCCAGCAGAGATCGCTACCTGTTTTGACCCCCAGCACCATTTTAGGCATTTAGAACAAGTTTATCAACGGTTAGGAATTTAGTCTTCTGGTAAAGACGTTGTCTTTGAACGTCTTTACCAGTTCAACACATGGCTATAAACAATCAGGATCACTAATTTGGTGTGTATTAGTATAGGCAAATAAATATCATATATAGTATAACAATAGTTAAGCTATAATTTCAGTTTTATTAGGGAACACTATTTATTAAAAGTAGAAGAGACTTTTACCCATACATCTAGGTCCATTCAATCATGAGAGTGGAATTTTTATGATAGTAATTCTCGCCATATTATCTGCTGCTGCTGCTGCTGGAATGAGAATCGGTACACCCTTATTAATTACTGGGTTATTACAAGGAAGTAATTTATGGTCACAAGTTCCTGTTTTATCGGGAATTTCACCCCAAATTCTGCTTTTCTTACTCACTAGTTTGTCTTTATTTGAACTCTTGGCTTCTAAGAATCGCTCAGGACAAAGAGTAGTACAGCAGGTACAGCTATTTCTATCTCCAGCAGTAGGAGCAATTATGGGACTAACCGTAGCTTCAGCTACTACAGCACCTAGTTGGTTAGTTGCTTTGATTGGAGGTTTATTAGCTTTAGTACTTCAATTAGTTCTAGTAGGCTGGTTCTTTCGCTTAAGAGGACTACCATTATGGGTTGTCTTTTTACAAGATGCTTTGTGTGTAACACTTGTCCTGTTTGCTTTTAGTGCTCCTTGGCAAGGAGGAATAATTGCTTTAGTCCTCCTCTTGTTGGCGATTCGCAGTGCTGAATATTGGTATAATTGGCGCTCTAAAAAGGGTTGATTTTTGGTCTGTGATTGAGTAATTGTTGATGAGTAATTAGAGTATACCGATGAGATGGAGCAATCCTTGTCCTGTAATTAACTCAATGACTAGAGCAATAAAACCCAACATGGCCAATCGACCATTCCAAATTTCCGCGCTGATAGTGATACCCCATTCCCATCGTTCTTGAGGGTACATTCTGAGATTTTTTTTCATTTGAGTCACCTGCGATAATTTCAGGCTGGGTTTTTCCAGTGAATCCAGGACTAATTCTGCTAAAGCTTGAATAAATAACGGCTGTAGATTGGGAGCAGGTACGCGATAAAAATTCTCAATCCCGGATTCCTCAGCTATTTCTCGATATTCAATATCAATTTCTTGCAAAGTTTCAATATGTTCAGAAACAAAGCTAATCGGTACAATAGCTAAATCTTTAACGCCTTTTGTCCCTAGTTCTCTGATCGCATCGTCTGTATATGGCTGTAGCCATTCTACTGGTCCTACCCGACTTTGATAAGCTAATGTATGGGAATTAGGACGATTCAAAGTCTGCATAATTAGGCGAGTACACTCTTCAATCTCTTGCTGATATGGATCACCCGCTTCCTCTACATAACTCTTGGGAACGCCATGCGCACTAAAGAAAATATGTACTCTATCAGGTTGAGAAAACTTATCTATTTCTTGAGCTATTAACTCGGCCATAGCTCTCAGATAAGTTGGTTGTTTGTACCAAGAGGGAATCACAGTGTATTCTATCTGCTGAAGTTTCGGGTCTTGTTGCCAAAGTTTATCTAATAGTCGGAAGCTAGAACCACTAGTACTAATGGAAAATTGGGGGTAAAGTGGCAAAATCACCAATTTTTCAATGCTATCTTGAATCAGAGAGGCGATCGCTTCTTCAGTATAGGGATGCCAATAACGCATTCCTACATAGATAATTGCTTCTTGTCCCAAATCAGCCAACTTGTCTTGGAGTGCTTTTCCCTGGGCTTCTGTAATCCGGCGGAGTGGAGAACCACCACCAATTTGTTTATAATTTCCCTGGGATTTCTTCTCCCGCCTTGTCGCAATAAACCAAGCTAAAGGTTTCTGCATCCATTGGAATGGTAGGCGAATGATTTCTGGGTCAGAAAACAGATTATATAAGAACGGTCCGACATCCTCTAATTTATCGGGTCCACCGAGATTGAGTAATAAAACGCCTACACGACCCATAGCAATTAATTTCCCCCAATCCTTAAATTATTTTCTTAATGCTATCAATATATCTTTATATCTTGATTAAATAATAAACTTAGCTTTTAGGAAAGATAAAATGGCAACTATTTTCCGAGACTGGAGTTATCGCTACCAATGGCTATATGATGCAATTTCCCGTATAGCTGCTTTTAGCGTTGGGGGAACAACTAATTTTCGTCAACTTGCTTTACAAAATTTAACATTAACCTCAGATAGCAAGATTTTAGATTTATGTTGTGGTAGTGGTCAAACTACAGAATTTTTAGTCAAGTTTAGTCAAAATGTTATCGGTTTAGATGCTTCACCATTATCTCTAAAACGCGCTCAACGAAATGTACCATTAGCTACCTATGTACAAGCTTTTGCTGAAAAAATACCTTTTGCTGATGGTCAATTCGACCTCGTTCATATCAGCGTAGCTTTACATGAAATGGAACACGATCAATTACACCAAATTATGCAAGAGGTTTATCGGGTGCTGAAAAAAGGGGGAGTTTTCGCAGTGGTAGATTTCCACAAACCAACAAATATGATTTTTAAGGCTGGGTTATGGCTATTTTTCTGGTTGTTTGAAACGAAAACAGCCCAGGAATTCCTCAAAATTGATTTACCCAGTTTGTTAACAGAATATGGGTTTACAGTCAGTCAGCCAAGTTTATACGCAGGTAGTAGTCTACAAATGATACAAGTACGGAAGTAGGTTAAGTAGATGAAGTGAAAATAGATAGAATCTTGATAAAGTAATTGAGTATTATCCTTTGGGTAATCATAAGGTTTCAAAGATTGGTATTTAAAATTGCTGAAATCAACTTTTGTCTCTAAAGTACATATTGAACCAAAAAACAAATCTGTCAAAACTTATTTAAGTAAGGAAGGTATGGCTAACAGCGAAAATAGCTCTCAAAATAGCTCTCAAAATAGCTCTCAAAATGGCTTTCAAAGTAGTGGAATGAGAGCGTATACTGTGCAAATTGGATTGTTGATTACAATAGGTGTTGTTGTTGTTACAGCAGCTATTATCACTTATGCGTTAAAAGCAGATACCCAAGCAAAAGATATCAATTTTCTTGACCCCAATAAAGATGCGAGAAATGGGATTATAAGTCTAGCTAGTGCTGTAATTACCGGTTGTTTTGCTCTGTTACAATCAACTCAACAATCTTCAAGTGCTGAAAGCCAAAAAAGGTTAAATGAACTCGAAGAACAAATAAAAGAACAAAGAAAATTACAAACTGTTTTACAGGATTCACCTGAAAATAGTACAGACAAAAAATAGTCTTTAAGAGGGAACAGGAAACTCTCTAACAGCAAGAAAAACCTAGCCCGAATTTTGCGGAGTGGAGCGGGGTCTAGAGTAGTGTGTTAATTTTGTGGATAAAAGTTAGACAAAAATTCATGCAAGTTTCGCCGCTTCGATTAAATTCAGCCCTTACCCTAAATCCCTCTCCCCGTGGGCTAAGGGGTGAGGGCGATTTGTTGAAATTCAGACGATCGCTTCTTCTAAAATTCCGACTAATACCTGAACTAAATTTTCTAAATCATCAGGTATTTTAAACAAGTTGATATCTTGAATTATTTGCTGGGTATTCAAGTCAATTTTACCAAAGCGCCAGACATCTCCTATTGTGACTGCTCCATATAATATACTCTTTTCCTCAAACTGTGATAGAGCAATTAGCTCTACAGCTAATTGCGTAAATCCTCTAGTGATATCATCATTCTTAGCCTCTATGACCAATAAACTATTAGTCGATATGATTAGATAATCTAGATAACCTTTCAGCCATTTGTTAACTGTGAGGGGATATTCAATCCGCAATTGACATTGACAATAGCGAATTACTTCTAACAAAATAGGTGATACTAAGGTTTCTCTTCTGGCTGTTTCATTACTCAGCCGAATTAACGGTAAGATATCCTCAATTCTTTGCTTGAGTTCTGGTAGACGGTCTAAATTTCTAGCTGTTTTAGGTAGGGATAAGTATGTTAGTAGAAGTGAATAGTTAAATTCAGCTAAAATATCATCAGCTTCATAGGGTAGCTCGAAATAAGATCGAAAGGTATAGGATTGGTCTTCTTGGAGAATTTTATTTTTAGCCATATTTTTTAGCCATATTTTTTAGCCATATTTTATCTTTATTATCTTTTATGGTTTTTCTCCACCCACTTGCAGATTTTCTGAGCTGTGACTCTCCTATTCTACACTCACCTCCTCATTATTACTATGAAGGATACTGTCCCCAAACTGGTACGCTATTAAGACTCCCTCGAACTTCTTTGGTAGAAGCGATCGCCCGCAACTTAATCCCACTCATCCCACAACTGACTCCAAATATCTCTGAAGGTAAGATGTACGGTGTATTGCTAGTAGAATCTCCCGCAGGGGAGCAATTTGTGATTAAAGCCTTTTCTGGATTACTTCAGGGGTGTAGTAAGGTTCCAGGCTGGGTTCCTCCTATTCCTGGGCGGAGTGAATTAGCATACCTTGAAGCTGAGACTTTGGCAAAATTAGCAGCGATAAAACAGGAAATCATTAGCCTGAAACAACTTCCCGCCAGACAGGAGTACGCTATTTTGGCGGATGATTTTACCCAGCAGGCGAAGATAATTGGCGATCGCCATCGTCAAGACAAACAACAACGCCAAGAAAAACGTCAACAACTGGGCGCAACTTTAACAGGTGAAGCCTTGACACTAGCATTATCACAACTCGAAGCAGAAAGCCGTCTACAGGGAATTGAACGGCGAAACTTCAAACGTCATCAAAAAGAAGTCTTACAACCACTAGAAGACATCATATTTGCAGCTAATGAGCAGATTAAGGAACTGACCAAACAGCGAAGAGAACTATCTCGCCAACTTCAAGCACAAATGCATTCTGTCTATAGTTTAACTAATTTTTCAGGACAGTCATTATCATTACAACAATTAATGCCATTTGGCTCACCTACAGGTACAGGAGATTGTTGTGCGCCCAAATTGCTCCACTACGCGGCGACTCATAAGCTTAAACCCTTAGCTATGGCAGAATTTTGGTGGGGTAGACCTTCTGCAAATCAGGACAAAATTCCCGGAGAATTTTATGGCGCTTGTGCAGAACGCTGTCAGCCATTAATGGGATTTCTACTTTCAGGATTGAAACCAAAAACTACGGAAGTCCCAATTATCTATGAGGACCAATGGCTAATCGTTGTGAATAAGCCCCCCGGACTTTTATCGGTACCTGGTCGATATAGCGATCGCCAAGATAGCGTTCTGGGTCGTTTGGGTGGGGAATTTTTACCCGTTCATCGTTTAGACCAAGAAACTTCTGGGATTTTGATCTTAGCTCGTGACAGATCCACCCATTCTCAGTTAAGTTTACAATTTCAGCAAAAGCGGGTTAATAAACTTTATGAAGCGTTGCTTGCTGGTATAGTCATCCCTGAAGTGGGGGTAATTGAATTACCGCTATGGGGAAATCCAGAAAATCGTCCTTATCAGCAAGTTGACATTTTACGGGGTAAACCTAGTGTAACTCGGTTTCGCGTGATGGGGAGAGAGGGAAATTACACAAGGATGGAATTTGTACCAATTACAGGAAGAACCCATCAGTTACGAGTACATGCTGCTGATGCGCGAGGATTGGGGGTGAGAATTTTGGGCGATCGCCTTTATGGTTGCGATCTTGGGGTAAGTCGTTTACATCTACACGCAAGAGAAGTGGGTTTTTTTCATCCCCATTTAGGTGAAACACTACATTTAAACAGAGAAACTCCCTTTTGAGCATTGGTCTTTTTGATCATTACTCACAAGCTAGCATTAAATATCTTCTTCAAGGAAGAGGACATTCGACCACCAAATTCCTACCATAAACCTATCTGTTGATCGTAAGAATAGTTTTATGGTGATAGATCACCAACTGATACTATGTTACAACACCCGATTTTACCCAAACCAGTCAACCTAGATGACTGGTTGCGTCATGTTATTGATATTCACTTCCATCCCGAATATGGTTCACCCTTTTGGCTAGAGAAAGCTCAAGATATAGGAATTGATCCCAGAAGAGATATCCACTGTTATGATGATTTAACCATGTTGGGATTTTTTCCCATTGATGAACTGCGCCGAAGAGATGTGCGTGAGTTCTTACCAGCTAAAATTGCCCAAGACACTGTCAAATTGCGGATCTATGAGACAGGTGGAACCACAGGGACACCCTGTAGAATTGCTAATCGGGAAAACTTACAACTGATGAATCAATGGATGGATTGGTACTATGACCATATAGTTGAATTTCCCCGTGATGCTAATTGGTTGTGGATAGGACCCACTGGACCTCATGCAGTAGGTGATGTAATCCAAAATTTTGCTAATACCCGAGGCGGTATGTGCTATCGCCTTGATTTAGACCCCAGATTTATCAAATTGCTTTATCAAAAGAATGATAGAAAAACTCTAGACCTTTATCTAGACCATATCCGCAACCAGTCATACTCTATTTTAGATACGCAAGATATCCAGGTATTAGGTACCACACCAGCCCTAATTCAAATCCTCGGACCAGAAATGAGCGATCGGGGTTACGAGTTTAGGGGACTCTTATATGCAGGGACTCATTTAAAACCGGACTTGTACCAACTTTTATGTACTGAGTTATTTCCCCAGGCGGTCAACACCGCTGTCTATGGGAACACCCTCATGGGAATGGCACCCATGCGCCCCTACCAAAGTGATGATCCTAACATCGTCTACTGTCCCTTAGAACCATTATTCAAGATTGAAATTGTGGACTTGGAGAATCCCAATCAAATATTGGGCTATCACCAAACAGGACAGGTTTGTTTTTCCTTGATGACGGAAGATCTATTTTTACCACGAGTACTGGAGCGTGACCAAGCTGAACGCTGGGAAGCACTTCCCCAATTTGGCTGGGATAGTGTTGCCAACGTGCGTCCACATACAAAAAATCGCGTTCCAGTGATTGAGGGAGTGTACTAATTATGTTCATTCCAGCTATGACAGGACAAGGACATCAGGGTTATAGCAGCATGGAACAGCGAACTTTAGTAGGATTTGACGGTTCTGTTGTGGGAGCAGCTACTATTACTTCTCCCATGCTAGTGAGTATGAGAGCTAGCAAAAATGCATCTGCGCCTTTATCCTGTTCGATTCATTCCCTACTCGATATCTTCCACCAAGCGAGTAAATTATTCTGGGAGGGAAAAGCAGATGGACTAGAACCAGAAGAATATGTCAGGTGTGCTTCACTTACCTCTGGGATGCCAATTTCGATTGTGCGTCGTCTTACCTTGGGTTTCTTTCCGCATCTCCTCTCAACCATGGAACAGTTTTTACTGTTGCAAAGTCCTGGAGGATTAGCAGTCTTTGATAATTACATCTACCAAGTGGGAGAAATTTTCGTCGGACTTGTACCAAGAGGGAGAAATGCGGGGTTTATCATGCCTGGTAACCACCCATCAACCCATTATATGTGGTTGTCTGCCCTAGCGATGAAAATGCCACTGATGGTACGCCCATCTTATAGAGATGTTTTTACACCATATCGGTTAGTCATGTCATTGCTGGAGGCTGGATTACCTGAAGACGCGCTGGCATTTTTCCCTGGTGGACATGAGTTGGTCGATACTATTACTCAAGCTACGGCTTTAACAGTAGTTTTTGGTGGACAAGAAATAGCGGACCGCTATGGTAGGGATAATCATGTCAAAGTTTATGGTCCAGGGCGGTCAAAAGCCGTCGTCCTTGCAAACGCGGATTTTAAAGAGGCGGTAGATACTATTTATCACCTGATTATGGACGATGGTGGGCGGGGTTGTATTAATTGCAGTGCGGTGATTGTGGAAGGTAACGCCCAGGAATTAGCAGATGCTGTATCTGCTCGGCTGAAACAAATTCCGGTAATCTCCCCTCTAGAAGAGTCAGCGCTGTTGGGCGCAATGACTAATACCAAAGAAGCTGAGTCCTATAATAGTTTGATTGATAGTCGTCTTAGCCCAGATGCTCAGGAATGGTCGGCGATCGCTGGGGGGAGAATTGCCAAAATTGGGGATGTGATGCTGATGTTACCTACTGTAATTGAAGTCCCATCTTTTGCACATCCACTATTTGGGATTGAGCTACCCTTTCCATTCGCAGTTTTCACTTCAGCTAATTCGCGAGAGGAAATCTTACTCGCAGCGCAACACTCACTTGCGGTAGTTGTCGTAGGTGAAGATGAGGATTTTAGCCAAGAACTGTTACTAGAACCTAGTATCGACAAGGTTTTTGTGAGTGGGGCGCTGAGTACAGAGTTAGATCCTAGAGAACCTCATGAAGGATTTATCCTAGATTTTCTTTTCCAGAAAAAGGCGTTCCAAGCAGGAAAGATGCTTGAACAAGCGTACAGCAGGTAAAAATCTACCAGTGACTAAAGTCATGAAACCTTGGTCATTGATATTGTATGACTTTCGTGACTTTACTTTTACTTCTGCTTAGGAATATATTTAGTACATGAAATCAAGGGAAGGTAAACCTTTATGAACCGACTTCAATCTCTCGCTTTGTTGACTGTACTAGTAATGGCTCCTGTATTTTCCTTTTCTCAAAACGCTAACGCTTGGGTAATTTTCGGACATGAAGATCATTATGTATATGATCATCATCATGACCGCGAATGGAACAGACGCCGTGAAATTCAATGGCGTAGAGAACATGATAAATGGGTGAGACAAAATCATTACCATCATGACCATCGTTACAATCATTAATCATCAATCACAGCGAATTTAATCTAAAATAAACATATACATCAGAAAACTTCTTTCTCTAGACGAATAATATAGAGAAAGAAGTTTTTTATTTGTTTAGTTATCACAATAAACTGCTATTTACTGATTACATAGATACAATGACGAAGGTAATGAAACATTAGTCATGAACCTTTGATGACCTAAGTGACTTATTTTTATTTCTACTTAAGAATATATTAAACATATTGAATCAAAAAAAGCAAATTTTTATGAACCGTCTTAAATCTCTGGCTTTAATAACTGTACTAGCAACTGCTTCTGTATTTTCCTTCTCTCAAAATGCTAATGCTTGGGTAATATTTCCCAGCAATCAACCTAGTTATGACTACGATCATCATCATAATGATGTAGCTGGGGAAAGACACCATGAACGTGAATTGCGTGAACGTCGTGAGCGCGAATTACGTGAACGCCACGAGCGTGAATTACGTGAACATCATGCACATGAATGGCATCATGATTAATTAACTAAGACAAATTTAATTTTATCTTTGCATAAACATCCAAGTCACAAAACTTCTTTCTTTACTTATTTGTGAAGAGAAAGAAGTTTTGTGATTTTTCAATTTTGCAAAAAAAATTCTATAATAATGGTATAGTGAATGATAACGCTACTTTTAACGGACTAGAATAATATCAATTTTAGTAAAAAATAATGCGATTAAAATTGTCCGAGACGTTCGACGATGGCGAGCTTCGAGCCATCACTTGTATCTCAGCCCTAAAAGGACCGAGTTTACGCTTACCAAGTTTTTCCATAAAGTCAGATGAAAGTTGAAAGTATCCACATAAAAAGCATCAAGGCGCAACAAAATGCTATTTTGCAGAAAATTTTCAACTTGGTTGTCAATCCCACCCCCAACACTGCTCAATTACAACAACTAATGCAGATATTGGTTAAAGCAGTAACAAAGGTGGAAAAAGCCTGTTTTGAACGACAAGCGACACCAGGTAATTTGACCAGCTTATCTCGTAAAGTCTACGCTTGGATGAAATTTCTTACCAATGAGTATAATCTCCAAATTCATTTGCATAGTACTTATTTAACCCGGAAAATTGCCAGACAAATTCTCCTCACCCATGAGGGGAATTTGATGGAAGTGATGATAGAATTTACCAATTTAGCAGGACTCTATAAGGCTAATAGAGTTAATAATAATGCTAGTTTAACTGTTAATGAAGGTTTTATTCATGCTTCGGAAGAAGTTTTACAAGCTTTAGTCAAATCTGCTTTTTGTGGGAAGTGTCAACATAGTACTCAACTTATTCGCTCGTTTGCTAGTTCGCAACAATACAGCAATGTACTGATGGAACTAGATTTAATCGCTGATGTCATCGCTGAAAATCCCCAAGGTACTTGCTATAACTTGAATGAATTATTTGAAAAAATTAATCAGGAATACTTTACAGGCTCTTTGAGCAAACCCCGTTTAGTCTGGAGTCAAATGAAGACTTACTGTAAATTTGGACATTATGAACCAGCCAGAGACAGAATAGTCATGAGTTTAACACTTGATGACGCCAATATACCTGAGTTCGTAATTGAATTTGTGTTGTACCATGAATTACTCCACAAATTACATGGAACAAAGTGGGTAAATGGTAGAAGTAGAGCCCATACGCGAGAATTTCGGACTTATGAATGCCAATTCAAATTATACAAAGAAGCTGAAGGCTGGTTAGAGAAATTAGCATCAACTTCGTTGCGCTCATAATTATCTCTAGCTTCTCTGTTTGACCAATAGAACTGATTTAACCGGACGTTTAACCGGATTTCCTGACGCATCTATCTTCCCATAAAATACCTTTCCCTTGTAATACAGTGAAGACGAACTTCCGCCATCTAAATTCATTGCTTTTTCTACACCGAGAGTTTTCATCAATTTTGCCAACTTAGGTAAAGATATCCCAGAGTCACCAGATACCGCAGGTTTTTCAGCTACCATCACTAAGACAACAGTACCATCATGTTTAATCCCGATCGCTGTTCTCGCATTCAATTCATTGCTTCCCAGCGCATCTCGTTTATGAGCGACATCCGTAAAAGCTTCTGTAACTAGATTCAGTTTTGGTAGTAGCTGTGGACCAGCACCTACCGCATCAATCAACTCACATCCTTGAGGTAAGTGCCGATTGTGTGGACTGACATCGTACCGCGTCACTCCCCCACATAGATAGCGACGGAATTCAGTCCGATTGAAAATTTGGTTGAGGTAGGATTTTAAATTGGGATTATTCACCAAGCGATCGTTTTTTTGGGGATCTCCTACCAATTGACCAGAGATAGTAACGTAGGAAGTAGATTTTTGATTAACTGGGTCAAAAAAACCTGCGTTAATTACCGCGCTGACCTGCTGTTTATCCCCTGAATATTTTTGAGCAAATTCTTCTACTGTTTCTGCTGTGTCTGATATTGCGGGAATCAGCAAAAATCTACTCCCAGGAGGAATGGATAAGATATGAACTCGACTTTGAGGTAAATCATGCAGTTCATACTGTATTTCATTTTGTATATTTTTAGATGCTGAAGCTTGAATAGCTGGTATGGATGGAAGTGAGAAATGGGAGTTAAATAAGAGTATGATACTGAAACTAACTGGAATTAAACCCAAAAACCAAATCCTTTTCACTATTCCTCCAACTCTTTATATAGCGTTCATCGCATAAAACAATAATCTCATCAGTATTATATTCATAATTAGATTATGGCTGCTTATGAAATTTCCCCTTGACCGCAATTTAGAACTCAAAATTAAGTCTTCCCATCCTCGGTTACTTGAAGGACTAAATAATTGGCTGGAATTAGGTCTAATATCCGATGCTGAAGTGAGAAAAGTCTGTGCGGAGTATCTTGTTTGCTATGTAGAAATTCAACCATCGGTTAAACCAACTCCAAAGTTAAAAGAACCATTAATAGCAACTCTACCTCCCGAAATACTAGGAGAATCTGAGCCTAATTTTATTACTTCGGTTTTCCAGTCTTTGGCTCAAGAGTTAAGTGTCCGTTGGCTATTATTTTTAGGATTATTCTTAGTAGTTGTCTCCTCTGGAGTATTAGCAGCAAGCCAATGGCAAAGATTTCCCGCTATTGGACAATATGGAGTTTTATTAATTTATACTGTGGGATTCGGTTGGTTTGCTTTTTGGGCAGGTAAACAAAATAACCTGAAATTAACCGCACAGACTTTACTTACTGTGACTTTGTTACTCGTACCTGTCAATTTCTGGGCGATGGATAGCTTTAGCTTATGGCTAAATCCTCTGAATTGGATTTTCATGGCGATCGCTGGTTTCATTCTTTCAGTGATGACAGTGATACTCTGTAAAAATCGCTCGATTATTGATAATTTCCCGATTGGTAAATTACCTTTTGTGAATATCCTCTTGCTCAGTTATCTCCATTGGGGTTGGAAATTACCAGGATTCCCCCTGATCGCGGTTTACTCAGCGATGATAGTCACCACTATTATTAGTATTCGCAATCCTCCCCGATTCCGAGGAGATGGAGGAGAGGAAGTTTTTAGCCAAGTTTATATAGGTTTGGTAATTTACGCCTTATTATTCCTTTTACTCAGAGCTATATTTATCGCTGGGGTAAACATCAACCAGTTAGGGTTAGCGGTGGGTATTTGTGGTTGGTTAGGGACTCGATTAGCTAAAAACGAGCAAGTTCCCGTAGTTGAACCTGAAGTTTCTGAAGTTAAGGAAAATTCTGCTTATTCTCTGTGGGATATAGTTGGTTGTTTATTGCTATTGCTCGGTTGGGTCTTGGCGATCGCTAATCAACCTTTACAAGCTATCTTGATTAGCGGACTGAGCTTACAGTTTTTCACGCTTCACTTATCCAGATATAGCTTGAAATCCGACTTCACAGCTATTTTCCTGATTTGCTTACAAACACTTTGGTTGATTTGGCGATTAGTTCCTGCTCGATTCCAAGAATTGGTTATAAATATTGGTACTCATCTAACCCACACCCAAGATATACCTTGGACGTTACTCAGTATTGCTTTATTTCCTTATATAGTTGTAACCCTGATTTTAACAGACCGATTCCATCAAAGCGATAATACTCATAAACAGAACCTAGCAATTTTTGGCGACCAGCTAACTCTGATTTTGGGAGTTTGCTTAACAGTTATTTCTACGGTTAATCCTCTATTGCGATCGCTCAACCTCATCTTATCCACAATTACCCTATCGACAATCACCCAACGCCGATATTCTCACCAACCCCCCTTAGTATATCTGAGTCACATTACAGGTTTATTGACGATTTTTTCCTTGATTAACTGGTTATCACCCCATTTAGGTTTGCCAATTTGGGCGGGGATTTTATTAATCCTAATGGTATTAGAATGGATATTCAGTTTGGGTCAGGGAATTTGGCAAAGTAGCGCCTGGTATATCGGATTCGGATTGAGTAATATTAGTTTTTACTTATTACTTTTGAGTGGAGAAGGTTGGGGAATTTTTTGGTTAATTACACCTGTAACGTTAACAACTTTAGCTCATCGCACTAGCGAACAGAATCGCTACAAAAATACTATTTTGAGCTTTATAGCTGTAGGAATTTCCCAAATTCTCACTTTCAGTTTACCCATAAATCGGTTGATTGGTTTAGCTGTAGGTACGGGTCTGATGTTTATCAATACCCGTTATTTGAGAAATCAATTATCAGCATTAACTACAGTCGGTTTCGGATTAAGTTTGCTCATAGCATTAGCATGGGATTACACATCTATATCCATTGGGTTTGTTTTAGGCTCAATTATTATTCTCTCCCTCTGGTTAGGACGAACAGTTCTATCACGCCGAAATGGTGAATTAGCAGTCCTCTACGCTGTCGCAGCTGATCAATGGGCGATCGCTTTATCCTGCGGGGAATTACTAGGGTTGATACTACATTCAATACAAGTATATCAAGGAATTGCTCATGGGGGAATTTACTATCTAATCGCCACATCTCTTACATTAGGAGCAATTATCTACCGCACTTGGCGAGAACACCAAACTTGGGCTTTCTATAGTATAGGTTTATGTTTAGAATTGTTAACAGCAGAAGTAATCGGATTTGGAGAACATTCCCTGATTAAATTGGCGATCGCCAACATTGGTTTAGGATTAACATCACAACTTTTTGGAGAATGGTGGAGACAAAGATATCAACTAGACCGACTACCACATAGTTTCCATGTTTTACCGCTAGTCTATAGTTCCTTGGGTTTGGTTTACCGCTCTCATACCTTCACCGATTGGACGGGTTTCTGTTCTTTGGGTATCGCTTTAGTTCTGATTGGTGTGGGAAGAAGAAGTACAGGATTTAAAGGACTGCTTTATTTAGGAATTATTGGCGTATCTATTTCCGCTTATGAATTTCTCATCTATCAAATGCTCCAAGCCAAGGGTGGAAGTTTTGGAGACGGATTAATTGTCATGTCCGCTTTAGGAACAGGTATCATGACTAGTTATCGAATCTTCTCACCTTGGTTAGTCAGTTATTTGCGCCTAACTCGCCAACACCTGGAACAGATCGCCCATTTCCACTGGGTTTGGAGTAGTTTGTTATTTGGCGCTACCATCTTCTTACCCATTCAAACTAGCCTTTATCTCACCATAGGAACAGGATTATTTCTAGCTCGTTATGCTATTTGGCAAGCTAGGGAATATAAAGATATACCTGAAATATCCACATTCAAAATCACAGCGGATGAAATTTGGGTTTACCTGGGCTTATTAGCAGTGGGTATTCTGGATATTCATTTACAACATTTCTCCATCATCAACTCACTCAGCCAACATTCACTACCTTGGCGAGGAGCGATCGCTTGTGTCGTCGCCGGCTTTCTCTATATCCTACCTTGGAAAAGTTTAGGTTGGTCAAAAACTCCTTGGGAAAGAATTGCTTTGATCATCCCATTAATTACCATCTATCAAACTAGACTAGAAATTCATCCCCTCGCCTTAATCATCGCCTCCGCATACTATATATTAGTCGCTAAGTTAGCTAAACAAGTACGTTTAAGTTATATTAGTCTAATTTTAGTTGATTGGGCATTATTCCACTGGTTTTATACTTTACATATTACTGAGTACTTGTGGTATATCACAGTTATTGGCGCATCGTTGCTATTTGTGATTCAAGTAGATGAACAACTCAAACCTCAGAATTCTCGAACCATTCGCCACAATTTAAGGATTATCAGTAGTGGTTTAATTTGCGGTTCAGCTATATTATTCGAGCAACATCTTCCCTGGATTCCCGGAATTTTCAGTTTGATCGCCATTTTCGCTGGATTAGCTTTGCGAGTCCGGGCTTATCTCTATATTGGGACAGTCGCGTTTTTCACCATTAGTATCAACCAATTAGTCATTCTCAGCCAATACCAATCATTTTTAAAATGGGTGGTGGGTTTAGTTGTAGGGATATTGTTAATTTACATCGCTGCTAACTTTGAAACCCGACGCACCCAAATAATTTCCTTACTGCGCAGCATTGGTGATGAATTGAAAAAATGGGAATGAGAATTTTACTGTTAGAGATTTTCCTGTTCCCCGTTCCCTCTTAACCATATAAATATTTAATCCATTCCCACTCTTGCTGTAAACCCTCCTGAAGAGATATTTGTGGTTGATAACCCAGAATTTTTTGCGCCTTGGACACATCAGCAGCGGTATGACGCGCATCTCCTTGAGCTTTTTCAATATGATGGCGTTTGACCGGTTTACCCACAATTTCTGACATGGTATCTAAAACATCTGCCAAAACCACCCTACTCCCGCCACCAATGTTAAAAATCTCCCCTATCGCTGCTGGTATAGTAGCAGCAGCTAAATTAGCGGCGATCGCATCACTAACAAATGTAAAATCTCTTGTTTGCTGTCCATCACCATAAACAGGAATAGCTTCGTCTTGTAAAACAGCTTGAAAGAATTTATGAAACGCCATATCTGGGCGTTGTCTTGGTCCATAAACCGTAAAATAGCGTAAAGACACAAAAGGAACCCCAAAATTTTTATAATATAGCACGCCCAAACGTTCAGCAGCTAATTTAGTCACCCCATAAGGTGAAACAGGTTGAGGAATAATGGCTTCATGGGTTGGTAGGGTTTCAGCATCACCATACACACTAGATGAAGAAGCAAAAACTAATCTTTGTAAATTTCCAGCATCCTTAGCTGCTTCTAGTAAAACTTGTGTAGCGTTAATATTGCGTTCCGTGTAGGAGCGAAAGCCATTCCCCCAGGAATTTCTTACCCCTGCTTGTGCTGCTTGATGATAAACCACATCTACATTTTGTAAAAGTTTATGCCAATCCAAAAGCTGAATATCCGCTGTAATTAAAGTAAATTTGCTGGATTGCTGGAAATTGGCAATATTTTTATACTTAAGTAGAGGATCGTAATAATCATTGAATTCATCAATACCAATTACTTCATCTCCCTGGTTAAGTAGTACTTGGACTAATTGAGAACCAATAAAACCAGCAGCACCCGTAACAATAATTCTCGCCATGTTTTTAATTTTGGTTTAATCTTGCTCTTTTCTATTCTCCTAGATAGGGTTCTGTTTTATAGGAGTCATATTTGATTTCTGAATAAAGTCTCAGTATTATATGAGTTGTGGTTATTTTCTTAAATTATTGTTGTTTTGTTCGCTTGATTGTAGAAAATATATGACGCGATCGCTTGCTGTTGAGTTAACTAGACTGGCGATTGTGATTAAGACGGTAGTGGTAATTACTGCTGCTAAGCCAAGAGGTGCTATTAAGAGAATAATTAGGGTAATAGTCCCATTGAGAAAAGCAACAGCTAGATTACGAACTAGGGCAATGCGAGGAGAGATGTACATGAGTGGATAAAGAATGGGTTATGTATTTCAAGTTAAGGATTAATTTGCGTTAATACAAGACTTTTCATGCGAATGACAAAGTTATATTTTCGTATCATATTGAAGTAAAGCCATATTATTCAAAACGCTTTATCTGTATGTCATCAAGCGGGAGTTATCCATCGGGATGCTCACCCTGAAAAGTATGATTTTACACCAAGGTACTGATAGAATAGTGTTGATTGATTTTGGGTTGGCGGGGAATGTGAATACTCAAACGATTAATCAATCTGCAAATCACGCATTTGCACCGTGGGAACAGATGATTGAAGGGGAAAAAGCAGCAACTATTGATATTTATACAATTGCTGCGTCT
>Ga0116231_10004837_pt1 | contig 26992 bp, 9 predicted proteins | sample S1TSphgellanicum_2_FD_89695 | JGI IMG/M metagenome (GOLD analysis project Ga0116231, IMG submission 89695) | Host-associated microbial communities from peat moss isolated from Minnesota, USA - S1T2_Fd - Sphagnum magellanicum MG | ecosystem: Host-associated > Plants > Peat moss > Unclassified... | reverse complement strand
TTGGTGTAGAAGAGAAGAGAGGAAAAAAAGTGTGTTAAAGAATTTTCTTATGTTGGGCGAGGGGGGGGTGGGGTGGGTTCTCTTGGGGGGGGGGTGTTGGTTTTGGGTGGGGGGGGGGGGGGGGGGGGGGGGGGGGGGGGGGGGTAGGTTTTTTTTTTCCCTTGTTCCCAATGTGTTCCCATGGGGTTCTCAAAGAGTTCTCCACATTCTCAAGATGTTCCCAATAGCACCTCAGATTTATCCCATATGCTTTGCACAAAGTTCAACTCTTGTGTATATTAACTGAAAAGGTGGGGCCATAGAGGAGCACATTTGTTTCTATTTGGTGATCTCAGGGGTCCAAAGAGGTGCTTCTACTGGGGAGTGCCCTATTTTCCCAAAAAAAAATTGATGATAGGCCAATCACTATGGCTCCTTCCCAAAAGAAAAAAAAGAAAAGAAGGAGAAGTTGTGAGTAGCACCCATGAACTATAAATTAATATGAATCACACTATAGTACTATGGTATTTATCCCCTTTGTGTACAGCAAAAGGTATGTCAGATAAAGAATTTCACAAGGTATTTTTGTGCTTGGGCCAAAGGTGTTCATTGTCGTTCTTGCTATCAATTGGCCACCATATTGAACTTGCACCCACAAGGCCACCATGCAAGATGAATGGTGTTTTGGGCAAGAAACACTTTTCCATTGCATTTCTCTCCCATCTAACCATCCACATGCATCTACCTACCTAATAACAAGCGCATGTCTTATCTACTTACCTACCAACATAATAACCACTTGCAATCCCAACCTATTTGCACATCATACTCGTTCATTAGTATCCTAGTTACTTAGGAGCATGAAGGGAAGTAAAAAGGTTTAGAGGATAGGTTACCAAGGTTCCTCCTTGGTAGCTCAGTTGTCAATGTTCATTCGCAATTGAATCATATCAAGTCATGAATTGCAAGGTATAACCTTTGACCATTTTTTCATTAGCAATCTATTAATTAATACAAGGTACCACCCTTGGCTCTAGTTGAGCCAATGATTCCATAACCTTTCACTTCTTGGATAGAAATGTCATAATTGTTCTCTTTCTAGATATTGAAAAGAGGGCATCTTGATTCTCATTTTAATCCGTTATTTCCACAAATAGGTGAAAGTATGTTGGTTATCAAAATAATTTCAATAAGTTTCCACCAATGTTGGGTGATTCTCATTTTTTTTTTAAACACAATTTCTAATTTTTAACATAAATTTTAATAATTAGAAATTGTGATTGGTCATATGGTCTTTTGCACAAATTAAATGAAGGTGTAACCTAGTGATAAATGAATTTTTAAATCTCAAGAAGGTTTTGGGTTTGAATTTCCATTTGACAAGGTTTATATTTATCATCTCAACTGACTAAATCTTTTAACTTGTAGTAGTAGGGTGAGGATTGAATCAATAATCATCATAGGTGTATATTAGAATTGGGATCAAATGATACTTTAGGTAGTTTTCAAAAAGTTGATTTTCACTTAAAGTAAAACCAACAATTCTCATCGAGAGAAATGCCCTAAGAACTAACCTACAAATTATCTTTATTTATGGGAACTACACAAAACTAGTATACACCTTTACTATTCCCAATAACCCACGACCTTTCATCAATTACTTAAAATACATATAATATTGTTTCCCCTTTCCTTCACAATTAATAAAAAGGCCTTCATATTATGTTATCCTTCTTTTCACATTTAATCTCTATTTATCCCAAATGTCCCCATTTGGTGGCAAAAAAATGTCAAGTTAACCCTTGGAAAACACAATCAACTATATTTTGACAACCCCTCAAGCTTTTTAAAACATGTAAGAATTAGGTTGGAAAAAATGTTATGTTGAAAGTGTGTAAAGAAAATGGTTTTGGAAACATTTATGGTCAAGATAAAAGGTGACAAGGGGGCAAGTTTTTTTCACATGGGTAGGCTTGAAAGGAAATTATCAAATGGAAAATTTACCCAACCCCTTTAAACATCTCCACCATGGATAGACAAATTATCTTAGCAAAACCAAAGTTGTCAAGGAATGTGATGGATTTATGACAATTTTGAACTATCGTACCCCACCAAGATTCTTTTTTTAACTAGTGAAAGTTCAACAATTTGCCACCTTTAAATAAAAGGTTGTGACACCCTTTGCTTAACCCCAAAAAATATGGGTCTTTGAATTCGTCAACACTTATGGCTATTGATTATGGTTATCTAAATACTAGATGAAAAGGAGTTACTTATCAACCAAGGTTCCTTGTCACATTTAATGATTGCTCTCATGGGATTTCACTCTCAACATGATCATTTGCCTACAACTTGCCATCATGGTTTTAGCTAGATCTTCCCCCACTTTAAAAAAAATCATTATCATTGAGCATCAAATCTTTAAGTTTAGGTCATTACTTTTCATTACACAAGAGTTATTAGAACTTGGAAATTCCTAAATCATGAAGATGTATTGCTTCTTGAGTTTAACAAGGCTCATTGCTTGGTAAGGTTTGATGCAACTATCAGTGTGATGGAGGGGTGATCTCTAATATAATTTTGCACACTTGTATGATTGACTTTCAAGCTTCAATATAACTACAACTTTTGCATGCATGGAATGCCCATAGAGACCTTACTAGTCTTTACAATTCAACATAAGTCTTAAGCTTCTTTTGTGTTTGCCTTTTGTAAGTCTTACACTTATTACTTTCTTAGGTTTGTTTAGTTTTTGATTTTATGTTCCATGGCACCTTTACAATTCCTATATAGTTTCAAGTATAAGTTTTTTTCCTTTGTCAATGCCCCTAATGTTGTTGATGATGTTTTGTTGAATCAAGTTGTTAATGTGTGGTTTGCATTACATTTGGTTACACTGCAGTCCACATCAATGTTTTTATAAAGGCTTGTGCTCATAAATGTTGTGCTAACCCATTCTTTGAATTTGGACCCACCACTTACAAGTTTAACCCAAAAAAAAATGGGTGAAGGAACATGGGAAATTAACCAAGTATTGTAGGATGTTTGGGCATGAAAGCTTTCATGGGTGAAAACAATGCATAGTTTTGATGGGAAATTAAACATGGTCAAATGTCATGTTTGCACACAAATTAAAGGTAAAGAAAAGTTTTTGTTTATCAACTCTAATAGAATACAAAAGCAAGCCAATAGGCACAAATGCAAAGTTATAAAACATAACTACAACATGGTGCAATACTTTGTAAAAGGCTTCAAAGTATATCATTTTTTTTAAACTTAAAAGGTTGCCAATTGATGATGGAATAGCCGACAACTTGAGTCTTAACCAATGTGCTCATGAACTCATTATTGACTTATGGGGTCGAGTTGATTATGGAAGAGATTAGGAATAACTCAACTCGTTTTAATTCTAATGGTGTTGATGTGTTTACAAGTGTTCACAATAGTTCGACAACACAATTTTGAAAAAATCAAATAATTCATTTTTTTTTGTCCATTAGATTGTGCATCAAACAAATTTAACAATTTCAAACACTTTCCAAATAGCTTTTGGTGTAAAAGCTTGAAAGTCTTTTGCAAATTAGATATCTATTGAAAATTTTCTCAACAAAAAATCCCTTCCCATTTGCCATTTTTGTCACGTTAAAATACAACCACAATAAATTAATACATAATAACAATCTTCCAATTTAGAATGAAAAATGTCTTTATTTTATTTTTTTTCAAAACATATTTCTCATTTTGTATGAGAAAATCAAAAATATATTACAATTCTAGATTCCATCATAATCATCCATAAATGTGTTTTTACATGGTAAAAAATGACTACGTAAAAAAATAGAAAAGGGTGACGTTGTTACAAGATTTTGATTCACCTTTTAAAAAATTCACCTGAATAAAATTTTGCAATGGTTAAACCTTTAACCCTATTGTAAGTAAAATAACAAAATATGCAAAGTTCAAAGTTCAAACCCTAAAAAATTGATTGATAAGAATCACCAATAAACACCTTCATATAATTGGCAATGTTTTTTTTTGAAATGGTTAAAAAAAAACTCATGAGAAGTTTATTTGGAAATTTTTCAAACACATTGATTTTTTGATGATACGAATGCCAAGGCCTATAGTTTGTATCTATGTTCTTCCAATTTTTGCAATATCAACAAGGCCATTAGAATACCATTGCTCTACAACAAAATGTTCTACCCTAGCTTAATATTAAAAATGCTACAATTAATCTTCTATACCATTGAACAATGAAAACACAATAGATAATTATTGAGTTGATTAATTTAATTTCCTAAAAACAATCCTTTTCAAAATAAATAACCTTCAATTTATGGTTGGCCAAATGTACACACTTCTACAAAATAACTAATTGGAAGCCTTCATTAACATGGCCCATCTCTCAACAAACATGTTTGTAAAAGACACAATGTAAACCTTCTGCAACTTGAACAATTCCAAAATAAATGAATAAACAACAAACATATTTAACTATATTTTTTTATTATGTTAGATCTTAAATTATTTTCAAGATTTTTGGGGGATTAATTTTTTTAATAAATTTTGCAATTTTAACTCCCAAGTAATAAAAAAAATTCTTTATTTTGAACAAACATTTATTTCATCAAATTGTGACTGCCCGAGCTATCTTTATGTCCTTTTTTTAAACAAGAAGGAAAGTGAAGGAGGAAGAAAGTTCAAGCCCACATTCTTTCTACAATTTATATGTCTACCCTAAAAAGGATAAATCCATCCACACCCCTTATTTAAGCCTTTTACACCCTTGATTGGGGCCTACATGTTTATAAAATCCAACAATATGTCATTATAAGTTGTTTCACCAACCCATTTGTAAGCATGCAAAATTTGACAATATAAAGTGACAGATTATATAAATAATACTCTATGGGCCAATCAATGATGTGTCCACTCATAATCATGGTACCACAACAATCCATTTCTTTAAAGTAAATGGATTCATGTAGAATCAAACATAAGATCCACTACTACAAAACATGAAATAGTTCGAGTTGACTAACTGGTTTTTTTTTACTAATTGAAACGTTCTTTTTTACTAGAGGCTTGAAGCATGTTTTTTTTTACCAATCAACTTGATTATAATGACTTATTTAACCAGTACATTTAATCAAATTAAATAACCTTAGTCAAAATGGCCAATGGGTTTTAGTCAAATAGGACATCTAATCAAATTGAACATAAAAATTGACATCACTAATCAAAATGACTAATGTATTCTAATCAAATGGGACATCTTATGCCTATTACATCCATACCTCCTACATCCCATTTACAATCTCACAACTTACCTACCTACTAACCAACCCACCGACCTAAATGTAATACCAAGTTACCACCCACCCACCTACCTACCTGGATGTACTACCTACCTACCTACTTACATGTTTATCCACCCACCTATAACCTACCTACATATTAACTACCTACCTACCTACCCACTCACTTGCCTATCTATTTACCCGCCCATCCACCCACCTACCTACCCACCACCCATTTATCTCCTACAACTTACCTACCTTCATATCTCATAGTCTTGTCGTGAAATGTTGAAATAAACATGTGAAATAAAAAAAATTGACAAAAGTTGAACACCTTTTGATGGTGTGGTCCATTGGTTCAGGACTTGGTTTATTATTGGGGACATCGAGGGTTCAATTCCTAACATTATAACCAATGTACATGCTTAAAAGGTTAAGGTAAGCAAGGTAGGTTAAATAATATATACTAGGTTGGGTTAAGGTAAGTTAAGTAAAATAGGGTAAGGTAGGGTAAACTACCACTTAGCTACTTGCCTTTTATGACTTAGCTACCTACTTGCCTACCTTTTTAATACCTACCTACATGCCTACCTACCACACACAAAAAAAATTATACATGCAAAAATTTGACTAGTCAAATGGTCCATACTTTGTCAATCAAAAAAATCGCCCTTCACAATAGACATGTCGAAATCAACTTATCCAAAATGACTTAGTGGTATTTTTAACATTTGTTCAAATTGGGTGTTTTTTTACTAGATTTGCTAATAAAAACATACCAAGTTTCCTAGTAGTGATCATCCTACTTTCTAGATGATAATACCTAATATCATGATGTTTTTCTAGTCTGCATTAAATCAACTTCAACTTTTACAAACAATTTCCAAGTGTTAATTGTCCTACACCTAACTTCAATTTACCAAATGACCAACTGATATTGCCTTCCAACATATCATCACCGTCAATATAATTAGGCAAAAAACACTACCTTGAAAGTTAACAGTCATGTTTAGAAAGTTCAATATCACAAAATAGTTATTGGCAGTGATAAGGTAGACAAATGAACCTAGGTTGATGCCCAATTCTTGAAAATCAATAGCTCAATAACCCAATATACCTATCATATATTTACTCATTTTTTGTTTGATGGATTAAACCTAAATATGCTAAAAACAAAAGCACCAATCAATGAACTTAAGAAATATTCAACAAAGACAATGTTAAATAACATAGAAACATCACCTAAAGGCATCATTACAACTTCTTACTGCTAGATACAACGATCCAATCTCGGAGACTACATGCCAAGACTAATATCTCCAATCTTTGTTAGTTTACAATTAAAAACTCATCACAATTTTTGATGGTTTGAACTGATGTTGGGCAGTTCTCAATTTTTGTGAAAACCGTCAATTCCAATTTTTGGGGCAAATTATGAAAACTACCCCATTTTTTAATTTCTTTTATTTATTTTTTTATAACTCCCATTTTGATAATCACCCTGATTTTCATAATTTAAAAAATGTATATGGTTAGGTAATTTTCAAAGTTAGCAAATCTGACAAAATTTTGAACTATCAGTTTTTAAGGGCGGTTCTCACAAGTCAATTTTCATAAATCAAGTTTTTTTGGTTTTTCTTTTTGTGTGTTTTTTTCTTATAATCACAATAAATGATGAACCAAGTAAATTAATAAATGATGGAAAATAATTTGATTCAATATAAAAAGTTCACATCTGTAATTTCTTCCATTTCAAACCCCCCTTCAAATTCCTTCAACTATTTTTCTAAAATTTCATCCTTCTCTATGAACTCCACCAAAGTTTATGGCATATTACATCCTACCCTATGATCATTGGGCCAATTTTGACTAACATAAATTAATTTATCTAAATTTTAAACTATAACTAACATATCTTAAGGATTGTCAAAATTCCAACAAGAGAAAAAAATGTGTTTGGTTCTAAACTTAATGCAAAGAATAATAATTGAATGGAAACTATTATTGTCCCTTCAAACAAACACCAATCTCCTTCCAACAATCAAGGCTAACATGCAAATAAAATAAATGAAATGTTAAAAATAAGTTTAAACATATTAATAAAACAAACTATCTACAAAATTACAAATCAAATACAAAGTAATGTTTAAAAATAATGAAATCAAATAGAAAAATAAATAAAATGTGATGGATTAATTCTATTTATAAAGAAAAAAATTTAAAAATAGAGCTAACAAGTTTTAGACACAATTTCTTGTCTTCTTTCCCTTTCCTACAAAATCAAAACAAAAATAAATTATAAGGTAGAGAGGCTAATCATAATACACTTAAAGTAAGGTTTCTTGTTGTTTTTACAAGAGGGCCCCATTGTTTATGGTGTCCAAAGAGTAGATGGAGCCCTCCTCTTTGCACATCTATCACATTAAAAATTGACAAAAATGGACTAGAGGCGAAAAAGTTATGGCCCCCCGAAGTAGGGGGGTCATTTTTACAAAAAATTCTTAATTGAAAAGCTCATAGCCTATTTCTGAACCCCTCAAAAAAATCCTAAAATATTATTTTATTGCCTTTGGAGTTAATTTGTAAAGCTTAAAATGGCAATTGTAGAGTAGTTTAAATCGTTCAATTTGAACAAAAAATGATAAAGTTATGCATTGATGAAATAGGAGGGGTCAAAATGAAAAAAAAACATGTTTTGCAATTTGAAAAACATATTTCCTTTGTTTTTTCTTTTTTGGTTGTTCCTTTGGCTTTGCATTTCAAAGATGATTTGTAAAGCTTGAAAAGGTGCTCCTACAACATTTTAAATCACTCAAGATGGAAAAGAATTGAGAAAGATCTGCCAAAATGTTTGGTGATAGGCTAGTGTTAAGTGATAGGCCAGTTTACCCTATCGTATTGTACAAAAATTCGAAAAACTAAATCTAAAAGTAAAAAAACTTAAAAAATGGTCAAATAGAAAATGATTTTTTTATTAAAAAGACTTACATTGCTTGTTGGCTTTTGTTTGCTGCTCATAGCTCTAAAAACTACCTACAAAAGTAAAGAGGGAGGATGGAGCAAGCCAAAAAAAAAATCCACAAAACATAGAAATTACAAACTACAAACCTTGCAAAACAAAGTAAAAAACCAAAACTAAAACTAAAAATAACACAAAACATAAATGAAAATTTTAAAAATAAGAATGTTTGAAAGCATAAGAAAACAAGGATTTGGATGTGTAATAGTGAGTAGGAGCAAAGAGGACTTAAAGAAGGAGTTTGGGCTCCTTTTATAACTAAATTAAAACCCTAACCCCAAATGGTGGCAGCCATCACATTAGGGTTAGGGTTAGTGCCCTAACCCCTAACCCTAATGTGGTGGTTGCCTCCATAAACAATAAGTTTTGTTTTTTTTAATTCTGACTTTTGAGTTTTTATTTTCATAAACGATAAGTTTAATTTTTTAATTTTTAAAATTTTACTCTTATTTTTACTTATTATTACTTTTTGTACTTACTATTTATTATTATTCTTATTTTTTACCTTTTTTACTATTATTTTTACTTCTTACTTGTTATTTACTAGTGTTATTTATTATTTTTACCATGAGAATCGAGCCTTCTCAAAATGTGAAAACTAGTCTGATTCTTACATTTGATGCCAAATGAGAACTTAGGTGGTTCTCACCTCCAATGAAAACCACCAAGCAGGTTTTCATGGCAGTTTTCACCGTCGGTTGTCACTAGTCAATTCTCACTGCAATCAAATTACAAACTAATGCTAATTTTCAGCCGAAGGCTAAAAACCACCCAACACTCGTCTTAACATCTACTCGGTATAAGAAAAGGTTTATTTTTGGGAACCTTATGGATTTGAGGCCCCTAGCACAAGGCCATGATGCTAAGGGATCAAGGCTGAAAATCCATAAGGTTCCCAAAAAAAAACTTTCTCTAGCCTAAAGAATCACGCATTTTTCCGGTTTCTTTTCATTGTCATTTCAATTTCTTTCCATCCTTTGCCTTAAAACTAAAGTAGTCATTAGTTTTTTCTTTCGGCTAAAGTTATCATCAATTTTTTTTAATTTATTTTTTACTCAAAGTTATTTCTATTATCTATGATTTGCTTTCTCAATTGTTCTTTCCCTAGTGTAGTATTCTTCTTTTTCACAAATTTCGACTTTTGTCCCCCACATGCGTTCTTTCTTACCTTCCTATTCATTGCAACCCTACATCATTGCAACACATGTGCAACATTTTTGCACATTTGTTCATGTTTCCTTATTTCTTGCTTCTTTTGATTTTTTTTTGTTATTTGCAAAAAAAAATTCTTTTTTTTTCTTTTTAAACTTCTGTTGTTGCTTGAAATTATTGTTCCTTGTTGGATTTTGTGCAAGTGTTGGCAAACAGCTTTGTTTTTTTTTCTTAGTTATGAATTTTTTGTTCATGTGTAAGTGTTCCTTATTTATGTGCAAGCATTTATTATTCTTCTTGTACCGGTGTTGTTTGGTTTGAATTTGTTTTACTTTCAAACACTACACCATCATTTTTTCACACTACATATATTACTATGTAATTTAGTTTTTTTTCCCATACAGGTGCACAAAATGCTTTAAAAATCTATGATGGTTCCTAATTTAAGACTTTTGCATTTGATTTGTTGTTTTAAAATAATTTGATTTTCATTACTTTTTTTTAAGATACACATTTGATTTTTACTACATTTTTTTAAGATACATTTGATTTGCATTACATTTTTCAGATACACATTTGAAGTTTACTTGAGTTTCAATTTTCTGTTTTGCCAACCATTAGGGTAGCCAGGCTGATCACCGAACACTTAGTGTCTTAGAAGGTTTGCGAATTTCTAGAGAGTGTTCCTTTGAATTTCATGCCCGAAGAGGAATCTTAGCCCTACTATTTGCGCACCCACAAAAACTTGAATTGTTGAAAAGATGAAGAAATGAGTCAAATGTGACCATCCAAAGTAGGGGGGGTCAAATGGTGCAAATGAAAAACCATCACACACTTGGAAGACTATTACTAAACACCCAAAAAAGTCTTTGAAAGTCGCTCTATTTCCTTTATGGTTTAAAGATGACTTGTAGATCATAAGGTTGCACTCTTATAATATTTTAAATCACTTAAATTGAACGAAAAATGAAAAAGTTATGAGCATTGAAAGTAAGAGAGGTAGAAGAGAAGAAAAGAAAAGAAAAACACGTTTGATAACTTGGAAAAGCTTATTTGTGCTCTTGTTTTTCTATAATTATTCCTTTGATTTTGCTATTAAGACAAATTGAAGAGCTCAAAGTTAACGATCCCATAACATTTTAAATCACTCAAAAATGAAAAAGAGATGAAGAAGATATTAATAAAATGTTCGGTCATAGGTGGTGTTCGGTCATATGGCAAACTACCCTACCATCGTTTTTGGACATTTTTTTGCAATTCACTTCAAGAGCTTAAAAAAAGTTATAAGTGACCTTGTTTGAGAGCTCAAGCATAGTTCAAGTGTTATTTTTTTATTGAGTTTAAGAAACTAGGGTTAGGTTTTATTCAGGTTTAGATAATCAATTTAAAATTAAGGTTTCATTATTCAAGGTAAGTAATGTTTAGGACTTAAATTTAAGAAATGTATGAGTTTTGGGGGGAAAATGCATTTTGAAAGAGAATTTAACTTATGTAAAAAAACTTAAAAGAAAATAAAAGATGAAGACCAAGGGAATAACTTATGAAATCCGTAAGGAACTCTTGTGAGCTAGCTTGTTCCTTATGAATTTTGTAAGTTATTGAACGATTTTCTCACATATAACCGAATTAAAAATACACTAAAAAAAATTGCACAATCCTTTACATGTCCAAAATAACTCCATAAACAAAGGAAACACTAGACTTAAGTGTTACAAACGACAGAGGCATGAAACCAAAACTCCAAGGACACTACTCCATTGCCACCTTTTTATTGGTACATCTGATAATGATGTTGAACTTTGATTATGTTTATAATGCTAGTAGGCATGCTACTATAAACAAAATGAACTTGATATTGTGATTGACTAGACATATTACTGGCATCGCCAATAATCCATGCAAGAACAAATATGATCTTCAAAGTGATGAAAGCGATAGGCATTCCTCATCATGATTGCTCTCCCAACTATTTTTGAAATGAACTTGGTGGAAGTGTAGCAATCTTCACAAACCTGCAAAAAAAAATTTATTCGAAAAGGAGTACCAGGAGTTGTGTTGATGAACCCTAATGTAATAGCTAGTTTTTCACTATGGTGCCATAAATGAAATACCTTTTCTTCTTCTTCCACATCATGTAGAATGAATTTCATACAAGGTATATACCCACATCATGCATGAGCCCTGACAATTTCTATAGTCCTCCATGAATTTCAATCATCTAGGGGTGGTCTTCATCCTTTATTACAAAAGTATGCACCTCGTTATTCACTTCAATCCATGTATGACTTGGTTGTTTCTTCACACCCTTTTTCCTTTTTCTGTCGTTCAACATTTTCAGAGAGATGTTTGTTGCCAATAACAACATAGATGTTTGATAGCAACACATAACTAATAGCATTGTTAGGCTCCATTTCAAGAATTTGTTTGGCAAGATGTTCTGCCATCTCCACATTACCATGAATTCTATAAGTGCCGAACAAAGCCATCCAAGCAGACACCTGCGATTTACAAGGTATTGCCATGACCATAATCTCTACTTCATGTAGATGGCTATCACACCCAAGAAGGTCAACCATAAAGGTGTAATGTGATAATTTTGTAGAAATCATATAGTCTATAGCCATTGTAACATAACAGTGCATGCCTTCATCCACCATACCTGCATGGCTACAAGTAGATAGAAAATAAACAAAAGTGATATCATCTTGTTGTACACCTTCTTCATACATTAGTTAAAAAAATTTAAAAGCTTCCTTACCATGCCTCGCACATCCTCCAAGGATGGTATTCCAAGTGGCCACATCTCAAGATGGCATCTTGTGGAACACTCTCCAAGCATCCTTAAGGTTCCCACATTTTGCATACATGTCCACCAAGCTATTCCCCACAAAGACATTAGATTCACAACCACTTTGAATGATTTACTCATGAACACCCTTGCCCTCTTCAAGTGGAACTACACTTGCACATGCATTTAGCAACCCTACAAAAGTAACAGAATTTGGCTACTCACCTTTTTGTTGCAGTTGTCGAAATAGTTTTAGTGCATTCTACCTTTGCCCACATTTCACATGTCCCAATATCATGGCATTCCAAGTGACCACATCTTGAAATGACATTATATTGAACACTCTTTGAGCATCCTCAAGGCTCCCACATTTTGTATACATGTCCACCAAGCTACTCCCAACAAAGATATCAAATTCACAAAAACTTCGAATAATTTGCTAATGAACACTCTTACCTTCTTCATATGCAACCATGTTGGCACATGCATTTTGCACCCCCACAAAAGTAACAAAGTTTGGTCACATACCCTCCTTTTACATTTGTTGAAATAGTTCAAATGTCTTTGCCTTTGCCCACATTTCACATGTCCCAAAACCATGGCATTCTAAGTGACCACATTTCATAATGGCATCTTGTTGAACACACTATAAACATCCTTGATGCTCCCACATTTTGCATACATGTCCACCAAGCTATTGCTCGCAAAAACATCAAACTCACAACCACTTTGAATGAGTTGTTCAAGTGCTCCTAAACCAACACATGCATTTGTTAAGAGTCATTCCCTCTTGTTGCATTGGTTGGAAAAGTTGTATTGCCTTCTCCAATTGCCCATCCTTCACATATTTTGTGAGCTTCTAATTCCATGCAAAAATGTTCAATTGCATTGTGCTTGATGCCATTACAACTATTTCTAATGCCACCCACAATGGATTTCATTGGTCCTCGAGTTAGAATCCTTCATGTGTCTTCTTGTGTTTGAAATCTGGATACTTTTCATTTGTCTACAACCAAAATCCAGATCAAGCTAATCAACCATTTATTTTTCACATCCCAAGTGTAGAAAACATCATAAGAACATAAAAAGATACCACTGACTTTCTCTATGCAAATTGCATTTGCCTACCTTCTCCAACTTGCTATTACCATCCCACTATAGTAAAGGACCTAAATAGAATTTTTGAACATGAATTGGAATATATTTTATTTCATCATCATACAATGACATTGTTTAACATTGATATGGTCATTACTCTCAAGAAACATGATGTCAAATGTTACCACCTATAGAAGAATTAGGCCTTGTTGGATCTCTAGGCTTTAAAACTTCAGCAAAAAAAGTAATTGTTTATAATTAACCCTATAATAACAATTTCTTCCCAACTTGTTCACTTTTTAGAATTCGGGTCATAATTTCCTTTGTCATTTGCATCTTTAAGAACTTTAATTCTTTTGTAGTATGTGAATATTCTTTGATACCTTTTGTAATGGAAGGAGGTTCCTTAGACAAACATCATTTTTTGCTTGTAGCTTTCTTATTGGGTTTGCCTTTAATGTCAAGTAAGTTACATGCCCTTGTCATAGGTGAAACTATATCAAATGTGTGATTTGGTGTGACATGATCATTACTATCAACAAAAACTAGGGTTTAATGCTTAAGGTTTTTAAGTGGTTATGTTTCTAGAATAGAATTAGGATGATCATTTACCACTTGAGGATGTGGTAAATGAGAACCTTGACTAATGCCACCAACTACACCTATCCTTTTTGGTATTCTTCCTAAAATGCTATGAAACTTCTCATACCATGACCAAGAGGAAGGAGGAGCACCTGTTGCATTGCATGCTTCATATTCTTCATGATATTTCTTTCTCATCTTGGTGATTTTGTTTTGACATTACTTCCAAGTGTGTGACACCTCATTAGGGAACGTTGCATTGATTTTGTTAACAAGCTCCTTCCAATCATTTACAGCCATAGGTTGCCTCCGATACTCCTAATGCGGAATCCCACAAATCAATCATCATTTGGAGTTTTCCATTAGTCCATAATCTCCTATCGATTTGAGGCCTTACCCAAAGTTTAGGGGCACTCAAATTAACATTCACATTTAAGCCCAACCCCAAAGGTTGAGAAGGAAAACTCAAATTTACAACTTGAAAAGACCCTAACCTTTACCCTTGAGAAGAGCTAATATTGAACCTTTAAGAAGAAGGTCCTTTCAAAAGACAACCCATGAAAGAGTTTGGCAATTGTCTTTCATTTTTTTCCTTTAAAAATCACAAACAGAACTATATCAAAACACAATCAAGTTGTATAGTTCCACTCCTCACTTGTGTCTTTGAACTTTGCTATCTAGATTATTGTCGCTGTTTTCTAGATTATGGATTGACTATAGGTTCTTGGTTGCCTTTAAAGTTTTGGGTTTTTGGGAGGATTGTCTTGGAACTTACCAAAAGGTTTTTTTCTTTTCATTTTACCAGTGGGAAGAGGAAAGTGAAAAAAAATTCACTTCATTTGTCGACATAATGATGGTGTGAAAGGTTTATTTTTGACCAATGCTCTCACAACAAATGAAGAGGTGTATATGCTGGTTTGCAAGGCATATACACTCTCCATTTGCTACATGTGCCCAAGGTTTCTCTTGCACCTCCACCACCTACGCATTTCTTGATGGGACAATTCTAGATTGAACGTCATTAGCTTGCTTGCAATGGCCTTCAAACCCTCAAATAGCCAACACCCTAAAAGGATGGTTCACATTAGTAACCTTATAGCACTAGAAATGTGTTTTTTTTAACATTTGGTAGGCAGATTGTGTTGTGTAGACGGGCCAAAGTGGGAATGATCCACAAGAAAATTTAACCAAATTTGATTACAAGTTAAATATGAAAATAATTTTGATGTAAAATAAATTTCCTTTGGCTACCTATTTGAACCACATATAGAAATCTGGCCAAATTATTGTGCTAAAATTTCAATGTTGAATTTTTAAAAAATTATTGTGCTAAAAATTATATCATAGTACGTTGGCCATTTCAACACATGTTTGTCAAATAATTAATTAATTAAAAAATATTTCCTTCAACAGATGAAATATCCTTAAAGATTCAATTTGTTCCTTCACAATATTTTGTGATTTGGAAGAAATAATTTTTGAAATTTTCAAAATTTCTGAAAGTAATGTAACTAATGTCAAATTGGTTGAGGTATTAGGGTACTACCCTTAATTCATATCATGAGTTCACCATTTCATCAAAAACAATGGCAGCCAAGTAAGTGATACAAACATAAGAATGACCCCCCCAAAAAAAGTGTGGTAAGGCCCTAGGGTGATGGCATTCCTGAAATAAGGGCCTTGATGAGGTGGAAGCTGAGGTAGGTTTGCGTTTTAGGAATGCCCTTATGTAATGGAAAGCCTTGTAAATTAAGTGAAAATAAATTAGTTTATTGTTGCCTTTTGACGATTTTCATCAAAAAAATTTTTTGGCTTTATGAGTAATCAAATCCACCCTGAAAGTAATTAACTTTTCATGCAAAAAGTGATAAATTGTCAATGAATTGCACTTCATGGATGAAATAAAATTACAAATGATACTTCTTTGATGAACTTTATTTCATCCTAAAGCACTCCGAGAAAATCTCTAGTGTATGTAGAGGGTACCTTATATCCATCAATTTCCCTCTTACAAAATCAGTGGGATATTATGCCGACTCCTCAAGAGTGGGAAGGAAATTAAGTAAGCCTCCTTATTTGGCTATTGTCTCGTCACAAATGTGGCTATTGTCTTGTCATAGGCCCCTTCTTTTGAGAATGCCCCCAACCCTAGCAGCGGAGAGGTCTCAAGTTACAACCTATAATCGGCTACGTACTGGGTTGGCCAGACAGGTGCAGGGGGTTCTGTGGACGACGACAACAACAATATTCATCCCAGATGTCATTCATCCCAGATGTCCGAGTAGTCATTGCTTTTTGGGCGAGTGAAATCCCATCCATCGAGTCACGGGTTATGTCGTGTAACACAGTTCGAGCAGCTCCCGATTATCGGAAAAAAAAAACTTGCCACTCTTGTGGCTCATTTTTTTCCCCGGTAACTGTGATGCTCTCACCGGTTATGTAGTCCAAAATTAATTTAGGCATTCGATGATATCCCATGAATTAAAAAAATTGTGGGTAGCTTGAGAATGATGACTAGGCAACATGAACTTGGCAATCGAGCATTGTTCACACTTTGCAAATTCGGCAACATGAACTTTGGCAACAAGTAAAAAATCAATTCAGCAAAATAGCCAAATAGTAGCATGGAATTCTCCCAATTTGGCAAAAGTGGAATTGGGAAGCATGTAAAGTGAAATTGAAAAAATAGCGAAGCAAATGGTATTCCATATTTTATGGATGAGCATGCATGAGATATCATTTGTGAATTTTTCAATTGATGAACTTTGATTGATAAAATTTCATGAATTTTCAAGGTGAATTCGTGAGGAAAGCAATCATAACAATAACCTAATTTCTATATTTGGTTTTTAGGTTGTGACCATAAATATAGAATATTAGGAATATTAATTAAAGATTTGTACTCCATATGTGGGTTTGTAGCCAAAGATGGCTAAATCTTCCTAGTAGCATTTTATTTTTTTCCATTTTGGTCATGGTGCATTAGTGCCGATCCTTGTGAAAATTATTTAGCATTGATGGTGACAAAGGTTCAAAATAACTTTCAAAACAACAAAAATATTGGCGAGGGAACTTGCCTGAAGCGGCCCTTTAACATTGAAAATGGGTGCAATGCTAGCAATAGACTTGGTAAGGTGTGACCAAATTTGGCGAAATTTTTGTGAAATTTTCATTTGGCGAAAGGAAAATAAGGATTTTCAGTGCAATTTTGCACCAACTCACTAGAAAAAAAGGGCTGCTTGCTAGGGATGATTGCCTTCTTTTTTACATCCCCCTAGATGGATGAACATCACTTAGGCTACACAAAGAAATTCCTCAAATAAAACCATGCCTACTACATGTTCCCTTGTGACATGACTAACTAGTTTACCCCCCATCCCCAACCTCTAGTAACATTATATATGTTGGCATTAAACAACCATGAAGCCTTTAAACCTAAATGATTCACACAAGAACTAATTGACATGAAGCTAATAACCTTGTCACTAAATTTTGTAAATGATATTTCATGAATGAAATTCAAATGAACTTCCATGAATAAAATAAATGTAGGCATGATTTGTATATCATATTGAAATAAGATGAGATGTTATTCATTATAATTCATGGATGACATTTTATGGTGTTCATTCCTAGAATCTATAATGGATGTTAAAACTCTAACAACGATTTATGCATAAAGAAAATTTCTAAATGATATTCCATGAATGAAATTTATTTCATTTTGAAATAGCATGAAATTTATGTGATTGTTTCATTCACCTGATAGAAGAAAATTTCTTCTTGAATCATATGACTTCCATCCCAAATGCGCATAATTATTCCTTTAGTCAATTGGATTCAATCCATATAAAATTAATTTCAACAGAGGCATAAATTTATCTTTTTCACCCAAGAGGCACCTTGAGTAATGTAAGTTTACATAATTATTGGAAACAAAAGTGAACAAATTGCTTTGCAATGTGAAAACAAGGTGGATTTCTATGTTGTCTCCTACTAAAAAGGTCGTTGTAAAATACATGTCCTTGATTGTCAAAATGAATGAAGATCTCCATGCCATCAAAGCTATGAGAACTGATCTTGGGTTCTCGTGTGATGTTAAAGTTATCATGGGTATCATAGCTTGCATCATATCATAGTTGCCAATGTTGAAAGCTAATGCATGAATTCGTCAAATTTGTTCAAAGTTGTGAAACTTTTGTGTGATTTTGTGGGAGCCTTATGATGTGTTGTGTAGATCTACACATTATATTATGATCTAGAGAAGATGTACAATGATAAATAGTTAAAAGTTTTTACATATCTTATAAGTTAAAATAGTGGCTAGTTTTTGTCATCTTGGTGGATTGATGTAAGACTCCACAAACATGAATAATAAGATATATTTAATACCCAGTTAGTCAACAATACCAAATTCATGCAAGCAAGTCCCCTTCAATAAAATTCTTTGCTATGTGCACTCATGATTATTGATATGTGTTTATTGAGAAAATGAATTCAGTGTAATTTGTTGAACTTTAATTGTTAGTATCATCAATGAATTTTTTCAAAAGTTTCATAACCACAAATTCATGAGTGTTAATGGGATCGCCTATCTTCTATGTTGATCTATACACCTTTGGGTTTGTCAATTAATTGGAAGTAAGTACTTTGTTGATTTGCAGTGTTGTAACATAATGCAACCCAAGGCACATCCTTATTTCCACACACTTGGAGGTTAAAGGGGCATGTGGGAACTTCAGGATGAAATTAGGACAATAGTGTTAGTGTAAGCTTGTGGAAAAATTAACATGCACAAATTAAAAAAACAATTTGATTAACACAAGTTGAAACCAAATGGGTGCAATCACAATAAAAGGAACCACTGGTCATAAGTTTAGAATCCTTACTAAGGACTAAAATGTACACATGGCCTTCATGTATTGATACATTAAATAAAAAGTACATGTTAAATATAAATTGGAAAATTGGAAAAGATTTTAACATTGATGATTAGAAGGGAAAAAAGATTTGAATTGATGAAAATTGTTTTTATAACCCATTTAAGCACATTTGGTTCAAAAGTGTTTTTGACCCTAAAAATTATGGATTTTGAAAATGTGACTTTAACAAAAGTTGTTGTTGTTGTGTGTGTGTGTGTGTGTGTGTGTGATAGAAGGCATGAATGCATAATATACATGATATAAAATCAATTTTTAGTCAAAATGTATTTATATCTAAAATGTAGTGCTAAATGGTGTATTTGAAATATATAATTTTAAGTTATAAACCAACATAAGAATGACACATGTCATGTGTAATCCTTGGAAAAGGACTTTTATGTTGGCGCCCCTAGCTCCTTTGATCGTGATTTCACATGTGGCCTTTTGTCTAAATATGTTAAATCCCGCAAAAATTTGAAAACATTTGGTGTAGGTTTGAGTAACAAAAAACACATTCAATTTTTTAATGTTGAAAAAAATTGTATGACAAATCATTATATGACATTGAACAACTGTAATAATGTAATTAAATGATTTCAAATTAATGTGATTCCAACTTTATGAGTAAAGATGAATAATTATTTCAATAAATACAATAAATTTTTTTTCAAAATAATGCAAATATGGTTTTCATTGTAGTTAACAAGTGCTTTTGGCTCCTCCTATTACAATTGTACCCAAGTGGTGCTAAGATTTATTAGAGGCAACCAAAATTCACTTTATTCACATGGCCCAAACCCTTGGGAGGAAGCACCCTATAGTATATTCTATGATTGGCGATGCAAATTACATTGAAATCACAAAAATTCTTAAAATTCCACATGGGAGTCCCAAAAACTTTTGAAATTATGATTTATTATAAATTTCATTACTTTGTGAGCTCATAATTTCTGCATGTGAATTTTAATTAAGGAATTTCAAATGGGAAATCCCTTCATGAAATCTTTCCAATGCCATATGGCATGGTTTAATCTAAAATCATTTGACCCATGTTTCTTGAGTTTCAATGTTCATGAATCAAATTTGCCAATTTGATTTTTGTGCATTTTTTGGGCCATAACTTGACCTTAAGATTTCCAAATGGAAAATGTGAACTTTTGTTTTACATCTACACTTAAAGACCTTTCCAATGGTCTAAATAAGGTTTAATTTGGACAAGGTTTGTTATTTTCATTTTTGTTCCAAAAATTTGAACAATTTAAAACTCCAATTCCCAAAGTGATTATCATTTGGGAGTGTTTGAGACTGACGTCCTTTGCATTTTCCCACATTTGTGAAAATGTGCATGAGACTTGAAACAATTTTCCAACTCACATCATCTTTTGTGCCCACAGCTTTGATCATGAGCCCAATGTTAAGGTTGCAACATTGGTTTAATTATAATGCAAGAAACACATTCCATGCCCATCTAATTTAGCTGAAGGCATGTACAATATTGTTTCAAGAATGAGTTTAGTAATGAAGATTGGAAACATTCAGTAGGTTAAAGCCCAACAAAGTTGAAGAAGAAACTTGCTTAAAAATAAAGGTAGATTCCTTGTTAAAATTAGTGCCAAATAATAAAAGAAAAAAATTCAAAGTGTTTTATGTTATGGAAATAGTTTCTAAACACTAGACCCAAATTATAAGTCAACTTCCTACTAGAATTGTGTAGTTCAAAAGTAGAACATGGATAGGGCCTGCCATAATAACCTAGGAGCCTAAGCCCTTTCCACACCCATTTTACATACATTATAGAACCTTGGTTAGAATGTTGGTTCAATCATCTCATTACAATTTTGTGATTATAAAATTAGCCATTGGATTCAAAGTTTATCCACTTGGAAATCTTTGGTATAAATTTTAACAAAAAGCAAACAAAGGATGAAGTGATAGCAAAATCAAATTGAACTTACCTAAGATTAGGCAAACACTACTCGATAGTGGATCTAAAGTTTTAAACTAGAAAAAATGAGCTTAAACATGTCATTAATCTACATGCACCTTGATACATAGTTGAACAATGACCATGTTAAGTACTCATTAAGAAAAATTGAGGCCAAAATTGATGTTTTTCACATAAGAGTGAAATGCTTCAATTTTCAAAATGTGAATGAAACTATGAGAACTTTGTAAATTAGTTGCAACTACAAAAGGAAGCAATGTTAGTCCCCATTGGGTCCCCATGCTAGAACACTTGGGTCACCTACCCATAATTGAAATTTCAAAATTAGTCCTTTAATACCCACTACTATCCCCACCAATGTCATAAAGGTGCATCTTTGAGTGTTGGCAATTGAGTTCATTGGTTGGAGCCTCAACTTTCCATGTATTTATTATCAAGTCCTTACCAAAACTTGCATGGGAATGCCCAATTAGCAAACCACTTAAGAACTTTCAAAAAGCCTCACAAATACATGGTTAATTTTCATTGACCTTTGTTGTGTTGACAACTTGATGCATATTTTGAATAGGTGCCAAATGTTTTGAGACCTTTTGTCATTATAAATACATTTTAGACTATAGATTGACACACTCCTAGGTTCATTATGTGGACTTGGTGGATTTTTAAAAATTTTACAATAGTAAAACTCAACATTTGGGATGAATTATTTAAACCTCCATGACTAAAACAAGTGAGTGAAAGCTTCAATTGATTAGGATGAGTTTATGTTATCTAACAATAATTTTCATTCACTTCATATATATATATATAGTAATTAGAACCAAAATGATCAGGTCACAAAGTCACATGAATTTCACCATGACTTTGACCACTATGGGAGACACTATTTGCCCTTATAATATATTCTACATGTTTCCATGACAACTATATCTCTATGATTTTTTTTTCAAAATTCATAAAGTTCTTTTACCAAAATTGAAGCATTTTATTGTCACGTGATTTTGAAGGGTTATAACTTTGACACAAACAACCATATTGAAATGCATGTACATTACCATTTAGCTCCTTTCAAGTGCTTTCCAAGTCATGTCAAAATTATCACATATATTTTATTTGCCAATCCAAATTGTCTTACAAATGGTTGCAACCTTTTTCACAAATGATATTTTGACTTTTCAAATGAACATAGCTATTTGGAAACAACTATATTTTGGGAATGTGAACACATTTTCTTGTATTCCTTTTTCATCACTTTGTAATAAACTAAAGATTACTTGACTTGGACAAAGTCGACCATTCCAAACCTTGCTTTATTGACGTGGGCTCCTATCAATCTAAAACATTTTTTACACATTACTTAGATATTTATTTTATTTTATCATGTTGTCATGCAAATGCAATCTCATTTGTGGGACATTGTAAATATATTTTAAAAAGTTGATTCCAAATGCTATATATTGGCTACATATGTTATTGTGGAAATTCCACAAGATGAATCATTTGTTTATTGCATGACATTTGCAAATGTAGATAATAAGTTTTCCACGTTAATTATACTAGTTAGTAATTGTATGGTGTCATTTGGTAATCTTCTTATCATAAGTGTGTTTGAATTGTATATTGTGCTATGTAGGCTAGGAGTGAAGACATGTATTTTAATTAATATTCAATGATTGTCATTTATGAAAACAAGTTGAAAATAATTGTTTAGGTATCTATGTATACTTCCTATGATTACATTTGTGTGTTGTTGGTAATCTAATGATTGTAGTTTTTGAATATATAACATTCAAGTAGATGTTGGTTGTTCAACCATCCATTTCGATTGAAAGTATGTTTTCATAATCATTAGCTAATTGGAGGTCTTATCATAATTAGTCAATGATATTACCATCAATGATGTTATTGTTTTAATCCTTGTCTATTATAATCAAATTATCATCTTTTTGTTCTAGGATTTCAGTGAACACTATTTGTGTTGGATTGTTCTATTTTTTTGGTTATATTATGTTTTGGAATAAGTGTTTCCATTTCAAACTATCCTTTTTTGAAGTTGGATTTGTGTACCTTTTGGATAATAATATATTGTAAGTTTATGAGTCCATATATGGAACGTAAATTTTATAACATTACATATATGTTTTGCATATTAAATGATACATTGTCAACTAGTTGGCAAAAGCCCATGATTAAGTTGTCAAATGTTTATCCTTGTGTTTTGAAGTCTATGAGACAAAAAGTTGGGGCAATTGGTAGTTGATATATATTGATTGTAAATGTTTTGAAATCATTTAATTCTAGTATGTGGTGATGATATTGGAAACTTCTTGAAATAGGAACTATTGGTATGACATTTTAAAGGAGGCTCTCGAGTTTTATCTCTTGTGAATTGATGTGATTTTGTATGAATTGATTAAAATTGATTAAAAGATTGATGGAGGATGCATTATCACATTTTTCTATATCCATTTGACATTTATGAAAAATTTATTTTCAATACGACCTCTGCTCTCATTGAAATTTTGTAGTTTAAGATATAAATTTTGCGTTATAATGACTTGCATTCCTTTGTAGATTTTGAAGAAAAATATCAAATATTGAATTCTACTTGTGGACATTGTTGACCTTATTATGTAATTGGTATCATTATTTATTGAATTTTTTTGTTTGTGTACATTGCAACAATAATGTAACATTTTTGTTTGGATGTTTTTGAATGAATATCTATCATGAAATGATTGACGATGTTTCATAATTCATTACAAAAATTTACGAAAGTTGTTGTCCTCAAATAAGGAACAAAATCATGTTGTGCATAGGGCTAAGTGATTCAAATGGGAAAGTAATTCCTTCTTACACATGTGGGCTTATACATGAATGTGGGTTGTGTTATGCTCATAATAACATGAGAACCTTGTGCAACATGTTCATGAAAAGTTGGGCCATTTTGGGGTTCTTAAGGCTTATAGTTTGCTCTAGGCATAGTATTAGTGGTGATAAATGCAATTGCAAGTTCAAAAATTTGTGTTTCAATGTGTGGTGTGTGATTAAATGTGAGCATCATTCAACATGCCTACATTTCATTCACAAGCATTGCCCATTGTATTGGTGGAGTTTGGATTTTTTTTGATCCACTAAGTTTGACACAACTAATATATTTTGGTTATGATCAAACATTTTTTAAAAATGGATAAAGTTGGTGCCTTTGCTAGATTATAGTAGTGAGGGTGTTGCATATGCATTTTTGGACATGGTGTTTAATAGGTTTGGGGCTCTAGTCAAAATACTCATTGACAAAGGTACAAAATTCCATGGGGAATTCCATTGTATGGGCTCCAAAAATTCCGTTTGTGGAAGTATGGGCTCTTAAAAGGCCACACTAGAGATTGGGATCTATAGGTACCATAGTTAATTAATTATGGGGTATAGGTTCAATTAGTAGGCCTCCCTTGCATCCTTCTCACCATATTTTATACTATTTGACCATGAGCCCAAGTTACTAACCTCAATCCAATGAGATATGATCGTCATTGATATGGATGATCAAAATGTGTGGTTCCAAACATGTGAATAACAAATAACTTTGTTCCAATGTGTAATGCCCATGGCTACGGAAAATTAACAATTGCTTAACATTAATATACAATTTGGTGTACCACTATTTGAGGAGGTAGATATTGGCTTTGAGTTCATAGATTTGAATTGGGAAACTATGTGTACTTGTAGTAAACAACATTGACTCCTTTGGATGTGATTGTGGGACATGTTATTTTGTGGGTGCAAAAGGTTTTACCTTTTAGTGTGTTGTCGTTGGAGGATTGAGACGGTTAGATATGGAAGGATCATGTGCATAATTGTGTGTTGTGTCATCTCCCCAATGTGGATGGCCAAATTTACCCATCTTTGGTGGTTGTTCATGTTGAATTTCATTGTATGTTATGTGGATAGTTTATAGGGGCTACTATCATGTTAGTGTGTGATTGGTGTTCAAGGGGCTAGCATATGGGATGCCTTACACTGCCCTTGGACAAGGTACTAGTCAAGAAATGGTTTTGCCTTTTTGTCAAGAAATGGTGCATTTCATAAACCTAGGATCCTATTCTTGAATTAAATGGTAGGAAGTACACCTTATGTTTTTTTTCCAAGGTGATTCACATTTGGTTGAGGATTTGAAGGTTGCAATTAGGTGACTAACAATAGGGCTCACATTTGTAGTCAACCTATTGATCTTTATACCTTAAAGTAAGGTGTTCATTTTAAGGATTTACAAAAAATATTTCCTACATTGTTATTTGGCTTAAGGGGTCGTTTGGAGGTGATGCACTCTTTAGGAGGTGTGTATTTGTATCGTGTTTTTAGACAACAATGGTTGTAGGTGTTGATATGGTATTGCACAACAAATGTCAAGAGTTTTATCTTGGTTACATGTTTATATTTTAATTATTATAAGTAAACTAAGATAAATTATTGCGGAACTAGTTCCAATGTGAACATGATTATAATTATTTAGCGTATGGGATATAGTGCTAAGATGTGTGATTTCAAATGATTTGAGATTCTAAATCACATAATTTTTTTTATTTTGTAATTTTTCTTTGTGTTATGTCAATTTTCTTTTGCACAAGGTGTTTTGAGCTTGGATTCTTACATTGTTGGAGGGGAATCATGTTTTGGGTTTGGAGGTTATGCATTTTTGAAGAGGGTTGTTATGTTATTAGGTTTGTGTGTGTGAACAATGATGGATGTAGGTGTTGATATGGTAACACATGACATCTTTCAAATTTTGGCCTTCATAAGTTATATGCCTATATACCTCATTTGACCTTTGGAAGGGGTTTGGTCCAGTTCAAAGAACCATCCAACATAGGTTGTGTCAATATGATTCTTGCATATCTAAGGGAGGCCTACTATAATAACAAAACAATTACACAAAACAATTGAATTTAAATGTGAGGGCTAAATATGTGCATGGTAACAACTAACAACAAGATGACTAGTCAGTTTGATCACTAAATTCGAAGACAATAGAGTTATTCATAAAGTACCCCAAATTAAACTGGAGCTACTGGGCCCCAGTTTTTCTCAAAACTGGGGATGAAATGAGAAGTCAGGATGAAGACAGCCCACATTAAAAAAACAGGGGACTGAAAGAGTTTTCTGACCTGGGCTCAGTCCTTAGGGGACTTTCACCCCCCAGTTTTGGATTCGCATCACATGTCCCTTGAATGTTGCTCACATCCTTGATTAAATGAAATCAAAGCCTTGTCAGAATAAGAACCTGCAAATCTTCTGAACTGATACCCAGTTTCATGAAATGTTACACTCACTTTAGAATCAAAGAACCTCCTCGGGTTCTAGTTTTTTAAAAAGGAAAACCCCCTGGAAGAACCAGCAGTTTTCATGAAATAACTGGGAGTTCTATAGAACATTATTTGACTGGTTCTGTAGATTGTTGGAGAATGGTGGTTATGTATCATCAGAATCCGAGGTTCTCGGATTTGTGAGAACCTGCAATTATATATCAGAACCTGTTTATTTGATTTTCGGTTTAGTGAATTTCTAGAATTTGGCAATTAGTCGGTTATTAGTTGGCAATTCTAATAACCACCCAACTCTGGTTTCAGCTAACCCTCTTTTTTTTTCCCCCAGACAAAAGTTCTAGAATCCAGTGTAGCTATACAGTATGTGATCAGGGTTTAGGGTTTAGGGGTTTAGGGTCCAACCCGACTAGACTGTACTACTGGTGACAAATTAAGACTTCTGGTAAAGGATCAAATTCTTTCCAGAGCTTTGAAATTCCTTGTCTAGCAGCTAGCTAACTTCTGACATTAGTTGAAAACTCATTGACATCTCTACATTCACTAATCTCCCATCTCTTGACAAACATGCATATTTTGCCAGAGCTCACCCAATACAACACACAGTAAGAGACAGACACTTCTTCCAGTAAGGGGTTGTTGAAGAAAGTCCTGTGTGGAAAACCAGGGAAAACCACACAACAAGAAAGAGAGAAATTTCCTCACTCCTTACTCCAATTCTGAATAACCTTAGATATCATGAAAGTAGAAGTACCCAAACTGATCATTGTACCCTAAACCTAAGTCTACACTGGTTTCCTACATGAAAGTAAAAGCACCCAAAATCATCATTGTACCCTAAACTGAGGTCTACACTCTACACTGGTTTCCTGTATAAAGCTAGAAG
>Ga0116231_10004836_pt1 | contig 26998 bp, 24 predicted proteins | sample S1TSphgellanicum_2_FD_89695 | JGI IMG/M metagenome (GOLD analysis project Ga0116231, IMG submission 89695) | Host-associated microbial communities from peat moss isolated from Minnesota, USA - S1T2_Fd - Sphagnum magellanicum MG | ecosystem: Host-associated > Plants > Peat moss > Unclassified... | reverse complement strand
CTAGACCAGGCAGCCGATCGAGCGCTCAGTGCAACGCCGCTCCGGGCGGCGGCGTCGCGCCTTGATTGATGGTCCCCATCCCGACGCAGCCGCGCTTCTCGACGCAGACCTCGTTGACCGGACAAACCAGGGGGGTGCCTTTGACGCAACCCCGCGCATCGGCGCCCGCGCCGTGCGGTGCGCAGCGTTCCACGCCGTTGCAGCTGCGATGATCGTCGCAGTCCGCATCGACGACACAGGCCAGAGAACCTGGGCTCAGTTCCTCGGTCGATAGTTCGCCCTGTTGAGTGATCTCGCCCGACAAGTGCGTATCGAGCAGACGGGTCGTGGCGGCCGATCCCGCGGGCAGATCGACGGCGGCGTCGGCAATCTCCCAAGACGCGGCATCGAGCTCTGCGGAGCGATAGAAAATGCCGTAGCGCAGAACCAAGCGCGGATCGAGCGGCTCGCTCAGGACCACGGGAATCACGCGCGTCGACGCGGGCGCCCAGGCTTCGCCGTGCGTCAGAGGCAAATGCAGCACGCGCCCGCCCACCTCGTAAATGCGCAACTCCACGTCGCTGCCCGCGCGCAGCGGCAGGGCACCGTTGACGATACGCACGTTCAATTGAGACACCGGCGAGGCGACGGCCGAGATGCCCACCAGGACGAGCAGCAGGGCAATGTTCGAGCGATGCGCTGGTCGGCGAGGCATTATGTCAAGCGAGCGCCGCCTCGATGTCCGTGGCCAGACTCTCGGGCTTGTCGGCCGGCGCATAACGCTTGAGCGGCTCGCCGTCCTTGCCGACGAGAAACTTGGTGAAATTCCATTTGATGCCTTCGAGTCCCAACAAGCCCGGAAGAGCCTGCTTGAGATACTGATAGAGCGGATGCGCGTCGCCGCCGTTTACCTTGATCTTCGCGAACATCGGAAAACTCACGCCATAAGTCAGAGTGCAGAAGTTCTTGATTTCGGCCTCGTCTCCCGGCTCCTGGTGTCCGAATTGATCGCACGGAAAACCGAGTATCTCGAAGCCGCGGTCGTGAAATTTCTGATAGAGGGCCTCGAGACCAGAGTACTGCGGCGTGAAGCCGCACTTGCTGGCGACATTGACGATCAGCAGGAGTTGGCCCCGATAGGTGGACAAAGTCTGCTCGGTGCCGTCGATCGTGCGCGCCGAAAAATCGTAAATACTCATCGTGTACCTCGCCGCCAGACGCCAAGGGGTGGTCGCCGCCGCCACGGGATATGCCTGGCCGAATCATAATACACTGCAAGCTCGGCTTGAACTTCCGCCAGCGCAATCGACCCGAGGAGAGCGACCATGAGCGAGCACGACGATCGATCTGCACCGGGTACTTCGCGGCGCGAATTCGTGGCTCTGGCGGTCGGCGCAGGGATCGCTGCGGCCGGACGCGCGATTGCGGCGCCAACGGCGTCGGTCGTCGCCGCGGATGTCACGATCAAGACGACCGATGGGATCTGCGACGCGGCCCTGTTTCACCCCAGCACCGGAGCACATCCCGGCGTATTGATCTGGACCGATATCTTCGGACTGCGGCCGACGTTTCGCGACTTCGGCAAACGGCTCGCAGCCCAGGGCTACGCGGTACTGATCCCGAATCCGTTTTATCGTACGGCGAGAGCACCCGTGATCGCCGACGTCCCGAGCTTCGATTGGCAGAACCCGGCGGATCGCGCCAAGCTGCAATCGTTCACGGGCCCACTCAACGCCGCCGGCGCCGCCGAGGCGGACGCCAAGGCTTACGTGGGCTATCTCGACTCGCAGCCGCAGGTTGACGCAGCCCAGAAAATCGGCGTGCAGGGCTATTGCATGGGTGGTCCACTGGTGCTCAAGACCGCCGCGGCAGTACCCGATCGGGTGGGTGCCGGTGCCTCCTTTCACGGCGGCGGCCTCGTCACCGACAAGCCCGACAGCCCGCATCTGCTCGCACCGCTGATCAAGGCGCACATGTACTTCGCGATCGCCGCCGGTGACGATGCCAAGCAGCCAGACGCAAAGCTCGAGCTGCGCGAAGCCTTCGCGTCGGCCGGCGTACCGGCCGAGATCGAGGTCTACCCCGGGACGCAGCACGGCTGGTGCGTGCCGGACATGCCGCTGCAGAACGGCAGCCCGATCTACAACCGGGCCGACGCAGAAATCGCCTGGAACAAGCTGCTGACCCTGTATGGTGCAGTGTTGGGTCATGCCACGGGAGGATGACGATGAGAGGGATGCAAATCAGGCGGCGCGCCGGAGTCGCTGCGCTGTGCTCGGTTTGGGCGGGACTCGCCGGCGCGTCACCGCACCCCCAGGAAAAAGTCTATGCAGCCGTGCAGGCGCACCGGGCCGGTGCCCTCGCCCTGCTCGAGCAGATCGTCGACATCGATTCCGGGACGGGTGACGTTGCGGGCGGCGCGCGCGTCGAAGCGGTGCTTGCGGACCGACTGCGCGGCCTCGGCGCGGAACTGCGCAGCGTACCCGCGGAGGCGCCGGACCTGCCGCCAAATCTCGTCGCGATCTTCCATGGCAAGGGGCAGGGCAAGATCTTGATCGTCGCGCACATCGACACGGTATTCGGACCCGGCACCGCGGCCGACCGGCCGTTCAGCATCGACGGCGATCGGGCGCATGGGCCCGGCGTCGGCGATGAGAAGGCCGGCGTCGTCAATGCCGTCACCGCGCTCGCGATCCTGCACGATCTCGGCTTCGAGAACTTCGGCTCGATTACGCTGCTGATCGACGACAGCGAGGAGCGCGGCTCCCCCGGTTCGACCGCGCTCATTCAGACCTTGGCGCGGCAGAGCGATGTGGAATTCAACATGGAACCCGGCGATCCGCCCGACGCTTTGACCGTCTGGCGCAAGGGCTCCGCCAACATCGACCTCGCGGTCCACGGGCGCGCGGCGCACGCCGGCATGGCGCCGGGGGACGGTCGCAATGCCGCGGTCGAACTCGTGCATCAACTGGCGGCGCTGGAGGGCCGATTTCCGCACACCGGCGACGGCTTGACCGTGAACCTGACGCTGCTCAAGGGTGGTATCCGCATGAACATCATCCCGGATTCGGCCGAGGCGACGTTCAACGTGCGGTTTCGCGATCCGCAGCAGTTCACCGGCGTCTTGGCCGTGGTCGAGGCGAGCGCCAAGACGACGATCGTCCCGGACACGACGGTCACGGTTACGCACACCGCGGCGTTCCCGCCGCTCACCGAGAATGCGGCCATCGACGCGCTCGCCGCCCGGGCGCGGGCGATCTACGCTGAACTCGGCCTCGACGTCGGACTGTCCGGCAACGGCGGGGCCTCGGAGTCCGCGCTGGCAATGGCCGAGGGAATTCCGGCGCTCGACGGCCTCGGTTTCGTCGGTGGCGATTTCCACACCGATCACGAATGGATCGATTTGCGCAGCGTCAGCCCACGGCTTTATTTGTTCACGCGCCTGTTGATGGAAACCGGCGCGACACCTCCAAAGGGACTACCCAAATGATCTCTCGACGTTCCTTCATCGCAGCGGCCGGCGCCGGCTCCCTGCTCAGCACAGCGGCACGCATCGGCGCGGCTGCCGACGCGCCCGCGACGGCCGCCCACAGCGACGTGAGCGGCTTGCAATCCCTGACGAGCGGCGCCGAGCCGATCACCGTCGCCGAGCGGCAAGCGCGCATCGCGAAGTTGCAGGGACTGCTCGGCGAACGCAAGGTGGGCGCGCTGCTGGTCGAGGCGGGCACCTCGCTCGAATATTTTACGGGGATCAACTGGTGGCGCTCCGAGCGTACGACGGCGGCGATCATCCCCGCCCACGGGCCGGTGGTCGTCGTCACGCCAGCCTTCGAGGAGCCGTCGATCCGCGAGACGCTGCAGATCGGCGGCGAGGTTCTGCCATGGAACGAGGCAGATAACCCGTTCGCGCTGCTCGCCGATGCATTGCGCAAGGGCGGGCTGGCGCGCGGTCCGGTCGCTGTGGAGTCGACGATCCGATTCTTCATCCTGGACGGCGTGCGCCGCGCTTCACCGGCTTACGAGTTCATCTCCGGCGACCCGTTCGTACGCGCCTGCCGCTTGATCAAGTCGCCCGCGGAACTGGCGCTGCTCGAGTCTGCGAACCGGGTCACCATCGAGGCTTTGCGCTTTCTACACGCCCGGGTCGAGCGCGGCATGACCGCGGCAGAGATCGACAGCCTGATGCAGGCCGCGACCACCGCGCTCGGCGGCAAGTCGGAGTCGCCGCTCGTGTTGCTCAACGAGGCTTCAGCTTATCCGCATGGCTCGCATCATCCGCAAACGGTGCGCGAGGGTTCGGTCGTGTTGATGGACTGCGGTTGCACGGTGCACGGATATACCTCCGACATCTCACGTACCTGGGTCGTCGGTGAACCGACCGCGCGGCAGCGCAAGGTCTGGAACACGGTCAAGCGCGGTCAGGAGATCGCGCTCGAAACCGCGAAACTCGGTATTCCGGTCGGCAGCATCGACGATGCGGTGCGGCACTACTACGAGAGCGAGGGGTGGGGGCCGGGCTATCGATTGCCCGGTCTGCCGCACCGAACGGGCCATGGCATCGGTCTCGACGGCCATGAGCCGGCGTACCTGGTCCATGGAGATGCCACGCCTTTGCAGGCGGGCATGTGCTTCTCGGACGAGCCCGGCCTCTATATCCCGGGCGAGTTCGGAGTGCGCCTCGAGGACTGCTGGCATATGACCGAGGCGGGTCCGGCAAGCTTCACACCGCTCGCCAAGTCCCTCGAAGAGCCGATCTAAGACACGAGCGCGCGCAGTCGCGCCGTGCGGCCGGTCTCGGCTGCCGCGGCGGCGCGCCGCAGGAGCGCGAGCGCATCGACCGGTTGCAGCGGATGGCTGAGCAGATAACCCTGCGCCTCGTTGCATTGCTGCTCCTGCAGGAATGCAAGCTGCGGGAAGTTCTCGACCCCTTCGGCAGTCACGCTGATCCGCAAGGAGCGTGTCATCGCAATCAAGGCCTTGGCGATCGCTTGGTCGTCGTTACACTCGACCAGACTGGTCAGGAATGAGCGATCGATCTTGAGGCGGTTGACCGAGAAATTCCGCAGCCTCCCGAAACTCGAATAGCCGGTGCCGAAATCGTCGATGGCGAGCCCGACGCCGAGCCGTTTGAGCTGCGCGAATGCACGCGCCGATGCATCCTCGTCCTGCATCACCACCGACTCCGTGATCTCGAGCTCGAGCAGCTGCGGGTCGATGCCGGTGTCCGCAATGACGGCGGCGACGAGGTCGGGAAATTCCTTCAGCATGAACTGTCGGCCCGAGACGTTGACTGCCATGCGCACGGGTGGCAAGCCGTCCTCGCGCCACACCCGGGCTTGCAGACAGGCATTGCGCAACACCCACTCACCGATCGGCAGGATCAGACCGGTCTGCTCGGCGACGGGGATGAACGCAATCGGAGGTACTGAACCGAGTTCGGGGCTGTCCCAGCGCAGCAGCGCCTCCATCCCAGCGATCGCGCCCGACTGGACATCGAACTGCGGCTGAAACTGCAAGGAGAATTCCCCGCGTTCGAGCGCGCCATGGAGTTTTTCCTCGATTGCGAATCGGCGCAGCGCGCCGTCGTTCATCCCCGCAGCGAAGAATTCATAGCTGCCCGGGGCCGCGCGCTTCGCGAAATACATGGCCAGATCCGCGTGACGCAGCAGGCTCTCGGCATCCGCGCCATCGCGCGGATAAACCGCGATGCCGATGCTCGGCGTGATGACCAGCGAATGATCACCGAGCCGTATCGGCTTCTTCACGTCGGCGACCAGGCGCGCGGCGACCCGGCCGGCGTCCTCGATCGATTGCAAATTCGGCAGTATCACGATGAACTCGTCGCCGCCGAGCCTGGCGATTTGGCCGCCGCGACCGTCAGACGCCACGTCCGCCGAAATGAGATCGCTGCTGCGCAGCGAGTGACGTATGACCGCGGCGACCGTACAGAGCAGCTGGTCGCCGTGGGCATGACCGAGCGTGTCGTTGACCCGTTTGAAATTGTCCAGATCGAGGTACAAGACGGCCAGCGATTGACGGCGCTGTTCCGCCGCCGCAATCGCGCTCGCCATCCGGTTGCGCAGTTGCTCACGGTTCGGCAGCCCGGTGAGCGTATCGAAGTAGGCGAGCTTGAGGATGCGATTCTCGGCGCGCCACTTGCTCGCGAGCGACAAGGCCATCTGCCGGATCTCGCCCGGATGAAACGGCTTCTGCAAATAGGAAAGCTTTTCCTCGGGAGGCACGAGACCGGCGATCTCGCCGGCGTCGACATCGGCATAAGCGGTACAAATCACGATTTCGATGGCGGGATCGAGATCACGGATACGCCCCGCCGCCCAGACCCCATCGGGTCCCGGCGGCATGCGCATGTCGATGAACGCGACGGCGAACGGTCTGCCCGCCGCGAGGGCTTCGCGGACGGCGGCGACGGCCGACTCCGCGTCATTGCAAAAAGTGGCATCGAAATGCGTCTTTGCAGCCCCAGGCTTTGCAGCCGCAGGCCGGGCAGCGTCGGCAGCGGCTTTGGGCAGAAGGCGCGCCCGTAGCTCGGCGAGAGTCTGATCGATGCCGACGGGGTCGGACGCCACGAGTATATGGCGGTATGCGTCCCGCAAGGGCGCCTCGTCATCGGCGATCAGCACCCGAATCGGCTGCCTGATGGTTTCGTCCATGGTCAACTCTCCTGCTCCATAGCCTCTTTTGCCAAGGTTTCACGACCGTTCAAGGGCAGCATGATGTGCATCGTGGCGCCGCGGCCCGGCCCCTCGCTCGTCGCCCAGATGCTGCCTCCCAGGGAACGCAGCGCCTGGGCGCACCAATGCAGTCCGATGCCGTGGTTCGTCGTCGCCGGCTTCGTCGTGAAAGCACGCTCGAAGATGCGCCCGAGGTTCTGCGCGGTGATTCCGACGCCATCGTCCTGGCAATGCAGAACCAGCTCCGGCGTTTCCTGCTCGCTACGGATTTCGGCCCAGAAGCGCACCGTGCCGCGCTCGCGGCCAGCGTCCCGAACCGCATCCGCCGCATTGATGACGAGGTTTTGCAGGATCAAGCGTAAGGCCGTCCGTGGCACGGGCACCGCGCCGATTTCCCGCAGCGATTCGTCCATCTCGACGCCGAGGCGCTGCCGATGGGGGTCCGGAACGATGTCGAGCGACTGCGCGATCAGCTCCGGCAGCATGACGGTCTCGCGCCGTTGCATCGGCTGCTTACCGGGCAGCTCTTCGGCGAGGGCGGCGCGCATGATTGCAGTCTGGCGCTGCATCACGGCGATGTCCTGCAAAGCGCCCTGGGTCGCGATCGCGATCTCTCGCAGGCCAAGTTCCACGAAACTCAGCAGGTCCGCGCGACGCAGCAGCGCGGCGGCATCCATGCCGGCATCGCCGGCAGCTGCCGCCTGTCCGCTTGCCGCCAATTCGGTTGCGGCCCATTGCACGTCGGCGTGCGGCGCCGAACGCAGCCGGGCCGAAAGCAACGATAGGCGCACCTCGAGGGGTGTCATGGCGTTGCCGAGATTGTGCAGCACGCCCTTGGCGAGCTCGGCGAAACCGGCTTGATAGGATTGCTCCAAGTGCTGCTGCCGCGACTCGGCGACGCTTTGCACCATGCGATCGAATTCGCGCGACAATTGCGCGATCTCGTCCGAACCACGGGCGCCGAGGCGCGCCGACAAGTCATCGCCTTCGCCGACTGCCACGGCATGGCGGGTGACCCGGGCGATGGGCCGCAGCACGACGCGGTTCAAGACCACGAGCACCAAGACGAGCACGGTGATTGCAGCGCAGACCAGATACCAGACCGAGTAGCGCACGACCGTGAAGCCACGCGCCGTGATGCTGCGCGGCACGTCGATGCGCAGGGCTAAGACCGGCTTGCCGTAGACGTCCGGAAAGGTCCCGTAAACTTGAGTCAAATCCGCGGTCTCGACGAGATCGCTTGCCCGCGGTGCGAGTCCGGTGTCGGGCAGCATGGTCACGACGGCTTGCGCCTCGGTACCGATTGCCTGCAGCTGCTCGGGCGTCAACAATCGCCCCATGATGGTCATGCCGCGCGGGACACCGTGGGCCGAGCCGTTGAAGATGGGCGCACCGGCCAGCATCATGACGCCTTGCGAGGTTCGTACCAGTCCGCGGACCGGCCTGCCGGCGGCAAGCGCGGCGCGCCATGGAAAATCATCCGGCAAACCGGTGCGAGCGGCGAGTTCCAAGGCGAGCGGTGCACCCGTGGCCCAATCACGCGCGACCGAAAAGACATACTTGCCGCGCATATCGACGAGCAGCAGCAGATTGCTCTTGAGCGGCGCCATTGCCTCCGTGGTCGAATACGTTGCGATGAAGCCCGGATTGAAATCCTGCATGTATTGGTAGAGCTCGCCCCAATTCGACCATTCCTGGTCGTTGAGCTGCAGGCCTTCCATGGTGCGGTCCAATGCATAGCGGATCCGCCGCATCGAGGTATGCGCCTGCGACCGCTCCAGTTGTTCGAAACTCGGCATGAAGACACGTTCTTGAATGACGATTTCGATCGCGATCAGGATCGCGAACAAAGACGCCACCAGGGCGATGACTTTCCAGCGGATGTTCATAGGCACGGAAATAGCAAACCCGATATTGGCGGGTCGCGAGCACAAGCCACACTTCTTGCGCTTGCGCCGCGCCGCGGCGCCGAGACTGTGAACCAGCGCTCACTTCGGCGGATTCGCCATCTGGATGCGTCACGCGTAGTCTTGCGATCGAGAAATCGTAGCGGTCGCCCGCGCCGAGCATGAGACTGATCCGATGCCCAATACGCTGACGCTGCCTACGAGTTGGTCCCTGCCGAGCACGCTGTCGCTGCGCAGCAACCTTGCTTACCTGGGCCTGATCTTCGGTTTGATCGTGATACCGCGTGCCCTGCAGCGCTTCCGCCTGCCCGCACCGCTCTCGAGCTTCGCTCTCGGCATGCTGGCCGCCTGGCTCCTCGGACCCGCCTATCACGACGCCACCTTGGTGCTGCTCGCGACGCTCGGCATCTCCTCGCTGTTCCTGTTCGCCGGACTCGAGGTCGACGTCGACAGCCTGAAGCGCGGGCGGTGGCCGCTGATCGCGCATTTGCTGTTCAGCGGCCTGATATTGGCGGGGACCACCTGGCTCGCGGTTCGTTACTTCGGCTTCGCCTGGAATACCGCGCTGTTGCTCGCGCTCGCCCTCTTGACCCCCTCGACCGGTTTCATCCTCGAGTCCCTCGCACGACTCGGCCTCGATGCGGACGAGCGCTATTGGGTCACGATCAAGGCGATCGGTGCAGAGATTCTCGCGCTCGTGGTCGTGTTCGTCGTGCTGCAGTCGGACTCGGCAACTCACCTCGAGGTCTCCTCGCTTGCGATCCTGGCGATGATTCTCGGCATTCCCTTGCTGTTCGGATTGCTCGGCCGCCTCGTCGTGCCGTACGCCCCCGGCTCGGAATTCTCGCTGCTGGTCATGGTCGGCTTGCTCGCCGCGTACTTGACCGACGAACTCGGCGTGCATTTTCTCGTCGGCGCATTTCTCGCCGGCTTCATCGCGAGGCTGCTGCGCAGGCGCATGCCGAAGCTCGCCTCGCCGGAGAATCTGCACGCGATCCAGCTGTTCGCCTCGTTCTTCATCCCGTTCTATTTCTTTTCCGCCGGCATGGGCGTGCCCGCCGCGGCTTTTCGGTTGGAGGCACTACGCCTTGCCGCACTGCTGACCGCGGCAATTCTGCCGCTGCGCATCGCGGTCGTCTGGTGTCAGCGGCGCTTCATCCAGGGTGAAACGGCCGGCGGCAGCCTGCGCGTCGCGACCGCACTGACGCCGACCCTGATTTTTACGCTCGTGCTGGCGACGATCCTGCGCGACCGCTTTCACATCAGCGACACGCTCTACGGTGCACTGCTGGTCTATGCGGCGCTGACGACACTGCTGCCCTCTTTCGTGCTCGCCAAGCAGCCGGATTTCGACCCGAGCCTGCCCGAGGAGATCGCCAAGGCGAACATCGAATGAGCGGGTCGCGCAAGCGATGCACGATTGCGCGCTACTCCGTGCCCGCAAGCTGCAAATGCTGGCAGTTCAGCTGCAGCCGCGAACTGCCGTTCCATTCGTTCACCTCGAGCCGGTAGGCCACGCGGACGCGCGACCCGGCGCGCAGCGCGGGATCCTCGGCGGCGCCGCCGAGATAGCCAAAGGCGATTGCATCGATCGTCGCGGCGCCGGCTTCGGCTCGCAGGCTGAGCTTGAGATGTCGTTCACCGACGATACGCGTGCCCTGCACGCCGAACACCCCGTCGAAGATCGGCTCTGGAAACGCCTGGCCCCAGGGACCCCCTGCGCGCAGCACATGAGCCGTCTCCAGCGAGAGTTCTGCGGCGGCGAGTTCACCATCCGAAAGAATGACGCCGCAGAGAGATTGCGCATCGGCGCGCTGGGCGATTTCAGCAGCGAACGCCACACGAAAGGGCTCAAGATTCAGGGCGCGCAAGCTGAGGCCCGCGGCCATCGCATGGCCGCCGAACTTCTCGATCAAACCCGGATGGCGGACGGCGACGCTGGCCAAGGCATCGCGGATGTGCACGCCCGCGACCGAGCGAGCCGAGCCACGCAGGCTGCCGTCCTCGGCGCGCGCAAAGGCGATCACGGGACGGTGCAGCCGATCCTTGATGCGTCCGGCCACGAGTCCGATCACACCCTGATGCCAAGTCTCATCGAACAAACAGACCCCCAAAGCCTCGGCGCCGTCGGCGGCGGTCCGGACGGTAGCCGCGAGATCGATCGCCTCGGACTGCATGCGCTGCTCGATCTCGCGCCGCTCCTCGTTGAGCCGTGAGAGTTGCGCCGCGAGCCGCGCCGCTTCTTCGGCATCGTCGGCCAGCAGACAGGCGATCCCGATGCGCATGTCCGTGAGGCGTCCGGCCGCATTGAGGCGCGGGCCGACGCTGAACGCGAGATCCGCGGCGGTCAGCTGTTCGAGATTCTTGCCGGCTTGCGCGAGCAAGGCGCGAATCCCCGGCACACAGCGTCCGGCGCGTATGCGGCGCAAACCCTGCTCGACCAAGATGCGGTTGTTGCGGTCCAACGGGACGACGTCGGCGACCGTGCCGAGGGCGACCAAGTCGAGCAAATCCGCGGCCTTGAATTCGGGCAGCGCCAAGCGCCGCGCGAGCGCGACGATCACGTAGAATGCGACACCGACACCCGCAAGGTTGGGGCTGCCGAAGGTCGAACCGGCGAGGTTCGGATTCACGATCACCGCGGCGTCGGGTAACGCCGCACCGGGCAAATGATGATCGGTGACCAGCAAGGCGATCCCGAGTGCCCGCGCCGCGGCCGCTCCCTCGAGACTCGAGATGCCATTGTCGACCGTGACGAGCAGGCTTGGGCGGCGCTCGGCCGCAAGCGCGACGATTTCGGGCGTCAACCCGTAGCCAAAACGAAAGCGATTCGGCACCAGAAAATCGACGTGCTGGAAGCCGAGGGCGCGCAGCGCCCGCACGACCAGGGCGCTGCTGGTCGCGCCGTCGGCATCGAAATCCCCGATCACGAGCACACGCCCTTCGCTACGGTGGTCGGCAAGCAAGCCTGCGGCCGCCTCGACCCCGGCGAGCGATGCAACCGGCAGCAGACGCTGCAGGGAGAGATCGAGTTCTGCATCGCAGCTGAGGCCGCGCGCCGCATAAACGCGCCGCAGTACGGGGTGCAAGGCAGCGCCGAAGGGCGGCAGAGTGGCAGTCGGCCGCCGGCGCAGCTGCGGCGGACTCAAGCAAAGAACTCCCACCAAGGATGCGGCCGACGCCAAAAGCGCCAGCGCCAATGCGGGCCGAGACTATAGCGGCGCTCGGCTGCCGACAACTCGAGGCGCCGCAGCCGGCCGCGGCGCAATTCGGACAGCAGACGCTGCAAGCGATCCGACTCGAACTCGCGCCAGGCTGCAGTCCCGGGCGGCGCATCCATCAGGATCAGGCCGGAACTCTGCAGGGTCGCGTCGCACTCGGCGGTCTGGCGCTCGCCCGCCCAGGCCGAGAACAAGACGTCTCGGCCGACGACCCAAGCCGGCAGCCGCGGCAAGTTGGTCAGCGTGGGTCCACCACCCCAGAGCCACAGTCCCGTGATCGGCGGCTCTTGGCGCTGCGCCCGGGCGAGGTTCACCGGGTGCTCGAACAACCACATCTCCATCTCGCTCATGAGTCGTCGCAGCTGCGGCCCATCCCGGCCCTGCGGTAGATGCGCACCGATGTCGCGGCCCATGACCCCTTCCGGATCGCGGGTGACGGCATCGATGGCGCGAACAAACCAACAGAACAGCGCGCCGTCATGACCCGCGACCAGGCGCTGCTGATCGTCGGCAAAGACCCGGGCGAAGTCCCGGATCAGTTCGTTCGCCTCGGCTGCTCCGAGCCGCAGCACACCGCCCGCGGGCAGGTGCACGTTCGTCATCCCGGCGACGTAGTGCAAGGGACTCGCCACGCAGGCATAGCCCTCGCTGCTTGCTCCGTGCGCCGCGAACAGTCCAGCCGGACCGGCTGCGGGCCGAGGCTCGGCGACCGGCGTGTCGAGTGGCGGGCGCCGCGCGCTTGAGTCCGCCTGCAGCAGCTGCCAAGCATCCTCACGCCAATCCTCGTAATGCACCGCCGCCCCGGCGCTCGCCAGCAGGCGTTCGAGCAAGGGTGCGCGCGGCGCGGGCGGAAAACCCAAGGGAAAGCGAAGATAGACGATGGACAAGCGGCGCCCCAGGACGAGATTGAGTATCTTAAGCACATGCGGCTCACTCGAGACGGAAGTTCGGGCACTCACCTGATTCGCGGCTACACGCCCGGCGAGTTGCGCATCGACGATGAACGCTTTCAGTGCACGGTGCTGCTCAGCGCGACCGCGCTGGAGGCGGAGCCGGCGATCCTGTCGCTTGATGATTTGTCCGAAGCATTGAGTCAGCGGGTGCTCGCCTTGGAGCCGGAACTCGTGCTGCTCGGCACGGGAGCGCGCCAGCGTTTTCCCGAACTCTCGTTCGGCGCACGCTTCTTGCGCGCGAGCGTCGGCTTCGAAGTCATGGACACGGGCGCCGCCTGCCGCACGTTCAACGTGCTCGTGGCGGAGGGCAGACGCGTCGCCGCGTTATTGTTGTTGTGAGGCGGCTCGTTACGCGGCGGCGAAAATAGCGGGGCCGCTTACTGCACCGGACAGGAATCGAAGATCGGATCTCAGTCGCCCGCTTGACAGATACAGTTACGGCGACCTGGAGTTTTTTTAATTATTCTTATTGATCTTATTGGCTTTTTAATCCCCCGTCAGCTCCTGTTCGATGTTTCTGCGCCCCGCAAATGACCTCTGCGTGGACGTCCAGCAGTAGACCACAGCGACCCTCGCTGCGCAAGTGAAGTTTGTTGCTTGAATTCCCGATTTATTTAACAATATTAACCACTTAAAGTCGGACCTAAAGTCCGCGACTGATTTCTCGTTCGGCCCTCAATGCTTGCCCAACAAAAACGGCAGCGGATCGGTCGGCTTACCGTTCACGCGGATCTCGAAATACAGCGCGGGGCTTTGGTGCGCGCCCTCGCCCATGTGCGCAATCGCTTGTCCGGCACTCACCTGCTCGCCTTCGCTGACGAGTACATCGCGGTTGTACGCATAGGCAGAAAGCAAGACGTCGCTGTGCTTCAAGATGATCAATTGGCCGTAACCGCGAATGCCACTGCCGGTGTAGACGACGCGACCCGCGGCGGCGGCGCGCACGTCCTGGCCGAGCTGGCCGGAAAACAAGATCCCGCCGCTGTGCATCGGCCGCGGGCTCACGCTGCGCTCGGTAGGCCAGACCCAGGTGAGATGCGGGATCGCCACGCCCTCGAGCGGGTGGGCGCTGCGCGGCGGTTGTCGGCCGCCCTGCGCGGCACCGCCCCGCGGCGCACGGGCGGCCGGTGCATTACTTGGCTTCGCACCGCTCGGCGCGGCGCCGCTCGGCGGAGTCAGCCGCAGATGCTGGCCGACGATGATCCGAAAGTCCGGCCCAAGACGGTTCCAGCGCGCGAGTTCGCGGTAATCCAGATTATGGCGCCAGGCAATGCTGTAGAGCGTGTCCTCTGGTCGGACGGTGTAGAACTCGGAATGCTCTGACCGCTCAGTCGCACAGCCCGCGAGCCCGGTGACACCCAACAGGCAGAGCGTCGCGGCGGCGAGTCGCAACGAGACCGATCCGCGCACCGCGCTAGCGATGCAATCCCGATAGCAAGGGAACGAAGCTGACCGCGCCTAAGGACTCCCGCTCGACGCGCTTTTCGGTCTTGGTATAGCGAATCAGCTCTTGCCGTCCTTCGGGACCCACCGGCGCGATCAAGCGGCCGCCGATTCCGAGCTGCTCGAACAAGGCGTTCGGCACGGCATGCGGCGCGGCCGTGACCAAGATCCCGTCGAAGGGCGCGCGCGCGACCCAGCCGATATTGCCGTCCGCATGACGGAAATTGGCGTTCTTGATCTTCAGCTCGCGCAAAGTGCGGCGCGCCCTGCCGAGCAGACCCGCGATCCGTTCGACACTGTAGATTTCCTCGACCAAGGGCGAGAGCACGGCGGTTTGATAGCCGCAGCCCGTGCCTACCTCGAGGACCCGGCGCATCGGACCGCCCGCGAGCAGTTGCTCGGTCATGCGGGCGACGATGTAGGGTTGCGAGATCGTCTGGCCGAAGCCGATCGGCAAGGCCGTGTCCTCATAGGCGCGCGTCGCGAGCGCCTCGTCCATGAACAAGTGCCGCGGCACGCAGCGAATCCTATCGAGCACGCGCTCATCGCGGATGCCCGCTTCCTGCAGCCGCTGCACGAGCCGCTCGCGCGTACGGGCCGACGTCATGCCGATGCCGCTGAGACGCGAGCCCTCCATCGAGCAGTTCATACCTGCAGCCAGCGTTCTATTTCGGGCAAGGCCGCGTGGCGCGTCAGATCGATTTGCAGCGGCGTCACCGAGGCATAGCCCTCGCCGACCGCATGGAAATCCGTACCCGGGCCGGCATCTTGGCCATCGCCCGCGGAACCGACCCAATATACATCGCGGCCGCGCGGATCCTGCGAACGGACGACGGGCTTGCTGCGATGACGGCTGCCGAGCCGCGTCACGCGGATGCCGCGCAGCTCCCGATCCGGCAGGTCCGGCACGTTCACATTCAAGATCATGGAGCTGTGCAGGGGCGTGCGCGCGAGCCGCTCGATGAGCTCCGCCGCGACGCGGGCCGCGCCCGCGAAATTGCGGGGACTACCCTCCTCCACGCACAATGACACCGCGATCGCCGGCAGGCCCAGGAACCGCCCCTCGACAGCGGCGGCAACGGTGCCCGAGTACAAGGTATCGTCGCCGAGATTCGCGCCGTCGTTGACGCCGGAGACGACCATGTCGTGATCGAAATCGAACAAGCCGGAAACGGCCAGATGCACGCAATCGGTCGGGGTGCCGTTGACGAAATAGGCGTCGGGCTCGTACACCCAGGCGCGCAGCGGCACATCGAGGGTGAGGGAATTGCTGGCACCGCTGCGATTGCGCTCCGGGGCGACGACGGTCACGGATCCGAGGGGCTGCATCGCGAGCCGCAGCGCCGCCAAGCCTTCCGCACGGTAACCGTCGTCATTCGAAACTAGTATTTTCACGCGATGTTATGCTGACACTCTGCATGGCGGGTGGCACCATGCGGACTATACTGCATGGCCCGAAGCCCCGAAAGCCGATCGAGCCCGCGACCCATGGTTAAGAGACGCGCCGACAAAGCCACCGCTGCAAGAGGTCAACGCGCTGACAGCCCTGCGGCAAGCGCCGGCCGCCCCGCGACAAGCGCCGACCGCCCCGCGCAGGGCGCCGGCCTCGATGCGGACCGTCTCGCTTTTCGCGCTGCCGTGCGCGACGTGCGGCCGCTGGCACACGCATCATCGACGCACGCCGCAGCGGTGCTCGCGCCGCGGCCGACCAAACCGCGCAAGCGGCGCCTCGCGGCGCATGCTTCGGCGGTGCTCAACCTCGACGCCGAAATGCCCCTGATCGATCCGCACCTCACGCCCGAACAGAGTCTCTCCTTTCATCGCTCGGGCGTGCGCGATCAAGTGCTGCGCCGACTGCGGCGCGGACTCGTGCCGGTCGAGGGCGAAATCGATCTGCACGGCTTGAACCAAGCGCAAGCGCGTGTGCTGCTCGCCGACTTTCTCGATGCCAGCAAGGCGCAGGGCGCCCGCTGCGTGCGGGTCATTCACGGCAAGGGCATGCGCTCGGGCAGCCGTGGCGCCGTGCTCAAGTCGGCGGTCGATCTGTGGCTGCGCCGGCACTACGACGTGCTGGCCTTCACCTCGGCCAAGCTCATCGACGGCGGCACCGGCGCGGTGTACGTGCTGCTGCGCGCCTGACCAGGCATTGGGCGGCGGGCTTAGCACCGCGCGGCAGGCCCGATACTGCGCGACACGTTCAGCACTGCGCGGCAGCTCAAGGCTCGAGCAACACCGCGGCCATCGCGGCGAGACCTTCGCCGCGGCCGATGCTGCCGAGCTTCTCGGTCGTCGTTGCCTTGATGTTCACGCGTTCGGCGCCGACGCCGAGATCCGCGGCGAGCAGCGCCGCCATTGCGAGCCGGTGCTTGGCGATGCGCGGTGCTTCGGCGAGCACGGTCACGTCCGCATTGCCGAGCTGCAGGCCCGCGGCGCGCATCTTGGCGGCGACCTCGCGCAGGAACACCCGGCTATCGGCGCCCCGCCACTGGGCATCACTGTCGGGGAAATGCCGGCCGATGTCACCCAGCCCGAGCGCCCCCAAAATGGCGTCGCAAAGCGCGTGGATGATGACGTCGCCGTCCGAGTGGGCGAGCACGCCGTGCGTGTGGGGGAGCGTCAAGCCGCCGAGTACGACGTGATCGCCCGGCCCGAAGGCATGGACGTCGAAACCATGACCGATACGCATGCCGCCACCACCTTCTGAGCGCAAAATTTTCGCAGCCGCGACGAGGTCCGCGGGAACCGTGATCTTGATGTTGAACGCTGAACCCGCGACGAGTGCCGGCGCGGCGCCGAGGCGCTCCATGGCCTGCGCCTCGTCGGTCACGGCAATGCCGGCGGCACGCGCCTCGAGCAGCGCGCGACGCAATTCGGCGTAGCGAAATACCTGCGGGGTGAGCGCCCGCCACAGGCCTTGTCGATCGACCGTGGCCGCGACGCGCCCGTCGCGCTCGCGCTTGATCGTGTCGACGAGCGGCGCGCCGAGCACCGCACCCGCGGCGCCGGCGTCGAGCGCGGCGAGCAGCGCGCCGATCTCGACGGCCGTGAGGCAGGGCCGCGCGGCGTCGTGCACCAGGACAAAATCTTCGGCGGCGGCGCTGGTGGCGAGCGACTCGAGACCGTGGAGCACCGAATCACTGCGATTGGCGCCGCCGATCGCGGTCCGCAGCCGGTCGCTGCCGAGCCGCGCGGCGACGCCGGGCCAGTGCGCATCGCCCGCCGCGAGGACCACGACCACCGCCTCGAGGCGCGGCTCCGCGAGTAGCCGGCGCAAGCTGCGTTCGAGGATGCTCACCCCCAACAAGCTGGCGTATTGCTTTGGCGGCGCATCGGGCGAAGCGCCCGTGAAGCGCTCGCCACGACCGGCGGCGGGCACGATCGCCCAGACGCGGGCAGCGGCGGTCTGCGGGCTCATTGCGCGCGGGCGGTGACGCTGGTAGGCGGTAAGGCCTGCGGCTGGATGCTCGCCGGCGTCACGATTTGATAGAACGTCTCATTGTTGCCGACCATGCCGAGTTCGCTGCGCGCTCGCTCCTCGAGCGCTGTCAGCCCGACCTTGAGATTGGTGACTTCGGCGCCGAGTTGCCGATTGCGCTCGGTCTGAACCTGATTGGCCGCCGCTTGCGCTGCGATGGCCGCTTGCAAACGCGCGACTTCGCGCAGCCCCTGGTCAGACAGCCACAGCCGAACCTGCAGCAAGACCAGGCTTAGGGTCAATATGGCAAAGAAAACTCTCATCGGTACATGAGCTTAGCACGAACTCTTAAGAAATCGGTACCGATAGAGCGGCAGCGCCGGCATAGACCGCTTCCGCGCCCAGTTCCGCTTCGATACGCAGTAGCTGGTTGTACTTGGCGATCCGGTCGGAACGCGACAGCGAACCGGTCTTGATTTGCGTGGCGGTGGTACCGACGGCGATGTCGGCGATCGTCGCATCCTCGGTTTCGCCCGAGCGATGCGATACGACGGCGGCATAGCGCGCCTCGCTCGCCATGCGAATCGCGGCGAGTGTCTCGGTCAAGGTGCCGATCTGGTTCGGCTTGATCAAGATCGCATTGGCGATTTTCTTCTCGATGCCTTCGGCGAATATCTTGGTGTTGGTGACGAACAAATCGTCGCCGACCAGCTGCACGGTCTTGCCGAGCTTCTGGCTCAAGATCGCCCATCCCGCCCAGTCGCCCTCGCTCATCCCGTCTTCGATCGTCACGATCGGATATTTCGCGACCAGTCCCGCAAGATAATCGGCGAATTCCGCGGCGCTGAACTTGCGTCCCTCCGAGGCTAGATCGTAAACGCCATCGTGATAGAACTCCGTGCTCGCCACGTCGAGGCCGAGATAGATGTCTTTGCCCGCGCGATAGCCCGCCTTGTCGATCGCCTCGAGGATCGTCGTCAAGGCCGCTTCGTTCGACGGCAGATCCGGTGCGAAACCGCCTTCGTCACCGACCGCCGTGTTCAGACCCTTTGCATGCAGCACCTTCTTGAGCGCATGGAACACCTCGGCACCGTAGCGCAGGGCCTCGGAGAAGCTCGGCGCACCGATCGGCAGGATCATGAATTCCTGGATGTCGACGCTGTTGTCGGCGTGCGCGCCGCCGTTGATGATGTTCATCATTGGCACCGGCATCGAGAGCGCTCCGGGACCGCCGCCAAGACCCATCAGATAGCGATACAACGGCAGCTTGCGCTCGCGCGCCGCGGCGTGCGCGGTGGCGAGCGAGACGGCGAGCAGCGCGTTCGCGCCGAGATGCGCCTTGGTTTGCGTACCGTCGGCGGCGATCAGCCGCGCATCGAGGGCGGACTGGTCCTCGGCCTCGCTGCCCACGATCAGGGCGCGGATCGGGCCGTTGATGTGGGCCACGGCCTTGAGTACGCCCTTGCCGCCGTAACGCTTCGGATCCGCATCGCGCAACTCCACGGCCTCGCGCGAGCCGGTCGAGGCGCCCGAAGGAACCGCGGCGCGACCGATCGCACCCGATGCCAGGACCACGTCTGCCTCGACCGTGGGATTACCGCGCGAATCGATGATTTCACGACCGCGAATGTCGACGATACGTCTCATAACAGCGACTCCTCGAAAGCTTGATGTTTGACCGCCCGATCGATTGCGACGAGCGTCGTGAGCAGGGCCTCCATGCGCGCCAGGGGCCACGCGTTGGGGCCGTCGGACAGGGCTCGCGCCGGATCCGGATGGGTTTCCATGAAAATTCCAGCGACGCCCGCGGCCACCGCGGCGCGCGCCAAGACGGGTACGAACTCGCGCTGGCCCCCTGAGGACTTGCCCTGGCCGCCGGGCAACTGCACGGAATGCGTCGCATCGAAGACGACGGGGCAGCCGGTCTCGCGCATCACCGCCAATGAGCGCATGTCGGAGACGAGGTTGTTGTAGCCGAAGGAGAAGCCGCGTTCGCACACCATGATCTGCGCGTTGCCGGTGGAACGCGCCTTGTCGACCACATTGCTCATTTCCCAAGGCGAGAGAAATTGCCCCTTCTTGATGTTCACGGGCTTGCCTTGGCTCGCGGCCGCGACGATGAAATTGGTCTGCCGGCAGAGAAAGGCCGGGGTCTGCAGCACATCGACGACACTCGCGACCTCGGCGAGCGGCGTGTCCTCGTGGACGTCGGTGAGCACGGGCACGCCGATCTCGGCGCGCACGCGCGCGAGCGCCTTCAGCCCGGCGTCGATACCGGGACCGCGAAAACTCGCGCGCGAGGAGCGATTCGCCTTGTCGAACGAGGCTTTGAAGATGAACGGCACACCGAGCTGCGTGGTGATCTCGCGCAGCCGGCCGGCCACCTCGATCACGAGCACCTCGCTCTCGATCACGCAGGGACCCGCGATCAGAAACAAGGGACGGTCGATCCCGACCTCGAAAGACGCCAGCTGCATGAACGCCCCCTTGCGCCTCAGGCCGTCGCGCGACCCGGTCGCAGCGCTGCCCTGTATTCGCGCGCGGCGCGAATGAAGCCGCTGAACAAGGGATGCCCGTCTCGCGGCGTCGAGGTGAATTCCGGATGGAATTGGCTGGCCATGAACCAAGGATGGGACGGCAACTCGATGAATTCGACCAGACCGTCGGCGGAGAAGCCGGAAAACCGCAGACCCGCTGCTTCGAGTTCCTCGCGATAATTGTTGTTGAATTCGTAGCGGTGGCGATGCCGCTCGAAGATCGCCTCCTTGCCGTAGACCGCGTTGGCGAGCGACCCCGGCGTCAGCCGCGACTCCTGCGCACCCAAGCGCATGCTGCCGCCGAGATTCGACTTCTCGTCGCGCACCTGCTGGCCGCGTGCGAGGTCCTGCCATTCGGTGATCAAGGCAATGACCGGGTGATTGGTCGCGCGATCGAACTCGGTGCTGTTCGCGCCGGCTAAGCTAAGCACGTTGCGCGCGTATTCGATGATGGCCAGTTGCATCCCGAGACAGATGCCGAGATACGGAATGCGATTTTCGCGCGCGTAGCGGATCGCCTGGATCTTGCCCTCGATACCGCGATCGCCGAATCCGCCGGGCACGAGGATCGCGTCCATGTTCTGCAAGGCGCCGGGACCTAGGCGCTCGATGTCTTCGGACTCGAAATAGTGGATGTTGACGCGCGTGCGCGTCTTGATGCCGCCGTGCATCAGCGATTCGTTCAAGGAAATATAGGAATCACGAACCTGCACGTATTTGCCGACCATGCCGATGTCGACGACCGCTTCGGGGTTCTGTTTGGCCGCGACCACGGCACGCCAATCGGACAGGTCCGTCGGCGGCACGTCGAGGCGCAGCTTGTCGACGACGATGTCGTCGAGGTCCTGTTCGTGCAGCAGCATCGGGATCTTGTAGATGTCATCCGCATCGACCGCCGATATCACGGCCCGCTCCTCGACGTTGGTGAACAGCGCGATCTTGCGGCGTTGCTCGCTCGGCAGCGCCTGCTGACAGCGGCACAAGAGGATGTCGGGTTGAATGCCGATGCCACGCAACTCCTTGACGGAATGCTGGGTGGGTTTGGTCTTGATCTCCCCCGAGCCGCCGACCACGGGAACGAGCGTCAAGTGCATGTACAGCACATGATTACGGCCGAGTTCCACGCCCATCTGACGAATGGCCTCGAGAAACGGCAGGGATTCGATGTCGCCGACCGTACCGCCGATCTCGACCATGCAGACGTCGGAATCGCCGGCGCCCATGCGGATGCGGTACTTGATCTCGTCGGTGATGTGCGGGATGACCTGGACCGTCGCGCCGAGATAATCGCCGCGACGCTCCTTCGCGATCACGCGCTCGTAGATGCGCCCCGTCGTGAAATTGCTGTTGCGGCCCGTGGTGGTGCGCACGAAGCGCTCGTAATGACCGAGATCGAGATCGGTTTCGGTGCCGTCGGCGGTGACGAACACCTCGCCGTGCTGAAACGGACTCATCGTCCCCGGATCGACGTTGATGTACGGGTCGAGCTTGACCATGCTGATCTTCAGTCCGCGCGCCTCGAGAATCGCGCCGAGGGACGCTGCGGCAATGCCTTTGCCGAGCGAGGAAACGACACCGCCGGTGACGAATACGAATCGAGTCATGCTGGTCACCGCCGATGGTAATACTCGAGCGTCCGCGAGCCAGTTCAGTCCAGCCGGTGCGAACCCAGAGCCTGTTGGGATTACGAGAATTCGACGGGAATTCAGCTTAGCAGAATACCGACCTTGCGACAATCGACTCAGACGAAATTAGGCGCACCGAGCCATTGAAAGGCCAATCCGGGCGTGCCCGCGGGTACGCAGCAGCGCGCGTCCAGCCACAAATCGCCGACTCCGAGCAACTCGCGGCCGCTGCAGATGAACGGCAACGCATCGCGCATCCACGGCAGCACGCCCAGATCTTGGCAAAGATGTTGCACACTGCGCGTCGCGGCCCGCAGCGCGGGCTTGAGCAGCTCACCGCCCGCGCGCGCGCGCACGCTCAAGGTCGGCGGCAGCCTGGCGAGATCGAGCCCGCCGGGTCGCGCAACGGCCCGCAAAGACCCGAGTGCAGGCCCGAGTTCGAGCGTCGCCTGGTCGCGCCACGACCAGCTCAGTGCGCGGCGCAGGCGCGGCGGCTCCGCCCCGCTCAGAAAAATCCGATCGCGATAGCGGCGCAGCGCGTAAGCATCCCAGACGATCGCGGGCAGCTGATCGTCGTCGGCCTCGAGCATCTGGCGCAGCGCCTCGGCCAGGCGCACCGCGGGCGGCAGTGTCGCGGTGCATTCGCGCAGCCAGCGTCGCAAGGCATTGACCCGCCGCGCCGGTGCAAGCCCGCGTAAGCGAGGCAGTCGCAAGGCTTCGCCGTCGCGCAGCAAGACGAGATCCGCATCCGCGATCGCGTCGAGCAGATCCTGCGCCTCGGCCGCGTGCGCCGCCGTCCGCGCGAGGGACTCGGACGCGCCCGGCCAGCGCGCTTCGATCAAGGGCCAGAGCTCGCGGCGCAGATAAACTCGATCGAAGCGGCCATCGGTATTCATCGGATCGGCGACCGTTGCGCTGCCAAGCGCCGCGACGAAGGCCTGCAGATCCCTGCGGCGCCAGCGTAGCAGCGGCCGCAAATGCCAGCCGCCGGCCCAAGACCGCAGCAGCGGCATGCTCGCCAAGCCCTTGAGGCCGGCGCCGCGCAGGGCTTGCAACAGGAGGGTCTCGGCCTGATCGTCGCAATGATGGGCCGTGAGCAGGCACTCGCCGTGCTCCAGGTCCGCGGCGAACGCCGCATAGCGTGCAGCGCGCGCGACCGCTTCGATCGACGCGCCCCGGGCCACAGCGACGCGAGCGGCCAAGACCCGCAGCGGCACGCCGAGCTGATCACATTGCGCTTGCGCGGCGTCACGAAATTCCGCAGCCGCAGACTGCAGGCCGTGATCGATGTGTACGGCGCGTAGCGGCAGTTGCCGGCCACAACCCGCGTCCCGCAGTTGCGCGAGCGCCGCGAGCAAAGCCGCCGAGTCCACGCCGCCGCTGACGGCAAGCACCAAGCCCTTGGCTGCCTGCGGCAGGTGGCCCTGTAAGACCTTTGCCAAGTCCCTCGCCGAAAAGCTCATACGCCCGCATGTTAAGGCATGGCGCCGGCTTCATGCGGACGGAATCAGGTCGCGGGAGGCGGCGTGGCGTTCTTGCTGGAATTCAAGCACTGCTTCATGAATTCGCGGCGGGCCTCGCCCCGTTCCAGTTTCTTGTCGTCGGCTTGGGCTTTGCAAGCCGCCCAAGCGGGATTGTTATGATGACGGCCTGCGGGCGGCGGCGCGTCCGCAGTCGGGCTCGGCGGCGGCGTATCATCGGCGAACGAGACGGTGCTGACCAGCATCTCACCGACCGTGATGCCGGCGAGCGTGGCGACTAGCGGAAGTGCGGCGAAGAACTTCAATCGACTCATGGCTGCGGCCTCCTGCGGACTGTCCGTGTGACGGTAAGGGAAAGTTTAGCGGCCCGCGGCCCGAAAGGGATCGGCCGGGATGCAAAGCTGTGCAAAGAAAGGCGACGATACACCCGCATGCTCGAGCTTAAGACGCTGCGCCGTTATGCGATCGCCCGGTCGCTATTCACGCCGACGACGCTGCGGCGCGCTATCGATCGCCTCGGCTTCGTGCAGGCGGATCCGATCCGTGCACCGGCCCGCGCGCAAGACTTGATCCTGAGACATCGCGTCAAGAGCTACCACGACGGCGACCTGGAGCGGCGCTACCGCTCTCTGGCGATCGACGAGGATCACTTCGTCAATTACGGCTTCATCCCGCAACGCCACCGCGGACTGCTGCATCCGCGACCCGCGACGGCAAGGCCCGTCACGGGCACGGCAGAACAGGTGCAACGGCTGCTCGCCTACGCGCGCGAGCAAGGTGAAATTCACCCGCGTGCCGTTGCCGCGCAGTTCAGTCTCGGCCGCGTCGAGAATTATTGGGGCGGCCAATCGCGCGCGACGACCCAGATGCTGGAGCGGCTGCACTACCAGGGACTGCTGCGCGTCGCGGGTCGCGACGCTGGGATCCGGATTTACATGCCCTGCGACTCGAGTGCAACGGGGGGCCCCAGCGCCGCACCGGCGTCGGCGTCGGCGTCGGCGGCGGCGGACGCGTCGCTGGACGCGCAAACCCGGGCGGACGCGCTGGTCAAGCTGGTCGTCGCGCTCTATGCGCCGCTACCCGCGTCCAGCCTCGCTCAACTGGTGCTCAAGCTGGGCTACGCCGCGCCGCAGCTGCGCAGCGAACTCGCCCTGGCACGCTTGCGCGCAAAACAGTTTCTGCAACATGCCACACTCATGGGCACTGTTTGGTATTGGCCGGCCGCGGAGCGGCCGGCGCAATACTCGCTCGATGCCTCGCCGCCGACCGTGCGGCTGCTCGCGCCCTTCGATCCGGTCGTCTGGGACCGGCGCCGCTTCGAGGCGTTCTGGGAGTGGCCGTACCGCTTCGAGGCCTACACGCCCGCGAAGCAACGCCGGCTCGGCTACTATGCCCTGCCCTTGTTGTGGCACGAGCGAGTGATCGGCTGGGCCAACCTCGCGGTGAGCAGCGGCCGTCTGCAAGCGCAATTCGGGTATCGCCCGGGCGCGCAACCGAAAAGCCGTGTCTATCGACGGGAACTCGCCGCAGAACTCGAGCGGTTCGCCCGCTTTCTCGGCGTATCATGCGGCGGACCGCACCAGGAGTACCCATGAGCTACGACACCTATCACAAACGCCGCGTCGGCAAGCGCCTGCTGAAACCCGAAACGCAGATGATGGGTTATGGCTACGACCCGAGTTTGTCGGAGGGCTCGCTGAAGCCGCCGATCTTCCTGACCTCGACCTTCGTGTTCAAGAGCGCCCAGGACGGCAAAGACTTCTTCGACTTCAGCTCCGGCCGACGCGAACTCGGCGCGGGCCAGACCGCAGGGCTCGTCTATTCGCGCTTCAACAACCCGAATCTCGAAGTGCTCGAGGATCGCCTCGCGCTCTGGGACGAGGCGGAAATGGCGGCCGTGTTCTCGAGCGGCATGGCGGCGATCTCGACGACGCTGTGGGCCTATGTACGGCCGCACGATGTGCTGCTGATCAGCCAGCCCTTGTACGGCGGTACGGAAACCCTGATTGAGAAGACGCTGCCCGGCTTCGGCGTGCGGGCCGTGGGCTTCACTCGAGGCTGCGAAGCCGCCGCGGTCAATGAAGCGGCCGATCGCGCCCTCGCCCTCGCTGCGGAAAACGGCGGCCGCGTCTGTCTCATACTCGCCGAGACGCCCGCGAATCCGACCAACAGCCTGGTTGACCTCGCGCTGCTGCGTGCGGTGTCGGAACGCATCGGTGGCGTGCAGTCCGGCGGACGGCCGCCGGTCGCGGTCGACAATACCTTTCTCGGGCCGGTGTTCCAGCGGCCCCTGCAGCATGGCGCGGACATCGCGATGTACTCGCTGACCAAATATGTCGGCGGCCACTCGGATCTCGTCGCCGGCGGCGTCACCGGGTCGCGCGATATGATTGCCCCGATCAAGCGGCTGCGCGGCGCGCTCGGCACCCAACTCGATCCGAACACGGCGTGGATGATCATGCGCTCGATGGAGACCATGTCCCTGCGTATGCACAAGGCGGCGAGCAACGCCGCCTTGGTCGCCGACTACCTACGTACGCACGAGAAAGTCGCCTCGGTCAATTACCTAGGATTTCTCCCGGTCGGCGACCCGGGCCTCGCCGTGTTCGAGCGGCAATGCACCAGCGCCGGCTCGACCTTCGGCTTCTCGGTGCAAGGTGGCGAAGCCGAAGCATTTCGCCTGCTCGATGCCTTGCAGGTGATCAAGCTCGCGGTCAGCCTCGGCGGTACGGAGTCGCTGATGTCGCACCCCGCGAGCACGACCCACTCCGGCGTGCCGAAGGCGACCCGCGATCGACTCGGCGTCACCGACGCCTTGATTCGCATCTCCGTGGGCATCGAAGATTCGTCCGACTTGATCGCCGACCTCGAGGAAGCGCTGCGCGCGGTGTAGGCATGCGCACTCAGACAGGCTCCTCGGCAAACGGCGTGATCGCCTCGGCTTGCAGCGTCGGCAGGGTCTTGACGTCGCGGATCACCGCGAGCCGCGATGCCACCGCGGCGAGCAGCAGCGCGGTCACGCCGCCGAAGCCCAAAGCCCAGCGCAAGCCGAGATGCTGCCCCAACCAGCCGCCCAACAGAGCGCCGGGGCCCGAAGGCAGCAGAATCAGCCAGCGCATCGTGCTGGTCATGCGGCCGAGCATCGGCGCCGGCGTCACGGATTGGCGCAGGGACAGAAAGTTGATCGTGATGAACACGGCGCCCAGCCCGAACAGCAGCAGCATGGTCACGTAAGCGAAGATACCGAGCGCGTTGATGGGTGCCACGGCGAGCAGCAGCCAGCCGCATCCCGTGATCGCAAAGCCCAAAGTCAAGGTCGTGCCCGCACCGATGCGGCGCACGACCCGATGGCCGATGATACTGGCGGCAATCGTGCCGACACCGAGACCGACGTAGCTGAGACCGACGGCCCGCTCGCTCAAGCCCAGCTGCCGGGTCGCGAACAAAATCTGCACCACCATCGCCGCTTGATTGCACATCTGCCAGACCCCGACGCAACTCGCCATCGCCACCAGCAAGGCGTTGCCGCGGACGAAACGCAGGCCCGCCCGCATCGCCGGCCAAAACGGTGCATTGCGTGCCGCCGGCGTCTCCTGCACGGCAATTCCGCGCAAGATCGACGCCGAGGTCAGCAGCAGAATCGCGTCGGCGAGCAGGGCCATCGGTGCGCCGGCCACCTTGATGAGGGCGCCGGCTGCGCCCGGCCCGGACACCTCCGCGGTCGACGAGGCAAGCGCGTTCTTCG
>Ga0116231_10004834_pt1 | contig 27005 bp, 19 predicted proteins | sample S1TSphgellanicum_2_FD_89695 | JGI IMG/M metagenome (GOLD analysis project Ga0116231, IMG submission 89695) | Host-associated microbial communities from peat moss isolated from Minnesota, USA - S1T2_Fd - Sphagnum magellanicum MG | ecosystem: Host-associated > Plants > Peat moss > Unclassified... | reverse complement strand
TAGTTGCGGTGGTGTGTGGCTGGTTTGTCTGTGCCTTGCTGGTAGGTGGGGGGGGGTGGTGGTGGCGGTTTGATTTTGCTGTTTTTTTTGGGGCCTTTCTGAAGGCAGCGTTTTGGGGAGTGTGGTTTTACGGCCATCACCACATCGTCGAGCTTTTTGGAGCTTTTGGGTTTGAGTGGTGGTGTACAACGGAAGCTGATCGCAGCGAGCTCTCTCTCCCTCTCTCTCTCTCTCTCTCTGTGTCTGTGTCTGCAGAGAAGCAGCCGGCAGCTTTATAGATAAGAAGAGGAAGAACAACGGCAAGAACAATCCGACGTCGTAAAAGAAAGAAGAGAACACCAGGAAACTCGCTTCGTTTGAGAGGAGGAGGAGCAGAACAGCAGGAGCTTCATTGTTGGAGGTTTGTGTTTTCTGAAGTATCTCTTTTTTCAGAGGTTTTTTTTGCTCGTCTTTGGTTTTATCCGCGCGTTTCTGCTGCTTTTCTCCCTTTTTTGTGCCTTTTTTTTTTTTTCTTCTTTTTTTTTTGCAAGAAGAAGAAGAAGAAGAAGAAGCAGGAGTAGGACAAGGCGAAGAAGAAGGAGGAGAAAGAAAGAAGAATAAGAAGGAGGAGAAGGATGAGGAGGAGGAGGAGGAGGAGACAAGAAGGGGGATTTGAATCCATGGCGATGGTGCGGTGGAGAATGTGAAATTTTTGTGTTTTTTTTGGTTTGGCTTTTGAAGTATGGACGAGGGATTTCTGGAGAGGAGGCAAGCGGGAGCAAGACGAGCATTCGGGAGAGCGATCTATGAAGGCGGCGACTTGTGGTTCGGATTCTCATCATCATCATCTGCTTCTTCTTCTTCTTCTTCTTCTTATTGTTCCTGGATTTGGCGATTCGTTTTCCCCTCCTCTCGCGTAGGTGTCGGGTGGTTTTGTTCCTTACTGCAACTGAAACGCTTCGCTTTCATCGCTCTCGCCTTACTATAAGGCATTTGGTTTCCTTCTCTCTAGGTATGTGCGAACGCCGGTGGATCATATCATAGCTATGGCGCCCTTGTGTGTTTGCTTCAGATCATGTTCTCTCGCTGTCTCTGTCTCTGTGTGTGTGTTTTTCTCCATGTGCTACTCGGTTGCTGTCAGGACTCCAAATCTTTGCTTTCAAGCACAGGATTTTCGAAAAGCAACACTCCATAACTCTCTTGTGTGCATCAAAGTGCTATTGCTGCTGTCTATGTGGTTTTTTTGGCTTATGTAGGGTCCTTTTTCTGCGATTGATGGTCTGCTTTCATTCTATAGCTCCTCCAACACATCCCGCACTTAGGACTTTTCAATGTGGTTCATTCTGATTACCCTGTCTGTTGTCTCCAGTGGGACCAATTTCTCTTTTTTCTTATCTTATTTCTCAACATCACTCTGCTTTTTATCAGCCTTCTGTCACACCTGCTTTTCAAAAGAGTTTCTTTTATGTCCTCTGGAGAGCTTTCTCAGCTTTCTCACCATTAGCAGTTGTTCACTGGTCCTCTGCCTCCTTTCAAATCTATACCTGGTGTTGCACCAACAGATTTTATGGTATTTCCAAAGAAGTAGAGCCCTTTGGAAGAAGCTTCCTACTGAATATGAACTTCTTCCTATGCTTGGAACTGCATCAAGGCTGTTCCTTGTCACAGAGATCAGGTCAATGTAGTATGACACTGTGTTTCTGGTCCTTGCCAGGTGATAATGTTTCTGTGAGTTCTGTGCTATCTTTTCATCTGAACTTTGGACGTTAATGTGGGGATAAACAGGAGGATGCCCTCCAGACATGCGGAAAACACGGAATTGATTTACATCATATAGAGAAGTAAGCTTCTGCTTTTCAGTCACTCTTGTATGGGAAGTCCTATTAGATGGCCTGTGGTTCCACATCAAGCTATTAATGTGCTATTGTCTTTGGAAGTAGCTAAAGGTCCTGTCTTTAGAGTTGTTTCCATGAATCACTCTAAAATGGAGTGGAGCTTATGCTCACAAGCTTGATGCACAGCTTGAATCAGGATGCAATAGGCATTTTGTTCTGCAGTTTTGCCTCTTGGGTGGCAGCTGACATCCTGACTCCTCTGACATATTCTCATGACATGTTTTCTGAATAATTCTTGGCCTGGAATTTTGAACAGAGTATCATACTGTTATTGACACCCACCATTGGGAGCTGATGAAGTTTGTGGGGAGTACTGGCAGCCAGTCACTGCCATTATGATGAGGCTGGTGGTCTGATACTTGGTGAATTACACCCACAAGGTTATGGCCACACATTCTCATTGTGCCGTTTTGGTTTGATCAGACCTGACACAATAGTTCCCTTCACAGTATTATTATGGAATTTTCTCTGCATTTTCATAGAGATGCATACATTCCAGAATACCATTCTTCTGGTACTGCAGTTGATGGTTTTTTGAAGTCTGTTGTTTGGGGTTTCATGGAAAGTTTCATGGTAGCACATTGACCATGCAAGAGGAAACTGGATGAATATGTAAGGAATAATGTTGGGGTTTCAGAGAGGGGCAGCATGCAGCAGTGGCAAGCACAACATCAGGCAGTACTAGGGCATGGAAGACGCCAAAAGGCTCGATCAGGAGGAGGGGGTCTTACACGCCTGCTATGGATCAGTGGCTACCTTACTGTTACATTGGGGGCACTCTTCTCCACATTTTTCTATCCAGATCTTCTCTCTATTTTACGCACTCGAAATTTAAATGTGCAACCCTATGTCCTACCCAAGGTATCATCTCCAATTGTCAAACTTCTTGCTTGAGCATAAAGTAACCTTCCTCTGAAGCACTGAGGAGAGACTATTTTCATCCTGTTTTTCTTTAAGCTTTGAGAAGGTATATATTCGGAGATAGTTCATGAGCTGATAAGCTCCTAAACATCTCAAAATCAGGTAAGGGACTACAATGATCTGTATTACAAGCACTTGTGATTCACATGGGTAAATCACAAGCTTTCAAATGTGCCATAGGGCAAATTCTTCTATGGTAGTGGCCACAGGCCCCCTCCTTGAGACTTTTCATCTGAGAGTATGCATCCTGGAAACATCCCATTTTTCCTTTGGACTGGTTCTGACTGAAGTGTGTCTGAAACCTGGGTCCTTGGGCTTAAAAATTGTCATGGGTCTTCTTTGGAATTGTAAGCTCCAACATTACTACAGTCTCAAAATGGACAGACTTAGGCTTTCCTTGAACCATCCTGCAGAGTCAATGGTCTCCATCACTTGATGTGTCATGCATAAATCAAATAGTTGTTAAGACAGGTGACAGGGATGGTCTTTGCCTTGGGATTAGCTTGTGTACATGGTGTACTAGAATGATAAGGAATAGAAGGTTTAGAAATAATTGAGTCAGTTACAGTAATGTTGTATCATCTGTCTTTATATTGCTGGTGTGAAGGCATAGATTGGACATCATATGTAGAATAAGAGAAGCTGTATCTTTCAGATTTGAGTAAATAACATTGGTTTGGCTGTAACTGCAGCAGGGTGATCTTGGAGTACAGACCAGAACTGGTGAATTGAGCTGGAAGCAAGAGCTAATTCCCCCTCATTTATCTCGATTGGAGAAATCAGATGTACAGTCTGACCTACCAGATGTACAGTCTGACCTACCAGATGATAAGGTGATACATTTTACCCCTTTTCAGCCATCCCATACATGTCATTTGAAGGTCCATGAATGTGTATGACCATCATGGCCATTGAATCTGCTCCCCAGTTTTGTTCTTGGTCTAGTTTTCTCCTTTCTTTAGGCTTTAGTTTCCTCTTTTTCATGTCTGCTGTTTGGTTGCTGTTATGTTTCTGATCTGAAATATGCATAACCTTTTTATTTAGTCATATCTGAATCTTTATGGGTTGACTTAAATAGTAATTACGGGAAATTCTTGGTACTTACCAAGATATATTTTCAGCTCTTTGTCTATTCGCTTTCTCTGCATGGGCAGATGCTTGTTGAAGATCCAATTTAGCATTGCATTGTCCCCGGCCTTTAGGTTTGTTGCTGTCACTCTGTTGTTAAAGTTTTATTGAGACTAGCTGACTGGGAGCTGACTTCTGGAGATTTGAGGTTTCATTGCCTAGTCTGTGGCTCAAAGTCTACTGCTCTCACTCTGGCGTTGAAATTTGTGTTCAAACTAACCTGTTTTTAGCTGACCAGGAGCTGATTGTTATATTGTTTGTGTAGGCATTGGAGTTTAAAAAACTGTGGAAGCCTCCACCAAATCGAGGCTTCATTCCTTGTGTCGATAAAAGCCCTTCATATACAGGTCAGTTTCATGTCTTCAGATTGATTCTCCACCTAAATTTCTTGCCAACACTTCTGATCTAAATCATGCTGACTTCATCACTTCTGCTTGTGATTCATGTACCAGCATTTTATTCATGTGGGATGTTTGAGCCTGGGGAATGTCTACTGCTCAATGAAGTTAGGCAGCTAGAGTTATAGGAGATCCTGCTCCAACAAAATATTGTGTTTGACATGCTGCCATTTTGGCCCTGCCTTCTTGATTAGTAAGCTTGTATGGATGATAACTGTTTCAAAACAGTTGATAAATCTTGATCAACATTGTGTGGGACATGAAAACCTGGGAAGTGCAGGTCCAGCGAAGTCACGAGGATATCTTTTAGTGCAAAGCAATGGAGGGCTCAACCAGATGCGGGCAGGAGTAAGAATTCCAAGTTTTCAATGCTTGTTGAGTTGTGTTATTGTTTGGATGTAGGTTCAGTTCTCAAGATGTACAAAGATAATAGATGTCCATGGAGTTGGAAAAGTGCTAGCTTTCCAGCTTCAGCCAGCTCAAGGTTAATTTTCAGGTGGCTGTCTGTCTTTTATGCATGTTGCCGTGTCATCACCAGTTGTGTGCTTAAATGACGTGTTCAGGTGTAGCAGGTCCCAACCACTAACCTCTATGGAGGCCTTTCTGTGCCCTAAGATGCTTGCTTGTACAGGGATAAGCTAAAGTGAAATGAAGCTCAACCTCACAAGCTTGTTGCACTTTAATGAGCATACTGTTGACTTTTTTTGAGTAGCTATCTCTCTTGAATGCTAGGCAACATCTGAGTGAGTCTCCCCTTGGCTTCTGGAAATGTGACAGAAGCTCAGGACACAGATTTTGTTAGTTGGTTACCTAGCATTTGGCGCAGTTTATTACATACTTACCTATACGCACTGTTGGGAGCTGATAAAGTCAGTGAGGGAGTGGTGGCAACTAGTCCCTGCTATTAGCTACAAAGGTGACAGTCATATACTTTGTGGGGACACAAGGTTATGACTATACTATTTCTTTTTGTTTCTGTTGGAACTGACACAATGGTTACCTTCAAATCATATTGTGGATTTTTCTCGGCAATCTCATAGAGATCTGTTGCTATGTCATTTTTTGCAGATTTGTGATATGGTGGCTGTTGCACGTATTTTAAATGCTACCCTTGTGGTTCCAGAGTTGGATAAGCGATCATTCTGGCAAGACTCTAGGTGATGATTCTTTCTTTGTACCAGGTTCTTGTTGTCCCAGCAATAGGCTCCAAATGGAAACTCTTTGTTTTAGTAGAGCACTTTCAGGCATTTCTATTGAGAATTTATAGCTGAGTGAAACTGGGATGACTAATCTTTTCATGAGAATGCACCTAGCTTTCTGGTAAGCTAATCTGCTCTTCTTTTACAAGGTCTCTATCATAGTTTTGGATGCTTTCCAAACTTCCAGATAAGGTCTTCTCTGTGTTCTGGTCTTCTCCTTTTGTTTCTTTTGTATCTTCTGGTTAGAAGGTCTTTCCTTATTCTTCTAGACGTGTTTTGTTTACTTGTAAGGTTTTCTTGTAAGTGTGGAGCTTTTTATAGCCCACTTGGTCCTCATTTGTTTACCCCTGTTGTCTGTTATTCTATGTTTTTCTCCTTCTATGTTGTTATGTTGTTAGTTGCTAGCCAGTATCATGGCAGAGTATTCCCATTGTTTCCAGACTTGTGATAGAAACTCAGTACACAGGTTAGTGGTTACACTGACCTATACCCACTGCAGGTGATAGATAAGTTTCCATCATACATGTTACTGTTGATGGTCTGTCAAGTGAAACTGTCACTTTTGTTCATACTGCATGTTTTTATTGTTTCTTTTTTATAGTTTGTACTGTCTGTGTTGTTCCTTCTTCCTGGTTCTGAAAGTCCTTATCTGCAAGTCTTTCTTTGACTTCAAGGAAAAGTTTTAACTTTGTTCTGGCTTCTTAATTGTGAATATGGAAATTTCTTGATTCTCATGAGAGTTTTAGTCCTCTTAGTGAGATCACTCTCATAATTTTATTTTTCTCTTTATCAAAACGAGTACAATTTGAGTGGGAAAAGGGGCAACAAATAAGAGAAGCCAATGTAAGTCAATATCTTATTGATGGCTTTGGAGTCTCACATAAGTTATGACTTCTGGGGTAATTCTGTATTTTTCTGTGCAGCAATTTTGCGGATGTATTTGACGTAGACTACTTCATAGATGCTTTGAAAGGGGATGTAAATGTGGTGAAGACACTTCCCAGTGAACTTGTTTCAGCACCCAAAGCTGTGAAGCAGTTCCAAAGCTGGTCTAATATCAAGTACTACCAAGAGTCAATTGCTCCTTTGTGGCGTGAGTATAAGGTTTATGCCCACCCCCCAACTCCTCCCTTGGTTCTTCTCTTCTATGTCCTTGATCTTCATTGGAGTAAGCTTCCGAGGAGGAAGAATCAATCTTTCATTTGTGATAAGCAATTGTGAGACTGCCAGTTTGCAACATTCATGACTATGTCACACTTTCATGCGCAGAGATTTGGAAATGTAGGAGCTGCAGCTGCCAAGATTCACTCTTAGGGTGTGATAAAGCCCTTGCTCAGATCAGGGAGTGTCTAGTGTTGTCTGTTAATATTTGTGCCCATAATTGGTTGTGCAGGTCATTCGTGCATCTAAATCAGATTCACGGCTTGCAAACAATGATTTACCGGCAGACATTCAAAAACTGCGTTGCCGAGTTCACTATAATGCTCTCCGTTTTGCACCTCAAATTGGTTCTTTTGGGCAGGTTTGTTGCTTTGTGTAATTGTGCAGTTAATTCAAACAAGGAAGTGAGCCAAACATATCTTAAATCACTTTGGAGTTACTGTCATCTGGCTGAAGCTTCCAGCTTTTACATATTTTTGTTGTGTGAGCAGAAGCTTGTTGAAAAAATGAGATCAGATGGACCTTTCATAGCTTTGCATCTGCGGTATGAGAAGGACATGCTGGCCTTCAGTGGCTGCACCTATGGTCTTACTGAAGCTGAAGCTGATGAGCTCTCCAGCATTAGGTACTGTTGTGTCTAGTTGACCTGTTTGTGGTTCCATTTGTCTGCAAGGTACAGATGTATAGCACTCTTATCTAGCATAACCATAAGGTAGTAATCACATTCGTGGTTGTAAGCAGTCTCATGATTTTGTCTAGATGGTGTGTGTCAGATGTCTGCACAGTGTCCTGTACTGTGGAAGTACTGATTCCATCGGTTGTTAGGATCAAGGAAGTCCTGTTCAAGATTTTATGGGAAGAATTGCTTGTTCAAGATCCTGCTCTTACAATTAATGTCTTATGTGCTAATTCTCACTATAGTTTCTCAATTCCAGGAGTCTTCAAGTTGTAATGTCTGAGATGGTGGAAATGACATTGCAGGGAGCATACAGCTCATTGGAAGGTGAAGGATATAAACTCCACTGAGCAAAGAAGCAGGGGTTTTTGCCCCCTGACTCCCACAGAGATTGGGATATTTTTGAGAGCACTAGGCTACCCCAATACCACCCGTATTTATATTGCTGCTGGAGAAATTTATGGTGGCGATGAACGAATTGCTGGCCTTATTTCTCGCTTCCCAAATGTGATGCGCAAGGTTTGAAATTATGCTGGTTATTTACTTTAGAAAACTTGGTTGATGCTAGTTGCTTTCACTGCAATAAACATGGAGGAATTGCTTTGCTGTAGTCATGTCTTCTCTCAGGAGATATGAGGACATATTGAATATATGGTGTGCTTTAAATGTCAGCACAATGATGAGGAATTTGACAAAACCTGTCATGCCCTCAGGAAACTGTAGCATCTGTGGAGGAGCTTGCACCATTTGTCAGCCACTCTACTCAACTTGCAGCGTTGGATTATATTGTTTCTGTTGAAAGTGATGTGTTTGTGCCATCCTACTCTGGGCATATGGCACGTGCTGTGGAGGGGCATCGAAGATACCTTGGACACCGCAAGACTATAAGCCCTGATAGGTATTTGGTATCTGGTTTTAAGCAGATCTTTCTGTTTACTGATGAGTTTTGGAGGGGCATTGTGGAGTAATTGTGCATAGTCTGGGATTTACAGATCATAATCTTGATGGTCATTTGGCAATTGCACAATTTTGTTCACCAGTTTTGCCACTGTTGGCAAGCATCACTGTACTAAAGCTCTGAACTTCATGGTCCTGCTTTGTGACAGGAAAGAGCTAGTAGCCCTTTTTGACATGCTAGATAGAGGAGAGCTTGAGGAAGGCCCAAAACTTGCAGAGTTGATCACTGAGATCCACCGGAGGAGGTATGTTCAAGGCTTCTGTTGTAAGATTTAAAAACTGTGGAATAATGCATCAATAGATTTCTCCTGCTCATGCTTTTTTTTTTCATTTACTCATGTCTGTCCATTCTACCTTTGGGCTGGATATGGATTCTCTGACTTACTATCAGTCTGGAGCTTCTTTGCATTTCTTTTTAAAATGGCTTTGTGGTTATGCAGGCAAGGATCACCTCGGAAAAGAAAGGGCCCCCTCACAGGAACTAAAGGAAGGGATCGTTTTCGAACAGAGGAAGCTTTCTACACAAACCCACTTCCTGATTGTTTGTGCTCTGACTTAATGACTATATCAAAAGGTAGTCCACCTGTGTGGAATGAAACAAATAAATGGTCAATTGCTAACGATGATTTGAATACCAGTCGGATCCTAGCATCAGTGCGAAGACAATAGCATTGCTTGTATGCATCACTCCAGTGTATAGTTCAAAGCAAGAAGCAGAGCTAATCTGAGTTGTCTATTTCTTTTCTTCTTAATGCCAATTTGTACCATTCAAATGTTGGTGCAACTTTCTCATTTTTCCAGAGACTTGACTTTTCTGGATGAAGGAAAAGTCCTCACATTTTGGTGATCCGATTTGAGCTGTAACCCAAGATTCAGAAAGGCTTAGACATTGGCATTTTTGACGAAGTGTTTCTGCGAAGACATGTTCTCAGTTAGAACATGCAGGTACCAACCCAATTTGGATTTTTTGTATTGATTCCAATCTCTGAGGTTCTGCCAAATTTGGAAGAGTCAATAGTTGGTTTTGTAGGTTGTAAAAGCTCTGTAGTCCGAAGTAGTTTCTTTGCAGCTGAAATAGCGAGCTTAGTGTTTTGAAGAGAAAAGCATACTCTTCAGTTTCTATCAAAATCTACCAGTGGTTTTCTTGACAAAAGTTTTCTTTTTGGTCATTTGGAATTTAGAAATTATAATTTTTTCAAGGGGGCTTCTAAAAATCCTGAGCTTGGAATTCCCAAAACTCGTATTGTCCTCAAAAAGATCATGCTTTTGAATCTCTTTCTTTTCTGTCACATTCTTTTTGGTTTTCTTTTGTTATCTCCTTCACTTCCAAAGTGTTTGTCTAGGTTGTCAGCATCAGGGCTGAGTCTTTTCACTACTGCTGTATTCCAACTGAAACTCCGTACATTGATCTACTCTATGGACGGGAACTGTTGTGACCTGTCACTGGGAGGGTGATGAACTCAGCAGTATGTTTTGAATGAGCTTGAATCATCTTATCAATGCTGCTGTTGAAGGGTATGAAACATGCATATGATTGTTGCAGTTAATTAATTAAATCATTCTGCAATCCTTACTCTATTTTCGGAGGTTGGGTAACATCTTTTTCCTTTTCTTGTTTGTTGATTTGTTGTTGGATCATTTTTGCTCTTTGGGTCCATGAAACTTTCAAGCATATAGATCAGATCCACCAGATTCACCAGATCCACCCATGCACAGTATGTGGGCCTTTTGCCAATGCCTATCTTGTGCAAAGTAGTGTGCAATACCTTCAGCTGGAATTGTCATAAAAAGGTTGAGTTATGGAGCCAAGTCTGATAAATTAGGGTTGATAGAAATTTGAGACTTTTCCACTACTAGATCTCAAACATTTCCATTGTATATGGGACCTTTGGCTTGCCTTTTCAGGCAGCTTCTCTAGGCTTGCAGGCAACTTGGATGCCATGTAAGCACCCATTAAATACATTGCTTACATGATGCTCATGCTTTCACCTACACAGGTGATGTTTGTCTTGTAACCTTGACTAGTTTGGGGACGTTCATTCCAACTGCCTGGTGCCTCATAGGGGTAAAGATCATTAAGTCCAGGGGTCTTCTTACTGGGAGAAAGAACAGTGTGTTTGAATCCCAAATTTCTGAGGTGTTCCACAGCTGTGAGTGGCACTAATTAAGGGAATTGCTATAATCTTTGCATTGAAGATGTTTCATCCAAGAATGAAATTCCTCAAGTTCTTATTGGCATAATTATACCAGCAGCATGGAAAATTCTGCTCTTCTCAGAAAAGCAAAGTATTCAATTCCCATCACTCTCATAAGAAGTGCAAAGGATCTACCCAACTTCAACTCTAGTGAAGTCAGAAATTTTGGATCTACCTTGCCATCATCACCCATCATCTTACAACAGCATTAAAGTCCAAAACTCCAAAATTCAAAATTTACTAAGTGCCTCCAGTACGCTTTCAAGTGCCAGTGCCCAATGTGTCCAATGAGTCCCACCCTTCACAAAACAGACAATTCTGGTATAATCAGTCTGGAGTTCCAAAGGAAATAAACCTAAAGATATCCGTGTACAGGCGTGCATCTTCAGCTTCATTTACTTAAGTTGCAAAGAGGAAGGTACCTACTACCTGGCAGAAAATGACATATGGTTCGCGTAGAGGGCCATCACATGAGAGCTCACTTGTGCTGCCGTCTACAAATGTTCCATCTGCAAACACAACCTGTCAATTCCACACAAACATGTGCTATTACAAGCTGTTTCGCCTGTTGATTCCACACAAACATTGCTATTACAAGCTGTTTCATCTGTTGATTCCACACAAACATGTGCTATTACAAGCTGTTTCACATTACAGGCTGTTTTTGTTTAACTTTGATTATCTTCTTAGGCATGCCAGTCATGTACTTTGTTCCAGATTTGACTGCACAACCAGCATCCATCCCACATCCACAAGGGCATTGAAATGCTGACAACTGATCAGGAGCTTCAGGTTTTTTTGCTTACTTCTGACTCATAACCAGCTGATGCACCAGCAACTGGCCTAATATAAGCTCCAACAGGACAGCACTTTTGCACTGCTGCGCAGAATGCCAGAAGACGCTCTCGAGTGCCAAGTTGCACTGCCTGTCCAGATTGATGCAAAATACAATTTCTGTGAGTTTATGCTTTGAGCACAAAGACCCCTTTTTTATCAGTTTTAATGTGACCAAAAACCAGTCCAACAGACCAAATGATGGTGAGGAGACTGAGAAAGACCTGAATGATGTCATGGCGCTGGATGCGGGGAGGTGGTTGCACTTTATAACCTTCAGCTGCCATCACCTCTGCCACCAGTAAGCCCCCCTGCCATCACTTCAAACAAAAAGTTCAGCAAGATTTGATTTGGTATTTCTGCTTCCCAAAAGATTCAAAGTGTGAAGGACAAGCACCATCACAGAGTGTCTAGGATGGGCTCCATTTCAGTAGCTTTTGAGATAGTTTAAAGTACAACCTTTATAGCCTCACCAACCATTTGAGGACCCAAGAACAAGCCCTGGAATAGCAGTCGCATGACATCTCCAGAGGTGGCACCAGCTTCCATGCCAATACCAGGTGCACACAATCGAGCAGCAGCAGATTCTACCCATTCTGCCTTTCCTGCTACATATCCACCACTTGGAGCGATTGTGCCTCCAGGGTTCTTTATGAGGCTTCCAGCCATGAGGTCTGCACCCTGTACAAAGAGAGAACACAAGCCAGAGCTCATCTCAGAATCGATTCCTACTCCCTTTCACCTAGTTCAACACATACAGAAACACAAGGAAAGCATGACATCAGGTCATGGTGGCAAAAAGATGGAAGGAAGACCAGAAACATCTGACCTCTGCAAGAATCATTTTTGGGCTATTGAGTTATCCTCTCCAGTCACAAAGGAAATCAAAGATAGAGCAGCAAAAATACCACAGCGGTGGGTTCCAAAGTCTCCACAAACTCGCCATAGCAGTTGTCCACAACCACCACACACCTTGGATTCTGAGCCTGCAAAACCAGCAGCATACAAGGGCAACTCACAGGATCAAACATCTGACCCATTTCCTAAAACTTGGGCTCCTAGTGATGTGGGATGGTGCACATGGAAGAAGAAGAAAAGAAGTGACTTGCCTTGATCTTCTCAATTGCTCGCTTAATCTCTGCAACAGTCAGGGACTTGCGCCATGAGTAGCCACAAGAGCGCTGTATGAATGCACACTGTGTCTGTGGCTTCACTGCCTCGTCAAGTCCATCCCAATCAAGCCCACCATCCTCCAGTAGCTACAATGGCAGATGAATGAAACCCCCCAAGGTCAGCTGTAGTGGGTGGGTTCATATACATCTCATCAAGAAAACCAATTGACATGTACACAATTTTTTTTTATCATCGAGCAACAGATTGAACAAATGATCAGGGAGTGCAGTAATGCTGTCCAAAAAGTGGGTTCTTACTGGAAGTTCTTGATACGATACCCCAAATTCTTTTAAGGATCCATGATTTGGAGAACCTCGAAGTCCAATGACTTCTTCCAGTGTGTCGTAGGGTGCACCCGCCACAGCCAGCAGCTGATTGTGGAATGATCAAATTGCCCCTCAATCTCTTCGCATGGAACCAAGCTCCAATGTGATTGAACTGTGCAAAGTACTTAAACTTGGAAAACTGAGCACCACTCAACAGAGTATAGACACAGCCCTTCTCATGACTACTATGAAAGCAAAGAAGCTTACCTCACCACCAGGGCGCAGAGCTGCATACAGAGCACATGCGATTGCATGGGTGCCTGAAAAGAACTGCAAGCCAACAAGTGCACATGTGAATCATGAATGCTCTTCAAGGCATTCAACAGAATATAAAATCCCAAGGACCAACAACACAACCCTTGGCCTACTACTAGGCTCAAGAATCCAAGTCAATAATGCACAAAATTTACAGCAGCAAAAAAGGAACGGCCAAGCAAGCATACCTGAGAGCGTACGATGGCAGCCTCCGAGCCAACCAGAGTTGCAAAAGCTGAGTCCAGTGCCTCCCTGCCTCCAGCATCATTGTGGCCACACCCTGTGGATCCTCCAAAATGCTGCCACTTCCACAATCAGTTGACCAGTATATACCTTTTCAACGAAACTACCTTGAATTTTGGCAAAACATCCATAGGCTTCAAGAAGGAAGTTCAAGCAACAAACAAGCCTGCATGTATGTTGCAGTAGGATTTACAATACACATGATACATACATGTGTGCCAACTCAAGCAAGCGTTTGAATGGACAATCAACTACATAATTGAAAGAGACATAGATTCAATGCTGTTTTTCTAATGAATTGGACAACCATGCACACATGTGCATGCATGTTGGGATTTATTGTAGGGTATTACAAAAAATACGCACATGGGTACCAACTCGAGCACTTGCATATGCATTCAGCACGCGGTCAAGGTTCTTTGCCACAATAGCATCAATCCTCATGAATTCAGGATACAACAAGTTCACCGCATCTGCCACCTGTACTAAGGAAAAAAACATCAAAGCACAACAATCAGGAGTGATGATTCTAAACCCTTCCCACTCCCTGGCATCCTGAGAGGGAGGAGAAAATCAAGCACAAAACCAATCAGTGATTGCTCCCCACCCCTTACTTGCATCTTCAGAAGGAGGGCCTCATCATGATGATGATACCACTTTCTCCACTGCAGCATCATCTCTAACTCTCTGCCACAAACATGGAGAGAGAGAGAGAGACATACACACACACATACACACAGGGAGGGGGATGGTTGACGTACTTGGGGACAGAAATGAGAGTCATTGACTACAGGAAGAGGTTCCACACTCTGCATCTGCGCTCTCCTGCACACTCGGCGTGTTGGCACATTGCAGGTGAGTATAGATGCAGGCTGCGAGGAGGAGGCCGGAGGCAGAAGAAGGTCCTTGGTACAGATCCCGGCCATCATCATCATCATCGCCATTCCTTCTCCTGTTCTTCTTCTTCTTCTTCACCGTCGTGTGAGTCCTTCTGAGTGTATGCACTCTTTTGCTGGTGGTGGTAGTTGCTGGAAATTCAAGCAAGTAAGAGAGTTAGGGTTTCTGCTGCCTGCTGCTGGTCGAGGAATAGTAAATGTTCAAAAGTGTTTTCTGATTTTCTTCTTCTTCTACGAGTGGGTTGTTGTTGTTCAAAATTCTTCAGGGTTTTGTGTAAGGGTTCAAGGTTTAAGATTCTTCTTCTTCTACGAGTGGGTTGTCACTATTGTTCAGAATTTGTGTTTGAGATGTTAAAGGAATATGAATCTGCTGCAAACAAAGGGGCAGGACATGCATGCTCCAAAGAATGCAATTCTTGAGGGGGAGTGGGATATGGATGCTGCCAAGGTTTTTCTCTTCAAATGGGTAAATCCTAAACCCTAAACCATCCTCTCCCTTCAAATGCTTCTTCTTTCTGAATCATTTTCTCCTTCACCACCTGTTCATCTCTTCTCTTCATACTCGTTGGTAGGTACTCTCCTGTTTCTTTCCCATGCCTCTGTCACACAAGAATTGGGTGACAAACGAAATTGACTCAGAAGAGGATTTTTCTGCAGTTGTTCTTCTACTAGTGAGTTGTTGTTCAGAGTTGTGTTTGGGTTGTTCAGAATTGTGTTTGAGCTGCTGCTGAAGGAATACAAATCTATAACATACAAGACAGGATGCATGCTCCAAAGAAATTCTTGTTTGGAGTGGGAGATGTATGCTGGTTGTCTTATACACCAAGATTTCTCTTCCATTTCAAATGGGTACTTTCCTCCTCTCCCTCTAATGCTGTCTGACTCTTTTTTCCCTTCACCTGTTCATCTCTTTTTGTTCATGGTACTACTCTCCTACCTTTGTCTTCAAGACTTACCACCACTTTTCTTGCTTCAATTCTCATCTTTTTTCATGTTCATGAGCCCTCTCTCATTTTGATGGCCTCTTCTTTTGCTTCAATTCTCCATTAGAACTTTAACCCTGAACTCCATAGATAGGGTTCCAGATAGAAGATGTTAATAAACCATTACTACCATCCAATTTCTATCAAAGAACTGTTAGGCCTATTAACAATTGTCAAGCTACATGTGGTGGCACAAGCAAAGCAGGCATGTGAGTGTCAAGCAGGCATGAGTGTGTGTGCCGCCAATCCCCCAAGGCTTCTTCACACTGATGAATCTGTTTGTTTTGCCCAGCTTTACACACATGCCCTTTTGGTAGGTACCTCCTGCAAAAGTCAAGATTCTCTTCTGCATTTGTGTGTAAATCAGAGCTGAAGACAGAGGTCCCCATCTCCCAATTGGAAGAAGCTTTGTGTGCCAGATGCAGAATTGGATTCCATGAAAGTCTCCTTTTGTCAGATTAGGGCAACAGATCAGAAAGCCTATTTCATGATAAAATTGTTGATTTTATGCATGCATGCATGTATGTATATCAGGTACAAGTTCTTTCTTGGCCAGCGTGATTGAGAAGATGGAGCAATGTGGAATGAAAGCTGGACAACCGATAAACAAAATTCCAATGTGAATTCCAGAGCTCATGAAAGGCAAATAATGTTGTTTGTCCTTGAGAGGCACTTGGAGCAAAAACACGAGCACCAGATGCACTCTCTGGGGCAGCTCTGCTTTGCTCCTGAAGCATGGAATCATGCACAATTGTCAAGGTGTGTGCTTCCTGACAATAGAGTTGATCACCCACTGTGCATGTTTGTGATTTCATTGCAAAATCTGTATAATAAAACTGAATGGTGTCTGTCTGTCTGTCTAAAGCCTTATACTTACCTACAAACATACCCAAGTTCCCCTCTATGTAGCTACTTATAAACTACCCCTTCCCTCTTACACACCTACTCTGTCCCTCCTCACCTCCTTGGCAAAAGAGTGGAGTGGGTGGACAAATACCCATCCTTAGCTTGTCTATGGACTAGGTACCTGGTGAGAGCTGCCGGGTTACCGTGTATAATCGAGCTGTGGCGGTGGTGAGATTATGTGTGCCAACCTGGCTGCTCAAGCTGGTTACTGGACATAACTGGGTGGAGACAGGGCACTGAGTGCAGACATTCAGCCCTGTGAGTGGGCATAGTAGAAATCGTGGCCAATAGCAGTGCAATCTGCAGGTGCGTTATGTCTTCTAAACTTGCGTCCTCTTGGTCAGTAGGAATGTGATGAGCCCTTTGTTGACTGGTTATGTAATAAAAACTTGGGTTTCACACTGCTTTGCACTACCAGTGACAATCAAACTGACATAAGGTTGGAATATTAATATACCCATCCCTAGCTTCTATGTAATAAGAATAATGTTTCCTGGAAGTATGAAACCTTCATACCTCTCTACAAACCTACCCCTTCCCTGTTACAAACCTATACCCATCCTCTAGTTTGTTACTACAATTTCAACAGCAACTTTGATGAACAAATCTGAAAGTTAGTAAACCATATAAGACCATGCATGATCAAGCCTAGAGGAATTTGTACAAGTGTTTTACGCATGCAAGAAATCTATGATTTCAGCATGGTAGACAACCATGAGTGAAATAAATTCAGCACACAACAAAGGTGCTACAATGATATGTGAGGGTATACATTTTCCCTATCTACTGCCTTCAAACTTGTAGCATCACTCCACACTATTTATGGTTTTGACAATACTTGGTTTTGTTGGGTCATGGCATTAGGCACGAAGGACAATGCATTCACTTGGGCCTAGAGCATTGTAATGCTAGACAAAACAATGAATTAAACTAGATTTTAAACACTTAGAAAAAGTTGCGATTGTTTGATTTTTAAAATGGTGGATTTTGAACTAAACTATAATTCTTGTGTAAAGTTATCAAGAGTTACTATTTGGACTTTGATGGTTTGTATATGTTTTGGAAATGCATTCTCAATGAGTATTAGTTAGAGCCTTTTAGAGCCTTCTAAGCATGACTCCAGTCTCCTAGTGACACAAGTGATCAATCTATATTTCTTTGAAATCATGCTATTGTATCTTAGAGGACATTTCAATTGTACACAACAAATTCCTTCAAGAAAATATGGGCTTTGTGCCAAGTGCCCATGGATGTGACAAATGTTTCCAATTTGATTTGAAGTTATCATGAGAACTAACAAGTTGGGTTTCTTCTTTTTATTGTAAATATACAATGGGTAATCATCAAGCACAAAGTGCTTAGTAGTTTAGAACAAGTTTAAATGGCCAAAACTTAAAGCTCTCGAAGTAAGAGAAAGGAGGCAAATGATTTGGTACTTAATTTGTCTCAAAGATATATACAAATTAATTTGTTAGATGACTCATTTTATTTCCTACTTGTGAATTTTTTGGTTTAGTTGCAATTTTAATGCTTTGGTAAATGATATAAAGTGTTATATACCTATGTATTATAAATAATGTAATCCAAAGTTATAATTATAGTTTAGAACCAAATGATCATAAAGCAAATATCAATTTATGGCTCTCATGCATTTTACACCTCTACCTTCCATGTTTTGAAAAATAAAATTCTCATGTGATTTGCTGAATAATCTTAGGTAGTTCCATAGTTCCCATGGATCTCCATATTGTTCTCAATACGTTCACTTTTAACCCCATATTCTTTATGAAGAGGCCATGCAAAATATATTTTTGGGCGTGTTGAGAGTTTTAAGACTTTTTATAAGGGGTTTGTGTTCAAAGCATGGCAATATATATTTTTTTCTTTTGGTTTTTGGGGGTGATGAGCCAATCAACAAGGCCCATTTCTTTTAAAAAAAAAAAAAAAAAAACAACATTTCAGCTTTGGGTGCACCCACAACTAATTGAATAGAAAATCACACCACGTGGCTTGTTTACATTCATGATGCTTTTGCCCCGGTGCTTTAAGATGTGTAAAGCCTCTAGGGGTGGTGGGATGCATTCCCAAAATGCCCGACATTCCCCAAATGCGATGCTCGACTTGACTTATAACCCTTGTGGGAGGCCCCTTACTCTAAGAAGGCTTGCACCATGGGGGTTCACTTCTTCACAAAGGATTTCATTTCATTTCTTCCCCCAAGAAAAGCCAAAAATAAGGTGCACCATTTAAGGTGAACAATTATCATGTTCCAAAAGAACACCAAATTTACAACATATGACACCCACAATTTATTTGAAAGTTGGGCTCTCCAATTATGGGATAGCATGATCAAAGTGCACATGATGCATATTGACTTGTATCTAGTGGAACTTGGTCGGTTATGGCTAAAATCTCTTCCTCGTTCTTTATGCCACAACCACTATGCTAGCCTACCTATTACTACTAATACTATATGGACGAGTTATTCAAAGAACAGCTGAGCATTGATACTACTTATTATATGCATCATCTAGTCACAAAATTGTTTGTCCCCTGATCGGTAGGGTACTTAAGTTGGAAGTTCGATAAATTTGTAAAGACATCAAGGAACAAATCTTCAGCTAAGCATTGATACTACTTACATGCATCATCTCATCACAAAATTGTTTGTGCCCTGATCGGTAGGGTACTTAAGTTGGAAGTCCGTTAAATTTGTAAAGACATCAAGGAACAAATCTTCAGGCCATCTGGCTTGTCTCCCACCCACTCTTATTGTACTTCAAAATTAGAGGCTCGTGGTGTTTGTAGAGACCGCCAATAAAAGGTTTGCCCAAAGCAAAGCCTATGAGTAGTAGAGGTAAATTGTTAAAAAACCCCAAATTTACTTTCTTGGGTTGTGAATAAACATTATAACCCTTCCCTTAGATGAAATTAGGGTCTCTAAAGAGCAACTCCAATGGTGCTCAGTAGTATCTCACCTTTGCAAATTAAAATTGGATGAAGAAAAGTCAAACCTTGCCGGTTTGGCTCAGCAGAATGGTTTTGGCCCAGCATTTTTGCACAGTTTGCTGCTGAGGCAACTGCCAAAGAACAGTGTCACAAATATATATGACTCCTGATCCCTCTTTCGGATTGGCTAATCATAATGATTCGTCCAAGTGGTTTGCTATTAGTAGTCTCCTACCGATTCGCAGTCCCAGTCTGGGATTCGAAAAAAAAGTGAATAACTAAACTTGGATGTGAGAAAGTCTTTTTTTAGGGTAACATACTGAGCACTGCTGGAGATGCTTTGTGCCAAAATTAACATTTCCTGGAGAAGGGCTGAGGGGGAAGGGGTTGCTTTGGGGAGGAGTGAGAGGCAGGTGCGGTGGGGCTTATTGTGTTTGTCATTTTGAGTAAAGGTTTTTTTTTCCTTCTTTTTTCCCAAGAAAGCCTTTAGCCATATGTAAGGCTTTTGTTGCAGATTATTGTATGAGAATTTCACACTTTTTTTCCTCCATTGTTTGGTTTCTGAAAGCTCATTGAAGGTAGAGGTTAAATGCTATTGACATGTAGCTTGACTTGTTTACAATTTTATAGTTTGAATGCTCAACCACTTGCAATGTGGGCTGGTGGCCATGAATTGTAGCAAAATAATTACTCATTTGATTTTAATTTGTGACCCTGTAACATGTTTTCAAAATCAAAATTCAATCACAATTTGTGAAATGTATTTTTGGGTGTATTAATTGTGCAATCTAGAATATTACATAACTCTTAAGCATTGAAAAATATATCCCTTAATGGGCGACCTTCTCCGAATGGTCACAAATCATGGCTTTTAAATCATAACTTCTGATGGGGGATTATGAGTTGACAAATGAAGAGCTGTGGTGGGTTATGGGATGAACCCAAATAGGGACAACCCTAAAGTTCCTAGTGAGATTTAAAGGCTACCAAGTGAAAAGTTAAAATTATATCTTCCTCGGCCTCTTAGAGCATCTCCACCGGTGCTCAGTATGTTACTCTGGATAATAAAATTAAATGTCTAAGTTTAGTTGGTTTTTTTTTTTTTTTGGGCAACCCACCAATAAAACTTTAACTAGAACTACATATATGTGAGAAATTACTAATAGCAAACCACTTGGACCAATCATTATGATCGATCAATCAGAAGTACTGAGCTGCAGTCAGGTCCAAATTTTTACACTCTTTTTTGGAAGTGCACAACTGTGTTGTGCATTTTATGAGCCACGGCAAGCTGCACGAATTTGGTGCAGAAAAACCAATTTCCTGAGCTAAACGGGCACATTTTGACTTTTTCACAATAAATTGTACTGTTTGGAGTCGCATACTGAGCACCGGTGGAGATGCTCTTAGTGACCCACTTTTGGGTTTTGCTCTTCAGGCTAGGACTTGGGGTTCTCTGATTTTGTTCCTTCTTTTTCCCTTTCTTTTGTTGGGTGTTTAATGGAGTTTGTCGGGGTTTCATGAATCACCTAAAACCATCACAAAAACATCAAGATGAGGGTGTTATAGAGCGACTAAGCATGTGGCAAATTCAGTGTCAGATGTTGGCATTTAGGTCGTTTTGGTTTTATGTAGGGGCCCCAGAGGAAGAAAGAGAGAATGGACAAATGCATTAATTCACAACATTGGTAAATAAAAAAAAAGACTCTTCACCATAATAAGGCTACTGCACTTTGTCAGGAGTGGGGCTCTGTATTAGTCACTTTTAGAGTAGTAATAGTGTAAGCGCACACTATATGTGTCAGGTTGCATATGAAACACATTTGATTTTTCATCCATTCTCCTAAAGGATAAGGTAGACATTTTGTTTTACATCCATTCTCCTAAAGGATAAGGTGGGCATTTGGTTTTACACCCATTCTCCTAAAGGATAAGGTGGACCTTTGATTTTACATCCATTCCCCTAAAGGATAAGGTGGACATTTGATTTTACATCCATTCTCTCAAATGATAAGGTGGACATTTTATTACATTCATTCCGCTAAAGGATAAGGTGGATGTTTAATTTTTTACATCCATTTTGGGACTTTCACATTGTCACAATTTTGAGGAAAAATGGCTCTTTATTTTCAACATTTCTTCACTAGGTGTCGAGTGAAAAAATAGTTATTTTATGTAAAAATTTGAGAATTGAGGTTCTATCTATCCATGACATTTGTTGGTTTCATATCCGGAAACTTGAGTGCATGAAAATGGTCCAATTGGGTCCTTTACACAAGGTTGGCCTCTAGATTCAAAAGGATTTTGCACTATGGAATGGACCTTGTAGGGTCTATTCCACTTAGGAATGTGAAGAGGCCACTAGGTCGAGCCTGTATTATGTTAAGTGGTAATGGGTGCTATAAGGGCCTATTCCAATGCGTAATTGGTGTTCCCACCCCCCATAGATAGATTCACATCACAAGAGTGTTCTTCACCATTGATACACATCACAAGAGTGTTCCTCACCCTTGATTCACATTACTTGTGAAATTGGCAAAACCAAAAGTGGATCCATAAGACAATTGCCTCATAGTGAGGAAAATACTAGTGTTGCCAACTTTTCTAGTTTGTAGTGTTAAACCTGGGGTTTAAGTTCTTGTGGCCTGGCCAGAAATTAGGACCCTTTTGGTGGAATTAATTAGCACATGAATCAAACCATGAAACTAGCCTTTTGCTAAAATTGAAACCAATATTATAATTGTGAAAAACAATTCTTAAACACAAGTTCATATTTTTCTAGAGCAATTCCACCATTAGTCCTATTTGGGCCTCTAGTAATGTTCATAAAATCCAACACGTATTAATTGCATGTTAGATAACAATATGTACATGTATTAATTGTATGTTGGATATTATTATGTATGTGTATCAATTGTATGTTGGATGATAGTATGTACATGTAAGTACTAATTGCATGTTGGATATCATAAACACTATGATTTTGTGTCATTTGCAATAAACATTTATTTCATGTTGCATCTAAATTTGATATTTCAAGTTTTAGATGCAAATCTTGCAACCTTTGCTTCATTCTTTATATTTAAATTTCATAATTTAGTATGCAAAGATTTGATTGCTTGACAATAAAGCTTAATTGCTTGTTCATTTTCTTTGCATTGAAAAAAATCTTGACGAGAGTTTTAAAATAAGAGGGTCATATGTTTCATTTGGTTGAGTTAGTAAGAGATAGTTAAAATTTCAAATATTTGAAAATTTACAAAGAAATGCCACCTGTAGAAACATGTTACAAAGAAACATCTTGTGACAAAACTTGTTTTAAACATGCTAAGAAGATATCACATGGTTTGAAATATGCCCAAAAACATGTTGAACCATGACAAACATGTTGTAAGAAATAGGTTGAAACATAGTGAAACATACTAAGAAACACATCAAAACACTTTAAGAAACATATTATGAAACATGCAAAAATATGCTAAGAAACATGTTCAAACACATTGAAAAACATGGTGAAGCATGTTAAGAAACATGTTTCAAATGTGCAATTCCTTTCCAACTTGTTTGAAAGAATGTAACACTTTTGCATCATATTTCTAGCATTTGTCAAAAGATACAAGTTATTCTTAGCATGTTTCAATCATGTTTCACTATGTCTCTCAATGTGTTTTGACATATTTCTTAGCATGTTTTGATATGTTTCACCATGTGTCTCTAACTCACTTTGACATTTTTCACCATGTTTCTAAACATGTTTGACATGTTTTTGGAATGTTTTAGGCGATGTAATATCATCTTGGGATGCTTATGACAAGTTTTGTTGCAAGATGTTTCTTTGTAGCATGTTTCCATGAGAAACGTTTCTTTGTGAAGTCCCAAATATTTGAAAGTTTATATATCTCCTACTAAACTCAGTCAAATGAAACATATGATCCTTATGGCCCTTGTTAAGATCTTTTCAATGCCAAGCAAATGAACAAGTGATGAAGTTTTATTGCCAAGTAAACAAATCTTTGCATTTAAAAGTATGAAATCTAAACATGAAGAATGAAGCAAAGGTTGCAAGATTTGCATTATTTGAAATACTAAATTTAGATGCAACATGAAGTAAATGTTTGTTGCAAATGACACAAAATTGTCTTAGCTATTTGAATTATAGCTCCCAAAAAAAAAGTTTACTTCACAACTTGGATTTACTTAAAGTAACATAGACAAATTATGATGTATAAAAAACACTAGATTTATAAGTTAAAATGTGCATAAACAAAAGGAGTTCAACCAAAATGTCTTTAATTATTGTAGTATACCTTTATCATTTCGGCATAAATTAAATTATTTTTCATTTTGAGGAACTTTTGAAAAAAAATTGTTATTTGTGTTGAAATTTTAATAAAATAAAAAAGTAGACCTCCTAGATTTTAAATTGTAGACATCCCATGATAGTGATTTAAAATTGAGATAGTTTAAACACACTAGATTGTTCCATAACAATGACAAAATCCATTTTATTATTTCATATAACCATTACTTGCTGAAAATTTCAGAATTAAAAAACCAAGTGCCAAAATTAAGATTTCAAATTTAATTAATTATTCAACAGTTTGTTGCCAAAATAGTAAATGTACAACAATATTGTTTTGGGGTCAAATCAAACTATTGTTATTAAACAAATAAATTAGTGAAACACTCCATCCAACCTCTTGAACCTTCTTCCAACCTCACTTCACTTTGAATGGGCTAGAAATGTCTAGGTCAAAATGCACAATGCAATGAAGCTCATATAAAATACTAGCAAAGATTGACAAAGATTTATTTATGATGTTTTAGAAGCAAATGAAGAGACTTTCAATTTCAAATTTCAGCATGAAGCATCAAATTGAAAAGACTACTTTTACAACTAAAACACATAGCCTGCAACAAGAAGCAAAGATTAATAAGTAATAAACAACTCAAAAACTTAACCAACAAACATAAAAACTAAACAAGAGACCAACAAATGAAACAAGCAAAAGAAACACAAGTATGCAAACTAGACTAAACAAAAATAATAAGAAAAAAAAACCAAAAAACAAGCAAAATAAAAAGAGCCAAAACACGAAGCTAAACAAGGAAACAAAATGATGAGAAAAGAAAAGAAACAACAACAAAAAGAAAAAGAAAAGCTAAATCAAGAAGCAAAACAATAAACAAGCAAAACTAACAAGCAAATCAAAATAGGTGAAAAACCAAAATTTGAATTTAAGAAACTTTTTTGGGCAAAGGTAGGTGCCACATTTTAACACCTCAAAACATAACACCTTGAAACTTGAAATTTTATGGTTAAAAAAACACTCAAAACATGCTAATGTTTCAAACATGATGGGATAAGCTAGACACCATGTGTCATATGTTAGGGGTAATTTGACTATACTTGCAAATGTCTCAAAGTGTCATGGATACATTTAGGACTTAGTCACTCACATGCATACATTTAGGACTTGGTCACTCAAATAATATTGAGGTAAAATATTGGGAACTTAACAAAGCATAAGAAGTTAAGAACTAAAGGTGCATTCACACTTGATGTTAAATCGATGTTAAATGAAAATCTAGATGGCATCCTAGGTGGCACCCAATGTTAATTGGGCAATAGCTTAATGTTAAGTGAATGTTAACTTAACATAAAATCTTCATGACAAATAAGTTTAAGTCTTAAATGACAAGTATGGTGTTAAGGGACTCAATGCTAGAGTCCCTAACACCAAGTGTGAACCCACCTTTAAGAATCCTCCTTTTAAATAGAATTGTGGAAGTAATCTTCACACAAGATAGAAATGTAGTAGACATGCAATTGAATTTTACAATTGAATTTTTTTTCTAAACCCAACTTGGGTTGTTGCCAAGCTATTAGGTACACTTGACACATATGATATAATTCATTTGCTCCTCCTATCCTTGTTGCTAGTTGGTACCTAGCATCACTAGGATTGCAGCTTCCTCCCTATCTATCCTTTATTCCTTGTAGTAGATCTACTCTTGTGGATAAACATTCATGTTTTTTAATGTCTCATCTCTTATCTTTGCATTCTTGGCTTGACATGTAAAGAATAAACAACCTATTTGTATTTCAACAAATTTTTTAAATATTTTAAAATTAAAATTATTAATTTATTATTATTATTATTATTGGGGGTTTAATTGATGTCCTTCTTTTTATTGAAGGAAGTGTTGATGATATATGTGTAAGGTAAGACCCAAGGTCAATAAGGGCATTATCAAAAGAAGGGTCTTTAGGTGTTATATATATATATATATATATATATAATTAAAAAATTAATTAAAAAAATTTAAATTTAATTTTTTATTTTGCTCTTGAATCCCACTTGCAAAACAAGAAGAAAGACAAGAAATTTGTAAACTAATGTGGCAGGCAAGACCTCAATTGTCTCTTCACCCTTATGGCTCAGCTACTATAGTACTACTACACCTCTTTTCAAAGGTGAACTCAGTTCTGACTAGTGTGTCAGGAGGGGCAATGATGTGGTTGGTGTTCCCATTAACTAACCCTAGTAAGGTGTTCCTTCCCAAATGAAAAAAAAATCCATACAACATTGTCATCATTCAAGCAATAGATGGTTTGTTGGCTTTATTGGGATATAAAACATAAAAACAAAAAACAACTAAGCTTAGCTAGTTAGGAGCTTTATCCATCCACCATAGCCAAGTCCATCTTCTTCACTTAATTACAACCAATTTGAGTTTCCCAAGAATTTAAAGGTCCATCACTAGGTACAAAAATGTTTATAAATGCACACTTTCCAAATGTTCCATGAAAGGTCTCCCCCCTCATTTGCCCTATGATTATGGGCTTTATCTTCTTCCCCCTTGTCTTTTATCTGGTGTGAACTACATAAACCCTAAATGCTTGAAAAGAATTATGTGATTGTTGGAGCATTACATTGATGGTTAGATAAGATCTAACCTATCTTCCCCTACTTTCAAGCCCCCTCCCTAACCCACCCACCCCACCTTTGATGGAAATTTAAATTTTTTTTTAATGTAATTTCACAATTATTAGTTTTTCTTTCAAAACATTTTCTATGGTTTTTGGGTCAATTTTTGCACCTATCAAATGCTTGTTACATGTCAAAATGCACCAATGAATAAATAAATTAAAAAAAATCCATCATTTGACATGTTGTAAAATCATATGCTTATCAAATTTTTTTCACTTGACATACCATATAATTTCATACAAAATCAATATTGAGAAAAAATTTCATTTTAGGCTAACTTTTTCTCCAACTTGCACATATCTACCATATCTATCATTTTTGTCTTCAATGTAATTTCCCAAAAATAAAAAAATAAAAAAATAAATAATAATAATAATTTGAGAAACCAAAATCCCCTTCAAATCCCCTAACTTAATAATCAATGAAGAGATTTTGGCAACAATTTAAAAAAATAAAACCCACAACCCTCCTTCCCTAGGTGACAAGTATTAACTAATTCTATGTGTTCATTTTTAACCTATTATTTTCAGGTAGGAGATTTAGACAATAATTAGATTTTATTTTTTGTGTTTATTTATGTGTTTTTAACCTTTTGGTTTTCCACACACATAATGAATGGCTTTTTTTTTCACATAATGGTTTTATTAATTTAATTTAATTTAATTTAATTTTTTCTGCCTCTTTATATTCTCCTGACAAGGGACAATGGACAGGTCTTCTTGGGTCTACCCTACCTGACCTAACCATTGTTCACAATGCACATGCCCCATTGTGCAAATTCACATGCTCATGGTGCCAAAATATCATTTAAAAAAAAAAAAAAAAAATGGGACACCAAAAAGACAAAAAAAATATTTAAAAAAAAAACCAAAAAAAAAAAAAAAAAAAAAAAAAAAAGAAAAAAAAAAGAAAAAAAAACCTCTCGAGAGGAGAGTA
>Ga0116231_10004833_pt1 | contig 27013 bp, 28 predicted proteins | sample S1TSphgellanicum_2_FD_89695 | JGI IMG/M metagenome (GOLD analysis project Ga0116231, IMG submission 89695) | Host-associated microbial communities from peat moss isolated from Minnesota, USA - S1T2_Fd - Sphagnum magellanicum MG | ecosystem: Host-associated > Plants > Peat moss > Unclassified... | reverse complement strand
TCAAGGATGGCCGAAGGCCACCGCGAAGCGGCGCGCAGCGTCCTTTACCGCCCCTGCACGCGGTGGCACAATGGTATGCAAAGAGGGCGTCGGAAGCGTAACGAAGATAATGGTTGCTACGGCGGCGGCACCGCGACGCAGCTCTGCCGCTGGCTGGTCAGCTGGCCGCAGGCCGCTAGCGCCGCGTCCCATGTGAGCCCGGCCAGACGGGCGCGGTAGAGCACGCGCTCGCCGAACGGCGCCGTGGTGGCCAGCACCGCCTGGGCCGACCCCAACTGCGCCGGCGCCAGCGAACGGGCGCTTTCGGCCATGCGCCGCGCCTGGTCCGGGTCGGTGAAGGCGCCCAACTGAATGGCCCAGGCGCCATGCGCCACCGCACGCACCTCAGGTGCGGGGCGCACGCGCACCGGCGGCTTGCGGCAGGGCGCATCGGGATCGTAGGCGGCGTCCGGATCATGCCAGCAGCCGATCACCGGCGTACGCGCCACCACACGCTGCACCACGGCCGGGGGGGCCTGGCTAAACCCCCCAGCCTCGACCACGCCATTCGCCTCGCGCACCGGCGGCGCCCGGCATGGCGCATCGAGGTCGTAGGCCGCATCCGGATCCTGCCAGCAGCCGGGGCGAGGCGCGCGCGCATAGGCCCGCGGCACCGCGGCGGCGGCCGCGACCTCGACCGCACCGCCACCGGCATAGACCGCCAGCGGTCCGCTCAATGGCCGCTCATTGCCAAGACGCGGCGCGACGGACGCAAGATAATTCACCGTCTCGTTCGGCAGCGCGCCGCGCCCGGCCAGGTAATCATCCACCCGATGCGGCCCGGCGTTGTAGGCGGCCAGAAATCCGGGCGACCCGTAGGAGGCATAGAGTTCCGAAATATAGCCGGTGCCGGCCAAAATATTGTCGTGCGGATCGTACGGGTCGCCGCCGAGCGCATAGCGTTCGCGCAACTCCTCGTAGGTCGCCGGCATGATCTGCATCAGCCCAGCCGCCCCGGCGTCGGACGTGATCGGCTGGCCGTTGAGATATTGCTGGCCGCCGGATTCCTGGCGCATGACCGCACGTATCCAGCGCTGCGGCACCGAAAACCGCGATGCAGCTTCCTGGATATACGGCCCCCACGGGTCCTCGGGCGGCCCAGGCGGCGCATAATTGCGCTGTCCGGTCGAACCGGTCTGCACGCTGCCGGCGCAGGCCGACAGCAACAGAAGCAGCCCGAACAGGGCCGCCCTGCCGCACGCGCCCCCCGATCCGCCAGCTCCGCCTGCCAACCCGCGCCCCCGCGTGCCAAGGATGCAACGTTACCGCCGCATCCGCCACCAGTTCAAGAAGAGCGTATAGGCTGTTACAAAGATTGAGATTCCGTCAAGCGACTGCTGCCGCTCGATCCCCCGGGCGGGACGTGCGTATTCTGGCTGCGGCCTCAGCGGAAAAGCTCAACCCAGACCAGTCATAGTTTTTTGGGTCTTTTTTTCAAAAAAGAAACGCTTCCTTTCTGCGCCCGCTTGCCGTGGCCGGCCGCGGATCACCCCGCGTCGCGCAACGTCGCCATGTCGATGACATAGCGGAACCGCACCTCGCCGGCCTCTACGCGGCGGAAGGCGTGGTTGATTTCCTCGATGCCGATCATTTCGATATCCGGCGCCACCCCGTGCTCGGCGCAGAAGTCCAGCACCTCCTGCGTCTCGGCAATGCTGCCGATGAGCGACCCCGCAACGCTCAGCCGCTGCGCCGCCACGACCATGTTGTTGACCGGCGCCATCGGCTCCAGCGCGCCGACGACGACCAGCACGCCATTCCATTTAAGCATCGGCGTGAACCGGTTCAGGTCATGTTTTTCCGGTATGGTGCTGAGAATAAAATCGAACGTGCCGGCAAGCCGGGCGAATTTTTCGTCATCGCCTTCGATGACCACATGATCCACGCCAATGCGTGCACCCTCTTCGATCTTCTCGCGGCTGCGCGAAAAGATCGTGACATGCGCACCCATGGCACGCGCGAGCTTCGCCGCCATGTCGCCGAGACCGCCGAATCCCAGGATGCCAACCTTGCTGCCTGCGCCCACCCGCCAATGTTTCATGGGCGAATAGGTGGTCACACCCGCGCACAGGATGGGTGCGGCAGCCTCGGGTTTTAAGGCTGCCGGTATCTTGAGGACAAAATCCTCGCGCACCACGATCGCGCTGGAATAACCCCCAAACGTGTTGTCGCGGCCATACATGTTCTCGCCCGTCACCGCCTTGGATTTCGGCTTCATCGGACCGTTGTAGGTGGCGAGCCAGGAGTTCGGTCCGAGGCAATAATTCTCCGCACCCGCGCGGCACGCCTCGCAACTGCGGCACGAATCGATCATGCACCCCACGCCGACCACATCACCCACACGGATGCGCGTCACCGACGCCCCGATGCGCACCGCATGCCCGACGATTTCATGGCCGGGCATGCAGGGATAGACGGTGTTGCCCCACTCGTTTTTCACCTGGTGAATGTCGGAGTGGCACACCCCGCAGAACAGGATCCTGATCTCGACATCATGCGCGCCCGGCTCGTCGCACTGGAATTTCTGCGGCTTGAGCATCGCGTGTCTGTTGTCAGCGGCATAGCCGATTGCGTCGATCATCGGGCCCGTCCCTCCTGCTGGCGCGCCGCCGCGGCGCATGGCGTATCTATCGCCGCAGGCGGGCACAGGTTGGTCCGGCGGGCGGTGACAAAGTTGCGATGGCGTGGCCCCGGCCGCCTCGGGCATCGTGCGCGGCTCGGCGCGGCGTGCCATAGTATCAGGCATGAGCCAGGAGATCCGCGCCGCCATCCTCGACGCCTGCCGGTCCATGGCCGGGCTCGGCCTGAACGCCGGCATGTCCGGCAACATCAGCGTGCGCGACGGCGGCCGCATGATCATCACCCCCTCGGCGACGCCCTATGATCTGATGACGCCGGACGATATGGCGCTGGTCACGCTGGGCTCGGGCGAGAGCAAGGGGCGGCTCGCGCCCTCATCGGAATGGCGCTTTCATCACGACATCTATGTCTCCCGCCCCGACACCGGCGCCGTGGTGCATGCGCACCCGACCTACTGCACGGCGCTGGCGATGGCGCGGCGCGGCATTCCGCCCTGCCACTATATGGTCGCGACATTCGGCGGCGATGACGTGCGCTGCGCCGGCTACGCGACGTTCGGTACGGCCGAATTATCGGCCCTGGCGCTCGAGGCGCTGCGGGATCGGCAGGCGTGCCTGCTGGCCAATCACGGCATGATCGCCTGCGGCCGTGACCTGCGCCAGGCGATGTGGCGGGCGGTGGAGCTGGAGTCCATCGCGCGCCAGTATCACACGAGCCTGGCTTTCGGCGGCCCGGTCCTGCTCAGCGCCGAGGATATGGCGGCCGCCACGCTGCGGTTTCAGTCTTACCGGCCGTAAAGAAACAACAACCTTCGACTGTCTGGGCTGAGCCCGTCCGGAGGGGCCGAAGCCAAAACAGACAAAAGTTTTTGGTTCTTTTTTTTCAAAAAAGAACTGCTTTCTTACCGACCGTCTGCGAGATTTTTGGGCCGCGATGAGGCTCACCATGGCTTCATGCCGTTTGGTGGCCGCAACGCAGCCTGCTCCACGATGGCAGAAGCCCTATTTCGCGTCGGTTTCGGCGAGGTGCTCGTGCTCCTCGATGACCGGAATCGTCGTCTGGGCGAACTGTTTCAAATCCGGATCATGGCCGTTCTTCGCCTCTGCCTCGAAAGTTTTCAGCATCATGGCATGGTCCTTCTCCTGACCTTTCAGGTAGGTCGTGTCGAACTTCCTGCCCGATAGCGACTCCAGCCTTGTCATCTGCCTCTGGTGCATGGCGTCGAGCTCGGTGGGCGGGGTGACGCCCTTGGATCCGGCGAGCTTGACGAGCTGTTCGTTGTTGGGCGTATGGTCACTGACCATCTTCTCGGCGAAAGCCTTGACGGTCGGGTTCTGGGTCTTCTGTTCGGCGAGTTGCGCGACCTGAACTTCGGCCATGCCACCGACGGCGGCCTTCTGGATGAAGCGTTTGTCAGCGGCCGAGAGGTCGGCCGGCGTGGCGGTGGTGGTCGTGCCGGCCGGCGCTGTGGCGCCTGGGGTCAATGGCGTGGTCGGCGAGGCGGTTTGCGCCAGGGCGGGGGCGGCCGAGAGCAGCGGCAGCGCCAGCATGGTCGTGTAGAGGGTTTTGTTGATCATGGATCGGTCTCCTGTTCAGCCGCGCATCGTCTGCGGCTGTCGAGGCGAGCAACGCCGGCCGGCGGCAGGTGTTCCGCTCAGCGCTGGTGACGAAACCGCTCGACGGCCGCGACCAGCGCGCGGCGGACGCCGGGTTCGAGCGCCGAATGGCCGGCATCGGGGATCACCGTCAGGCGCGCGGCGGGCCAAAGGGCGGCGAGGTCGAAGGCAGTAACGGCGGGGCAGACCATATCGTAGCGGCCCTGAACGATTTCGGCCGGGATGTGGCCGATGGTGGGCATGTGCGCCAGCAGCCCGCCTTCGGGCAGGAACAGGCCGTGGGCGAAATACTGCGCCTCGATACGAGCAAGGCCGAGCGCGGTACGGTCCCCGGCAAAGGCGTGCACGGTGTCCGGGCTCGGCAGCAAGGTGCTGCAGGAGCCTTCATAGATCGACCAGGCGCGGGCGGCGGCCATGTGCACCACCGGGTCAGGGTCGGTCAGGCGCTTGAGGTAGCCTGCCAGCAGGTCGCCGCGTTCCTCGGGCGGCAGATGTGCCGCAAATGCCGCGTGGGCATCCGGAAAAATCATCCGCAGGCCGTGGAGGAACCAGTCCACTTCCGCGTCGCGGCCGAGGAACACGCCGCGCAAGACGAGGCCCACGACGTGGCTGGGATAGGCCTGGGCGTAGGCGAGCGCGAGCGTGGAGCCCCAGGAACCACCGAACAGCAGCCAACGGTCGATGGCGAGGTATGTGCGCAAATGCTCGATGTCGGCGACCAGGTGCGGGGTGGTGTTGGCATCCAGGCAGCCGAGCGGGCGGGAGCGGCCGGCGCCGCGCTGGTCGAAGATGATGGTGCGCCAGTGGGCGGGGTCGAAGAAGCGGCGGTGCACGGCGCCGGCGCCCGCCCCTGGTCCGCCATGCAAAAACAGAACAGGCCGCCCGCGCGGGTTGCCGACCTGTTCCCAATACATCACATGCCCGTCGGTGAGCGGCAGGTAGCCGGTCTCGAAGGGCCCGATTTCGGGAAAAAGATCGCCGCGCGGCATAGTGCGAGTGTAAAGCACAGTGGCGGATCAAACATCCAAAAGTTTTTTGGTTCTTTTTTTCAAAAAAGAACTGCTTTCTTGGGGTCGTGATGACAAGGTTTCTGTTGATCGTTGGCGCGCTGACGGGTGCCCTTGCCGTCGGGATGGCCGCCGCAGCCGCCCACGCGCTGCCCGGGCGGCTGGATGCTCGGTCGCTCGCCATGGTGAACAGCGCCGTGCAGATGCAGGGTTGGCACGCGCTGGCGCTGGTATTGACCGCCGTGTGGTGCCTGCGCGCCGGTCCGGGGGCGCTGATGCTGGCGCAGTGCGCCGGCATCGCGTTTCTGGTCGGCATTCTGCTGTTCTGCGGCTCGGTCTATCTCATCGCGTTCGCCGGCGTTCGGCTGGGTCCGACGGCGCCGACGGGCGGCATTTTGCTCATGGCCGGCTGGGTGCTGCTGGCGCTGTCGGCCTTGCGCGCGGGGCCCCTCCCCTGACCATACGCAGCGCGTATCTGGCGGCCGACGATTATGGTGAGGTGCTGGCCGAGGAGCTGGCGCGCCGCGGTGTGACGATCGAGCGCTGGCACGGCCGGCTCGCTTTGTCGCCCGACCCGCCTGTCGAGGCCGCCTGGGCCTTGAATGTCTGGACCGATCCGCGCGAGATGCCGGTGCCGTCGATCGGCATGGCGGCGGACTCGCTGCGTGCGATTCAGCGCAACTGGGGTTTTTACCCGTTCGACCACAGAGCGCGCGCCGGACTGATTACCGCGCGGCTGCCGCGGCTGCGCCCTAAACCGTTGAAATTCCCGTGTGCGGCGCCGGCGGGTCATCTGGGTGCCTGGACGATGCTCGGCTACGACCGGATGCTGGTGAGCCCGACCCAGACCAGCCCTTTTGTGAATGGCGAGGTGGTTTTCGAGGAGGACCGCAGCGGGCCGCCGAGCCGGGCCTATTTGAAACTCTGGGAGGCTTGCATGCGTCTCGGTGCCTGGCCGCAGCCTGGAGAAAACTGCCTCGATCTCGGCGCGTCGCCTGGCGGCTGGAGCTGGGCCATCGCCAGCCTGGGCGCGCGCGTGACCGCGGTGGACCGCGCGCCGCTGGAGCCGGCGATTGCCGCCATGCCGGGCGTGAGCGTGCGGCAGGAAAGTGCCTTCGGCATCGACCCCGCCGGCAATCCGCCCGTGGACTGGCTGTTTAGCGACATCATCGCCTACCCGTCACGGCTGCTGGACCTGGTGCAGAGCTGGATAGCGAGCGGGCGGGCAGGACGGATCGTGTGCACGCTGAAGTTCCAGGGGGCGACGGACCATGTAGCGGCCGAGGCTTTTGCGGCGCTGCCTGGCGGACGGGTGCTGCATTTATTTCACAACAAGCACGAGCTGACGTTTCTCTGGCAGCGGTGATTGCCCGCGGGGTGGTGGGCCGCAAAGCGGCCCGCCACCCGTGTCAGCGGTGCCAATGGTGGCCGTGGTGGTGACGCCAATAGCGGTGGTGGTGGATCCAGACCCAGTACACCGGTTGCACGGCGGGCGGTTGCGCGGTGACGTCGATGGGGACTGCGGACACGCCGGGCATGGCGCGGGCGGGAAGGGCCAGGCTGGCGATCGAGGTGGCCAACATCAGGGCCAAGGCGGTTTTGAGACTCACGGCAAGGCGCTCCATTTTTGCTCATGCGGCCCCTGCGGCAGGGGCATATCAACAACGCCGGCGACGTCGGGTGCGTTTACGCGGCGTCGCCGGTTGTCGCTTGTTTTTAAGAGGAGGCGGGGCGGATAAGACACAAGCCCTACTTCTTCGGCGGCTCCAGGATGGCCATGGCGTCCATGGAGCTTTTGGCGTCCTCCGGCGAGAGGTCGGCGCGCAGGGTCTGAATGGCCTGATCGCCGTGGCCGGCGGCAATCTGCGCCACCGCCAGGTCGGCGCGCACGCGCGGGGTGGAGCTGGAACTCATGGCGGCATCGCGCAGCATCTGCTCGGCGCGTGCGGCCTGACCGTTCAGCGCCAGCGAGAACGCCAGGTCCACGTGGGCGGAAAACAGGTTCGGATCGATCGCCAGCGCCCGCGTATAGGCGGCCTGAGCTTCCGCCGCACGGCCCTGCCGATCGAGCGAGACGCCGAGGTCGGTCAGCGCAATGGCGCTGCGCGGATTGCTGGCCACCACGGCGCGGAAGGTGACCTCGGCCGCTTTCGGGTCGGCCGCGAGCTGCATCTTGCCAAGTCCTAGCCTGGCGCGCACGTCGTTGGGCGACAAGGCCAGGGCACGCTTGTAGGATTGCTCCGCGTCCATCGGGTCCTGCATGGCCATTTGCGCGTCGCCGGCCTGCACAAGGGCCGCCACATTGTTGGGCTGCCGGTCCAGCACCCCATGCGCGATGGCGAGAGACGTGCTGGCCTGGCCATCGATCAGCGCCTGATGCGCGGTGCGCATGCTCGGGCCATCACCGGTGATCTGACCCTGCTCATGGGGAACGCAACCGGACAATATCCCCGCAGCCAGGAGTGCCGCGGCAGTCAGACGAACATGGTGCATAATTTTTATGCCTTTAGTGATTTGAAAATGTCTTGACGATCTCCAACCCGGCCGGGCCGCCCACGACGATGAACACGCAAGGCAGGATGAACACGATCATCGGAATGGTCAGGAACACCGGCAGCCGCGCCGCCTTCTCCTCGAACTTGGTCAGATTATCCTGGCGCATCTCGGCCGCCAGAACGCGCAGCGCCTGGCTCAAGGGCGTGCCGAACTGCATCGTCTGGATCAACGTGCCGGCCAGGCGGCGCATGGCATCGATACCGGTGCGCTCGCCGAGCGCCAGCAGCGCCACGCGGCGGTCGGTGCCGATGCGCATTTCGCTGGCGCAAATCGCCAGCTCCAGCGCCACCGCCTTGTTGGCGAACACGAATTCCTGCGCCACCCGGTCGATCGCCGTCTCCAGCCCAAGGCCGGCCTGGGCGCAGATGACCATCATGTCCAGCGCGTCCGGCAGGCCCTTCTCCACCATCTTCAGATGGTTCTTGCGCATGTTCTTGATGAAGAAGTCGGGCGCCAGCATGCCGACAGCCAGCGCGCCGCCCATAACGCCGTAGAAATTCGTGCCGCTCATGTTGCTGGCAATCGACAAATACACCAGCGTCGGCAAGGCAACCATCAGCAACACCTTGCTGCCTATAAACAGGCCGAAGACCCGGCTGCCGCGCAGGCCGGCCTGCGCCATGGTCTGCTCCAACTGCCGCCTGGTACTGTCCGAGAGCACGCCGCTCTTGGCCAGTGCGGCGCCGAAATTGGCCAGCGCGTCGATCACCTGCGCGCCATCCCGCTTGCGGGGCACTTCCACAGCGGGGCCCTGCTGGCCGGTGACGCGGCTCAGCCTGGCCTTCAGGCGCTCCTGCTTTTCCAGCGCATTGAGCAGCAGGAAGGAAGCCACCATGAAGACGAGCGCGGCGGCTGCCAGATAGGGCCAGGGGAGCGGCAACTGAAAGCCGGGTTGCATGACGTCGGGCTCCACGAAAACAAGGAAGAGAGCACTTCTTTTTTGAAAAAAAGAAGCAAAAAACTTTGACGGGATTAAGAGAGGCTGCGCTTTATGATCTGGGTCATCGAAAACCAGCCCAGCGCCAGGGAGAATACGGCGGCAGCTAACAATTTTGTGCCGCCAGACGTGGTGAACAGGATTTCTATGTAGTCCGGGGAGGATAGCCAAAGCATGACTGCCGTGACGATCGGCAGGGCGCTGAGCACGTAAATGCTGGTCTTGGCTTCCGACGCCAGCGCGTTGCCGCGCTTTCTTGCGGCATCGCGCTTGCGGATCGTGTCCGCCAACGTGTCCAGCGTCTCGGTCAGACCGCCGCCCGTCTGGCTCTGCAGCGCCAGGGCGGTGGCGAAGAAGCGATATTCGGCAAGCTGGTTGCGCTCCGCCATTTCAGTCAGCGCGCGTTCGATATCCAGCCCGATCTGCATCGAATCCGCAGCACGGGAAAATTCTTCACGGGTCGGCGACAGACCCTCCTTGGCGACAACCCGTATTGCCTCATTCACCGGCACGCCGACGCGCACCGACCGGGCGATCATCGACAGCGCATCGGGAAATTGCGCAAGCAACTGGGCGGAAATCTTGTTCGCGACATACCCCAGCACCGAGCGGGTCAGGATGATGTCCAGGAAGGGCACCAGGATCCATCCGGCGACGCCGACCAGCTTGGTGGCCAGCAACGCGCCGATCACCGATGGGCCGAGCATGACGATGGCCAGCATCCACCAAGTCATCGGATATTGGTTCCGCCGCTCCTCCTTCCAGTTGAACAGGGCTGGAATTTGCGAGAGCAAATCGCCCTTTTTCTGGGGCTCGCGCATCGACAGGATGATGGTCGGCGTCACGCTGGCGCGGGGTTTTAAGTACGGCCCGATCGTCTCCTGGCGCCGTGCCGCCCAGGCCTGGTCGCGCTCGCTGCTGCGCATGAGCAGAAAGCCGGTGGCGCCCAGGCCGATCAGGCAGAACAGCCCGCCGCACAGCAGCCAGAAAATGGTCGGGTTCACCAGTTAATCTCCTCCATGGCGGCGACCCAGGCACGGTCCATCTGGAAATACACCAGCCGGTCCCAGAAGCTCGGCCGGCCGCGGCCCATCTTGTAGGCGCCGATCAGTTTTGTGCCGTCGGGTGACTCGCCGGTGAATTCGAACTGGAAAATATCGTTGAGGATGACGACGTCGCCTTCGAGCCCGACCACATCCGTCACCTGAGTAATACGTCGGCCGCCGTCGCGGTGGCGCTCGACCTGCACGATCAGATCGACCGCGCCGACGATCTGGGTTTTGATCGCCTTGCTGGGCAGGCCCATGTTGCCCATCTGCACCATGTTTTCGATACGGGTGATCGCATCGCGCGTGTTGTTGGCGTGGATGGTGGACATCGAGCCGTCATGGCCGGTGTTCATGGCCTGCAACATGTCGAACGCTTCCGATGAACGCACCTCGCCGATGATCACCCGGTCGGGGCGCATACGCAGCGCGTTGCGCACCAGGTCGCGCTGGGTGATTTCACCGCGGCCTTCCAGGCTCGCGGGCCGCGTCTCCATGCGCACCACATGCGGCTGCTGGAGCTGAAGCTCGGCCGCGTCCTCGATGGTGATCACGCGCTCGGCCGGGTCGATCATGCGCGACATGGCGTTCATCAGCGTGGTCTTGCCCGAACCGGTGCCGCCGGAGACGATGATGTTCAGCCTTGCCCTTCCGGCGATTTCCAGCACGCGCGCGACCTGCGGCGAGCAGGATCCGTGCGCCACCAGCCGCGCGAAATCCATTTTTCGCTTGGTGAATTTACGGATTGAGACGTAGGGCCCGTCCAGCGCCAAAGGTGGGAAGACGATGTTGACGCGGCTGCCGTCCATCAGGCGCGCATCGACCATGGGGCTGCTCTCATCGATCCGGCGGCCGATGGCCGCGGCAATGCGCTGGCAGATGTTGGCGACGTGGGCGGAATCCCGGAAACGCACGTTGCTGAGCGTGACCTTGCCGGATTTTTCGACAAAAACCCGGTCCGGGCCGTTGACCATGATGTCGGCAATGGTCTCGTCGTCGAGCAGCGGTTGCAGCGGGCCCAGGCCCAGCATGTCGTTGACCAGCTCGCCGGCGAGCTGACGCTGTTCGCGGGCATTGAGCTGGATGCGGCGGTCGGTGGCGATGTCGCCGACCAGTTTCTCGATTTCCGGCAGCAGCCGGTCCTGCGGCAGCGACGCGGCGGCGGCAGGATCGAGCTGGGAGAGTGCCAGTGTCCGCAGTTCGGTGAGCTGCTCGGAAGTAGAGGGGTTCGGCAGGGTCGAGATCGGCGGCGGCGGCGGCGGCGCGGCCGTGGGTTTGGAAAACGCCTCGTCATGCTCCGTACGGCGGCGGCCAAACAACGGGGTTGCGTTCATGAGCCCCTGCCGATTTTGCTGAGCCAGCGGCCGAGCCCGAACGGACCGCTGGACTGGGTGGCGGGGAGCGCCTCGGGCGTGGCATCGGTAACGAAGGCAACCTCGCGGGCCAGATGCTGGATGCCGACTCGGAAGCCGCCGGCCACGCTGGTGGCCGGCGTGCCGAGGGTGGCGGCATTATTGACCGGGCGCGGCTGGTAGGGGATCACCAGATCGACAGTCATTTCCAGCGCCTCCTCCACCTGCTGGCGGGTGAGGCCGCCGGGCTGGCCGAGGCGGTTCAGCACGATGATGGCGCGGCGCACCTGGTCCGGCCCGTTCGGCAGAGCGAGCAGCCGCAGCGTGTTTCGCATGGAGGCCAACGTCGGATCCATGACCAGCACCCGCTGGTGCGCCAGCATGAGCAGCTCGCGGTACAGCGGCAGCGGGGCGGAGGGCACATCGGCGACGACGAAATTATACCGCCGCCGTAGCGCGTTCAGCAGGGCGCGGCCCGCGCCTTCGGCGACCTCGGCGGTTTCCGTGACTTTTTCATCGCCGGCGAGCACGGAGAGGCGCTCGGTCACCGGCTGGGCGGCACGCTCCACGAACAGCTCGTCGATACGCGACGGGGTTTCCAGGGCGAGGCGCAGGCCGGTGCCGGTGCGGCCGCCCAGCATCATGGCGGCGTTGCCGGTATAGATATCGGCGTCGAACAGCAGCGTGTGGCGCTTCAGCTCCTCACCGAGATACCAGGCAAGGTTGGCGGCGATAGTGGTGGTGCCGACGCCGCCGCAGGCGCCGCTGACCGCCAGAATGCGTCCACCTTGCAGCGCGCCGGAGGACACCGGCCGCTGCGCGCAGGCCGGGCCGAACATGCGCGCGACCATTTCCTTGGCCAAGGGTTTATAGAGATACTCGGCGACCCCTAAATCCCTGGTGAGGGAGCGATAAAAATTCATGTCGGCGCGGTCGCCCACCACCAGCACGCGGGTGCTGGGTTCGACCACTTCGGACAGGTCGTGCAGGGCGGCCAGCGGCGCGTCCTCGCCGGTGATATCGACGATCAGCACTTCCGGGCTCGGCATGCGGCGCAGCATGGCGGTGGCCTGGCGGATTGAGTGGCGGCGGATCTGCACCGACGGCACCAGGTCGATCATGCCGTCGCGGACGGCGGCTTCGCTGTCCGGATCGGTGACGAAGCCGAGCAGGGCGGCACGCTCGCCGCTTTTGGGGCCGGTTTCGGTCTGCGCGGCAGAGGCTGTGTTCGTCGCCATGGCTACTGCGACGAGCTCGTTGACGCAGAGCTGTCGCCGCCGGCACCGCTGGCAGTGACGGAAATCTGCGCTACGCCGGAATCGGGCAGCTTCTTCACCTTGCCGGCCCGCAGACGTTCAACGGCGGCGGCATCGAGCTGGCCGTCCGAGCCGCTACGGCCCTTCCCGTAGGTCAGGTCGGAGGGGTTGGCGACCTGCATTACCAGGTCGGCACGGTTGCTGTGCGCCGGCTGCCAGAGCCCTTCGCGGGTAGTGGGGTCGAAATCGGGGCCGCAGCCGGCGAGACCGGCAAGGGCGGTGGCAGCAAGCGCCGCCGGCAGGATGGCTGAAATACGCATAGTAACTCCTATTCCACCATGAAGCCGGCGTCGGCCGGAATATGCGGGCGTGCGCCGGTGCCGGCGGTGCCGCTGCCCAACTGGCGCAGATAGATGATGCGCTCGATATCGTTCGGCGCGTGCCAGCCGTCGGTCGGCAGATGCAGCGCGTTCGGGTCGCTCACCGGCTTGACGATGTAGGGCGTCACCACGATGACCAGCTCGGTCTGCTGGCGCTGGAATCCGTCGGAGCGGAACAGCGCGCCCAGGATCGGCACGTCCGACAGGCCGGGCACGCCGTTGCCGGTCAGCGTCGCCTGGTCGGAGAGCAGCCCGGCGATGACGAAACTCTGGCCGGAGCCGAGTTCGACGGTGGTCTCGGCGCGCCGCACGGTCAGCGCCGGAATGCTGACGGCCACGTTGCTGGAGCCGCCGAAATAGGAGGTGACACCGTCGGCCTTGTCGAGCTCGCTGACTTCGGGGCGGACATGCAGGTTGATGCGGTCGTGCGCGAGCACGGTCGGCACGAAGGCCAGCGATATGCCGTACTGCTTGAAGTCCACTGAAATGGTGTTGCTGGTACCGGTCGATACCGGAACCGGGAATTCGCCGCCGACAAGGAAGCTGGCGGTCTCGCCGCTCATCGCCGTCAGGTTGGGTTCGGCCAGCGTGTGCACGAGCTGGTCGTTGGAAAGGGCATCGATCGTCGCACTCAGGTCCCAGCCGCGCGTCGCCAGGTTGCCCAGCGCGAAGCCGCCGACACTCGGCGTCAGCGCCGTGTCGGCCAGCGTGCTGACAATGTTGCCGCCGATCAGGCCGCTCGAACCGCTTGTGCCGCTTGTGCCGCTTTGCACACCTTTGCCGAGGTTGATCTGGCCACCCCAGTTCACACCGAGTTCGCGCACCAGCGTGCGGGTCATTTCCGCCACGCGGACATGCAGCGAGACCTGCACGCCTTCACCAACATTGAGCCGGTTGATCACCTTGCCATCCGGCGGGAGCACGCCCTTGGCATCGACCACGGCGCGCTCGGCCTCCTCGGGCGTCGTCACATTGCCGGTCAGGCCGACGCCGGTCTCCATGCCGCGCGTATGTACGGCACCACGCGGCTCGTCGCGGCGGATGGCTGCACTGGCCATGCCGGCATCGAAGGTGGAGGGCACGACGACGATCTGGAACTGGCCCACCGCGTTGCCGCTGCCGCCCATGGCGGCCACCGTCGTGCTGCCGGGGGCGACGCCGAACACGAACAGGCTGTTGGCGCTGGCCGGCCGCACTTCGGCGACCTTCGGATCGGCGGTGAAGACGTTGGTGGCATTGTCGTTCAGATGCAGCACGCGGCCGCTGCCGGCGGTGACCGTAATGGTGGCGCGCTGCGTCGGCTTGATCGTCGGTGTTTCCTGTTGGGTCGGCACTGCGGTCTGGGCCCGGGTCGCTGCCGGGGGAACCAGCGCGCAGAGCGCGGCAGCGGCAAGCAGGGCGTAGCGAAAGTCGCGCATCAGAACTTGTATTCCTTGTAGTCGCTGGTTCCGGAATAGACGTGAAGGGTCGGGGTCACCGCGGTGTCGCCGGTGCGGCGGATCTGGCTGAGCGCGCTGGACACGTCGCCGCTCCAGGTCACGTCGTGGCCGGTGGTGACCGCGCGGGTGGCGGCATCCACGGGCCGGACGGCAAGCGCCAGCTTGCCGAGCCTGGTGGCGACGGCCACGCGCTCCGCATCCTCGGGCGTCACTTCCAGGGTGACGGTGCGCGAGCCCGCATTTTCGGCGCCCGGGCCGCCGGCGTTGCCGCCTTGCACGAGCTGCTGGTCGATGGCGATGACGCGCACGTCTTTCAGCACCGTCTCGCCGGCAAAACGTTTGCCGATGGGCACATTCGGGTCGTCGATCTGCTCGGTGAGGATCAGGTCCACGTGGTCGCCCGGCCAGATCAGGCCGGCGGTGCCGGAGACGGCATCCACGCCCACCGAGGTGGCGCGCATGCCGGGGGTGAGGACGGCGGCGAGGAAGCCGTGGTCGCCGGGGCGCATCACGTCGGCGGGCATGACGATCTGATGGGCCAGGATGGTCTGGCGGACCATGGCGCCGAACAGTTCCGAGCGCGCCTGAGGCGTGTCCTTGCGGGCACCGGTGGGCACTTCGCCCTCATTGACCTCGCGCACCTCGATGTCGTCGGGCTTGAGCAGCGTGCCGGCGCGCAGCACCGTGGCGGCGGCAAGCACGCTGACCTTGGGCACGGGAGCGACCGACGGCGCCGAAGGATGCAGGCCTATCCAGGCCACCGCGGTGAACCCCAGGAGGCCGGCGGCCATGAGCAGGAAAAGCAGGGTGCGGAGCATGATGTTCGCCTAAAACCAGGGTGGCGGCAGAGACGCCGGATGACCAGGGATGTGTATGGAACCGTTACTACACCGGCGGCAACAGTGCGCCGGACTTGCGTCGGCGGCGAGATGCGCACCATGGAAAAACGGGGGAGTCATGGGGAAAGTGTGGCGCAAATACCACCTGCGGCAATGGCGGCGGCATAGGGCAGCGGTCCGCGCCGGCGCAGGCGCCAGAGTTCGCAGCGCGCAATGCGGCCGAGCATGGTGTCCGGACGGGCGGGCGAGGGCTTGGGCACGAGCTTGCCGGCAATCAGATAGAGCAGCGCCAGGACCCCGCCGGCCAGCGAGGTATAGAGCACCATTTCCGGCACCAGCGAGGGTGGTTCGAACACCGCGGCCGCGGCCAGCAGTTTGACATCGCCGCCGCCCAGCCAGCCGAACCACCAGACCAGGGCGCACATGGCAAAGACGATGGCGCCGGCAAGCAGGCCGTAGCTGACATCGTGGCCGAACAGCCGCAGGGCCAGGCCGCAGATCAGCAGCAGGGCGCAGAGGAAATTGGGAACGGTGCGCACCGCACAATCATGCAGGCCGGCGGCGGCCAGCAGGGCCAGGCCGGTCACCAGAAACACTGTATCGAACGCGGACTGATACAAGGTTGTCATTCCTTCGAGACATATTTCCGCCACATCGGGCAGACCCCATTTTGGGCACACCTTGGTCGTTAAGTTGCCACCCGACGCTCCGCCGACCCCGGCCAAGCCTCACGTGGCCTGTTTTTGCGCTACTCCCCATCGTGCCGAAGGCATCATCGATGCTGCTGACACGACCGGTGACGACAGGGTCAGCAAAGGCGACGTATCAGATCATCTGGCCGGAGGGGGCTTCGGGACGACGCAAACGCGGCGCCCCGAAACCGCTCCCGTCAGATCGACGAGCCGACCGAGTTGAACAGGTTGCTGAGCGTGCTGCCGAAGCCCTTGAAGATGGTGACCAGCACCAGGCCGAGAATGCTGGCGATGATGCCATACTCCAGGGCGGTAACGCCACGGTCGTCATTTTTGAGAGCAAGTGCCTTAACAATGAGCTTGTCCACGGTTTTCTCCAATTTTTGCGAGAGATTGAACTAGATAGAAGAGCCGACCGAGTTGAAGAGGTTGCTCAGCGTGCTGCCGAAGCCCTTGAAAATGGTGACCAACACCAGGCCGAGAATGCTGGCGATGATGCCATACTCGAGAGCCGTCACGCCGCGGTCATCATTCTTAAACGCAAGAGCCTTAACGATTAGTTTGTCCATCCGTAGTCTCCTAGTGATGCGGGGGCAGGATGCGCCCGCGTTGCAGTTGTCAAAGTTTGCACAGTCCTTTGTGCACCCCGACGCCTTCATCCCGGTGGCGTGCTTTTTCGTAATGTCCTATTAAACGGTAGTCAATCTAAAAATCACGATAACGGTAGTTTTCTTGTGTCAAATTCGGTACAGGCTTGTGAGAAAACTCCTAAAAGCAACCACAGGTTGAAGTTGTTCGGCGCATTTCCCCTTAACTCGCTTCCGATGGCGAAAGCAATTTTAATTCTCCTCACAAAACCGTTACCAACACCCCCTGTTGCAGAAGCGCCATGGTGGCCGGGCTAACCCCTTGTTTTTGCTCGAGCGCTTCGGTGCGTAGGTTTTGACCCACGGCGTTCGTCCGGCCCGCTCTGCGTCCATGGGGTTAAGGTCTCAGGGCGGTTGCCGGCCAGACGTTCATCAATCGGCATTTTTGGGCGGGCTCGGCGGACGCGCCGGCATCGGCGGCGGCTATGTTAAGCACTGCCTTACGCCCTCAGCGTCGGAGGTCGGATGTTTGATCCGCCGCTTCGGTAAAGCCCGACGGAGGCGGTGGATAAGACATCCTGCCTAACGCGTTATGGGTGGCCGGGCAGAGGCTGAGCGGCCAGATGCGGGACGCGGCCCAGCGCAGGTGGGGTTCCGCGTCGAGCCGGCTGCCATGGAACAGCGCCATGGCGGCAAGCGCCGCGGCGCCGAGTCGCCATGGCGCCAGGCTGCTGGGGCGGACGCCGGCCAGGCGGCGCATCGCCGCCGCGCCGGCCACGCCCACCACGCCACCCACGCATATGTCGGCCAGCGTATGCACGCCAAGCCACAGCCTTGTCAGGCCGATGAGGCAGGCCAGGGAGGCGGCCGCCAGCCCGGCCGCCAGCGTGCCGGACCGGCGGCCCGGCACCAGAAGCCCAACTGCGCCGCCATAGATGCAGGCGGCGCTGGCGGTATGGCCGCTCGGGCTCATCAGATCGGCGGCCCCGCCGACGCAGGCCATCACCACCAGCTTCAGCACCAGCATGCTGCCCAGCGTCGCTGCCACGCACAGGCCCCAGGCCAGCGCCGCCCGCCGCCAGCCCAGCAGCCCTAGCGCCAGGAACACCGCACAGGCCACCGGCAGCACCACCGCCTGGTCGGCAAAGTCGGTCACAAACAGCACCACCGGCGTCACCGCGCACCCCGCATGGCCGAGGTGACGCCGCTGTAGGCACAGGTTAAACTCCGCCCCGAGAGTTCGGAGAGGAAAGCCCCGTGGGCGCGTACGAGTATCCGCTGATCATCAAGCAGCTTCTGATCACCCCGTTGCGCCAGTGCGCCGACCAGGAAATCATCTACCGCGACCAGAAGCGGTTCACCTACCGGCAATTCGGCGAGCGCCTCGCCAGGCTCGGCAGTGCGCTGCAAAGCCTCGGCATCAGGCATGGGGATACGGTGGCGGTGATGGACTGGGATACGCACCGCTACCTCGAGTGTTTTTTCGCTGTGCCGATGAGCGGGGCGGTGCTGCAAACCGTCAATATCCGACTGTCGGTGGAACAGATCGTCTATACGATCAACCACGCGCGCGCCGATGCCATCCTGTGCAATGCGGAATTTGCCGCCCTGCTGGCCGCTGTGCGGCCGCTGCTGTCGGGGGTGAAAAAAATCGTCTGCCTGACCGATGACGGCGTGGTGCCGTCCAGCGTCACCTGGGACGGCGAATACGAGGCGCTGCTGGCGGCGGGCGATCCGGCGCACGTCTTCCCCGATTTCGACGAGAATACGCGGGCGACGACATTTTATACCACCGGCACCACGGGCAATCCGAAGGGTGTCTATTACACGCACCGTCAACTGGTTCTGCACACGCTGAACGGGCTGGCCATGCTGCCGTTCTCCGACACCGACGTGTATATGCCGCTGACGCCGATGTTTCATGTGCATGCGTGGGGGAATCCTTACAATGCGACAGCGCGCGGATTGAAGCAGGTGTACCCGGGCCGCTACCAGCCCGAGATATTGGTGAAATTGTTTGTGACGGAGCGTGTGACCTTCTCGCACTGCGTGCCGACCATCCTGCAGATGATCCTGGCAGCCGCCCCCGATGTCGATCTGCGCGGCTGGCGGCTGATCATCGGCGGCTCGGCGCTGCCCCGCGCGCTCGCCCAGGCGGCGCTGGCGCGCGGGATCGACGTGTTCGCGGGCTATGGCATGTCGGAGACCGGGCCGATGGCGACCATCGCCCTGCTGCCGCAGCACCTGCGCGATGGCGGGGAGACCGAACTGACCTACCGCTGTCGCGCCGGCCGGCCGGTCGGCCTGGTGGATGTGCGCATCCTCGGCACCGATGGCGCCGAGCTGCCGCATGACGGGCATTCCGCCGGCGAGATCGTCATGCGCTCGCCGTGGCTGACGCAGGCGTATCTGCACGACGAGGCGGCGAGCGAGGCGCTGTGGGAAGGCGGCTGGCTGCACACCGGCGACATCGGCACGCTGGACCGCCACGGATTCCTCAATATTACCGACCGGATCAAGGATGTGGTGAAAACCGGCGGCGAATGGGTGTCCAGCATCCAGCTTGAGGACATATTCATGGAACACCCTGACGTGGCCGAAGCCGCGGTGATCGGCGTGCGCGATGCCCGCTGGGGCGAGCGGCCGGTGGCGGTGATCGTCACGAAACCGAACCATACGGCCGACGCCGATGCGCTGCGCGCGCATGTGCTGGAGCGGGTGGAGCAAGGGGTGATTTCCAAATATGCGGTGCCGGAGCGGGTGGAGTTTGTTGAGGCCATCGAGAAGACTTCGGTGGGTAAGCTGAATAAGCGGGCACTTCGGGCTAAGTTTGGGGAGTAGGAAGGAAGCAGTTCTTTTTTGAAAAAAAGAACCAAAAAACTTTTGATCATGGGACCGGGCCCAGCCGCCGGCGAACGCCAGGGGGTGAGAGGTTTTGATTCTTTTTCTCAAGAAAGAACTGACTTTTTTCTTATCGTAAATTTAACAAACCAACATTTGGACCACGCCGCCAATGAAGTCCTTGCGCATAAGCAATATGGCGCTGCTGATGGCGGCAGCGGCGTTGCTGACTGTGGTATTCGAAGTCGCCAGAGGCTATTTCACCGATCCGGCCCATGGGCTGATCGACCCTGACAGCTACATGCGCGTCGTCAGGATACGCGACGGGCTTCGCGCCGGCTGGTTCACCAGTGTGGTCGCCGCCGACAATGCCGGACAAGGCACGGTTGTCTATTGGTCGCATTTGCTGGACGCGGTCATCCTCGTGCTGCGCTGGCCGCTGACCTGGGTGCTTGACCGCGGGAGCGCCTTGTTCGTCGCGGCCGCCTTCACCGGGCCGCTGTTTGCCGGTTGCCTGGCTGCGGCCCTGGTATGGGCGCCGGCACCGCTCATCGTGCAACGGCCGCGCTGGCGGTGGTTATGGGCGGGACCGCTCGCCGCAGTCTTGTCACCCGCGGTGGTGACCTATGGCACCTTTGGCTACGTGCATTATCACCTGCCCCTGGCGCTGCTGGCGTTGCTCGCCGCGGCCTGCGCGGGGCGGGCGACGGGCGGCGATGCGCGGGCGGCGGCGTGGTGCGGCTTGCTGGCGGCCGCCGATATCTGGCTAAGTCCTGAGGCGCTGCCGTATGTGCTGATGGCCATGGGTGCCATCGGCGTATCGTGGTGTCTGCGGCCGGAGCTGGTGACGCGCCCGCTCAGGGCCTGTGGCATGGCGTTTTGCGCCGGCACCGCTGCTGCCATCCTTCTCGATCCGCCAGCCGGCGGTCTGCTATCGCCTGAACCAGACCGAATATCCGTCGTCTTCGGCGTGCTTGCGGTGCTGCTCTGTGGCGTCGCCTTCATGTCGGGGCTGGTGGAACGATGGGCGAGGTCGGTGCTGTCGCGCGCCCTGGCCTATGGCGCGGTGTGCGGGGCAGCGGTGGGGCTGTGGCTGTGGCTGTTCCCTGCGATCACGCAGGGCCTGGCGGGCCTGATTCCGGCGGCCGACGTGGCCGCCTACTTCGGCATTATCAACGAAATGCGCGGCGTTCCGCCGACCCTCTCAGGAGCGGCGCTGCTGATGCCTTGCGTTATGGCCATCGGCCTTGCGCTTGTGCTTGGCTGGCGGAGCAAAAACCTGCTGTGGGCCTATGCGGCGGCGTGCGGGGCTGTGGTGGCGACGCTGGCCGTGTTGCACATCAGGTTCCTCGGCTATGCCGAGGTCGTCGCTGCGGTCATGCTACCCGTGGCGCTGAGCCTAGTAAGTTCAGGCGGCGGGTCGCCGCGCCGCCTGTGGATACTCAGGCGCGCGGTCATAGTGGCATGTCTGGCCCCGCCGATCCTGCCGCTGGGGGGGGACGGGGCGCAGGCCGCGGCCGGCGGGGCGTGTCGAGTCGCCGACATTGCGCCGGCGCTGCAGGGCGTGGGCCGCGCGGTGGTTCTGACGGAAATCAGCGACACGCCGGAAATTCTCTGGCGGTCGCCGGTTTCGACCGTCGGCTCCCTGTATCATCGCAGCATAGGCGCCTTCATGCGCGCCCGGGCCGCATGGCGTTCCGCCCCCTCCGCGGCGCTGCCCGACGCGGTACGGGCGACCGGTGCGGACTATATTCTCGCCTGCGACTCGCTCGGCCGGACCAGGCTGATCGATGACCTGCCGCCGTCCACGCTTCAGGACCGGCTCGAGCGGCATGATGTGCCCGCGTGGCTGCACCAGGTCGCAGGCACAGGCGGATACCGGCTGTATCGTATCCAGAAGTAAAGCAGGCAAGGACGTCTTTTTTTGAAAAAAGAAGCAAAAAACTTTTAATTATTCGGGCTAAGGCCTTTCCGGAGAGAGCGGGCCCGGACTCATAAAAGTTTTTTGGTTCTTTTTTCAAAAAAGAACCGCTTCCTTCCTCCGCTGACCCTGTCACGGAATATCGACAATCGCGATCCCGATCGGCGCCAGGCTCACGCCGGCCAGCTTGATATGCTGAACCGCGAACGGAATGCCGATAATGGTCACCGCGCAAGCAACGGCCGCGGCCAGATGCCCGATCGCGAGCCAAAGGCCGCACACGAGGATCCAGATGACATTGCCGAGCATGCCGAGCGGGCCCGTGCCGATGTCCTCGCGGCCGGTGAGCAGGCGGCGGTTCACGGCTTCGCGCCCGAACGGCCAGAACGAGAAATTGGCGATGGTGAAGCAGGCGCCGGCCCATGGCAGGCCGACGATGGTGATGGCGCAGAGCAGGCCGGCCAGCACCCAGAGCACCGCCATGACCAGGCCGCCGAAAATCACCCAGATCATATTGAGAATGAACGACACGCGGCTGGCCCCCGGAATGGAGGGGTCATTTACCGTTGCGTGGCCGGCAGCGTCCATACCCCGCCGGCGGCCGGCTTCTCGCGCGCCTGGCGGGGCGGCGCCCGGCGGCGTTTGGGCAACGGTTTGGCGGCGATCTCGGACTCCGGCGGGCGGCGCAGGACGCGGCTGCCCTGGAACCAGGCGCTGATGAGCACCACGAGCATGGCGACCGCCAGAATTGCCGCGGAACCCGGTTCGGGCACCGGGGTTGGCGCGCCGGGACGGTGCGGCGGTCCGGCACCGCCGGAGGGGATGACGGCGGTGCCCAGAATGTCGGGCAGGATGGCGCCGCCGAACGCGCTGGCGCCGACCACGCTCATGCCGGCTACCGTCAGTACCCCCGGATTGAACAGCGGCGCGACGACGGCGGCGAGTCCGGTGGGTTTGGGCAGTTTCTGGCCGGTCTTGATGCAGGCGTCGGTGATGAGTTTCGGCCCATGCGTGCGCGACACCCGGCGGCCGAGCAGCCGGTAGGCGGGACGATGATGATGGGGCGCGTGCGGCACGCCGCCGGCAGGCGCCGCAGGGATCTGCGGCGCGCAAGGATCATAGACCATAGCCGACTCTCCCAATGCCGGCGCGCGCTGCTTGCCGAAGGGTTAATCGGTGCAGCCGACGCGCAGCCGGAGCCGGTTTAGAGGAGAAATATTAACTGCCGGCTTATGCGGGCGGGAACAGCCCGGCCCGCCCCAGCATGGCGGGATAAGGATGGCCGAGTTTGCCTTCCAGCCAGCATGCGGTGTCGATCAGGCCGGTGAGATTGATATCCGGCGCCACGCCCATGCGCGCGAGCATATAGAGGAGATCCTCGGTAGCGATGTTGCCGGTAGCCGCCGGTGCGAACGGGCAGCCGCCGATGCCGCCGATGCTGGCGTCCAGCACTTGCACGCCAGACTGAATGGCGGCGCAGGCGTTAGCGTATCCCGTGTTGCGGGTATTATGGAAATGCGCGCGCAGCCGGATGCCCGGAGCGGCCGCAGCCGCAGCCGCAAAACGCTCGGTCACGTCCGATGGGGCGCCGACGCCGACCGTATCGGCCAGGGCGATTTCGTCCGGCGCGTGCGCGGCGACACGGGCGACGAGGCCGGCCACGTGCGCAGCCGGCACCTCGCCCTCGAACGGGCAACCGAAGGCGGTGCCGATGGTGGCGCTCAGTCCGACCTGCTCGGCCTTCGTGATCACCGCCACCTCTTCCCATGTCGCGAGCGTCTGCGCGATGCTGGCGCCCTGGTTGCGCTGTGAGAAAGTCTCCGAGGCGACGACGACGAAATTCACCTCGTCCACGCCGGCGCGCAGGGCGCGGTCCAGCCCCCGCCGGTTCAGCACCAGGCCGATGCGGCGCAGGCCGGGCAGGCCACGCAAACCCTCGAGCACGGCTTCGGCGTCGGCCATTTGCGGCACGCGCGAGGGGTTCACGAAACTCGCCACCTCCATGCGGCGCAGGCCGGCGGCCAGGGCGCGCTCCACCAGCGCGATTTTATCCCCGGTCGAGAGGATCGTGCGCTCATTCTGCAAGCCGTCGCGTGGCGAGACTTCGACGATTTCGATGCTCTGCTGGGTCATGCAGCCCGGATTGCACTGATTGGCAAACTGCTGGCAAGTCATCATGGCAGAGCATGGGCGGTGGCCGGATGGAGGTGTTTGTGTCGGAACAGGGGGCGGGTCCGCTCGCGGGCGTGCGGGTGATCGAAATGGGGCAGTTGCTGGCCGGGCCCTTCTGCGGCCAGTTGCTGGCCGATTTCGGCGCCGAGGTGATCAAGATCGAGGCGCCGGGCGCCGGCGACCCGCTGCGCGAATGGGGGCGCGAGCGGGCGGGCGGCAAGGCGCTATGGTTCCCGATCGTCGGGCGCAACAAGAAATCCGTGACACTCGATCTGCGCCAGAAGGAGGGCCAGGCGCTGGCCCGCCGCCTGATCGCAGGGGCGGACATGCTGGTCGAGAATTTCCGGCCCGGCACGATGGAGAAATGGGGTCTGGGCTACGAGGCTCTGTCGGCCGAGAATCCCAAACTGATCATGATCCGGGTGAGCGGCTTCGGGCAGACCGGACCTTATGCCGGGCGCGCCGGCTATGGCGCCATCGGCGAGGCCATGGGGGGCTTGCGCCATGTCGTCGGCTCGCCGGGCAGCGCGCCGAGCCGCGTCGGCATTTCCATCGGCGACACGCTGGCGGCGACCTACGCGGCACTCGGCGGGGTGATGGCGCTGCATGCCCGCACCCGCACCGGGCGTGGCCAGGTGGTGGATAGCGCCATCTATGAGGCGGTGCTCGCCATGATGGAGAGTTTGATTACCGAGTATCAGCAGGCCGGCTACATACGCGAGCGCACCGGGCCGATCCTGCCGGGCATCGCCCCCTCCAACGTCTATCCGACCGCCGACGGGCTGATGATCCTGATCGCCGCCAATCAGGATACGGTGTTCCGCCGCCTGGCCGTGGTGATGGGCCAGGAAGAGCTCGGCCGCGACCCGCGCTACGCCACCCATGTCGCCCGCGGCGAACGCCAGGCGGAGCTCGATGCGCTCATCAGCGCCTGGTCCGCCACCATCCCGGCCGCCGAGCTGGAGGCGATGCTCGAAGAAGGCGGCGTGCCCGCCGGCCGCATCTACCGCGCGCCGGACATCATCGCCGACCCGCAGGTGCAAGCCCGCAACGCCATCATCCGCGTCATGCACCACGAGTATGGCGAACTCGCCATGCAGAACGTGGTGCCGCGCCTCTCCGACACGCCGGGCGCCGTGCGCCATGCGGCGCCGGCGCTGGGGGCCGATACCGAGGCAGTGCTCGGCGAGCTGCTGGGTATCGACGCGGCGGGACAGGCCCAATTGCGGGCACGGAACGTTATATAAGGAAGAAAGCACTTCTTTTTTGAAAAAAAGAAGCAAAAAACTTTTGAATCTTTAGGTGGCTTTTTCTTCCGGCTTGTTGATTTCGCAGCGCCAGGCGGAAAGCTCGTAATTCGGATGCTCGCGGAGAAAATCCTGCGCGGTCGGCTGGGCGCCGATCATGCACCCCATCACGCTCAACGGAAATTCCGGGATCGGCCGCTTCTCGATGCAGGACAGACGGTCCGCGGACAGGCAGTAAACCAACACAAGCTGAATCACCTCAAACTCCTTACAAATAACAGGGGCCGGCGACGATCCTCACTTCCATTTATGACAAACGTGTTTCTGTTGTGCACTGCACCATGAACGGTTTGACCTGGGCAAACATTTTCTGCGTCTTTGGCAAAAAAATCGGCGCCACCCTGGCCCGGAAGGATGAAACATGAGCCGCCACCATGATTTGCTCATCAAAGCGGGTACCTGCGTACTCCCCTGGGGACGGGTCGAGGCCGACATCGGCATCCGGGACGGGCGCATCAGCATCGTCGGCGCCCCGGCGGACGATACAGCCGACGAGGTGCTGCATGTGCCCGGCCTGCATGTCCTGCCAGGGCTGATCGACCCGCACGTGCATTTGCGTGATCCGGGCGACGCCGCAGTCGAAAACCTTGCCAGCGGCACCCGCGGCGCGGTGCTCGGCGGCATCACCAGCGTGTTCGACATGCCCAACACCGCACCTGCCATCACCGATGCGGCCGCCATCGCCGCCAAATACGCGCACGCCGAACGCACCGCCTGGTGCGACGTCGGCATCTATGTCGGCGCCACCCGCGCCAACACGCCCGACCTCGGCGCGCTGGAGACGCTGCCTGGCGTGTGCGCGGTCAAACTCTTCGCCGGCAGCAGCACCGGCGATCTGATGATCGAGGATGATGCCGGGATCGAGGCGGCGATGCGCGCCGGCCGGCGGCGGATCGCCTTCCATTCGGAGGACGAGTACCGGCTCCAGGCGCGCCGGCCGCTGTTCCGGCGCGGCGACGCACATGCCCGGCACATGGAATGGCGCGACCCGGAATGCGCCTTCCTCGGCACGCGGCGGATCATGGCGCTCGCCCGCCGCACCGGCCGCCCCGCCCATATCGTGCATGTCTCGACGGCGGAGGAATTCGACTACCTGCGCGATTTCCGGGATATCGCCACGCTGGAAGTGCTGGTGAACCACCTGACCCAAATCGGGCCGGAGTGCTACGAGCAGCTCGGCGGCTATGCGGTCATGAACCCCCCGATCCGCGACCGCCGCCATTTCGACGCCGCCTGGGCGGCCGTCGGCCAGGGCCTGGTGGACACGATCGGCTCCGATCACGCCCCACACCCGCGCGCCGCCAAGGAACGCCCCTGGCCGGACACCGCCGCCGGCCTGACCGGCGTGCAGACGTCCGTACCTATCATGCTCGACCACGTGCACGAAGGCCGCCTGAGCCTGGAACGCATGGTCGATCTGATGTCCGCCGGGCCAGCGCGGGTGTATGGCGCCTTGCGCAAGGGCCGGATCGCCGCCGGGTTCGACGCGGATTTCTCCATCGTCGATCTGCGGCGCGAGCGGGTGATCGAGGAATCCTGGATCGCCTCGCCGGTGGGCTGGACGCCGTTTGCCGGCAAGCGTGTGACCGGGTGGCCGATTGTCACGGTCGTGCGCGGGGCGGTGGTGATGCGGGAGGATGAGGTGCTGGGGGCGCCTTCGGGGCGGTGTGTGGCGTTCCGGTCGTGAGTGCGGCTTGCGTCAGTCTTATTTCAACGTGTCAAGGCGGGTCGTCGCACCCAGGTCGCTGGCGGCAATCACGGCGGCCTTCGAGCCCACCGGAGAGACTGGCGCGTTCCGCAGGCGCAGAAGTTGCGTTCCAACGGCAACGGCCAGCGAGCCCAGTTGGGCCGCCGAGGCCGCTATCAACGCCATGATGACTTTGTCCGTAATCAGACGCTGGTAATGCGCTTCCGGTGGCCTGTGATACACCATGTAAGCGTCGAATACCGCAAACACGGCAACCAAGGCGGCGACCCCGCCGTTCAGCAAGTAGAATACGCCCAATAAGCCGCTAAATTCTTTCTGCACGTAGGCTTGTTCGTTCTGGACGTAGTCTTGCCAGGCCTTCGCCAGCTCTATTTGCAGTCGGAGAATCGTCTGATCTTCTGAGGCGGCCTTGCTGGGTTCCTCGGTACGCAAAGCGCTTCTTGTGCTAGCGGGTGGCTCGACGCGCCGGCGCCTGACTGGCGTTGCAGGCCCCGCCGCCGTCATGCCGCAGCGGCAGCCGGAGACTCGTCGCGAACGGCGATATCGACCAGGCTGCTCTGATCGATGTCATCGATGTGCTCTGATCGCGGGTCAACGACCGTGAGAACGCCCTCGCTAGTGCCCCGAGTCATTCAAAAAGAGGGGTAAAGGCGCTTCAGCTTAATTCTGGCATCGGCGGTGCTGAACTGCCAGTCGGCCTTGGTGTGGTTTCTGTTGCGGGCCGCCTCCCAAGCGGCG